>ERZ1066123.76-NODE-76-length-81235-cov-10.327901_pt1 | contig 81235 bp, 62 predicted proteins | sample MGYA00382770_ERZ1066123 | MGnify/ENA primary metagenome ERZ1066123 (study PRJEB33369, sample SAMEA5778353) | biofilm metagenome | biome: Industrial cooling water; feature: Water cooling tower basin; material: Biofilm | place: United Arab Emirates | collected...
GCGGCCGTACCAACGGTGGCGCGCACACGGATCGACAGCGGGGCGAGTGAATCGGTTGACGCGGGCGTCGTCGCCATCGTGGCGGCGAGCAATACGAGAGACAAGGACATGACAGGCGATCTCGCGACGAGGACTACACAACGACATATACTCGCCGTTGTCGGCGGGTACACGCGCGCAGTCAGGATGAGAGCAAGGACGTGCGCGTCCACGCGCGATGGCGCGGACCAGGACGCAACACGAGGCGACGCGCCGGCGATTGGGCCGGCGGCTTGAGCTCAGACGTCGCGAGTCGCCGGCGGTGCGGTGGCCGGTGGCTGCCGGTGGGTGCGCGCGAGCGTCGGAACGCTCGCCGACAAGGGTGCCAGTCGCGCGGGAGCCTCGAGCGTCGGTCGGAGCCCTGCCAGCTCACAGGTCCCGCCCGCGGACGTAGAGCAGCTTCCCGCAGCGCCGGCAGTGTCGCCGCTCGACGATGAACAGGTTGCGGGCGTCCCAGAAGTGCCCGCCCCACTCCCACGCCCAGCGGGTCTTCTCCCAGTGGCATGGCAGTGGCACAGCAATCGTCAATGCAATCGCAGGGCGACGGCGTGTCGGGCGACGCAGGCGCCGGCGCGAGCGGCGGCGCATGATGCACGTGCGCAGCATGCTGAGCGTACGCGTCGCCCGATGGCGTCGCGGTCGCCGCGTGGTGCACATGATCGCCCGGCGAGGCATGGACCTCGTGGTGCCCACACGCCGGCACGGCAGCCTGCAGCAGCGCCGCCGTGCCGAACACGAGGGACAATCCCAAGCCGATCAGCCGCCGCACGCTGCGTCGCATGAGAAAAGCCTACCGCCCCCCGGGGCGGGCGTCAAATGACGGACGGCGTCCCCGTCGAGGGTCGACGCTTGGGAGCCCGCGCCGGCGCCGGCGGCGGCGGAGCCGCGCCGCGCGCCGCCTGACCACCACCCGCGGCCGCCGAGACCGGCGTACTCGCCGCCGCCCCGCGGCTGGCCGCCGTCGTCGCCCCCTTCTGCTTCCCACCCGCCGGCACCCGCGCGCGGAACGCCGCCAGCGAATCGCGCACCGCCGACGACGCCGCGTGCGCCGGCGCCTCCGTCGCCGCGCGCAGCGGCTGTGCCGTCACCACCCCCTGCGCCTCCGCCCGCCACGCCGTCACCAGCACCAGCGCGACCCCGACCACTCCGACTCGTCGCATCATCAGTTCTCCCTCCCACCGGTAATCCAGCGCCGCGTATTCGCCACACGATCGACCGCGTCGGCGAGCGTCGGCACCGTGCGCGGCGCACCCGTGCACCCCGCGTCGAACTCGAGCGTGCGACGCGGCCCATCCGCGTACAGCATCAGCGTGAAGCGCGGACCATCGGTCACGAAGCGACCGCACCCGGCCTCACCATCCGCGTAGCGCACGTCACGCGCCAGCACCGCCTCCGCACGCAACGAGCGCACCAGGGCGCGCACCGAATCGGCCGGCACACGCGCCTCCTGCCGCCCCGTCGTGGTCACGTGCGCCTCACCGTCGTACAGCACGCGTCCGTCGGTGAACACCGTCACCGTATACACCGGACACGTGCCGAAACACGCCGCGCGTGTGAGCGACACGGCCGCGCCGTCACCCGCGACGTCCACGTTCGCCCCCCCGCGACGGCAACCACCCGCCGCCAACGCCACCATCGCGCCCAGCAGCAGCCCGCGCCAGCTCGTCACATGGCTCATGGCCGGATCGCTCCCGAGGCCGTCTCCATCGTGAGCTTCTCGCTGCGCACTCCGCTCGACAGATGCAGCTCGAGCGTACTGAATCGCGCAAACTGCGACACATCGAGCTCACCACGCCGCGCAATCGCGAGCACTTCCCCCGACGCCGGATCACGCACCAGCACCGCCGGTACATTGGCCGGCGTCCACGTGGCCGTGATCGCGCCACCGGCCGCGCGACTCGCGGCGATCGCCGCGCCACCCACGAGCGTCGCGTCACCGCGCTGCGCATCGTAGCGCACCGACACGCGACCCGCCGCGAGATCGCGCACCTGCAGTCGCGCCACGCGCCGCTGTTCGCTCACCGGGAGCGGCATCGCCACCACGAACGCTTCCGTGTTCGCCTCGGCGTCGTTCACGCTGAACGGCGTGAAGCGATGCGACGCCACGATCGTCTCGTTCGCATCGTAGGCCTCGATCACGTAGCGCCCGACCGGATCAGCCACCGCTGTCGGCATGCGCACCGAAAACGCCGGATCCACCGTGAGCACGCTCGCACGAATGTGTCCCACCACCAGCAGCGCGTCCCCAACCGGCCCGGATGCCTGCACCGCCTGCGGATTCTGTCGGCGGAAGTCGAGCACCTTCGTGTACTGATACGCACTCACCCACTGCGGCTGACAGTAGGACATGATGTCGAAGGTGGTGGGCGCAATGATGCGATTGTTCGGGATGTCCACGCCCCACGACCCCATCGTGCCATCAGGGAACGGATAGTTCGGATCGGGACCCGCCGCGCCACCGCACGGAGCGTGGCGCAGACCCAGCGTGTGCCCCATCTCGTGCGCGAACGTCTCCCGCGAGAGTTGCGGACCGAAGTCCGACCCTTCATCGACCCCGATCGCCGTGCGCGCCGGAATGCCGTTGGCGAGCCCCAGCACACCACTGCGTCCCGTCGTGCGCACGAGACCGTAGTAGTACGATGCGCCACCTTCCATCTGCCGCACCATCTCGACGTCCGTTACGAGACGGATCCAGTCGTTGAAGTTCTGCGTGCCGATGGCGTAGTCGATCACGAGCGGCTGCCGCACCGACGCATTGATCACACGCAACGGCCAGATCGAGCGGAAGATGTCGAACAGCGTTTCGCTCGCCGCACCCGTCGCGCCGCTGCGATTCTGTCGCACCGGCACCAATCGCACACTGAACGGCGTCACCTCCTGCACGTCGAGCGCGCGCGGCGTGCCGGAGAGCGGGAAGGCGTTGTCGCTCTCGTTCGTCTCCGTCACCGTGTTGTCGGGGTCGACCTCGGCGATGAACCCGATCCCGGTCTGGATCACATCCGCCGGAATGAGGATGTTCGCCGAGCAGCACGCTTCATCCACCGTGGTGTTCGGCGTGGCCGTGCCGGTGTACGTGCCGAGCGTGGTGCCGCCGCGCTGAATGCGCACGCGCACCGGCACTGCCGGCAGCCCCGCACGACTGCCGCGCACGAACACGCGCGCCACGGCCTGACGACCGGCCACGAGCGGCACACGCCCATCGAGCTGTTGCACCACCTGCACCAGATACGCGGCGGCGACATCGAGATTGGCCCCGCCACCAGGGGCCGCCGACACCGTGACCGCGACCGTCGCCGTGCGCGCCGGATCGGCCTGCGCACGCGCCGTGATCGTGGCCGTACCAGCCGCGATGCCGCGCACCTGCCCTGACGTGCTCACCGTAGCGATCCCTTCCGCGCTGCTCGTCCACGTCACGGCCGTGTTCGTCGACCCCGTCACGGACGCCGTCACCGTCGCTGACTGCCCTGGCGTCAGCGCGAGCGTGGTGGGATTCACGGCGATGGTCACGTTCGCCTGCTGCACACGCGCGATCGTGAGCGTGAACGGCCCGGTTTCACCGGTCGCGTACGTCGTCGCGTTCACGATGTAGTTGCCCGCCGGCAGATCGGCCACGATGCGTGAGTTCCTATTGTCAACCGCGCGATCATCGTTCTCGGCCACCACCGCACCGGTTTGCGCATTCTGAATGAGCAGGTAGGCATCCACCGCCGTACTCGTCATGTCCACCTGCACCGACGTACGCTCCGTCAGCACGAGGCCATACCGCTCGAAGAAGCGCACCGGACCACCCGTCTGATCCGCGAGCGCACAATCGCCCTGCGCAAAGCTCTCCTGCACCGTCTGACCGAGCGTGAGCACACGCGTCACGTCACACGGATTGACCGCCGGTTCCACCACGAGACGGTACGCACCCACTTCGTTGCGCGCACCACGCACGAGTACGGTGTAGCGACCCGCCGCCAGTGAACTTTCAAGGACGGCGGTGCCACCACGCGGCGCATTGGTCTTGTCGATCACCGCTTCGTTCTGCTCCGTGAGCACGAGGAACGGGGCGATCGCGCTGCTCGACGCACGCAGGCGCAGCACCGTCGGCTGCGTGAGCTGCACGTCGTACCGATCTTCGAAGCTGCCGTCGCGTTGCAGGCACGCCTGCGACGTGAGCGTCGCGTCGGTCGTGGAGGGGAGCGTCGTCGCGCGCCCCGTCACACACGCCGCCGGCGCCGGTCGCACCGCCAACTGATACGCGCCGAACGAGTTCGCCGCGAACGTATTCGCGATCACGATGTAGCGGCCCGGATCGAGCGTGCGCAGGATGCGCGCGTTGAGCCCGATGCCGCCGTCATCGTCTTCCTCGATCACGTTGAGCGAGGCATCGGCGAGGAAGACGTACGGATCCACCGCCGAGCTCGTCATTTCGATCTCGACCTTCTGACGCGTCGCGAGGGTGAACTCGTATGTCTGAATGGCCGAGTTGTCACCGAGGCGACAGTCGCTGGCGGAGAGTGTGCCACTGGCCGTCTGCCCGAACTGCAGCGCCCGCACGATCGAGCACGGGTCCTGCGTCACCTGAACCGTCGCGGTCCCCACGACGCCATCGACGGTGGCCGTGATCGACGTCGTACCCGCCGAGACGGCGGTCACGACGCCGGCTTGCGACACGGTCGCGACGGCCGTGCTCGTCGAGTTCCATTGCACGGTGCGCGCGAGCAGGGCACCAGCCGAGCTGCGCGGCTCCGCCGTGAGTTGGCCGGTCGGTCCGCCCACGCGAAGCGACAGCGTGGTCGGCGTCATCGAGACGGCCGCCACGCGCGTGCGCACGGTCACGGTCGCGTTCGCCGTACGCCCTTCGATCGTGGCGGTGACCGTGGCCACGCCGTCGGCGACGGCGGTGACGATCCCGGCCGCGTTCACGGTGGCGACCGCGGAGTTCGACGTGCCCCACGACACCGCGCGTCCGCCGATAACGACACCGGCGGCATCGAGCGGTACCGCGAGCACCTGCGAGGTCTGTCCCGGCTCAAGGTCGAGCGACGCGGGGGTGAGGCGCACCGACGCGATCACGGCCGGTGGAGTGCCCCCATCGCCGCCCCCACCGCACGCGGCGAGCAGCAGGGCGACCGAGGCGAGGGCAATGGCGCGCCACGAGCGAAGGCGGCCGGTGCGGGGAACGGAGAGGGGGCGCATGCGGCAGAAGCTACGGGTGGATCCGGGCGGCGATAGCCTCGCCGACCACCGGTCTGCCTACATCGCGCAGAATGTGACCGCGGCGGCTCACCGTGGTGACACGCACGCGACCACGCGGCCGACTCACCCGCGGTGCCGCGCCCGTTGACGCCCGCCCTGGCGTGACGTCTAATCCGTCATGGTACCGCACCGCCTCGTCGCCGTCGGCCTGATCCTCCTGGCCCTCGGCTCGCGCCCACTGCACGCACAGCCCGGACGCAGCAGTCAACCGCTCGCCCGCCAGCTCGTCGTGGACGGCGATACGCTGCGTCTTGGCGCGCCCCTCGGTCCGCTGGCCCGCTGGGTCCTCGTGGCCGGCGACACGCTCGTGCGCATCCCCAACGATCGGTTCGACGACGACGCCGACGGGCTGCTCATCATGCGCGACCCGCTCGGTCCCGTGCGCCGCTTCGCCTTCCTGTACGCCGAGGCCCGCAACATCGACGCGCTCGTCGGCGCGCACATGCGCGACTTCGGCCGCACTCCGCACTACTCCTCGGCGCCGGTCCCCGAAGGCGTGCAGGAATCGTGGACCTGGAGCGACGGCCCGACCGCGATCACGCTCACGCGCTTCACGCCCGCGCAGAACGGCATCGCCGCGCTGCGGATCACGACGGATCTCACGCCAATCAAGCCGTGATCGCGGAATGCGTGGCGACGGTCGCGCGGACGTACATCGCGCCGTTATCACGCTGAGACGATGCTACTCCGTCGCACCCACGGCGACGGATGGACGAAAGCCGATCAGGAGCGTCCGCTTGTCGTTGTACGAGACACCGGCGTACCACCAACCGTCGTCACTCGTCGCCACGTCGGAGAGGAAGAAGATGTTGCCATCGTTGGGGCCACCGCCCTCCCAGAGTACCTCGCCGCGACTGCTGACCACCCACCCCTTTCCTGAGCTCATGCACAATTGCTCGCCGCAACGCCTCGGGCTTCCGAGCGTCAGAGCGCCGACCTGCGTGGCCCAGATGATCGCCCCCGTTGCCGGATCGAAGTTCTCCAACATTCCGTCGCCTCGCCAGAGAACGACGCCGCCACCGATTGACGCTGGACGTGTTCTGTAACCGCCACCACGCTGTGAGGTGCCCGTACTGCGTTTCCACAGCACCGCGCCATCTACGAGACGTACTGCCATCGCCTCCGCCACATGGGTGCCGAGTACCAAGCGATCGCCAACCTGGACACCTGCGTATTGCGTCCCTCCAGCGCGACCAGCCGAGTCCGGTAGTTCTATCCGCCATTCAACGCTACCGGTGGTTCGGTCGAGCGCCACGAGTTCCGACACCTCAGTCAGAGAACGAATCGGGTAGACTGCCAGGTGCTCGGTAATCGTCGGCGTGTACACGAGCTTGCCGAGCGAGGTCGTCCAGTACGGCCGACCAGTCTGCAGATCGAGCGCGGCTGCTTCGAGCCCGGAATAGCCCGCAACGAATACAGTGTCGCCGGAGATAGTCGGCTCGAAGACACCAGCCGCTTCACCGCGCCCAGCATGTACCCAGCGGATGTTCCCTGAACTTGGTTCAAGGGCGTAGAGCAGGACACCCGGGATGAGCAGTACGCCATGCTGGTGCAACAGCGCACGGGTGAATCCTTGGCCCGCCAGCTGCCGAGTCCAGACGACGCGTCCGCTCAACCGTTGCCGCGCCGTGACGAGGCCGTCAATGTCGAGCGCGATGACCAGCGAGCCAACCACGATCGGAGGAACCCGGTACTGACCGTCTGCTTCCCACTCTGGCTTGACGCCGCGTGCGCGCGGAGCGATCACGTCACAACTGGCGAGCAGCAGCGCGAGCACCGCATACAGCGCCGTACCGAAACATCGCGTGTTCATCTCCGACCTCTTGCTACCGTGGCAACGATCTTCACGCTGGGGAGCCTCCCGCGCGCAGTCACCGTGATCACGTGTGGCGATACCGGTTGGAAACGAACAGGGAATCGCTGGTGGCAGCAAGTTCGCGCCACTGTCAACACACTGATAAAGCCGCAAACGCCCCTCAGCGCACCACGCCCACCGCTCCGTTCGCCTCGATCACCGCCTGACCAGCCGGTGACGCCACGAACGCGAGAAAGCGCGCGACCCCCGCGTGCGCATTGCCGCGCACCACGAGATACGACGCGCGCGTGAGCGGGTAGCGCCCTTCGCGCACCGCTTGCGCCGTCGGTGCCACACCGTCGAGCGCCAGCGCGCGGATCGCGCCCGCACTCTGCGCCACCACCGTGGCCGTCGTCACACCCAGCGCGCCTTCCGTTGTCGCGAGCGCACGCGCCATGTCACCCGTCTCTTCCACCACACGAGCGTTGGGTGTGATGACCACGTCGTGCGCGCAGGGCACGCCATCGCGCAGCACTTCCATGTCCACTTCGGCTTCGGGGCGCACGACCACCACGATGGGCAGATCGCGCCCGTCCCCCAGCGGTCGCCACGAGCTCTCACGCCCCGCCAGGACATCACACGCGCGCGCACTCGGCAGATCGTCCAGCGTCACCGACGCCGAGTGCACGCCGAACACCACCGGCGTCGCCGCGATGCGGTGCACGCCAAGCCCCTCGGTGCGCAGGGCCGCCGTGTCGAGCCCGTGGCTCGCCAGCGCGATATCCATGGACCCGGCGCGCAGTGAATCGAGTCGTGCCTTCGAGCCGAGTCCGTCACCGAACGTGATCACCGCGCCCGGTACCTCGGCCACGTACGCGTCGGCCAACGCACGCACGAGCGGCATCACACCATTGGAGCCATCGATGCGCACGGCGGGCGGCACCGAGCGCTCCGCCGCTGCGCCGTCGTCTCGCGACGCATCCGCTCCGCAGCCGATCGCGGCGCTCGCGAGCAGCAGGGTCGCCACGCAACGCACCGCCATCGAACCCACCCGTTGCGCGCTCATGCGTCCGTGAACTCCACGGTGCCCTGCCGACGCCGGTCCACCACCAGACGCGTGACATCGGGCCGGCTGTAGTGCCCCGCCGGATCGAACGTCTGCCGCTCACGACGCACGAGGCCGTGATGCAGCGTGGCCGCGATCAGACACTCCGCGTCGGCCACCGGTTCGACGAGCCACTGTCCATCGGGCGCGGCGATGCACGAGCCGCCATTGGCCATCACGTCGTCGCTCGCGTCCTGCAACACGTCAGCGAACGGCAGCGCGTCGCCGATGTCAGCGCGTCGCATGAGCGCACACGCCGACAGTACGTAGCTGCGTCCTTCGCGCGCGATGAAGCGCGTGATATCCTGCGTATTGCGCACGTTGCCGGGCCACGTAGCCACGTGCAGGTCCTCGCCCTGCGCGTAGAGCGCGGCGCGCGGCAGCGGCATCCAGTTCTCCCAGCAGTTGAGCGCGCCCACCGTGAACGCGCCCACGCGCGTGGTGCGCAGACCGTGTCCATCGCCCGTCGCCCACGCGAGTCGCTCCTCGTACGTGGGCATGAGCTTGCGATGGGCCACCACGACGCGCCCCTCGGCGTTCACCTGCACGAGCGTGCAGTACACCGAATGTCCCCCGCGATCGGCTGGCCGCTCGATCGTGCCCACGCACACGTGAATGCCATGATCAGCCGCTGCTTCCTGGACACGATGCAGATCGCCGCGCTCGAGGTCCACCGCCTGATCGAGATAATGCGCGTGCAGCGCCTTCTGCAGTGGTGACTCGAAGCGCGCGCCATCGGTGCGTTCGAGCCAGAAGGGGTAGCCCGGCACAAGTGCTTCGCCGAACGCGACCAGTTCGCAGCCATCGCGCGCGGCGCCCTCGATCCACGTACAGACCTTGTCAATCGTGGCGTCGCGGTCGAGCCAGACGGGCGCGATCTGCGCGATGCCGACGCGGAGAGTATCGGAGTCAAGCGACATGCGAGGAACATACGCGAGAACGCGACGCACGCTATTGAATGTCGATTCTCAAGCATGTGATTGTCTTGCTCGTCGGGCGTAGCCGCTCGATGTTCCGGTGCATCACGCGCGCTTCCCCTCACGACGTCACGCCACCGATGCCGCACCTGTCTCGTACGCTCCCCATGGCACTTTCCGCGGTCGCCCTCGTGGCCGCCGCCCCCCTCACCGCCCAGACCCACACCACCGACGACCCCGTCATCCGCCGCCTCTGGACGCTCGGCATGGACTCCTCGCGCGTGCAGTCGCTCGCGCAGGTCCTGCTCGACTCCATCGGCCCGCGCATGTCCGGCACCGCCGGTCAGAAGGCCAGCAACGACTGGCTCGTGCAGACGTACCAGCGCTGGGGCATCGAGGCGAAGAACGAGCAGGTCGGCACCTGGCGCGGCTGGCGTCGCGGGACCTCGCACATCGACCTGCTCACGCCGCGCGTGCGTACGCTCGAAGGCACCATGCTCGCCTACAGCCCGGGCACGGGCGGCAAGCCGGTCACCGCGCCGGCCATCATTCTGCCCCGCTTCGCCGACAGCACCGCGTTCGTGCGCTGGCTGCCGGAGGCGCGTGGCAAGTACGTGCTGGTCTCCGCGCCCATGCCGACGTGTCGCCCCGTCGAGAACTGGACCGCGAACGCCGAGCCCGATGTGAAGGCCGCCATGGACGCGCAGCGCTCCGCCATCACGCGCGAGTGGGCCGGCCCCAACGTGCGTGGCACCGGCTATGCGCTCGCGCTCGGCTCCGGTTCGCTCGGCGTGCGTCTCGAGGAAGCGGGTGTCGCCGGCGTGATCACCTCGCGTCCGAAGGATGCGTGGGGCAGCATCGACGTGTTCGAGAGCTACAACACCAAGGCGCCCGCGATTGCGCTGTCGTGCGAAGACTACGGCCTCGTGTTTCGTCTGGCCGAGAACAACCAGAGCCCCACGCTGCGTCTCACCCTCGACGCGCAGCTGCTCGGTGAACAGCCGGTGTTCAACACCATCGGCATGATCAAGGGGAGCGAGAAGCCCAACGAGTACGTCGTGCTGTCGGCCCACCTCGATTCGTGGGATGGCGGCTCGGGTGCCACCGACAACGGCACGGGCACGCTCACCATGCTCGAGGCCATGCGCATCCTCAAGCAGGCGTATCCGAACCCGAAGCGCACGATCGTGGTGGGCCACTGGACGGCCGAAGAGAAGGGACTCGTCGGCTCGCGCGCCTTCACCGAAGATCATCCCGAGATGCTCCCCGGCATTCAGACCGTGTTCAACCAGGACAACGGCACCGGTCGCATCGTGCGCATCGGGGGCGGCGGCATGCTGAGCAGCCTGCGCCACATTCCGGTGTGGCTGTCGAGGATGCCGCTCGAGTTCCAGCGACAGCTGCAGTTCTCCGGTGTCGGCTCGCCATCGGGTGGCGGCAGCGATGATGCGAGCTTCGCCTGCCACGGCGTGCCCGCCTTCGGGCTCGGTGCACACGGTTGGAACTACGGCCAGTACACGTGGCACACCAACCGCGACACGTACGACAAGGTCGTCTTCGACGAACTGAAGGGGAACGCCACGATCACGGCCATGCTCGCGTATCTGGCGAGCGAAGAGCCCACCCAGATCGCGCGCGACCGCGTGGACCTCACCGCCCGCGCCCGCGCCGGTGGTCAGCAGGGCCCTCCGGGCGCCATGACCTGGCCCGCCTGCCAGTCCGCACCGCGCAAGACGAACCCGCGGCTCCGGTAACTGAGTCGCGGGAAGACGAACTGAAGAAGAACTGAAGAAAGCCGAAGAAGAGCAACTCACCGCACGGCCGCAATTCGTGCCGGGGTGTTCAGTTGCTCTTCTTCGTTTTTCTTCCGTTCTTCTTTGGTTCGTCTTCCCACTCGCAGTTGCCGTTCTCGCGTCCCTCGCGCCCCTCGCGCCTTCGCGTCCCGCAGTTCCCTCCGTCCTCGCAACGCACCAACGCCCCCCGGACTCTCAGGAAAGAGACGGGGGCGTTGCGCAGAATCGCCGTTGTCATCCAACTGCCGGACGGAAAATCACACCGTCGCCACGACCATGCTATCGGAACGAGAGCAGCGTCCGCCAACTCGTCGCACTTGCACTGCATGCGCTCGGAATCGAATCGGCAGCTCCGACCCTGAATGGCACAGGTTCATCGTCGTCCAACAAGCCGAGCAGCACCGACCCTCGCCCGTCAAGCAGGCGACAACTCGTATCGCCGCCGAAGCGCACCCGACGCGACCTCAAATCGATGAGGAAGGCGGCCCAATGCTGCGTTGAGGTCGCGTGCTCTGCGGGCCGCCGTAGCACCTCGGCCGAGACGATGACGCGACCGTCGCCGAGTGAGGACGCGCTCATCACGGTGTGCGCGCCGCCGGGCGGACGTGAAAACGTCGCGGTCACCCCTTGGACGGTGATTCGCAAGGGTCGAAACTCCGGAAGCGTTGCTCGCCAGAGCGGCCGACCGGTAAGGTCGAACACCTCGAACCGAGCGCTGAGAGTCTCGATCAGGGCCACGGAGCGCGTTGCCGCGTCACAAGCAAGGCGAAGCTGCAGCCCGGTTTCGCGGTCGATGGGTGCGGCAGGCTCCGGGCGCACGGCGAAGCTGTATCTCGGGGCACCGTCGATGCCGAACACGCGAATGCGTGCCGAGCCTGGCGGCGCAATCACCGCCACGAAAACGAGACTTCCCACCGAACACGCATCCATCGCTGGCGCGTCGATCGCCATGCCGCGCCGATACACCAACCGTTCGCCCTGCCGAGCGAACCACTGCAAGCGCGCATTCGCTGCATCGAGAACACCAACGAGCGAATCACCGGCGACAACCAGCGACGACGGGGCCAGAAACTCGCCCGGACCAGATCCGCGGCGACCGACTCGTGCGAGGGCGCCAGAGGCTGCGTTCAGCAGCGCCAACGCTGGCCCGCCGTCGTCAAGCAGCGCGATCCGCGTCCCATCGATCAGGTAGCCGCGCGACGGAACGAAGCTCAACTGCGCGGAAAGGGACAACGCCGGAAGCGCTGCAGTCGCGATACCCCACAAGAGGGAACGCACCATCGCGCTGAGGCCTCGTGGACGTGAACGCGCCGGACGCCTGGTCGTCATGATCTTGTCTCGAGATCCAGTTCGGACGTGCTTCTACGGTCTCTCCCAGCACCAGCACTTGCGGAACAACGGGATGCGCGCCCGTCCCGTGCCAGAATGCGGGAAGCGCCGCTGTATTCATCAAGCCGCCTACGCATACCTCGTGGCGAGCGGTCGCGAGCATTGGCATCGGCTCACTCCGCCTGTACGACGTCGAGGATCCAGAGCCACGCATCGAGATCAGGCCCGCTGCATCGTCGCGTTGAGATGATGACGCGGACGGCAGGCAACGTCGCCGTGCGTCTTCACTGAGTGCTGTGCGCGGATTCTCACGAGGCGGCCGGGCCACCCACTCTTCTGTTCGTCTTCCGCCCTGCTTCAGTTCGTCTTCCGCCCTGCTTCAGTTCGTCTTCCCACTCGCAGTTGCCGTTCTCGCGTCCTTCGCGCCCCTCGCGCCTTCGCGTCCCGCAGTTCCCGCAGTTCCCGCAGTCCCCGCAGTCCCCACAGCCCCCCCCGTCCTCCCAACGCCCGAACGCAAAACGCCCCCGACTCTCAAAAAAGAGACGGGGGCGTTGCACAGAGGCGCCGGTCGGAATCGAACCGACGGATGAGAGATTTGCAGTCTCCTGCCTTACCACTTGGCTACGGCGCCGAGGTCTCCAAAGATGCCCCGTCGGCCTCCTCCGCGGTAGGGGCCTCGACCGGTGTGGCCGCCGCATCGCCGCCCACGAGCGCCGGTACCACCCCCGCGCGCGACGTCCGGAACGCGAACACCTCCGGATCGCGCAGACTGCGCAACAGCGCATCCGCCTCGCGGTTCTGCAGGTACCGCCCCTTCTCCCAGCCGGCCACGATGCCGCGCGGTGTGCCGTAGCACACGTCGGCCAGCTGCGCGCTCGTCAGCCCGAGCTCCTCACGCAACTGCCGAATCTCGCGCGGCGTCAGCAGCTCGTGCTTCGCGCGGATCTGCTCGATGGCCGACTTCTCGGCCGCGTCCCGCTGCTCGATCGTGCGCTGTTCGTGCCCGCACTTCTCGCAGCGGAAGAACTCGCGCGTCACCTCCGCCCCCATGCCGCTCAGGCGAATGGTGACCGCTTCGGTGTGTTGCGCGTACCGGCCGCCGCACCCGCGGTGCAGCGATCCCTCCAACGACGACAGGCTCATGTCACTCCGGCCACGGACCTTCGGGGGTGACGCCGCGCGGGCGTCCGGACGTCGAAGCATCGCCCCAATCCCCCGCGCCGCGCCAGTGCAGCGGGCAGAATCGACCGCGCCGTGACCTCACGCGTGCCCACGCGTTTGGCGTTCAAGAGTGCGCGCAAACGCGCCGATGCTTCTCTGCAGCCCCGTGTTCCCCCCTGCGTGCCCGCGATGTCCGACGTCTGCATGGTCCGTCAACCCGTCTTCTCTCGTGACGGGGATCTCATCAGCTACGAAATCCGCTTCCGCGATACCCCGGAGGCGTTTCTCGCCTTCGTGGAGAGTCTGCGCAGCGGCACCTTCGACGCGATGCGCAAGGAGCTGCCGGCCTTCGTGCCGCTCACGCCCGACCAGTTCCTGCGCGAGATCCTGCAGCTCGCCAATCCGCGTACGCTGATTCCGCTCTTCCCCACGTGGGCCGGTGCCGAACCGGAGCTGCTCGCCGGCATCGAGCGCTACTGCGCCGCCGGTGGCCAGATCGCGCTCGACCAGCTGGCCGACGCCCCCGATGCCTCCGACGAACTGCTGCCGCTCGCCCACTGGGTGCGCATCGACGCACGCGTCGAGGACGGCCGCGCCCTCGCCGGCATCGTGGGCCGCGCCCGCGCCCGTCCCGATACGCTGCTCATCGCCGATCACGTCTACGAACCGCCGCAGCTGGCGATCGCGCGCGCGCTCGACTTCGACGCGTTCGAAGGCGCGCACTTCAGCCGCGCCGAACCGTTGCCGGCCGCGCAGCTGCCGTCGTCCACGATCTCGTCGCTCCGCCTGCTCGGCCTCGCGCGCGATCCGAACGTGAACGATCGCGAACTCGAGCAGCACATCCAGATCGATCCGGTGCTCACGTTCCAGCTGCTGCGCATCGTGAACTCCGCGCACATCGGCGCGCGCGGCGTGACGTCCATCGGCCATGCGCTGCGCCTCATCGGACGCAGCGCCTTCCTGCGCTGGCTCGCCCTCGCCATCACGGCCGCGCGACGTGGCGGATCGGGTGTCGATCAACATCTCGTGCGACAGGCCGTCGAACGCGCGCGCCTCTGCGAACAGCTGGCCGGGGGCGGACGCGACGGAGGCACCCTGTTCCTCGTGGGACTCTTCTCGCTGCTCGATGCGGTGTTTCGCGTCTCGCTCGACGAACTGCTCGAACGCGTCGCACTCGCCGACGAGGCGCGCGAGGCACTGCTCGAGCGCACCGGCCCCTACGCGCCCGCGCTCGAGTTCGCCGAGATGTACGAGCTCGGGCTCTTCGAGAGCGCCGCCGAGGTCGCGCAGACCATGGGGCTCGACCCCACGCTGATCGGCCAGATCTACCAGGGCGCCCTCAGCTGGGCCGACGAGATGCTGGCGGCCACGGCGGCCTGACGCACGTCTTCGCAGGGATTATCGTTCAGAGGTCACCGCGCACACGCGCGGAGGGGCGCGGCCCTCGCGCCGCGCTCCCCCTCTGCTTCGACCCCCTCGCTCATGCAGGATTCCATCGTTGGCGTCGCGCTGCCGGGACCGCTCGGCGCGCTCTACCGCGACGTGATGAGCCCGTACTGCCCGGGGCTCACCCTCGCGAGCTGCCCGAGTCCGCAGGCCGATTCGCTGCGCAAGGCGATCGCGGTCCGCTTCAACGGCGGCGAGTCGAGCGAAGCGATCATGACCTCGCTCGTCGCGCACTACGGCCCCAACGTGCGCGGTACCCCAACGCTCGAAGGCTTCGGGGCCGCCGCGTTCATCGCGCCCATTCTCGTACTGGTAGGCGGCGGACTGATCATCATGCGCTGGCTGCGTCGCAACCAGCAGCGCGCCCAGCGCGCGGCCGGACTGGTCGTCCTGCTGGCCGCGTCGCTGGGGAGCGTGGGGTGTGCCGGCAGCGCCGACAACGCCGCCTCGTCGGGCGCGGCCGAGGTCACGCTCGTGGCCGAACCCATGGTGACCGGCGCCTGGGCGCGCGTGAGCAGCGCCGGCACGACCACGGGCGCGTACGGCACCATCCACAACCCGGAAGACGACACGCTGCGCATCACGGGCGCCACGAGCAGCGTGGCCGACACCGTCGAACTGCACGAGTCCATGGACCATGGCGGCATGGTGCACATGGAAGCTCGGCCCGCGCTGCCCATTCCGCCGCGCGATTCCGTGGTGCTCGCGCCGGGCGGACTGCACCTCATGGTGCGTCAGCTCATGCGCGATCTGGTGGTGGGTGAGCAGGTCGCCTTCACGCTCCACCTCGCCGACGGCCGCACGCTCCCCGTGACGGTCGAGGTGCGCAGCGCCGATGGCTCGACCGTGGCCGCCGGTCGTGGCAGCAACGCGTCGGGCGCCCCCCGCATGATGATGGGCAAGAAGGATCGCGGCTACTGAGGAGCACGCGGTCGCCGCCGGCGCCGCGCCTCACGCCACGACGGGCGCCGACTCGGCGAGCACGCCGGTGACCGCCAGCACCGCGCCAGCAACGATCAACTCAAGCAACAGTGTCGCCTTGGTGGGCGTTTGCTGCGCGCGCACGAGGCGCCGATGATGCAACGCGCCGAGCCCGAGCAGGACGACCGCGAGCGCCAGCTTCGCCGCCACCAGTTGGCCGTACCCGGGGTGCAGGAGCCCCGCGAACCCGCCGACCCGAGGCCACGCGGTGACGACGCCTGAGAGCACCGTCAGTGGGGCGGCGACGAGCGCGAGACGTCCGTAGCGCGCGACCGCCGGGCGTATTTCCTGCACATCATGCCACCATGCAGGCGCCAGCAACGCAAGTGTACCTAGCCAGAGGCCAGCGCTCGCGGCGTGGATGCTCGCCTGAACCCACGCGCGGAGGGCCCCATCCTCGACCGCCGCCGCGTGGCCAAGCGCCGGCAACAGCAGCACGGCAGCCACCGCCGCCGCACGCAGCCCCCGATCCCCCCACGGACGCGCCACGCCTGCCACGACGGCCACCACCATCGCGACCGCGGCGAGCGCCAGCCGGTTGCGCCCCCAGCTGATCGACGCGATGATGCCGAGCGTCGTCGTGAGCGGGTCGGCCTCGGGGCCGAACGCGTCGAACGCACGCAGCTGACCCACGAGCTGGATGGCCAGACCGAGCAGCAGCAGGGCCGCGGCCAGGCGAGCGGGCCGCGCCACGGCGCGGGCCGGCGCGAGCCATGTGCTGGTCGCCGCGCCGATCAGCACCCCCAGACCGGCGAGCTGCACGGCGCGGCCACCGGCCAGAAATGGGTCGGTCAGCTCCATGATCGCCCAGCGCTGTCTCTCCAGATACCCCTGCGCATGCGCCCAACTCGCTCCGTGACCGACGTCCTTGTCTCATGCGCGCGCCGCCGCGCTCGCGCCGGTCGCCTCGTCCTTCTGCTGCCCCTCGCGGCCATGGCGGCGTGCGGCGACGACACGCCCGCGCCGAACGATGACCCCGCGACGGCTGCGGCGCGAGCGGTTGCGGAGTCCGGCGACGTGGCCGGCGCGGGGACGCGCCCGGGCGACTCGGCCGAACAGGTCCGTGCCGACAGTATCCTCGCCGCGATCGCGGCCTGCCCGCGCACCGGGCTGTGGCAGCCGTGCAGTCTCGAACACCGGCTGCAACTGGCAGGACTCCGTCCGCTGCGCCTCGACTCGGTGCCGGACGCCGAAGCCCGCATTCCCGGGCTCGACGCACCGACGGTGGTGTGGCGGACCGGGACGCGCACCATCCGAGTGGCCTTCTTCCAGGATTCCACCGCAGCCCGTGCGGCGTTCGCCACGCTCGACTCGGCGGCGGCGGCCCCGCGCGGCGGTGCGATCCCCGCCTGGCCCGCACCGCCGACCGTGTTTCGCGGCGCGAACGCGGTGGTGCTGTTGCTTGGCGGCTCGGCGCGACAGATCGAACGGCTGAGTGACGCGGTGCTGGCGGGCCCACCACAGCCGAAGTAACCGGCTGCGACGCGCACAACTTCGGTTTCTGTTCGCACACAACTGTCACACGACACGCACGTTCGTCATTTTTTGCGAGACGAGCACGTTTTTCTGCGCAATCGATTGGTTTCTCCATTGAATCGACGTCGGGTGTGACTAGTTTTCTGCACACCACGCACAGTTGAGCGAACGACCGCGCATTCTCGGGTGGTCGAGCGCTTTGCACCCTTTCTTCGCGCCTGCTGCCGTCCATGCCCATCGACAACATCAATCCGCGCTTCGGCGCCCTGCGCGAAATCGCGCAGCGCGCTGCCCGCGTCGTGCCGCGTCCGACCGACGAGAACGGCGTCGTCCTGCCCACGTCGGCCTTCTTCGGCGACAACACCTTCGGCCTGCGCCAGATGCGCGCCAAGCTGCCGAAGCACGTCTACAAGTCGCTCGCGGCCTCCGTCCGCCTCGGTCGCAAGCTCGACAGCGAGATTGCGCCCATCGTGGCGCAGGCCATGAAGGAATGGGCCATTTCGCGCGGCGTCACGCACTTCACGCACTGGTTCCAGCCGCAGACGGGCCTCACCGCCGAGAAGCATGACGCCTTCCTCGGCTTCGACGAGGACGGCCTCCCCATCGAGCAGTTCTCGGGCGAGCAGCTCATCCAGTCCGAGCCTGACGCGTCGAGCTTCCCGTCGGGCGGTCTGCGCGCGACGTGGGAAGCGCGCGGCTACACCGCGTGGAATCCGGCCAGCCCCGTCTTCATCGACGAGGAGGGCGGCACGCGCACGCTCTGCATTCCGTCGGTCTTCATCGGCTACAACGGCGAAGCGCTCGACGAGATGACGCCGCTCCTGCGCAGCTCCGACATCATCTCGGAGAAGGCGATCGCGCTCCTCGAACTCATCGGCGACACGGGCGTGCAGCGCGTGATCACCACGCTCGGTCCGGAGCAGGAGTTCTTCATGATCGATCGCGGCCACTTCGCGCTGCGTCCCGATCTGGTCATGGCGCGTCGCTCGCTCGTGGGCGCGGAGCCGCCGCGTGGGCAGCAGCTCGAAGACCACTACTTCGGTGGCATTCCGGAGCGGGTGCAGGCCTGCATCAGCGAAGTGGAGACGGAGCTCTACAAGCTCGGCGTGCCCATCATCACGCGCCACAATGAAGTGGCGCCGTGCCAGTTCGAGATGGCACCGCTCTACGAAGAGACCGACGTGGCGGTCGACCACAATCAGCTCGTGATGGAAGTGCTGAAGAAGGTCGCGATGCGCCACAATCTGCAGGCCATCATGCACGAGAAGCCCTTCGCCGGCATCAACGGCTCGGGCAAGCACTGCAACTGGTCGCTCGCGATCACGTCGGAGAACGCGCTCGACGGCGAGAACCTGCTCAAGCCCGGCAAGACGCCGCACGAAAACCTGCGCTTCCTGCTCTTCCTTGCGGCGGTGCTCAAGGGCGTGCACAAGCACGGCGGTCTGCTGCGTGCCGGTATTGCGACGAGCGGCAACGAGCATCGCCTCGGCGCCAACGAAGCGCCGCCGGCCATCATCTCGGCGTTCCTCGGTCGCATGCTGACGAACGTCGTGGAGGACATCGCGGCCGGCAAGACGAAGACGGGCGGCGCCGAACAGGCCATGCTCAAGCTCGGTGTGGCCAAGCTTCCCGAAGTCGCACAGGACAACACCGACCGCAATCGCACGTCGCCCTTCGCGTTCACGGGCGCGAAGTTCGAGTTCCGCGCCGTCGGCGGCTCGCAGAGCATCGCGTTCCCCGTCATGCTGCTGCAGACGGCCGTCGCCGAAGCCATCGAGGAGCTCACCGTCTCGCTCAAGGCCGCGATCGACAGCGGCAAGAGCACCGGTGACGCCGTGCTCGCCGTGGTGCAGGAGGCGTTCAAGGCCACGACACCGATCCGCTTCGAGGGCAACAACTACTCCGACGAATGGGTGGTCGAGGCCAGGAAGCGCGGCCTGCCCAACTTGCGGCGGACCCCCGAAGCGCTCGCCGAGCTCGTGTCGGCCCAGTCGCGCGCCCTGTTCGAGAACACCGGCGTGCTCACGGTGGCGGAGCTCGAGAGCCGCTACCACATTCGCCTCGAGCGCTACAACAAGGACCTGCTCATCGAGATGCACACGCTGCAGGAGATGGTCGACACGCAGATCCTGCCCGCGTGCTACACGTACCTCGGATCGCTCGCGTCGAACGCCGGTCGCGCGTCGGAGTCGGGGATCAACGTGCAGCCGCTCGTCAACGCGGCCAACACGGTGAGCAACCTGGTCACCACGCTGCAGAAGGCCCGCACGGAGCTCGGCAAGGTGCTCGTGAAGGCGGAAGCGCTGCACGACGACATCGTCGCGCAGGGCGATCTGCTCTCCACCGCCGGCCGCGAGTCGCTCGAGGCCGTGCGCGCCGCGTCGGACGCGCTCGAGCTCACCGTGGGTGATGCCTACTGGCCGCTCCCGCGCTACCGCGAGATGCTGTTCCCGGTGTGATGCGGGACTGAGGTCGCGCGTCGAGGGTCAGGAACGCGCCAGCCACGCGACGTCGGTCGCCTGGCTGGCGCGTTTCGCGTTTTGGGTGCACAATCGGGGAGTCGCACTGCGCGACACGTTCCGTCACCTTCCCGTTCATGCCGAGCGGGCGCGCCGGACGGAACAGGAGCCACGCATGGGGTCCCCGCCGCTCGACCGTCGTTTGTGCGACGCTGTCGCCCTGTGGGAGGGAGTGAGCGTCCAGCCACATCGCTATGCCGGCTGGGAGTTCCGGGTGTACCAGCGCAAGTTCGGACACGTTCGCTCCGGACACGCCGTCGATCTGCCCGTACCGATCCGACTTCGCCGCGATCTCGTCGCCGCCGGGCGGGCGCAACCGCATCCCACCATTCCCACCGGTGGGTGGATCAGTCTGCCGTTGCGCACCGAACACGATCTGCCAGCCGCGCTCGCGCTGCTGCACCTCAACTACGATCGACTGCGCGGTGGTGCACGTCCGGTGTCACGACCACACACGACGCCTGCGCCGGCAACGCACGTGCTCACCTTGCTCGGCGATCGCGCCGCCGACGATCTGCCGGCGTAGGTCGCGTCGTCAGCGCGCGCCGATCGTTCGCGCCCGTTCACTCGTGGGCGACGCGCCCCGTCGAACGTCGAACAGCGCGCGCGCGCCGATCGGCAGCACCGCCGCCTCACCGACGCCATCGAGTGCCTCGGTGGTGGGATGCAGGAACAGTCCGGGGAGCGTGAGCGTGTCGAGGGCGATCACCCCTTCGAGATCACCCACCTCACGCACGCGACCATCGCGACGCGCCACCGGATCGTCGTAGTTGATGGCCACGTCCACGCGCACGGGCGCGCGCCCCGGCAGCACGAGCTGGGCACCGCGCACGAGCAGATCGCTCGCGCCCCCCGCGTTGAAGGGGAGCGCATCGTACCAGCGCGGGTCGGCCGCTTCCCACGCCCGCGTCGCAATCGCGTCGAGGGCCGTGAGCAACGCCGCGACATGCACGGCGCGCAACCGCTGCTTCTCCGGATCACCCGGCAGCGCACCGCTTTCGATCAGCACCGTGCTCGTGCCCCACTGCTGCATGAGATCACCGAATGCACGTGCGTTGAAGCCGTCGTCGTACTTCGCGATGCGCCCCGGAATCTCCGTCCCGAACGCGTGCGCCAGCGACGCCGCCACGAGGCGCGCGCGCGAACGCACCGCACCGTAACTGCGTGCGGCGTCGGCGGCGGGCGCGAGCAGCGCAATCGCCGCCTGCGCGCCCGTCGGCCCCACGCGCGTGCGTGCGTTCTGATCGTGCAGGTTGAAGCCGAACGCCGGCCGCCAGCGATCGCGCACGGCCTTGAGCGCGCGCGCTTCCGGTGTCACGAGGGCGCGCGCATCGCGATTGATGTCCACACCGTGCGCGTTCTCGCGCTGAAAACGCTCCGCCCCGTCGGGGTTGAGCATCGGCAGCACCACGAGCGTGAGTCCGTCGAGCAGACGCGTCCGCAGCGCATCGTCGCGGGTCTCGCCCCGCGTGTTCGCGAACCAGCGAAAGAGATCGGCGAGCGCCATGGTGGCGGTGCTCTCGTTGCCGTGCATCTGGGACCACAGCAGCACCGTGTCACGACCGCGACCGATGGTCACCGTGCGCAGCGGTCGGCCCTGCACCGATCGACCCACCTCCTCCACCACGAACCCGGCGCTCGTCACCACCGGCAGCGCCGCATTCCAGAACGTCTCGGCGCTGAACACGCGCGTCGTGATGGCCGGCTCGCGGTAGTCGGTCGCGATGCGCAGCCCGACCCCCATCGCATCGTCACCGCAACACGCCGCGATCGCGTCGGTCGACGCCGTCGGTGCCGCGCTGGACGCGCCGGCCGACGCGGTCGAGCCGGCCGACGCGCAGCCGCCCAGCGCACCGCCTGCCATGAGGCACGACGCCACCGCCGCCGCGTGCCGACGGAACCGGGAGCGATGATCGCGAGACCGACGGAGACGTGCGAGTGAAGCGACGGGGAGCATGCGATGAGGTCCGGGAGCAGGCGAGCACAACACGGGGAACGCTCCAACATGCGCGCACGACGCACGGCGCGACAACGGCCAGCTGAGAATCCACTCCCGAATCACGGACTCGTTCCGTGAGCGCCGCAGCGCGTGGCGCGTCGGCGACGTATCGTATGCGCAGGGCATGCCCTACCGGCGCCCGGACGACCCTTACGCCCTTCACCGCCCATGTCCTTTCGTCGCTCCCTGATCACGCGCGCGCTGCTCGTCGTTGGCGCCGCGGCGCCGAGCGTCCTCGGCGCACAGCCCCGCGCGTCCGATGATCCGGCGCTCGTCGCACGCGCTCGCGCGATTCACGACCGCGTGATGACGCTTGACACGCACGTCGACATCAGCCCGGCCAACTTCACCTCCACCGGCCCGAACTACGCGCAGAAGCTGCCGCGCACGCAGGTGGACATCGCGAAGATGGAAGAAGGTGGCCTCGACGCGGCGTTCCTCATCGTGTACGTCGGACAATCACCCGACCTCACGCCGCAGGGCTTCGCACGCGCGAAGGAATCGGCGATGGAGAAGTTCGCCGCGGTGCAGCGACTGGTCGATTCCCTGGCGCCCGGTCGCGTCGGCCTCGCACGCACCGCAGCCGAGGCGCGCGCAATCTACGCGAGCGGTCGCAAGGTCATCTTCATCGGCATCGAGAACGGTTTCCCGGTGGGCAGCGATCTCGGCAACGTGCAGCGCTTTCACGCGCTCGGCGGTCGATACATGTCGCTGGCGCACAACGGCCACAGCCAGCTCTCCGACTCCAACACCGGTGAGCGCGACAACGTGTGGCTGCACAATGGCCTGAGTCCGCTCGGCAAGCAGGTCATTGCCGAAATGAATCGCCTCGGCATGATGATCGACATCTCGCACCCGTCGAAGGCGAGCATGATGCAGACGCTGCAGCTCACCAAGGCGCCCATCATTGCGTCGCATTCGGGCGTGCGGGCCATCTGCAATCACAGCCGCAATCTCGACGACGAACAGCTCGACGGCATGAAGAAGAATGGTGGCGTCGTGCAGCTGGTCGCGTTCAACAGCTACGTGAAGTGTGACGCGGCGAAGACTGCCGCGCGCGAAGCGGCGATTCAGGCGCTGCGTCGCGAGTACGGCATCACCGCCACGAATCAGCGCGAGGTGACGACGGCAGTTCAGGCGCTCCCGGAGGCGCGGCGCAACGCGTTCCTCGCGGCGCAGGAAGACATCACCGCACGGCGCTACCCGGCCGATCCGGCCGCCACCGTGAGCGACTTCGTCGATCACATCGACTACGTGGTCAAGCGCATCGGAGTCGATCACGCGGGCATCAGCTCCGACTTCGACGGCGGCGGCGGCGTGGACGGCTGGCGCAACGCCTCGGAGACGTTCAACGTGACGCTCGAGATGGTGCGACGCGGCTACACCGAGGAGCAGATCGCGAAGATCTGGAGCGGCAACCTGCTGCGCGTACTCGAACAGGTGGAGCGGGTCGCGACGACGCGTTGAGCCGCGTGAACGTCACCGCGCACTGCGTCGTACGACTCCCGAAACATCAATCGCCCGGTCGGCACGTCCGACCGGGCGATTGTCGTTTCTTCAGTGCTGCTGTCGCCGACCGAACTCTGTATCGAGCGCGCGCTTGAGCTTGTCGGCCGCTCCACTCACCGCGCGCGCCAGATCGGGCGCATGATGCGTCACGGCCGTGGGGTTGTGCCCGGCCACGCGTGCTTCCATGAGGCATCGCTTGTCGTCGGCGCCGTGCTTGTCGGCATTCTCGTCGCCGAGATGCACTTCGACGCGCGTGATGCGGTCGGCGAACCGGGAGAGGGCGTGACGCACGGCCGCGTCCACGTCGTCGTGCAACGTCTCGGTGCGCTGCACGTTGCTGTCGGTTTTCAGCAGGACATCCATGGGCTTACCACCTGGCTGAACGGAAGAATCTGGGGCCGAGCACCCGTCGCTCGACCAACCTGACGATCAGATCGCGGCGCCATGCGCCGGCGCCGTCACCTGCACCACGATGGGTCGCACGGCGTTGTTGCCGTATCCCAGCGCGTTCCACGGGGGGGTGTCCGGCTGCACCGCACCGGATGCATCGGTGGCGCGACTCGCGAGGACGAGGCGCCCCGCATGCGGCGGGGTGATCTCGACACGGAATGGTGCCCATGCGTAAGGGCCAGCGGCGTCCCCCACCTCGGCCGGCACCCACGTGTCACCACCACCCACGTTGATGTCCACCTGCACGATCGACCCCTGTCCCGACCAGGCCCACCCCTCCACCACGAGCGGTCCCGCCGGTACGCGGCTGTCCGCACGTGGCGACGTGATCATCGACTTTACCCGCGCGCGCGTCACGGGTTCCGCCGACTGCGGGGTCACATACATGTATCGCGCCCGTTGGAAATACCCCTCGAAGGGCGTCGTCACGAGCGTGAGCTGCTGCACCCACTTCACGTTGGCCATGCCATACCAGCCGGGCACGATCAACCGCACCGGCGCGCCGTGTTCCGGCGCGAGTGGCTGGCCGTTCATGTGCGTTGCCAACAGCGTGTCAGGATGGCACGCGACGTCGATCGGCAGACCGCGTTCGAATCGCACCGGGTGCGTCGCATCATCGCGCGGGCCCGCATCGGCACCCGCTGCCACGAGTTCACACGCGGACGGCTCGACACCGACACGCGCCAACACCTCGGCGAGTCGCACACCGCGCCAACGTGCCGTGGCCACCGCGCCGCTCGCCCACGGCTCACCCGGCGGGACCGGACGCAATCCGAGCCGATCGTTTCCCGCGCACTCCATCGTCACGACCTGCTCGTGCTGTGGCCACGTCGCAAGGTCGGCGAGTGTGAGCGTCAACGATGTGCGAACGGCACCATCGATCGGCAGCGTGTACTGCGCCGCGTCGATCGATGGCACCGCAAAGTTCGAGCGCACGTAGTGCGCGCCGTCCATCGTGATCGCGCGCTCCAGCGCGGACGGCGCCGACTCCGCGTTATACGGAAGCTCGCGGATCGGAATCCGCGTCTCGTTCACGGCTTCGGAACGAGCGACGCCGCGTTGAGAGCCGAGTACGCCTTGCGCAGATCCTCCATGGAGATGTTGTCGCCGCTCAGCTGCACCAGCAGGCGATTGCCCACCATCACCGACAGCTCGCGCGACACATTCTCCCCCTGACGCTCCTCCTTCTCGAAGCCACGATTGCCATCGACCTTCACGGTGCGTTCGAAGCCGTTGTCGTCGGCCTGATCGATGTCCACCATGGCCCACGCCGCGCCAAGGCCCGCCATCATGGCCGAGCCACCCACGTCGGAGATCGTCACGCGCAGGCGCTGGTTCGCATCACCTTCGTACTCAGCGTTGGCGGTGGACATGGTCATCCCCATCGTGCCGCCCTGCGAACGCTCGCTCGACGTGCGCTTCATCCCGATCAGTTCGGGAGTCAACTTCTCCTGCAGCGTCGTCGCGGGCACGAGTGGTGCCTGTTCGCCGTTCTCGGCTGCCTTCTGCATCCCTTCGATGGCAGTCTGCGCCTGCTGCATCGCCTCGGCCATCGACTCCGGGGCCTTCGTGGCCTCGACCTCGGGCGTATCTCCGCCACACGCCACCAGTCCGGCGAGTACGCCGCCCAGCGCCACGCCACGCCACACGATCTGCTGCATTGCCGATCCTCTCGTTCGATGTTGGGCCATCAGCGCGTCGCGTCCGGCGACACGGCTTCCCGTGTACGATACGCGCGTCCCAGCCAGAGGGCGAGCGCCAGCCACGCGATCGAGACCGGCACCATACTGAACGCGAGCCCTGACAGCCCGAGCCCGAAGACGCCCATCCACGTGTACGACCAGGCGCCCATCTGATCGCCGAGGCGGTACACGAACGTGTCGTTGAAGTTCTTCGCCTTGTACTTGTCGCTGCGCGGCAAGACGGTGTACAGCGCTTCGCGCGCCGGACGCTGAATCGCGAAGTTGCCGGCCCGGCGCAGCACCTGAAACGCGACGAGCGCCCACAACACCGGCGTCGCACCAAGCACGGCAAAGCCGACGATCGTCACCAGCGGCAGAAAGGCGAGCGTCGCTCCCACACCCACCCAGCGCACGACGCGGCCCGTGAGGAAGAGCTGCGTGAGCAACGTGAGCACGTTGACCCCCAGATCGACGGCCGCGAAGACGCGTGTCCGTGCTTCCCGGTCTTCGCCGAACACCTTCGCCACGATCTCGACCTGTTGGAAGTACAGGAACGTGGACGTGATCGTGTAGAACAGCATGAGCACGGCGATCGCCAGCAGATACGGCGACTGCAGCACGTGGCGCACGCCGTCGAGCACGCCCCCACCCACGAGCGTCTCGCTGTTGCCCCCCGCATCGGCGGCCGATGCCCGTCCCGGCTCCGTACCCGCATCCGCGTCACGCAGCAGCGCTTCCCGACGGTCGAGCGCGCGCGCCGCCTGCGCGGCGAGTTCGAGAATGAGCGCCGACACGAGCAGCAGATTCACCGACCCGAGCGGCGCGGCCAGCGTCGTGGTGATCGTGGAGCCGAGCACCGAGCCGATCGTCCCACCTACCGCGACGACCCCGAACAGGCGCTTCCCCTGCCCGGGCCGGAAGATGTCGGTCATGAACGACCAGAACACCGACACCACAAAGAGATTGAAGACGCTTGTCCAGATGAAGAAGACGCGGCCGATCCACACGTTCGCGGTCGCGTCGGCGGTGCGCAGCAGCAGGAAGAACACCACCAGATTCAGGATGAAGAACCGGTAGGTGAGCGGCACGAAGCGCCGCCGAGGCAATCGCGCCACGAGGCCGCCGAAGAGCGGTTGCGCCACCAGCATCGCCACCAGCGTGCCGGTGAACAGCCACGCGAGGTTGTCGACGCCACCCGCGGCGCCCATCTCGTCGCGGATCGGGCGCAGTACGTAGTACGCGCACAGCACGAAGAAGTGGTACGCACACGACCACACGAGGGCGGCGCCCTCGCCCGGTCGGGCATCCACCGCCCGCTGCAACCAGTTGCCGCCACCCGCTGGGGCCACGCTGCGCTCCATCGTCGAAGGGCCACCCCCGCCTGTGCCATCGGCGGGCACTCGCGTGCTATACTCGCGCCCCGGCACACCCGTTGACGAGTAGTTGTCCGCCGACCGGCGCGCCTGCAGCTTGTGCGCATGCTCAACCTGCTGGCCGATCTCTGGCTCGTTCTCGTCCCGCTCGGCCACGTCGTGGGCGCCATCGGTGTCACGATCGACGCCGTCCTGCGCAAGCGACAGGTGCCGGCGGTCATCGGCTGGGTCGGGCTCGCGTGGCTCGCGCCCATCGTGGGCTCGGTGCTCTACGTCGCCTTCGGCATCAATCGCATTCAGCGCGCCGCACTGGCACTGCAGCGTGAACCGGTACTCGGCGATACGGGCGAGTTCCGGGCCATCCAGGCCGGTGGCGAGTTTCTCGCCGAGCTGGGCGCGTCGCATCCCACCCTCCCCGGACTGGCCCGCCTCGGGTTTCAGACCACCGGGAATCCGCTGCTCCCCGGCAACGCGATTACCCCGCTCCGCGATGGCGACGAGGCGTATCCCGCCATGCTCGCCGCGATCGCCGAGGCGCGCGAGACGATCACGCTGCTCAGCTACATCTTCGACAACGACCCCGTCGGCGTGATGTTTGCCGACGCCCTCGTCGCCGCGCATCGGCGTGGCGTGCAGGTGCGCGTTCTCATCGACGATGTCGGATCACGCTACACGAAGCCCACCATCGTGTCGCGACTGCAGGCCGCCGGCGTCCCGGTGGCCACGTTTCTGCCGACGCGTCTGCCGAGGCTCTTTCGCTACGCGAACTTGCGCAATCACCGCAAGCTGCTGGTCATCGATGGCATGGTGGGCTTCACCGGTGGCATGAACATTCGGGAAGGTCACTGGCTCGCGCGACGCCCGGCCTCGCCGGTGCGCTGTCTGCACTTCCGACTCGACGGCCCGATCGTGTACGAACTGCAGCGCGCATTTGCCGTGGACTGGGCCTTCGCGACACGCGAAGCGCTCGACCGGGCACCGTGGTTTCCGCGCCTCACGCGACACGGCGATGTAGTCGCGCGTGGTGTCCCCGATGGGCCAGACAGCGATCTCGAGAACATTCTCGAGCTCATCCTCGGTGCCGTCTCGGCGGCACGGCACCACATTCGCATCATCAATCCGTACTTCCTGCTCGACGATGTGCTGCTGCGCGCGCTGCAGGTTGCGGCGATGCGCGGTGTCACCGTCGATATCGTCATCCCTGCGCGGAACAACATTCCGATCATGGACTGGGCGATGACGCCGCAGTTCGAGCTGCTGCTCGAGAAAGGGTGCCGCGTGTTTCTGTCGCCACCGCCGTTCGATCACACGAAGGCGTTCACGGTAGACGGCATCTGGTGCCTGATCGGCTCCACCAACTGGGATGCGCGCAGTCTGTTGCTCAACTTCGAGTTCAACGTCGAGTGCTACGACGTGGCGCTCACGCGCGCCCTCGAGTCGCTCATCGACGAGCGGATCGCCGCCGCGCGTCCGTTGAGTCTGCAGGAGCTGCTGCAGCGCCCGTGGTGGGTGAAGTGGCGTGACGGCGTCGCGCGCCTCGGGTCTCCGTACCTCTGAAACGACACGAGACGCCGCGGAGGCGGCGTCTCGTATTGCTACGACAGTAGTGTCGCTCAGCGACGCACAGTAATGCGGACCGGCGCCGAAACCAGCTGCGGGCTGATCACCTTGTGCTCGAAGTCACCGAGCACGACGCGCAGCGTATACGTGCCAGGTGCGAGCGTGAGCGTCGTCTCGATCTGCCCCGCCCCGAAGTGCCGATGCAGTGAGTCGGTAGGAATGATCGTGCCCACCGGCGGCGCTTCGCTGTTGATGAGAATGTGGAAGTGCCCGGTGTTCGCCACGTTGATGCCGGCGGGCGCCACGCCGAAGTTGCGCAGGCCGAACTCGACCGGGAAGGTCGCGGGGACCGTGGCCCCGTTGCGCGGCGCGCGCAGGAAGATTTCGGGCGCGGGCGCCGGCTTGGCGGCGGCTGGCGACGTCTGCTGCGCGGACAACTCCGCACCGGCCGCCAGGAGAAGCAGCGCACTCGAGACGACGAGGCGCGAGAGAACGGAGGAAGGTCGCATGATGATCAAGGACGCAGGCGTGAGAAGCGTTCCGGCAGGGGGACCGACGCGCACACCCGTCACGATGTCCTCGTGACGGGTGTGCGCACAACCGGGAACGGCAGATCGGCCGCCATCAGGGCGCGGTGCGGCGGACCTTCTCGAGGAAGAGGTTGTTGCCCTCGCGCGCGGTGAGGTACACCACACCCTTCGGCCCGAAGCCCGCGATCGTGCGCCCCGCCGGAATCTGGACACGCTCGACGAGTTCACCGGAACGATTCACCACGTCGTACACGAGTCCCGCCGCGTTGGCCGCCGCCATGCCACCCGGCAGCATGCCCGGCGGCATGCGGCCTGCCGCGCCGGGCGGCATCATGCCCGCGAGCTGGCCGGCCACCGATGAGGTCGCGGGCAGGAGCCAGAGATTCCCGTCGTAGTCGGCGAGCGTCGTCCCGGCGCGCACCGGCGGGAAGTAATCGGGCAGGGCCTCCGGCTCGGCGGGTTCGAAGCGCGGCCGGAAGCCACCGCGGCCACCCTGTCCACCACCGCCACCAGCGCCCATCTGCTCGAGACGCGCCTGCAGATCCTTGGCCACCGTCTTGAGCGAATCCACAATCCGCGTCTTGTCGTCGTCGGTCAGCCGCTTCCACGCGAACGGCAGCGGAGCGGAGCGCTCGAGCGTCCCGTCGGCCTTGAACCAGTCGATGCGGTAATCGAGCACGCGCACCACGGCCACCGACCCGTCGCCCATCAGGGCCCAGTCGTCGTTCTGCGGCAGCGGGTTCATCTTGAGCGTGACCTGCATGCCGCCTTCCGGCGTCTGCTGCACTTCCGTGCGCGGATTGGTGACGCGCATGAACGTCACCGTATCCACCTTGCGCGTGTCGAAGTTCGCACGAAGGATCGGCACCGAATCCGGCAGACTGCGATCGTTGAACGAGCGCGTACGCCGTTCACCGTTCACCGTGATGGTGGCGCTGTTGGCGCCGCCACCGCCCGGAAAGCGGTCCTCGCGCACGGCCTCGATCTGCGCGCGTGCCTGCTGGCCCTGACGCTGCGTCGAGGAGCCCTGCTGCCCACCGGCCGCGGCCGCCTGGCCACCGGCCGCCGTCGTCTGGCCACCCGCCGCCGGCGCTGCACCGCGCCCCTGCTGGCCACCGCCTTGGCCGCCCTGGCCGCCACGATCACCGCCGCGACCACCGCCGCCGCCGCCAAACGCGCCCATCATCGCGCCGGCCATTCCACCTGGCGGACCACCGAACCCACCACCACCGCCACCGAAGCCACCCGGCTGATTGAGGCGATAGATCAGCCGCCCCTGCGTGTCAAAGGCGTGCGTGCCGAGGTTGGCGCTGGCAAGAAAGTTCAGATCATTCGACCGCGGCGCCGCCATGACGCGCACGAGCGCACCCTGCTTGTCCAGCACGAGCATCGAGAGGGTGGCCGGGTCGACCAGCAACGTCGAATCATCGACGTACGGCATCAGCCCCATGTTGCGCTGCCCGTACGGAATCGCCGCCTCGAGCGAATCGGAGACGATGCGCTCTGTGCGCAGCACCGAGTCGAGCAGCAGGACCGTACGACGCTGCCCATCGTTCACGAACACGCGACCATCGCGCAGGGCGCGCACCTGATTCACGTTGCCGAGCGACGCGCTGCTGCGCGCTTCGACGGCGCCAAGCGCGCGCAGGGGAATGGCCGGCTGCGCAGCGGGTGCGGAGGTCGCCGTCTGCGCGCCAAGTGGCGCGCCGAGCGCGAGCAGAGCGACACCGAGGGTACCGGGAACGGAACGCCGCATGACTGGAATCCGGGAAGAAGAAGATCGCATCAAAGAATCAGCGCGTGTGGGCATCAGCGGCCGCCTCGGCCACCACCGCCACCGAAGCCGCCCATGCCGCCCATGCCACCACCACCGCCGCCAGCCGTCCCGGACCGGAGCGCCCGAAGCGTACGCGCGTCCATGAAGGCCGCCAGCTGCGCGGGCAGCTTGCGATACTGCTCCGGCGTGAGAATGGTCTTGATCTGCGGCACGAGTCGCAGGAGCATATCCACCGACTGCTCGCGACCGCGGCGATACATCGAGAATGCGCGATCGTGGTTGTAGCGGTCGGGCAGGTCCGCGAGCTCACGCGCGATCGGCGCCCACACCTTGTCGCTCGCCAGCACATAGGTGCGATTGAGCGTCGCGAGACTGTCGGCCTGCTTGCGCGTCAGCTGCAGCGAATCCGACTGTACCAGAATCTGCTGCATCGGGTTGATGAGACCCGCGTTCATCGTGCCACGCAGCTGCTGCAGCGACGGCTTGTTGCCGGGGCGCGTGCGGCCGCGATCGAGCTGCTGCAGCAGCTGCTGCCGCTCGCGCGTCGGGCCGATGTCGAAGCTCACGATCGCCGTGATCGCGACGGGCTGGCGGAACGTCGTTTGCGCCAGACGCGTCGAGCCGAAACGTTCGTTGACTTCGTACCGGTACCGCTGTGTCGCCTGGTCGAAGCCGCGTACGAAGAGAAGCTGCGACTCGGGGATGATCGTCTGGCCCCAGCCCTTCATGTTCTCTTCGCCGTTGATGAGGCGATCGAGACCACCGAGCGGGTTGGCCACCTGCAGCGAGATGTTCGCACGCTGCGGCAGGCCGAGGCGAACCGAGTTCAGCGAGATGCTCAGATTCGCACTCGTCGTCCACGGACCGATGCACGAGTTGCGGCCGGCGAGCTGCCCCAGCTGTGATTCAAGGCACGCACGCGCTTCACGTGTCCCCGTGGCGAGCAGCGCCGAGAGGCCGTTGGCCAGCGCCGGATCACCCGCGCTCGCCGGATCGAAGATGAACGCGCGATCGTTGCCGTAGCTGTCTCCGTTCACGTCGCCCGAAATGAGCGGCGTGTACGGCGTGCCCGAACGGATGTTGCCGAACCAGCGCAGCGTCACGCGCTCGAAGAACTCGCGACTCAGGTTGTACTGGATCTGGTGGCGCGAGAAGTTGCCACGCGCCCACTCCCTCTGCGTCGGATCACCCACCGTGCTCTGGAAGCCGTAGAACTGCTCCCGTACGTCACTCAGCACGTAGTTCAGACTCCACTGGAACTTCGAGTTGAACGCGATCGGGCTGATGCTCATCGTCATCTGCTTGCTGTCGGACGTGAGATCCGACCGCTGCATCGTCACGCGACCGAACTCGTCCACGACGCGCGCTTCACGCCACGCCGTCTGTCCCGTGGTGGGCACGATGCTCGACGGCGAGACGAACACCGGACGGCCACCTTCGCTGGCCAGCGTGAACTGCTGCTGACCGGGGAAGTTGAGATCGAAGTTCGACTGCTGCGCCAGATTGCGTGAGTACGTGAGATCCACCGAGGCCCGGAAGCGGTTGCGCAGCACGGCGCCCGCCCACTGCAGGTTCGCGCGCAGTGAACGCTGGGCCACGTAGTTCGGATCGAACAGCGTCACGTTTGGATTGCTGTTGGCGAACACGGTGCCGCCGGTGCCGTCCGCGCAGGTCACGGGAATCGTCGAGCGGTCGAGCAGATACTCGCTCCAGTTCGGCGACGGGGCCGCCGCGCCGAGGCAGGTCAGCTGCTGCAGACCCGTCGGCAATCCCGTGTTGTCGATCGCGCCACCAATGAGCTGCGTGTTCGGCGTGTTCTGGAAGATGCCGACACCACCGCGCACCACCGCCCGCGGCGCGCGCACCATGCCAGGAATGAGCGCGACCTGCGCATCCGTGCCGTACGTCCACGAGAAACCGACGCGCGGGCTCACGTAGAGGCGGTTGGGCACATCCGCGTTGTTGAGACCGAACGCCTGCGTCACCGCGGGATTCTGATTCGGTCCTTCGAGGAACCGATTGCCGTCCACGCGGACACCATACTGAATCTGCACGTCGTTGATCGGACGCCACGCGTCACCGAGCGACATTGCGCCCACCATCTGACTGCCCTGACGGCGACGTGGCGCAAGCTGCCGCGTGTAGCTCGCCGGCCGCCCGCTCTCGAGCTCGGCGAGCGAGTTGAAGCTGAACGTGCCCAGCTCGTTCTGCGTCAGGTCCTGCCAGTAGTCTTCGTAGCGGAACTCGGACGTGAGCTTCACACGGTGCCGGTTGTCGCCGCTGAACCACGACAGCGTGTTCACGAATCCGATCGAGCCGTTGCCGTTGGCCGTGTTCGCGGCCGGGCTGCCACCGAACGTCAGATTGCGCACCGACGCGGTGCCATCGTCGAGCACCGAGTTCACACGCACACTGCCCGAGGGCAGGAACAGATACGGATCGTTCTCCGTGCGGCTCACGTTGACACCAACCGTCGTCTCGGTGAGAATGCCGCCGATACCGAGCAGGCCGCTCTGTCGCAGCTGCGCCGACCCGGAATAGCTCAGGCGCTTGCCCTGGCGCGTCGGCGTCGAGAGCGCCGAGCCGCCACCACCAAAGCCACCGCCACCGAAGCCGCCGCCACCGCCGCCGCCACCCGTGGGGAGCGTCTGATTCAGGTTCCCCGAGATCGACAGCGCGTACGTGTTGCCGCGCGCCGAGCTGGGCGGCGTGAAGTCGAAGCTGCCGAGGAAGCTGCCACGATTCGTGATCGTCTGTCCCGGGAAACCGGAGACGTTCGCCGGCAGCGACTGGCCTCCGATGATGTCGAGGAAACGCAGCACGGAATCGGGCGCCACACCCGCCGTCGTGAAGCCAAGCGGGTTGGTGTTCACCAACGTCTGCAGGTCATTCATGCGCCGGTCGAACTGGAACGAGCTGTTGTAGAACAGCTTGTCCGGCGAGATCGGCCCGGAGGCCGAGCCACCCAGCGACAGATTCGTGTACTGCTGTCCCGACGCCAGCGCGCGCGAGTCGACCCACTGCGTCGGCGGACCGACGAGATTGGTGCTCAGCGAACGCCGCATGAAGTTCGACCCCGAGCGCGTGCGCAGCGTGAGCTGACCACCCGAGAAGCCACCACGCGACACATCGTAGGGCGACGTCGAGAGCGACGCGAACACCTGCGCATCACGCGGAATCGACGCGTCGCCGAAGTTGAGGCCGTTGAGCTGCGTGTTGTTCTGGTCGCCCGACAGGCCGAACACCGAGAAGGCATCGGCCCCGCCGTCCGCGCCGGGAATGAGCTGCACGCCCGGAATGGCCGACGCCATCGCGACCAGATCACCCATCTGCTCCGCGTTCAGCAGCCCCGGATCGGTGGAGGCATTGAGATCGCGCTCGTTGCCGCTCACGTCGCCCACCGTGTCACCGCGCGCGGCCGCCACGCGGGTCGTCGTGGTGACGGCCTCCAGGTTGACGGCCGCTGGCGCGAGGCGCGCATCGGCGATCAGGATCTCCTGATCGGCGGTGCGCTTCACCTGATAGCGTCGCGGGGCCAGACCGATGGCACTGAAGCTCACCCAATAATCGCCTTCGCCGCCGGGGAAGGAGAGCGTGTAGCGACCATCGCGCCCCGTGCGCACCGAGCGGCTCACCTGACCGGTGAGCGTCGTCGCGGTGACGGTGACGTTCTGGAGGGGTTCGCCGGTCGGGCTCGTGACCCGACCACGGATGATGTCCACGCCCTGCGCGGCCAGTGGACCAGCCACCAGCAGGACGAGGAGGAGGGCCCGGAGGGCCAGGGAGGAGAGGAGAGTAGGCACGGCAGAGTGGACGCCGTGCCCCCGGCCCGCGTTAAGGCGAACGCGACGCCGGTCCGTCCGGCTCGAGCATCCGCTCCACCCGCGACCCGGCCGTCAGGCTCACCGCCTCACCGGCCGCGAAGCAGGGTGCATCATGCGGACCTCCGAGGGTGATGGCCGCGCCTGATACCTCCAGCCAGCTCCCCTCCGGCAGCCCCACCACCCGCGCGCTGGGCTGGAGCGCGAGAAACTCCGCCAGCCGCTCGCGACGTGTCTCCCCCCGAAAGCCCGGCGGATGCGCGTCCGTGAAGTGGGCGTTGACATGGCAGCCAATCACCCCGAGGCCGGCCAGCCCACCCGGTGGGCACACGATGGGCATGTCGTTGGTGGTACTGATGGACGGGCCGGCGAGCACACTCCCCGCGCTCCACCCCACGTACGGCATCCCGCCGCCGACCCGCGTGCGCAGCACCGCCAGCACCTCGAGGTGCTGAAGCCGCTCCAGCAGTCGGAGCGTATTGCCGCCGCCCACGATCACCGCCGGCGCCTCGGCCAGCGCCTCCCGAGGCGTCGCGTGCGTATGCACGCCGGAGAGCGTCACCCCCAGCGCGTCGAATACCGGACGCACGCGCGCGAGATAGGCATCGTACGAGATCGTGACCGCCGCGAACGGCACGAACACCGCCTCACGGACACCGGTCAGCTGCGCGGCCAAGGCCTCGCGCGCGTGCACCAGAAAGCGCCCCTCGGTGTCGCGCGAGTTCGACAGAAGCAGCAGCGAACGATCCATGGCTCGGCTCAGAACGCCGTCGTGGAGAGCCGGTCGTTCGGACCCGGCCGACGCGCCCGGGCCGTCAACGCATCGAGCAGGTTGCTCGGCGCATCGGCCACGACGAGCTGCTCGTCGGGGGCCGCTCGGAGGAAGCCGGCGCCGTGCGCGTGGGCCAGCCAGTCGCGCAGCCCATCATAGAAGCCGGCCACGTTCAGCAGACCGCACGGCTTGTGATGCACCCCGATCTGCGCCCACGTCCATACCTCGAACAGCTCCTCCATCGTCCCGATCCCGCCCGGCAGCGCCACGAAGGCGTCCGCCCGCTCGGCCATCAGCGCCTTGCGCTCGTGCATCGTCTGCGTGACTTGCAGTTCCGTAAGGCCGGTGTGCGCCAGTTCACGATCCTGCAGGAAGGTGGGGATGACCCCGATCGCCTGCCCACCGGCCGCCAGCACGGCATCGGCCACGGTGCCCATGAGCCCGACGCGTGCTCCTCCGTACACGAGCGCCACGCCACGCGACGCCATGAGGGTGCCAAGCGCCGACGCCGCCGCCGTGAAGGCGGGGTCGTGACCGGCTCGTGAACCGCAGAAGACCGCAAGGGCGCGCAGGAAAGCCTCCGGTGGATGCAGCGAAGTGAACAGGGCGTAGGATACACAACGGATCGCCGCCGCGTGCCGTATTCGCGGTGCCCTCCCTCCCCATCGCTCTCCCATGCGCGTCTTTGTTTCGACGATTCCTCTCGCCTGTTCGCTCCTGCTGGTTGGTGCGTTCGGCTGTGACCGCGCCGGCCCTGACCAGCCCCCGCCGCCCATCGGGGTCCCCTCGGTTGCCGCGGACCTGACCGCGCCCAACGCGAGCTTCCCCACGCTGGCCGTCGGCGACGATGGCCTCGTGCACCTGAGCGTGACCGCGCGTCTCGACAGCGCGCGATACGCGCTGCGCTTCCTCTCGTGGCACGAAGGCGGATGGAGTGCGTCGCGCGACATCGCGCGCGACCGACCGTTCTTTGTGAACTGGGCCGACTTCCCCGCCATCGTGGTGCTCGAGAACGGCGATCTGGTCGCACACTGGCTCGAGAAGGAAGGCACCGGCACGTACGCCTACGGCATTCGCCTCGTGCGATCACGCGATGGTGGCACGACGTGGGACGCACCGGTCACGCCGCACGATGACGGCCTGCTCGCCGAGCACGGCTTCGTGTCACTCTGGGCAGATGGTGACGATCGCGTGGGCGCCGTGTGGCTCGATGGTCGCAAGACGGCCATGGCCGACAGTGCCCGTGAGATGACGGTCCGCACGGCCAGCTTCGGCCGCGATCAGACGGCGGCTCCCAACGTGCTGCTCGACGCGCGCACCTGCGATTGCTGTCAGACCGCGAGCGCGCGTGCGCGATCGGGACGCGTGATCGTGTATCGCGATCGCTCGCTCGAGGAAGTGCGCGACATCGCGATCGTGCGCGAGGTGAACGGTGCGTGGACCGCGCCCACGCGCGTGCACGCCGACAACTGGGTGTTCGACGCGTGTCCGGTGAATGGTCCGTCCGTTGCGGCACTCGGCGACACGGTGGCCGTGGCGTGGTTTACCGGCGCGCAGGACACCGCGCGTGTCCGGGTTGCACTCAGCGTTGACGGCGGCGCCAGCTTTGGCACGCCGGTGCGGGTGGACGACGGCGACCCGATCGGTCGCGTGAGCGTCGTGCTCGACGATCGCGCGCAGCCGCTCGTGCTCTGGATGGAACGGACAGGTGCCGACAGCGCGGCGGTGCGCATGCGACGTGTGGCGTGGGACGGGGCGCAGTCCGAGGCCGTCACTGTGGCCTCCGTGGGCGCGGCGCGCGCGAGTGGATTCCCGCGCGTGGTGCGCCATGGCGATCAGATGGTGTTCGCGTGGACCGAGCCCGGTGTCGGCGTGCGGACGGCGACGGCGGCGTTGGTGCGGTAGGGGGCGACTACACGCCAGCGAGACGCCGCCCGCGCTCCTCATGACGCCGGTCACTCGGCCGCGCGAATCCGGATCGTGACGGGAGCGCTGACGAGTCTGCGGTCACCGTCTCTGAGATCCACACGGAACTGGTACTCACCGGGCGGCACGAGCATCGACGTTCGAGGTACCGTGCTCGAAGCGACTTCTCCCGTCCAGAAAGTGAGGTACTCAACCGGCTCCCCAGGTGGATGGGCGAGGGGTCGCCCAGGGACGCATCCCGTCGGGACCGAGAGCACAAACTCGTGCACCTCGTTTCGAACCCGGAACACATCTTGAATACAAGCCCACGTATTCAACGCGATTGGTCGTCGTGATGTATTCGTTGATACGACGCGCACGCGAAGTGTGTCCCGCGGCACGACCAGTTCGGTGTGTGAGACCAACACCTCGACGCGCACGCTCTCCCACGGGCTCAGCGGCTGCGATCCGCAGCCGGCGAACCAAAACGCGGCCGAGAGTGCCGCGATTTCAGCGAGACGCGCGCCGACCGCGATTCGTGAGTCTGTTCTCATGGAGTTCTTGATCATCGGTGCCCGCCGCTGCGCGTTCCTGGCTGAGCTGGTCGCGTAAGGGTCATGGAACGAAATGGCGATTAAGGTGCAGCTGCAGCTGGCTCCATTCGCTGAACCAGAACTGACATCCTGATCCCAAGCATCTGGCCTCGCCAACGTTGAAGATCTCCGTGTTGTTGGCTGCGCCCGCAAAGAGGATTCCGATCGCGTAGGCTGACTCGGTTCCAGATGCTGGATAGTACACCGGGGACCCACTGTCTCCGTTTCCGACCGCAACGTTGTCCACCCGTCCAGAGCACAATACTGCCAAGCTGAGCGGCGCCAGCGTTGGCGCGCCCGTGCGGGTGGACGACGGCGACCCGATCGGTCGAGTGAGCGTCGTGCTCGACGATCGCGCGCAGCCGCTCGTGCTCTGGATGGAACGGACAGGTGCCGACAGCGCGGCGGTGCGCATGCGACGTGTGGCGTGGGACGGGGCGCAGTCCGAGGCCGTCACTGTGGCCTCCGTGGGCGCGGCGCGCGCGAGTGGATTCCCGCGCGTGGTGCGCCATGGCGATCAGATGGTGTTCGCGTGGACCGAGCCCGGTGTCGGCGTGCGGACGGCGACGGCGGCGTTGGTGCGGTAGGGGGCGACTACACGCCAGCGAGACGCCGCCCGCGCTCCTCATGACGCCGGTCACTCGGCCGCGCGAATCCGGATCGTGACGGGAGCGCTCTGCAAACCAGTGTTCGTGCTCGGGACAAAGCCGACCACTCGGTACGTCCCAGGCGCGGCAAGTACGGTCGGGCCGCCACCTCCGGACAGCTGTCCTCGCCATACGCTCACGAACTCCATGTGTTCGCCTGGAGCAAGCCGCACGGACGAACGACGGAAGATGCAAGCGGTCGGGAGCGGCAGCGTGCTCCCGGCGTCGTCGAACAGCCGATAGTTCGCACTGCAGTTCACGGTTTCGATCGTCTGTCGCCGGCGCGTGGTATTGGTTGCGACGACACGCACCACGAGTGAGTCCCGTGGCAACACCAGATCGGTTTGCGATACGAAGACCTCGACGCGGATGCCATCGTCCGAAGACGCAGTCGGATGCGTGCCACATCCGGCAATGACGAAGCCAAGTGCGGACAATATGCTGCGCGTGACCCTTCCCGACGGTATCAGCATGCGTCATCTACACGTAGCCACCGCGCGACACCCAGCCCGCCGCTACACCGCGTCCGACAGACTCGTGAAGTTGAAGTCCCGCACCTTGACGGCGGGCATGACGAGGCTGCCGCCGCCCGCCGTGCGCACCGCCGCCCCCAGCCCCTCGAGATTGTTGAGCATGAACAGCGGTGAATCGTTGAAGCGAAAGTTCTTGATCGAGCGCGCGATCTTGCCTCCTTCGATCAGGAACGTGCCATCGCGCGTCAGCCCCGTCGTCACCAGCGTCCGCTGATCCACCGAGCGCAGATACCACAATCGCGTCACCAGCACGCCGCGCTCCGTGCTCGCGATAAGCTGCTCCAGCGACGACGATCCACCCTCGAGCCGCAGTGCCCCCGCGCTGCCGTTGGGCGACTTCCCCTGCTTCTGGGCCCAGAAGCGCGGGTACGCCAGCTGCTCGAGGACACCGCTGCGCACCCAGATCTGCCGCGTCAGCGGCAGTCCCTCACCGTCGAACGGCGTGCCCAGCACCAGCGGATCGTTCGGATCACTGCTCAGCGTCACGCGCTCATCGAAGATCTTCTCGCCCACGCGCGTACCACCACCGGGCCTGGAGAACGCCGACCGCCCTTCGTCGGCGCTGCGCGCCTGCAGAGCACCGCCGAGCGCCGAGACCAGATTCGCGGTCGCCTCCGGCTCGAAGATCACGGTGTAACGCCCGGGTTCGATCGCCACCGGATTGCGCGACCGACGCGCCTTGTCGATGGCCTGCTGCGCCACGCCCTCGAAGTCGAGCTGCGCCCAGTCGTTGCTGTCGGCCGCGGCCCAGCCGGAACCGGTGCCGTCGTTGGTGCGCGCCGTGAGGGTATAGTTGGCGTTCGTGCTGCGATGATACGCGAACAGCCCTGCACTGGTGCCCAGCGCCGTCGCGCGCGCTTCGCACACGATGAAGCCCGCCACCGTGAGATCACTCGACGCGCGCGCCGGCGCCAACGCCGTCAGCGCCGCTTGCGCGCGCTCCTCGGCGCTCAACTCGGCCGTGCGGTCGAACCACGCTGACACCGGCGCGTACGACTGCGCACCGAGTTCTCCGAGGTACTCCGGGTCCTCGGGCGCCAGCCGCGCAATCGCCTCCGACTGCTCCACCGCGCGTCGCAAGCCGGCGTCGCTGCGGTCGTTGGTCAGCACCGAGGCCTTGCGCTTGCCGAACACGCTCTGCACGCGCACCGTCGTGTTGGTGGTGGCCCCCGAGGTGGACATCTGATTGTCGGCGAAGCGCAGATTCGTTTCGCGCGCACTCTGCACCGACACGCTCACCGCATCGGCCTTCGACATGCCGATGACCTGGGCCACCAGCGACTGCGCCTCCTCACGACTGAGTACCGTGCCGGGCGCCAACACCCCGTGTGCCTCGGGGCCGAGCAGTCGACGCGGTGCCCCGTGATGTGGCGCGCCGGAGGCGAACGCGAAATCCCGGATCACAGCTCACGCCCCGTGTTGATCACGTTGATGTTCCGGAAACGCACGGGCGGACAGCCGTGACTCACGGCGTTCGCCTGCGACGGTTGTCCCTTGCCATCGTTGAAGGTGCCGCCGAACTCGTAGCTCGACTTGCCGCCGATCAGATCCATCGCATTCCAGAAATCCGGCGTGCGCATCTGATACGCGACATCCTTGAGCTGTCCTACGATCTTGCCGTTGCGCACTTCGTAGCAGAGCTGTGCGCCGAACTGTGCGTTATAGCGCTGCTGATCGATGGAGTACGAGGCGCGGCCGATCATTGCGATGCCACGATCCGTCGCCGCGATGAGATCGTTCCACGACAGATCCTGTTCGCCGGGTTGCAGTGAAACGTTCGGCATGCGCTGGAACTGCACATCAGCCCAGCTTTGCGCATACGAACAACCGTGCGAACGTGGCGGCTGCCCGTTCTGCGTGTACCACCAGTCGAGCCACGGCGCCTGTTCACGCGTGGTCTGATAGTCGTTGAAGATGCCGTTCTTCACGATGTGGAACTCGTCAGGCTGCACCCCATCGTCATCGTAGCCGATGGTGGCCAGTGCCCCCACTTCGCTGCGATTGCCCACGAGGTTCATGTGCTCGGGGCCGAGCTTGAGTTTGCCGAGCACGTCACGCGGCGGGGCGATGAAGCTGGTGCCGGCGTAGTTCGCCTCGTAGCCCATCGCGCGGTCGAGCTCGGTAGGGTGCGCGAGCGATTCATGAATCGTCAGGAACAGCTGCGACGGGTGCAGGATGAGATCGTACCGTCCCACATCCACCGACTTCGCCGTGAGCTTCTCGGCGGCCTCCTCGCCCCACTTGAGCGCGTTCCCGGCCACATCGGCCTCGAGCACGTATTCCCAGCCGCGTCCCATCGGCTGCACCACTTCCGGGCCGCGCTGCGCGAAGCCGGCGCTCGAGACGGCGGTTGCTGCCAGGGTGACCCAGCTGCGCACGTAGTCCTGCGTGATGACCGAGCCGTCCGTGTTGGCGTAGTTCCGCTCCTCCTTCACGAACGACAGCCCCGACGTCACAAAGCGCACGTTGCGCGCCTTCATCGCCTCGGCGTTGGCCTTGAGCAACAGGCTCACCTTCTCCTCGAGCGATACCGTGAACGGATCGATCGTGTAGGCGCTGCGCCAGGTGCGATCACCAAGCGATGGCGCGGGTGCCAGTTCCACGCGCCGCCCCATCGCGATGCGGTTGGCACGCGCAATCGCCACCGCTTCCTGTGCCGCCGAACCAACACCGGGCTTCGTGAGCTCCTGCGTCGCCGCGAAGCCCCAGCAGCCGTCCACCAGCACGCGCACACCGCACCCCATCGTGTCGCTCTCGATCACGTTGGTCACTTGCTGCTCGCGCGTATTCACGCTGTTGTTGCGATTGCGGCCGATGCGCACATCGGCCCACCCCGCACCGGCTCGTCTGGCCGCGTCGAGCGCTTCCATCATGAGCTCACGCGTGGCCGGGTCAGTGGCCACCGGCGGCAGGGGACGGTAGCCGGTGCGTGTCGCCAGTCGATCACGCACGACATCATCGGCACGCAAGCGCTCCGGCCCCAGCGCCAGCGCGCCGAGTGCGACGCTGCCGGTCTTGAGAAAATCGCGACGGTTGGTCATGTCGGAGCTTACGTCCCGGCAGCAATGGTTTCCAGCACTTCCCACCGAGCCATCGCCGCCGCCAACGCCGTCTCCACCTCGGTGAGCCGCGCCTGCGCAGCCAGCGAGGCCTGCGGGTCGCGGTGCGTGTCCGGGTGCGCGAGCGTGGCGTAGAGCGCGGTCCGCTCGGCATCGAGCGCGTCGATCTTCGCCGGCAACTCGGCGAGCTCCGCCGCCTCCTTGAACGTGAGCTTCCGCTTGCGGGCGGGGGCCGGTGGCGGTGGCGTCACGGACGCGGCCGCACGTTTCTCGGCGACGGCGGCGGCACGCGGCGCGGTGACAGCCGGCCGTTGCCGCACCCAATCGGTGTAGCCACCCGCGTACTCCAGCACCCGTCCGTCGCCGCTGAACACGAGGGTGCTCGTGACCACCGCGTCGAGAAACGCACGATCGTGACTCACGAGCAGCATCGTCCCACCGAACTCGAGCAACCGATCTTCGAGCAGGTCGAGCGTTTCGACATCGAGGTCGTTCGTGGGCTCGTCCAGCACGAGCAGGTTGAACGTGCGTGTGAAGAGCCGCGCCAGCAGCAGCCGATTGCGTTCGCCACCGGAGAGCGCGCGCACCGGGGTGCGCGCACGATCGGGCGAAAACAGGAACTCCTGCAGCCACCCGTGCACGTGGCGCCGCTGGCCACCCACGGTCACGAACTCGGCGCCGTCGGCGATACTCTCGAACACCGTGGCCTGCGGATCGAGTTGTGCGCGCAGTTGATCGAAGTAGGCGACCTCGAGATTGGTGCCGAGCCGCACCGATCCCTGCTGTGGTGCAAGATCACCCAGGAGAAGACGCAGGAGTGTGGTCTTGCCAACGCCGTTCGGCCCGATGAGCCCGACCCGGTCGCCACGCATGATCGTCGCGGAGAACGACTGAACAATGGGGCGGCCCGCGTGCGCGAACGTGACGTCGCGCGCTTCGACCACGAGCCGCCCGCTCCGCTCTGCTTCCTGCAGCTGCAATCCGGCCGTGCCCTCGCGTTCGCGGCGACCAGCGCGTTCCACACGCATCGCTTCGAGCGCTCGGACGCGGCCTTCGTTGCGCGTCCGGCGCGCCTGAATGCCCGTGCGAATCCAGACCTCTTCCAGGGCGAGTCGCTTGTCGAACTCTTCGCGCTCGCGCGCCTCGGCGTGCAACGCCTGCGCCTTGCGTTCGAGGTACGTGTCGTAGTTCGGCCCCCAGTCGGCGAGACGTCCGCGATCGAGCTCCACAATGCGCGTGGCCACCGAGCGCAGGAACGCGCGATCGTGCGTCACGAAGAGCAGCGTGAAGCCGCCGTCCACCAGGAACCGTTCGAGCCACTCGATCGCGTCGATATCAAGGTGATTCGTGGGCTCGTCGAGCACGAGCAGATCCGGCTCCGACACCAGCGCGCGCGCCAACAGCGCCTGACGCTTGCGCCCACCGGATGCCGTGTCGAACGGCTGCTCCGGATCGATCGCGAGCCGCTCCAGCACGGCGGACACGCGCGTGTTGCGCTGCCATGCATCCGCCGCGTCGAGCTGCTGGTGCAGCCGATCGAGCTCACGCAACGCGCGCTCGTCGGCACGCTCGGCCACCGCGTGGCTGGCGTGATGGTACGCCGCGAGCAGTTGTCCGAGGTCCCCGAGGCCACCCGCCACCACGTCGAACATCGTGGCCTCGAGTGCCGAGGGGATGTCCTGCGCGAGGCGCGCGACATTGACCGTCCCCTGTTTCACGATCGCCCCGGCATCCGGAACCAGGGTGCCATCGAGCAGCTGCAACAGCGTGCTCTTGCCCGCGCCATTGCGGCCGAGCAGGCACACGCGATCGCCACGCTCGATGGCGAGCGTGGCACCGTCGAGGACCGGCGGTCCGCCAAAGGCGATGGAGACGTCCTGCAGAGAGAGCAGCGCCATGCGATCGGGAGTGCTGGAATCGGCGCCGGCTGTCGGCGCGTCGTGTTGCAAGATATCGTGAGAGTATGCGTGACCGTTTGCTCGGCGTGTGGCTGGGGACGCTGCTCAGCGTCTCCCTGTGGGTCGACACGGCGCGCGCCCAGCGCGCCACCGCCGCCGTGCCGCCGGCTCCGGCGCGGCCCACGGCGGCCGCGGCGCCAATCGGCAACGCCGAGTTTGCGCGCCTGGTGCGTACGCTCTCCGAGCCGGGCGGCTATTTCGACACCGACAATCTCATCTCGAACGAACGCAGCGTCCTGCACGCGCTCGACGATCTCGAGGCGGTCCGCGCGACGGACGGCGTGTTCATCGGGGTCGGTCCCGACCAGGGGTTCTCGTACATCGCCCGCACCCGGAGCGTGATGGCGTACATGCTCGACGTGCGCGAGGACAACCTGCGGCAGCATCTCTTCTACAAGGCCCTCTTTTCGATTGCTCGCAATCGCGCGGAGTTCCTCGCGCTCTGGCTCGGCCACCCGGTCCCGACCGATGTGGCGCGCTGGACTGGCGCAGAGATCATGCCGGTGCTTGCGTGGATCGATCGGACACCGGCGACCGCTCGGTCACGGGCCGACGCCGCGACGCGCGTGCGCGCGGCGCTCGACGCACTGCCGGTGGCGCTCGACAGTGTCGATCGTGCCGTGATGGCGCGCATCCACGAGACGTTCATGCGCGACGGCCTCGCGCTCCGATTCACAAGCTTCGGCCGTCCACCGCGCCCGTTCTATCCCACGCTGCGCGATCTGGTGCTCGAAACCGACCGCCGCGGCCGGCGGCGCAGCTACCTCGCCGACGAAGCGGCGTTCCAGTACGTGAAGGAGCTGCAGCAGCAGAACCGCATCGTGCCGGTGGTGGGGGACCTCGCCGGTCCGCGCTCCATGCGGGCGATCGCACGCGACGTGGCCGCACGTGGCCTCACCGTGCGCGTGCTGTATACATCGAACGCCGAAGACTACGTGCTGCGCGATGGTGGCTTCGCTGCGTTCGTCACCAACGTGCGCGCGCTGCCGCATGATGCACGAAGCGTCATCGTGCGCAGCTGGTTCGGCGGCGGCGGTGATCTGCCGCAAGCCGTGCCCGGCTACGCGAGTGTGCAACTCGTGCAGCCGGTCACCGACTTCACGCGGTTGGCCGCGCGGACGCCGTGGAGCTACGCCGAGATCGTGCGCTGGCCCCACGTGCGCGTGACGCGCTGACCGACGGCACGGACGCACCGTCGGCCGCGCGCGTTCCCTACTGCACGACGTACGCTTCCATCGCGAAGTACTCGGCCAGACCAAGCCGATCGAGAATGCCGGCCGTGTCCTTGTTGCGCGCGTCCACGCGCTGCCAGAACTCGCGGTCATCCTGTCCGGGGAACGGCGCCGAGTCCTTCTGCGACTGATGCTTGAAGATGGCCTGGATCTTGAGACGCAGCTCATCCTGCGAGATCGGTACCAGCCACGTCGCTTCCGTGATCGGCCACTCCTGCCACGCGCCGCGATAGAGCCACACTTCGGGACGCACAAAGTGCGCGTCTTCTCGCGCCAGCTCCTCGAGGGCGCGCTCGATCGCTTCCTTGCACATGCGATGTGTGCCGTGCGGATCCGACAAGTCGCCGGCCACGAACACGATCTGCGGCGACTCCTCGCGCAACAGCTGCTTCACGATCGCGACGTCTGCGGGCCCGATCGGGTCCTTGCGCACCTTGCCGGTCTGGTAGAACGGCAGGTTGAGGAACCGTCCGGCCGACGCCGGCAGGCCGAGCGTTTCAATGCCCGAGATCGCTTCGGCTTCGCGAATGATGCGCTTGATGTCCTGCACCTCTGGGCTGTCCACGTCGCCCGGGTGCTTCTGCTCCAGAAAGGCCAGCACGCGCTCGCGCATGGCCTCGATCGCGGTGACATCGAGCTTCTGGTCCCGCGCGAGGCGTGCGAGAAAGTCCACGTAACGGCGCACATCATGATCGAACACCGCGATGTTGCCGCTCGTTTGGTACGCCACCACGATGTGATTCTCATTGAGCACCAGCTTGCGCAGGATGCCACCCATCGAGATCACGTCATCGTCGGGGTGCGGCGAGAAGCACACGATGCGCTGCCCCGCCGGCAGCTTCGAGCGGCCCCGAATACGCGCGCCCAACGCGTTGAACACGTGGCCGTTCACATCGCCCGCCGATCCGTACCGCGCCAGCAGCGCGGACAGATGATGCTCGGCGTAGTCCCGTTCCGTGAGCTTGAGCACGGCCTTGCCCGTCTTGAGCGACAGCCAGACGACCGCGCGCATCACGAGCGTTTCGCTCCAGCGGACTTCGTCAACCAGCCACGGCGTGGCGATACGCGTCAGATCGGCGGCGGCCGCCGCGTCCACGTAGAACGTGGTCCCCCCGTGGCGCTGCAGGAACGTTGCCGCCACATCGGTGGCGATCTCCCCTTCCACCGCACGCCGCACGATCGCGGCCTTGTGCTCGCCCGTGGCGAGAATCGCCACCTCACGTGCGCCGAGAATGGTCGCGACGCCCATCGTGATGGCCTCGCGCGGCACATTCTCTTCGCCGAAGAAATCGGCCGCGGCGTCTCGACGCGTCACCATGTCGAGCGCGACGAGGCGCGTGCGACTCTCGGCGCCCGAGCCTGGCTCGTTGAAGCCGATGTGCCCCGTCTTGCCGATGCCGAGCAGCTGGAAGTCGATGCCACCGACGCGCGCGATCTCCGCTTCGTACGCCTCGACGTGCGCTTCGACCTGCTCGCGGGGCAGGTCGCCCCGCGGGATGTGCACCTGCGCCTTCGGAATGTCGATGTGCGAGAAGAAGTTCTCCCACATGTACCGATGGTAGGAGTGCACGTTGTCCGGCGCCATCGGGTAGTACTCGTCGAGATTGAACGTCGTCACGTGCGCAAACGACAGTCCCTCGTCGCGATGCATCCGGATGAGCTCGCGGTACACTCCGATCGGTGTCGAACCCGTCGCGAGCCCGAGCACACAGCCTCGCCCCTCCGCCGCGCGTGCCCGGACGAGCGCGGCGATGCGCGCGGCCACGAGCCGCGCGATGTCGTCGTGATCGGGCACCACCACCACCGGCAGGCGCTCGCGGGCCGTCGCGTCACCACCCGCCGCGACAAAGGGGGTGGTCTCGGCCGCACTCGGCGGCAGCGTCAGGGGAGCATCAACCGCGAAATGAACGTCGGACAGGTGGGCAGGCCTCCTCGGCCCGCGGACTCACCGCGTGCCGAACATGTAACCGTTGAGATACTCGATCGTGGATTCCTGCTCCGAGACACGAAACGCCATGACGTCGCCGATCGTGACCACACCATAGACGGTCTGCTCGTCGGCCACCGGCAGGTGGCGAATGCGCCGCGACGTCATGATCGCGCTGCACTCGGCGAGCGTTGTCTCGGGATGGCACGTCACCACGTTGGATGTGTGCACCTCAGCCACGAGCGTGGTTTCCGGATCACGTCCGGCCACGACCACGCGCCTGAGAATATCGCGCTCGGTGAACACGCCAATCAACTCCTTGTCGGCATCCACCACGAGCACACCACCTACGCCCTTCTCGTTCATGAGCGCGGCGGCGGCGTGGACCGTGTCGTGCGGCGACACCGAGACCACGGCGTGGCCCTTCCGGGCAAGAATGTCGCGAACCTTGGGCATGGCGGGACCTCCGGCAGTCGGGGGAGTGGCTGCAGGCGGCGGAACAGGGGCCGGCAGCCGGCGGGGACGAACCGCAATGGCGCGACGCGCGCCAACCGCGACCAATCGGCACGCGCCGTCGCGTGCCGCTGGCGTCAACGGGTCAGACCGTAAATCAGGTAGTTCGTGGCGAACTTGTACGCATCGTTCGAGAGGTTGACGGGATACCACCCCTCGCCAGACCACTCCATGTAATCGCCGATGTCGTTGTTGTAGTTCACGATCACCAGCAGCCGGCGACTCGGATCGTTACCCTCGAAGATGCCGTAGTACTCGGCGCGGGCCTGCGACGTCGACGGATGATGCATCCCGTCGAGCGACTTGATGGTGAAGAAGGAATCGAAGATCGGGTGATCGGCGCCGAGACGCACGAAGCGTCCCTCGGGCAGGACCTGCCGCATCGCCCGCTCGAACGGCATCCACTGGTTGAAGTAGAAGTCGTCCACGATCAGGAAGCCGCCCTTCTGCAACCACGTGCGCAAGCCGAGCGCCTCGGACTCGGTCGGGTACCAGTAGCCCGGCTCCGAGAGATACGCGATCGGATAGTGCCCCAGCGCGCGATCATCCATTGCGAGCACGTTGCTGCCTCGCACGTGCGGACGAATCGTGGTGAGATCCTGCACGATGGTCATGAAGTTGCGCTCCATGGCCGGATAGTCGAACGCCCAGCCGGCGGCTTCGTACTCCGGATAGCGCAGGCGCACAAACGCGAACTTGCCATCGTACGGCACATTGGCCTCGATGGCCCCTCCGAAACCACCGCGCCCGCGGCGGCGCTGTGCATCGGCGTCGCTGACCGTGAGCAGCAGGAGCGCGAAGGCGACGGCGCGACGCCACCAGACGGAGCGGCGGCGAGTGGCTGGTTGCGACGCGGTGCGAAACGGAGGCATGGCGCGTGTCCGGAGGCGGGACGGGCGGCGGGTGGGATTGGTACCATGCCGACAAATGGACCGCGCGTCAAATTGCGAGGGTCTGCCGGTACCGCTCCGTGCCCGAAGACAGACCGAGACGCGCTTCTGCCTCCCTCCCTCGCTCCACGAGTCGTCCCATGCTGCGCACCCGCCGTTCGCCGTTCGCGCGCCACGCCGCCGCCGTGCTGGCCGCGCTGCTGCCCGCCACGGTTGCCGCCCAGCGGCCCTTCACCGACGCCGACATCATGCGTGTCGCCTCCGTTGGTGGCCTGCACCTCTCACCCGATGGCACGCGTGCCCTCTACACCGTGACGGCGTGGGAGCACCCGAATGCGCGCGGCGACACCGCCCTCGGTGACCGGCACGAACGCCGCTCGCACGTCTGGCTGGTGCCGACCAGCGGTGGCACCCCGCGGCAGCTCACGACCGGTGAGCGTGGCGAATCGAGTCCGCGCTGGTCGCCGGACGGCCGGACGATCGCCTTTCTCGCGGCACGTGGCAGCGGCACCGGCGACGACGCACCGCGACCGCAGCTCTGGCTGTTGCCGGCGGACGGCGGCGAAGCCACGGTCCTCACCACGTCACGAAGCGGCGTGAGCGCCTACGCGTGGTCACCGGATGGCCGACGCATCGCGTACCTCGCCACTGACACTGTATCGCGCGAGCAGGAAGCTCGGACGCGTCGCCGTGACGACGCGGCCGTCTACGAAGGCGAGCTTCGCCTCGTGCGCCTCTGGGTCATCGACGTGGCCACGCGCGAGGCGCGGCAACTCACGCGCGACGCCTTCAGCGTGCGCGGGACACCATCGTGGTCACCCGACGGCACCCGGCTGGCGTTCGACGCGTCGCCCACCCCACTCATTCGCGACGAGCGTCGCGATGCCTATGTGGTGGACGTGGCCACGGGCACCCTCACCGCGATCACCAACACCAGCGACGTGCGCAGCACACCGCAGTTCGCGCCCGACGGTCGCACGCTCGCGTTTACGCGCCTGCCACACGAGTGGAAGGCCAACGCCGATGGCATCATGCCGCGCACGCTCGGCAATGCTCGGCTCGTCACCTACGATCTCACGACCCGTGCGCTCACCGATCACGCCCAGCGCACCTTCGACATCGATGTGGGACAACCCGAGTGGAGCGCCGACGGCCGCACCATCCGCCTCATCGCCGGCGATCGTGTCTATCGCAGCGTGTACACGTACGATCTGGCCTCGCGCAGCTACGGACAGCGCACGCGCGAGCGACTGGTGAACGATCTGGCCGCGAGTCGTGATGACGCGCGGATCGCCATGCTCATCGAGTCGCCCGATCATCCGACCGAGGTGTTCGTGGCCGACGGACTCGACGCGATGCCGCGCCGGCTCACCACCACGAATCCGTGGCTCGCCGACGTCGCCCTGGGACGCAGTGACGTCATCACCTGGAAGAGTCGTGATGGCAACACGGTCGAGGGCGTCGTGCTCTATCCGACGAACTACACTCCCGGACGCGCCGTGCCGCTCGTGGTGAGTGCGCACGGTGGCCCGACGTCGGCGCACGTCAACGGCTTCAAGGGTGGGACCGGTCCGAGTCAGACGTGGGCGTCGCGCGGCTGGGCGGTGCTGTACCCGAATCCGCGCGGCTCCACCGGCTACGGGGCGTCGTTCATGCGTGCGAACATCAACGACTGGGGTGGTGGCGACTATCGCGACATCATGGCCGGCGTGGACGAGCTCGTCCGACGCGGCGTGGCCGATCCAGAACGGCTCGCGTTCGAGGGATGGAGCTACGGCGGGTATCTCACGTCGTGGGTCGTCTCGCAGACAGGTCGCTTCAAGGCCGCGATGATGGGCGCCGGTCTCCCCTCGCTCCTCTCGATGGCCGGTACGACCGACATCCCCGGCTACATCGCGACGTTCTTCAACGGCTACCCGCAGTACGACGGGTCCCTCGTGAACAAGAATATCCGCTTCTACCTCGAACGCTCGGCGATCAGCTACAGCGACCGCATCACGACGCCGCTGCTCATCCTGCACGGCGCGAATGATGAACGCGTACCGATCGGCCAGCCCATGGAGTTCTACCGGGCGCTCAAGGATCGTGGCAAGACGGTTGAGCTCGTCTTCTACCCGCGCGAAGGCCACGGACTCACCGAGTACTACCACCAGCTCGATCGCATGAAGCGCGAGTACGAGTGGATGGCCCGACACACGCTCGGCACGCGCGTGCTGCAGTGACGTCGGTGCTGGCGGTCAGGGCGCGTGCTTGCGCGCCTTGCCCGCTGGCGAGAGCAGCATCGTCTCACGACGCGTGAGCGATGCGATGTACTCCACCCGGCGAAAGCGCAACGCCGTCCAGTCGGCATCGATCGCCACGTTGCGCACCGGTTCGAATCCGGCGGCCCCGACCGCGGCCCAACCCGTGTCCCGATTGAACTCGCAGCGATAGCGCTTCGACGTCCCCTTGGGATAGGCGAACCAGAGCACGGCATCGCCCTCGAGACGCGGTCCGAGGTTCGCCATGTGCCGCTCGATCTGCGCGAGTGTCGTGACGAATGCGAGCACAAAGTGGATTGGCGCGCTCCCACGCAGCGTCGTGCGCGCGGTCACGCCCTCGGGCGCAGCCAGCAGCGGTTGTACGTCCTCCGGGACGTCGAGCAGCGTGACGTCCGTGGTGGCACCGAGATTGAGCTTCTTGAAGAGCGTCACGACAACGACCTCCGTCAGCGAAGAGAGGAAACGAGCGCGGTCGCACCAACGCACCACACCACGATGAACAGTGTCGATCGGGCCAAGCGCCACGCGAGTCCGATGCCGACGAGCGCGATCACGACGTCCACCGGCGATCGCACCGCGCTCCGCACCACGGGATCGACCCACGCCGCCGCCAGCAGCCCCACCACTGCGGCATTCAGGCCGGCCAACATCGCGCCGGCACGAGGCAGCGCACGCACGCGTGACCACACGGGCAGCACCGCCAGCACCAGCATGAAGCCGGGCGCAAACACCGCGAGCGTCGCGACCAACGCACCGACCGCGGCGGTGATGCCCGTCGGTGTGAGGGCACCGAAATACGTACTCACCGAGAAGAGCGGTCCCGGGACAACCTGCGCAGCCCCGTAGCCCGCAAGGAAGACATCAGCGGTCAGCCACCCCTGCCCGACCAGCGTTGTTTCGAGCAGCGGCAACACCACATGTCCACCGCCGAACACCAGCGCACCCGCGCGCATGAAGGTCGCAGCGAGCGCGCCGAGCGTGGCGTCGCCGCGCACCGGCCACAGCAGCGCGGCGGCCAGCATGACCACGAATGCAACCAGTGCCCATCGTCCGGTCCCGGGACGAACCGTCGCCGCCAGATGCGAGTCGTCCCCCACCGGCGCGGCGTCGCACCATAGCGCACCCAACGCGCCCGCGAGCACCAGCACGGCGAGTTGCGCACTCGCCGTGGACGCCCACCACATGATCGCGCCGCTCGTCACGGCAATGACCAGACGACGACCATCCGGCGCGAGGGCGGGCGCCATGCGCAGCACCGCGTGGGCCACGACGCTGACAGCCACCAGTTTGAGACCATGCACGAGCGCGAGCCCGAACGCTCCGTCGAGACGCGGCGTCGAGCGTGCGAGCGCGAACAGCAGGAGCGCTGATGGCGCTGTGAAGCCCACGAAGGCCGCCAGCGCACCACGCCATCCCCCGCGCACCCACCCGATGAGAAAGCCCAGCTGCGAACTCGCTGGTCCAGGCAGCAGCTGACAGAGGGCGAGCATCTCCGCGTACTGCGTCGCATCAAGCCAGCCGCGACGCTCCACGAACTCGCGGCGGAAGTACGCGAGATGCGCGATCGGCCCACCGAACGACGTGGTGCCAAGTCGCAGGAAGGTCGTGAATATTTCCCCGGTCGTTCCCACCGACGGCAGAGCCATCCCCAACGCTAGGGCGTCGCCGCCCGCTTCCGCCAGCCTCCCACCATGTCTTCGCGCAACCTGCTCGCCCTCGTGCTCACCGTAGTGTCGCTCGGCCTGCTCATTCCGGGGCTGTCCCAGCCGATTCTCACGATCACCGCCAAGATCTCACTGCTTGGCAACGAGCGCGAAATCTTCCGTGAGACACAAAGCATCCTGCAGAGCGTGCAGCGACTCCGGGAATCCGGGAATACGTTCGTGGCCGGACTGATTCTGCTCTTCAGTGTGCTCGTGCCGGTGCTCAAGGCGCTGCTCTTCTTCGTCCTGCTCGGTCAACGCGCGAGCGCCTCGAAGCAGCGATTCTTTCGCCTCGTGCAGTCGCTGAGCAAGTGGTCGATGGCCGACGTGTTCGTCGTCGGCACGTTCATCGCCTTTCTCGCCGCGAACGCGCTCGACAACCTCGACGCGGTGCTCGGCCCGGGGTTCTACTGGTTCGTCGCGTACTGCCTGGTGTCGAACCTCGGCTTCCAAGTGATGGAGGTGGGTGCGGAGACCCACTGAGATCTCGCGGCGCGATGGCGTGTCGTGGCGCACGCACACCACTCCGTCCCCCGCGTTCGGCACTCATCCCTCGCGAGAAACCGCATCCAGACGCTCCCGTAGTCCAATCACCGGTACTGCGCGTACCATCTCGCGCGCCGATCAACGACGAGTGTCGTTGATTGGCTCGGTGATCACGTTCACAGGAGCTCGCCATGCTGCTCGTCACGCTCACCACCGCCGCCACGCTGTTCACCGCCTCACCGCTGATGGCGGCACCCATCGCGGACGCTGTGCGTCCGTGTGCGGTTGCCACCAGCGCGCCTAATCCGTACATCCAGAGCGCGCGTCACTTCGTGACCACCGGCGACCTCGCGGCCGCACGACGCGAATACCGACTGGCCAGCCATTTCGAGCGAGAAAGCGGTTGCCTGCCCGAAGCCTCAGCCAACGAGTTCGCCACGGTGCTCATGGCCAACGATCGCGCCCGCGAAGCGGTGAGCATCATGCACGAGCTCGCAAACGATGCCGAAGCGGCGCGCGATGCGAATGTCGAAGCGCGTGCGCGCGTTGCGGCGGCATGGCTGCTCGTACACGCTGGGGATCGTGCGGCGGCCGCCCCCGATGTGCGCCGACTCCGTGCGCTCGCCAAAGGCAACGCGCTCTCGCGTGAAACACGCCAGCTGCTCGAGCGCGCCAACATCTGAATGCACCACGGGGCGCCACACGCGATCGCGTGGCGCCCCGTGGTGAACGTGCGGCAACGTCAGCGGAAGCGCATGCCGTTGGGCGCGACAAATCCCTTGTCGGGCTTTGCTGGCACAGCGGGTGCAGACCGACGATCTGCGCCCGTGTCGCGCGCGCGTGCACCATCACGCGAGCCGCCCTCACGACGCGCGGGCGCGGCGTTCGATCGCGATGCACCCTCGCCCGCCGCGCCACCTCGCTTCGCCCCACCATCCTTGCGCATCGTGAGGGCGATGCGGCCACGCGCCAGATCGATCGACTGCACCGTCACCTGCACCTTCTGCCCCACGCGCACCACCTCATTGGGATCGCGCACGTAGCGGTCGGCGATCTGGCTCACGTGGACGAGCCCATCCTGATGCACGCCGATGTCCACGAACGCGCCGAAGGCGACGATATTCGTGACCACCCCTTCGAGCACCATGCCGGCCACGAGATCTTCCGGCTTCTGCACGTCGTCGCGGAACGCTGGCGGCTCGAACGCCGCACGCGGATCGCGACCCGGCTTGCGCAACTCCGCCACAATGTCGCGCAACGTCGGCAGCCCCACGTCAGCGTCCACGTAGCGCGTGAGTTCGAGCTGCTCGATGAGTGTCTCGTTGCCCACCAGCGCCGCGACCTCGACGCCGAGATCCTTCGCCATCCGCTCCACCAGCGCGTAGCGCTCCGGGTGCACACCACTCGCGTCGAGCGGATGCGCACCACCACGCACGCGCAGGAAGCCGGCCGCCTGCTCGAACGCCTTCGCGCCGAGGCGCGGAACGTCCTTGAGTTCGGCTCGCGACTTGAGACCACCACGCTGGTCGCGCAGCGACACGATTGCCTGGGCGAGCGACGGACCGATACCCGCGACGTATGACAGCAGCTGCGCCGATGCGGTGTTCACTTCGACACCCACACGATTCACGCAGCTCATCACCGTCTCGTCGAGCCGCGACTTGAGCCGTACCTGATTCACGTCGTGCTGGTACTGCCCCACGCCAATGCTCTTCGGATCGATCTTGACGAGCTCCGCGAGCGGGTCCTGCAGACGCCGCGCGATGGATACCGCCCCACGCAACGACACATCGAGCTGCGGAAACTCCTCGCGCGCCACGTCACTCGCCGAGTAGACGGAGGCACCGGCCTCGCTGACCACCACCACCTGCGGCGTCGGCGGATCGAGCTCACGCAACGACGCCTTCACCAGCGTCTCGGTCTCGCGACTCGCTGTGCCATTCCCCACCGCGATCAGCTCGGGGGTGAAGCGCTGCACCAGCGTACGCACGGCACCAGCGAAGCGATCCTCCTGATGCAGGTACAGCGTGTCGGTGTGCACGAGCGCACCCGTGGCGTTCACGACTGCCACCTTCACTCCGGTACGAAACCCGGGGTCGAATCCGATCACGCGACGCTCGCCGGCCGGCGCGGCCAGCAGCAGTTGCTCGAGATTGCGTCCGAAGATGGTGATCGCCTCGTCATCGGCGCGCGTCTTGAGCTCCACGCGCAACTCCACCTCGATCGCCGGGGCCAGCAACCGCTTGTAGGCGTCCGCCGCCACGAGTGCCAGCTGCTGCACAGCGGGACGCCCCAGTGTGACCTCACGCACCAGCCGGGCCGTGATCTGCTCGAGCGGGGCGACGATGTGCCACTGCAACTCCCCTTCGGCCTCGCCACGACGGATCGCGAGCATGCGATGGCTCGGAATCGTGCCGAGCGCTTCCTCGAAGTCGAAGTAGTCGGTGAAGCGTGACGCATCATGCGCCTTGCCCTCGAGCACCTGACTCTTCACGCGCCCTTCCGCGCGGGTCACTTCGCGCACCCAGCCGCGAATGATTGCGTCCTCCGACACCTGCTCGGCCAGAATGTCCCGCATCCCCTGCAGCGCGGCCGCGGTGTCGGCGACCTCGTCGGTGACGTGCGTGGCGGCGGCCTCGAGCAGCGCCGCGTCGTCGGTGTCCCCCCGCCAGGCCAGGTCCGCCAGCGGACCGAGCCCGCGCTCGCGCGCGATCATGGCGCGCGTGCGACGCTTCGGCTTGAACGGCAGATAGAGATCTTCGAGCGCCTGCTTGGTGACGGCGGCAAGCACCTTGGCGCGCAGCGCGTCGTCGAGCTTCCCCTGCTCGTGGATGCTGCGCAGGATCGCCGCCCGCCGTTCCTCGAGTTCACGCAGGTAGGTCGCACGGTCCTGCACATCGCGCAACTGCACTTCGTCGAGGCCGCCGGTCACTTCCTTCCGGTAGCGCGCGATGAACGGCAGGGTGTTGCCCTCGTCGAAGAGGGCGAGCGTACGCTCGACTTGCGGAACGGCGAGGGACAGTTCGCGGGCCACGAGGCCGACGATATCGGGCGTGGGGAGGACGAGCTCGGCAGCGGTCATGCGGCGGGACGCGTTGAAGGTCGGGGCCCGGACAGACCGCAGACACGCTGCGGCCGTCGTGGCGGACGCGCATATTGGGCGAGCCATCGCGTCTGGGCAACGTCTTGACTTCCCCCGCGCGATTCCCTTCCTCCCCCGTCTTTGGAGACGTCACCGCATGGTGCAGGATTTTCCCCGCCGCTCGCTGTCCCGCGGCACACGACGCCTCGCCCTCGTCCGCATGCTGGTGGCGCTGCCACTGGCCGCGTTCTCGCTCGAGGCGCAGCCGATGCCGCAGGTCGAGATGCAGCCGGTACGCGTCAATCGCGCCAACTGGGCGCTCGCCGAGCGATTCAGCACCGCGAACATGCGCAACCTCACGTTCAGCACGTCGGTCGCGCCTCGCTGGATCGGCGAGACCGATTCCATGTTCTACCAGTGGCGGGATCGCAACGGGGCCACGTTCTATCTCGTGGTGCCCGCGCAGCGCCTCAAGCGACCGCTGTTCGATCACGCGCGCCTCGCTGAAGAGCTGTCCCGCCTGCATCGCAAGGCGTTCGAGCCGGGCAAGCTGCCGTTCAATGCGGTGAACTTCACCAAGGACCACAAGCGGCTGCGCTTCGTGGTGGACAGTACGCGCTACGAGTGGAATCTCGCGTCGGCGACACTCACCAGTCTGGGTCGTTGGACGCGTGACTCCGTGGCGCGCGACGAGGAGCGTGACGACGCGGCCCAGTCCGCGCGCGCGCCGGACGGTCGCCCCGAGTGGCGGGCGTTCTCGCCCGACAGCACGGCCTTTGCCTTCGCGCGCGACCACCAGCTGTTCGTGGTGGAGGTCGCGAGTGGTGACACCGTGCAGGTGAGCACCGACGGTGAGAAGGACTACAGCTTCGGGTTCCGGGATACCGCCGATCTCGATCAGGATAGCACGCAACAGCGGGATCGGAGCCGCGATCCACGTGTGCGCGCCAGTGTGAGCTGGTCGCCCGATTCGAAGGCCTTCACCGTCATCCGCTCCGATTCACGCAAGGTGAAGGAGCTGTATCTCGTGAACGTGCTCTCCAATCCGCGTCCCACGCTGCGCAGCTACAAGTACGCGATGCCGGGCGAAGCGGATGTCTCGCAGCAGGAGCTCTTCGTGTTCACGCGTGGTGAGCGCGCGCTGCGTCGCGTGCCGGTGGACAAGTGGAAGGATCAGCGCATCCAGAACGTGCACTGGCCCGTCGACTCGCGCGCCTTCCGGCTGGTGCGCCGTGATCGCCTGCAGCGCAACCTCGAACTGCTCGAAGTGTCGCGCAGCGATCTGGCCACGCGCACGCTGCTCACCGAAAGCGTCGAGGACGCCTTCCTCGAAACGCAGCCCGTCCGGTACGTCACGCGCGGCGGCGATTTCGTGTGGTTCTCCGAGCGCAGCGGCTGGGGCCACTACTACCTCTACGCGCACGACGGCACGTTCAAGCGCGCGCTGACCGCCGGCGCCTGGCGCGCCGACGCGATGGCCGATCAGGACACTATCCGCGGTACCATGTTCGTTACGGCCGTGGGCCGCGAGGATGGCCCCAGCCCGTACTTCCGTCACGTCTACCGGCTCAATGGCGACGGCACGGGCAACGTGCACCTCACGCCCGGCGCCTACGACCACGCGGTGAGCTTCTCGCCCACCAAGCGTTACTTCGTGGACACCTACTCCCGCGCCGACACGGTGCCGGTGAGCGTGCTGCGTGACGCCGTCACCGGTCGCCTCGTGATGCCGCTCGAGACGGCCGACGACACGCGCCTGCGCGAAATGGGGTGGCGTCCACCGATGCCGTTCGTCACCAAGGCCGCCGATGGCGTCACCGACATCTACGGCAACATGTGGAAGCCGGCCGATTTCGACAGCACGCGCAAGTACCCGATCATTGCCTACGTGTATCCGGGTCCGCAGACGGAGCAGGTCACGAGCGCCTTCAGCACCGGTGGCGTGATGCAGCAGCTCGCGCAGCTCGGGTTCATCGTGATCCAGATCGGCAACCGCGGCGGCACCCCCCAGCGTTCGAACGCCTATCACAGCTACGGCTATTACAACCTCCGGGACTACGCGCTGGCCGACAAGAAGACCGGCATCGAGCAGCTCGCCGCGCGCCATGCGTTCATCGATATCGACCGTGTGGGCATCTACGGCCATTCGGGCGGCGGCTTCCTGACGGCGGCCGCACTCATGCTCCCGCCGTACAACGATTTCTTCAAGGTCGGTGTGTCGTCGGCCGGCAATCACGACAACAACATCTACAATCAGAACTGGAGCGAGCAGCACCACGGGCTTCGCGTGATCACCGAGCGGCGTGACACGACGCAGCGCGGACGCGCCGGCGCCAACGGCGCGGGCACCAACGGCGGCGCCGCTGCGCGCACACAGACCACCGGTCGCAACGGCGCGCGCGTCGTGCAGGTGGACGACACCACCCGCTACGAGATCCGCGTCCCCACCAACGCCGAACTCGCCGCCAACCTGAAGGGCCGACTGCTCCTCGCGCACGGTGACATGGACAACAACGTGCACCCGGGCAACACCACGCGACTGGTGGACGCGCTCATCAAGGCGAACAAGCGCTTCGACTTCATGGTGCTGCCAGGCCAGGCGCACGGCTTCGGCCCCATGCAGAACTACTTCAACCGCGCCCTCATGGAGTACTTCGCCGAACACCTGCTCGGCGACTACTACCGCGGCTCGGCCGAGATTCGCTGACGCGACCCTCCCTTCTCAACGCACCACCCCTCCGCGCTGTTCTTCGCGTCTTCGCGTCCCTTCGCACCTTCGCGTCCCGCAGTTCTCCCGTCCGAGTATCGACGCTCCGACATAGAGAACCGCGGGACGCGAAGCCGCGAAGGGACGCGAGGAACGCGCAGCAGTCAGACGTTCACGGCGCCGGCTGCACCCGGAAGTTGAGCGGCGGCGCCTCGTAGATGGTGGTCGAACCGCGTCGCACCACGAAGGAGACGCGCGATGCCCCGTCACGCAGACCGTGCAGCGTACCCCCCACCCGGTCGCCAGACCAGCGGGCAACGGTCGTGTCCTCGATCACGACGCGCACGTTGTAGTCGCTCGGCGCCGTCGCCAAGGTGAACCACGACTCCACCGGGGGCACGTCGTGATCATCCGGCGCCAGCTGCGTGCTGGTAAAGTGCAACGTCAGTCCACGCGTGCCGTTGGCGCGCAGCACCGGCGCTCCGTGCCAGTGATCCCGGTGCGAGAAGGCGAACGTGCCATCGTCGGCCGCAAGAATCACTTCGCGAATCCGGAGTCCCTCCACCTCGGGCGCCGTCACGCCCTCCTTGTCACCGCAGGCCGCCATGGCCGCCATCGCCAGCACCGCGACCACCGGTCGCATCGCACGCTGTACCGAGCTGAACATCAGATCCTCCACGCCAGACCTTAGCGAATCACGACACGCAACCACGGCGAGACGAAGTCCGCGTGGTCACCATGCCAGATGAGAAAGCGGACGCGCGTCTCCCCGCGTCCGAACGGATGCAACCACCCGAAGCCGCGCTGCGGCTCCCACTGCACGAGCTCGGCCCGCTCCGCGTCGAAGCGGTACGACACGTCCCGTCGCTCGCTCACGTCCAGCTCGGTCCCGCGAAAGTCCACCGGCGTGATCGTCACACGCAGCGATGCACCATCACGCAAGACGAGCGAGTCCACCATCCAGCGGCGATTGAAGCTCGTGCGCGTGAGTTCCACGCCAGCGGAATCACGCACAACCAGATCGGCCGCCTCGATGTGCGCCGACACGATACCGATCGGGTGATCGCACGCGGTCAGCCCACACGCCATCAGCGCGCACACGGCCATCGCAGACAGTCGTCGCATCATCGTTCCACCTGCACCACAAGGCGCACATTGCGTCCGGGTTGTGGCGCCACCTGCTTCGCCCGCCACAGCGGATCGCGCCATTCGGTATCGAGCAGATTGTCCACCGTCAGCGTCAGCGTGGCCGGCCAGCGCGTCGCACGTGCCGGAAGTCGCCACGCGACGAGGGCGTTCAGCAGCAGTGCGCCGGGCGTCGCACAGAACTCCGCCGGCAACCCCTGCGCCTCGCCATCGATCACCTGCACGCTGCAGGTCAGTCCGTCGAGCACGGGTGCGTCTGGCACGAGACGCTGGGCGAATCGTCTGTCACCGATCACGCCGAGGGTGAGCGGACCACGCTGGTGCCGCACGTCGAGGCGCAACGTGGCCGCCGGCATCGCCGGCAACGGCTGCGACGTCGCGCCACCACGCTGCGCGCCACGTGGCAACGCGCCTGACAGATCGAACGTCCACTGCGGCGTCGGGGCGAGCACCGCGCGTCCTTCCACGCCCCACAACAGCGCATCCACCTGCTGCGGTCGATACACCACGTAGCGCCGCAGGCGTGGATCACGCATCGGCGCACCGGTGGCCGGATCGAGCTGCGGCGCAAATGCCACGTAGTCGTCGACGCGCATGCCGTACGCCGACAGCTCGGCGCGACCGCGCACACCACGCCACTGCAGGAGTGCGTCGACGCCCGTCCCGCGCTCCGCCGACAGCGACGGATCGCCGATTTCGTAGGCGTAACTCGCCAGATGCGGTCCCGCGCTGTACAGCTCCTCGATGCTCGGTGGACGGAAGGCGCGTGCAACCTGTGTGGTGAGTTCGAACCCGAGCGGCAATGCCAGACGCGCGCCGAAAGCCCCGGTCACCGCCGTGAAGGCGCGCGTGCGCACGTCGCGCAGCAGCAGCGTCTCGGTACTGTCGAGGGGCCGCGTGTCGCTGCGATCGACGCGCGCACCGGCCAGCAGCGTCAGCGATCCGCGCGTATACTCGTCCACCGCGAACAGTGCGACGGTGCGCTGCACCGCTGGTCTCGTCCCGGTGAACGAACCCTCCGCGCGCAGATCACGCCACTGCACGAAGCTGCCGATCGCACCGCGATGTGCCCCCGCCCGAAGCCGCATGACCGCTTCGCCCGACGCCGCGAGTTGGCCGAATCGCGTGCCCACGAAGCCACCCTGTTCGAACTCCGACTGTTCGAAACGCACCGCATTGCCACCCACGCTGATCGCTTCGATGCGCGCGTCGTCCGTGCGCCATTCGGCATCCCAACGAAGCTGTGTACGACGCGCGTCGACATACACACCGCCGTCGTGTGCGCCGGGCAAGGTGACACCCCCGAACGAGCTGGGCACGCCGTAGTAGCTGCGATACTCACGCGCCGACACACCGGCGTGGCCACGCGAACCGGCGACACTCAGCCCCGCGCCCACGTCCATGCCTTCCAGATCGGTGAAGGGCAGCGCGACGGCGTTCGGGCCGCGCGTATCGCCGGCCTGTCGCCCGGTACCGTCTACCGCCCACGACAGAGCGCCCACGGCGCCGCGCGCGCGACCGCTCACGCCAATGCCACCATTCACGCTTTCGCCGAAGGTCGACATCGCCAGCGTCGTTTGCGCCGGCCTCGCGCGCGGAATGTCGTCACGAATGACGTTGACCACGCCACCGAGGGTGTTCGACCCGTACAGCAATCCGCCCGGGCCGCGAATGACTTCGATCTGCTCGGCTGTACCGGGGTCGATGGTCACGGCGTGATCCGGCGCCGTCGTGGCGATGTCGCCAGTGCGCATGCCGTCCTCGAGCACCAGCACGCGATCGCCCGTGAGCCCACGAATCACGGGCTGTGTCGCCATGGGGCCATTCGTGCGCGCACTCACGCCGGGTTCACCGACGATCGCGGCCGCAATGCTCGGCGCGAGTCGCTCCGCAAGTTGCTCGGCGCCGACCACCGACGAGGCCTGCAACGCGCTGCCGCGACCGAGGGCACGACTGCGCACCTCGAGCGCCGACAGCTCATAGCGCACCGGCGTGAGACGAATGTCGCGGATGGAGTCGGTCGGCACGATGCGTCCGCGCCACGGCGCATAGCCGAGTCGTTGCAGGGTCAGCTCGCGGCCATCCTCGGAGATCCGTACGCGAACGTGCCCGAGTGAATCGGAGCGCGCGAGCACGCGGGTGCCGACGCGCACGATCACATCACGTACGGGGAGGCGCGTTTCACTGTCCACGATGTGCAACAGCGCCGAACCGACCGCCCCCTGTGCGAGCACAGGGAGCGGTCCGCTGAGCACTATGGCACCGAGTAGCGCAACAATCAGTCGCAACGCTTACTGCGCGAGCGTGAACGTTCCGTTCTGCTTCGCACCCGTGAAGGTGAGGCGCGACGGGGCGCCACCCACGTTCACGCGACGCGCGATCGCGCCGGTGGCGAGGTTCACGTACACCACTTCGCCCGTCGTCGGGCTCGCAACCGCCGCGAGATCCTCGACCACGTCCACCTGATGCGTCAGCGCGCCCGACGCCGCGAGCGCCGGCGTGACATTGGACACCGTGTGCTGCAGCTGACGCGTCGCCGCGTTGTAGACATAGAGCGTGCCGTTGTTGGCGATCATGGCCACCTGGCCCTTCACCGGTTCGATCGCGCGCCAGTGATCCACGACACCCGTCGGCAGTGCCGGCAGCGGATCAATCGCGCCGCTCACCGGATCGATCAGCGCCAGCACACGACGCGTCGGCTGACCCGGCAGCGCCGAGAACTGGCCAAGGATGCGACCGGTACCCGTCTTCGCGGCCCACGCGTTGCGCAGGCCGAGACCCGCCATCTCGCCCGTCGTCGTCACCTTCGTGGCGGTGACACCGGCAACGCCCTGACGGATGATCACCAGGCCGTCGCTGCAGCCGAAGGTCGCGCCGTTGAGAATTGCGGCGTTGCCGTGCATCGCGGGGCAGTTCGGCACAGACGCGACGACCTGACCCGCCTGGTTGCGCACTTCGACGGCCGCCGGGAGGCCACCGGCCGGATTGCGCGGTGCGACCACGAAGAACGGCGTCCCGTTGATGACCACGGTGCTCGAGCCGCTGTGGTGCGGACCGCCCGTCTGGACGTCAAAGGCGACACGCGGCGTGCCCGAGACGAAATCGCTTTCGTTCATCCAGACCGCGCGCCCGTTGCCGTCCATGAACACGGAGATCCAGGGTCCCGTGACGCTGGCGTGCGTGGGCAGGCTGTCGGTGAGCTGGAAGTCGAGCGAGCGCGCGGGCCGGCGGTACCCGGTGGTGCCGTCCACCCAGACGCCGGCGTCGAAGAAGTTGACGCGTCCCTGCACGCGCTGCTGCAGCGCCGCGAAGCGCCCGCTGCCCGTGGAGTACGCATAGCTGCTCGGGCCGAGCAGCGAGAACGTGGAGACGGTGCTGTCGTTGTGCACAGCCAGCAGACGCGCGGTCGCGGCCGTGCCGTCGGCCACGAGCAGGCGCTGGAAGTTGGCCGCCGAGAGCGTCGGCGCCGGTGTGGGGGAGGGCCCCGCCGGGTTGTCGTCGGAGCAGGCGGCGAGGGCAGCGGTCGCGAAGAGGGCGGCGCCGAGGCGCAGGCGAGTGTTCAGCATGAGTCAGTCGGGGAGAACAAGAGATCCGGCAACTGGAAACGATAACCGCTTCCGGGAACTCCATATCAATTAACGCCCCCGTCAACTCCCTCAGTACCTTGTCCGTATCGCGCCAGTGACGGCGTACTGACCAAAATTCCTCCTCTCAGATCCCCGATCGCGCCCGATCGGCTCCCGCCGGTGACCGAATCCACCGCTTGCGGGTTCTCATGCGCATGGTCCCCTCCGACGCCACCCTGGTCCGACGCGTGCGCGACGGCGACACGGAGGCCTTCCGCCTCCTCGTCGACCGCCACCACGACGACGCCCTGCGCTACGCCACCCATCTGCTCGGCGACCCCGCCGACGCCGAGGACGCCGTGCAGGAGACGTTCGTGCGCGCGTATCGCTATCTCGGTCGCTACCGCGAACAGGACCGCTTTCGTGGGTGGCTTTGGCGCATCCTGATCAACCGCTGTCGTACCCTCGCCAGCGAACGCGCGCGCCGACCGCAGCCGCAGGCACTCGACACGCTCGCGCAACAGGCCGACCCCGCCTCCCCCGACGTCGATCTCGACCGCCGTCTGCTCCGCGCCGAGCTCGCCTCGGCTCTGCAGACGCTCCCCACCGAACAGCGCGAGGCCGTCCTGCTCCACTTCGCGGACGGCCTCTCCTATCCCCAGATGGCGGCGGCCACCGGCGCTGGCGTCTCGGCGCTCAAGATGCGCGTCCACCGCGCCTGCGAGCGCCTGCGCAACCTGCTGACGCCGTTGCCAAATAGCGCCACTTCAAAGACATCATCAGACGATCAGACGTCGAAGGACCGTGATCATGCGTGACCACGCCACCGAAGCCTTGCCCCCGGATCTGCTCGACGCGTTGCGCGCCCCGGTGCCCGTGCCCGACCGCGACCGCCGGCTCGACGACATCATGCGCGCCGTGCGCACCACCCGCCCGGAGCCCCGCCGTGGTCTGGCGTGGGCCTGGCCACCGTCGCTCCATCGCCTGCGGCGCGGCGTGCTCGCCCCGGCAGCGAGCGCGATCGTCGCGTTCGCGTTCCTGCTCCTCGCGGGTACTGAAGCCATCTCGGCCGTCTTCTCCACCCACGCCGGTCTCGTCGGGCGCCTCGAGGTGCTGGGCGACACCGTGGTCGCGCGGGCGGCCAATCCGCCGGCCACGGCCGCCGCGGCACGCCCCCTCGCCCCCACCCCCCTTCGCGACACCGTCGTCGCTACCTTGTACGACACCCTGCGCATCGTGCGGCTCGCTCTCAGAGCACCGCAGGCCGTGCAGGTGGTGTTGGCAGGCGCGATCGATTCGATCGCGGCTGTGCCACGTGTGGTGACCGAGGGTCGCACCGCCGACGGCCGATGGGAGCTGCGTGCTCTCATCCCGCGCGAGGTGGCGCTCTCGTCGCTCGCGTTGCTGGTCGATGGCGTGCGCACGGTGCCGCTCCGATTCGTCGGACGGACCAACGACGCATCAGTGCACACCGAACGCCCGCACACCCCGCGCCCGCGCGTCGCGGACTCCACGCGCTGATTCGGCAGTTCCTGATTCCTTCCTGCATTTCCCATGGCTGACATTGCTTCGACCGGGCGCGGGCGCTCGGCGCTCCTCGGCGCGCTCGCGCTCGTCGTGCTGCTCATCGGCTACGCCGACCTCTGGCGTGGCGGCACGACCATCTCCGCGCTCTGCCTCGCAATCGGATACGCGGGGCTGATCCCCGCCGCGTTGCTCTCCATCGGCCGCGCCGAGTGGAACGCCGACGAACGCCGCAAGGATGAACGCTTCGGTGACGCCCCGTGGCTGGTCGCCGGCGCCGTCGCCCTCGCCCTGTTTGTGCTCTACGTGATCACGCTCGGCCCAACCACGGCCATGTGGGACACGAGCGAATACATCACGGCCGCGAAGGTGTTCGGGGTGCCGCATCCGCCGGGCAATCCGGTGTTCGTCATTCTGGGCCACGCGTTCGGGTTGCTGCCGCTCCCCATCGAGTACGGTGCGCGCATCAATCTCATGGCCGCCGTCACCAGTTCGTTGTCCGCCGGGTTGTGGTTCCTCGTCGCCGAAGGCGTGTTGCGCGCGTGGGTGCCGGTGAAGTGGGGACGCTACATGGGCGCGGCCGCCGCCGTCATCATTGGTGGGACCGCGTTCACGGTGTGGAATCAGAGCGTCGTGAACGAGAAGGTGTACACCGTCGCGCTGCTCGGCCTCGCGTCGGTGAGCTGGCTCATGCTGCGCTGGAGCGACGCGCCGGATCGCAAGGGCGCCGATCGGTATCTGCTCACTGCTGCGTATCTCATCGGCCTCGGCTACGCCAATCACCCGGCCGGTTTCCTGCCGCTGCCGGCCGTTGGTCTGCTGGTGCTCATGCGGCAGCCACTCGCGCTGCTCCGCTGGCGCCTGCTGCTCACCACGTTCGGCATGGTGCTGCTGGGGCTGACCCCGATGGTCGCGATGCCCATTCGCGCAGCGCACGAACCCTATCTCAACAGCGGTGGCGTGTCGGCCTGCACCGACGGCATCGCGTTCGACTGCACGTTCAGCAAGGAGACGTGGAAGCGCGTCAAGTCGCACATCGACCGCGAGCAGTACTCGGGACACAACTGGATGGAGCGCAAGGCACCCATCACGGCGCAGTACGGCATGTTCTGGCTGTACTTCAAGTGGCAGTGGTTCCGCGACGCGTACAACCAGGCGTCCACCATGCAGTCCATGCTCGCCCTGCTGTTCCTTGGGCTCGGACTCGCGGGCGGCTGGTCGCACTTCCAGCGCGACCGACGAACCTTCTGGTACGTGGGCGGCCTCATGTTCACGCTCACGATCGCGCTCGTTGTGTATCTCAACTTCAAGTACGGGCACTCGCAGGCGCCCGAGCTGGGCAACAGCGTCGATCGTGAAGTCCGTGACCGCGACTATTTCTATCTCTGGACCTTCTCGCTCTGGGGTGTCTGGGCGGGCCTCGGCCTCGTGACGCTCTGGACGTGGATGGCGCGCGCGCTCGCCCGCTCGGCCGAGATCACCGATCGCGGACTGCGCCTCGCCGCGCCCGTGTTGTCGCTGGCGCTCATTCCGCTCGTCACCAACGCGATGGACGCACCGCGCAACAAGCACACGTTCACCCGCGAGTGGGCGCGCGACCTGCTCAACTCGGTGGAGCCGTACGGCATCATCATCACCAACGGCGACAACGACTCCTTCCCGCTGTGGTATGCGCAGGCCGTGGAAGGCATCCGTCGCGACGTGACGGTGGCCGTCGTGCCGTATCTCGGCACCGACTGGTACGCACAGCAGCTCGCCAATCGCAAGATCGAGCCGTACGACAAGGAAAAGGGCCCCGCGCTCTTCCGGAATCGCGACTGGCCCATGCCCACGAAGCCGCTCTTCGGGCTCACGCGCGCCGAGTTGGCCGCCGTGCCGCCGGTCGCGTCACTGCCGTCGGCGCAGCGCTTCCAATTCGCCGATATCGATGTGGTCATCGGCAATGAGTATCTCACGCGCGATCAGCAGCTCGTGCTGTACATGATTCGCAGTGCGTACCCCGAACGCCGCCTGTTCTTCTCGTACGGCGGCTACGCGCAAGCGCTCGGCTTCGGCGACCACATCATCAACTTCGGGCTGGCGCAGAAGCTCGTGGGCACGCGTCCCGATCCGTCGCCGCTCTTCATGCCGCTGCGTGGCAACGAGCTGCTCGACGTGGCGGCCACGGAGTCGCTCTGGAAGGAGTACCGCGGCATGAACGCGCTCATCACCGAAGACGGTTGGGTGGACGACGCGTCGGCCGGCATTCCCATCATGTACGTGATCACCGGGCAGTACCTCGCCGGCTCGTTCAGCGCCGTCGGTGACTCGGCGCGCGCCGATTCGATCATGACCACGGTGGAGCAGCTCGTGGAGAAGGCGCGGTTGCGCTGAGTGTTCCGGCCAAGGGCACGGCCCCTCAGCGGCCGTGCCTTGGCCGCTCGGCGGGACCGCTGCTTGTGTCGGTGCGCTCTTTTGCGCACATTCTCGCCATGGTGCTCCCCGCTGCCGAACTCGCGCGTTTGACCGTCGCCGAGCGACTCGCACTCATTGATCGCGTCTGGGCGTCGCTGCGTGGCGCGCTGGCCGACGCGCCGCCTGAGCTCGACGAAGCGGCGCTGCTGCGGGAGCGACTGGCTGCTCACGTCGCGCAACCTGACAGTGCCGTCCCGTGGAGCAACGTCCGGGACCAGCTGGAGCTCGACCAGCGCACAGACGAGAGTGACCGCGGCCATCGCTCGTGAGTGCTCGGCAGTTGCGGTTCCGCCCGGAAGCACTCGACGAGGTGCGTTCAGCGCGTCGGTGGTATGAGGCGCAGGTGCGCGGCCTCGGTCGCGCATTCATCGCCGAGCTTGATGCACTCTCGGCCATGCTGCTCGAACATCCGGAGATGTTCCCGGTCGTCACCGACGCCGCGGACGTCCGCCGTGCGCTCCTGCATCGGTTCCCGTATGCGGTCTTCTATCAGATCATGTCGCCGACAGAGCTTGTCGTGCTTCGCTGCCGGCACGTGCGTCAGGACGACGTCTCGTTCCCCTGATTGAGGTGTCGACCATGCACTCCCTGCGGTCAGCCCGATTGATTGTGCTGATCCTCGGGCTGTGCGTCCCCGCCCTGCCCGCGGACGCCCAGCCCCGCACCGCCGATCCGTCCGTCCGCGGCGAACCGCTCTCGGCCTTCCCGCGATTGATTCCGCTCGGCGACGGCGTGTTCGGCTACGAGGAGATCCGGCAGCCCGGCTTCACCACGGTCAGTCTCATCGTCGTGGGCCGCGACGGCGTCCTCATTGCCGACGGTCAGGGAAGCCCCGCCGCGACGCAGACGATGCTCGATCGCATTCGCGCGATCACGCCGCTCCCGATCAAGTGGTACGTCATGGGGAGCGATCACGGCGATCACACCGCCGGCAACAGCGTGCTCCCCGACGGCATCACGTACATCGTGCACCCCACATCGCGCGCGCAGCTCGTGCGCGACTCCGCCGCGGCCGTGACGTCGGCCAACATTGGCGCCGCGCCGCGACGCGTGGTGGTACCACCTCGCGCGATGACGGGTGACCGCGAGGTGATCGACGTGGGCGGCCGAACGGTCGAGGTATTGTTCCTCGGTCGCGCACACACCGGTGGCGACCTGCACGTGCACCTCCCCGATCGGAAGCTGCTCTTCATGAGCGAGGCCTATCTCAATCGCGTCTTCCCTGCGATGCGATCGGCCTATCCGCGCGAATGGGTGCAGGTGGTGGACCGCGCGCTCGCGCTGCCGGGCGTGGAGCACTTCATCCCCGGGCATGGCTTCATCGAAGCACCGGCCGTGTCGCGCGAAGAGCTCGTGACGTTTCGCCAGGCGCTGCGCGCCGTGATCGCCGAAGCCGAGCGATTGCACGCCGCGGGCATACCGCTGGACGACGCCGTGAAGCAGGCCAACTGGGGCGAATACGGAGGTTGGTTTCTCGCCGAACAGCAGGGGCCGATCGCGGTACGGCGCGTCTATCTGGAGCGCGACGGGAAGCTGCCGTAGCGCGGGACACACTCGTCGACCATCAGCGACCGATCGACACCCGCACCATCCGCTCCCCCGCCCCTTGATCGAGCAGACCCACCAGCGCATCGCCCACCACCTGCGGTAGCAGCAGGGGCGGGAGCGACACACGCGTATGCTCGCGACCATCTGCGGACACGCGCACCCACGCCTGCAGCGTGTCGGCCGGACGCATCGCTTCGGTGACCACGATCTGATTCGCATCACCACAGCGCACCGCGTCAATCACGGGCGCCAGCGCCACGCGACGCTGACGGGCGTCCTCGAGGGCTGACGCGCGCATGGCCTCCGGTCGCCGGCGCAACGGCCCCGCTTCCCACGCCGCGAGGTACTCGGCGAGCGTCGCGGCATCGAGCGGTGTGCTCACCTCGCCGCTGCGCACGATCTGCTGTGCCGTGTCGCGCCCGCGCACCCGCGCAATGACCCACCGATCACTCCGCACCACCAGCACGGTGCCGTCGGTGCACACATCCCAGTGGACTCGCGACTCCCATGGCAGGCGCTCGCGATGCAGATCGGCACTGCCCTTGAGCGACGACGCCTCGTCCGTGAATCGCGCGAGCGTATCCGACCATGCCTCGCGCGTGGCATCGAACGCAACGATCGCACTCTCCACCGTCTCGTTTAGTGAGGCCGCGGCGGGCGTCACGTACGCCAGGACGCGTCCCTGTCGCACCGTGGCCACTCGCAACTCGACCGGAGGAATCACCATCTGCTCGGCCCGCATCCCGGCAGGCGTGAACTCGACGCGCTTCGCGCGCGCGACATCGTAGACGACAAGCACCGTATCGTCGACCGCACCGATCGCGATCGGTGCGATGAGCTCACCCGGCCCCGGGCCACGACGCGCGACGAGCCGCGACGAATCGCGCACCGGCTGCCACTGCAACCCGTCGCGCATCACGCGCCACGTCCCACGCGCCGTCACTTCCATCGCTTCAGCGCCCGATACCTCGCACGGCGTTTCGGTGTCCTGCGCCGCGCAGTCCGCCGACGTCCAGCGGCCGACCTGCGGCGGCGCCGACAGGTCGATCGTGGAGCGTGTCGGGTCGTCGCTCGAAGGCGCGCGCTCACCGGCACACGCGAGCACCGGCAGCAGCAGGAGGGCGGCGCTGGGCCGCCGAAGGATCCGAAAGGTCATGCGTGGCCCTGCGTTTGGAGTACGTGAACGCCCACACCGGCGACGTTACGACGTCGCCATGACGCCCGCAAGCACGCACGCTTGACGACCGCACGGCGCGCGTGGATTGTCTCGAGACGTGCGGGTCTGTCGTCTTCTCCGGTCACCCTCCAATGCGTCCCTTCCGCTCCACCCGATGCGCGCTGCTGCTCAGCGCGTTGATCGCCGTTCCACTGACTGCGCAGCCTGGCGTGCGTGGCTTCTACCAGTACCCGGCTGTGCACGGCGAGACCGTGGTCTTCGCCGCCGAAGGTGATCTCTGGACAGTACCGCTGAGCGGCGGGCTCGCCCGACGACTCACGTCACATCCCGCCGAAGAATCGCATCCGGTGATCTCGCCCGACGGCCGCACGCTCGCCTTCAGTGCGCGCTACGAAGGACAGACCGAGGTCTACACCATGCCGCTCACCGGCGGCCTGCCGGTGCGGCGCACCTGGGAAGCAGAGGCATCCATCGCCACCGGCTTCACGCCGGACGGCGAACTCGTGTACACCACGACGCACTACAGCGGCATTCCCAAGCCGCAGATGGTACGCGTGCGGCTCAGCGATCACGTGCGCACCCTCGTACCGCTCGCCGGCGCGAGCGAAGGACACTACGACGCCACGGGACGCGCGCTCTACTTCGTACGTCCCGCGTTTCACAACAACGTGACCAAGCGCTACACCGGCGGGACCGCGCGCCACGTGTGGGCATTTCGCGACGGTTCGAGCGAGGCGACGCGCGTGAGCCCCGAGTGGCGCGGTGAATCGCACACGCCGCGCTGGTGGAATGGTCGCGTGTACTTCGTCACCGATCGTGACGGCACCATGAACATCTGGTCCGTCACCGAAGCGGGCGCCGATCTGCGGCAGCACACGCGCCACAGCGGTTGGGACGTGATTCGCCCCGCACTGCACGACGGTCGCATGGTCTATCAGAATGGCGCCGACCTGTGGCTGCTCGACCTGCGCACCGACAGTACACGCCGTCTCGACATCAGCATCGCGTCCGATCTCGATCAGCTGCGGCAGCGCTGGGTGAGCGAGCCGTTCGAGTATCTGACGTCAGCCCACCTGTCACCCACTGGCGATCGGATCGTGCTCACCGCCCGCGGTCGCGTGTTCGTGGCGCCCGCCGGCCCCGGCCGCCTCGTGCGCGCGAGCACCAAGGACTCCGTGCGCTGGCGCGATGCGCAGTTCCTCCCCGATGGGCGGCGGCTCATTGGCCTCACGGATGAAACCGGTGAGCTCGAGTTCGCCACGCTGCCAGCCAACGGCACCGGTCGCGACAGTCTGCTCTCGCGCGATGGCGGCGTCCTGCGCTTCGCCGGCGATCCGAGCCCCGATGGCGCGTGGATTGCCTACAGCGACAACAACAATCGCTTCTTCCTGCGCAACCTGCGCACCGGCGTGGTGCGCACGCTGCATCAGAACGAGGAAGGTGTCGGCGGTCACGTCTGGTCCCCCGATTCGCGCTGGCTCGCGTGGGAGCACACCGCGCGCAACAGCTTCCGCGTGCTCATGCTGTACGACCTGCAGGCCGATCGTTCCTTCGCGATCACGAGCGATCGCGTGAACTCGTTTGCACCCGCGTGGGACCCGAAGGGCGACTTCCTGTACTTCCTGAGCGATCGGAACCTGCGCACGAGCGTCGGCTCTCCGTGGGGGCCGCGTCAACCCGATCCATACTTCGACAAGCAGATCGAGGTGTACCAGCTGGCGTTGCGCAGCGGCGTGCGCTCACCGTTCCGTGCGCCCGATGAGCTGCTCGCCCCACCCGCCACCGACTCCACGCGTGCGCGCGGCGGTGCCCCCGTCACGGTGCGTATCGACACCGCCGGCCTCGCCCGTCGCATCGATCGTGTGCCCGTGGCGGCCGGCAACTACTCGGCGCTCTCCGTGAACAGCGACGCGCTCTTCTTCCTCGCCCGCGGTGAATCGCGCACCGATGTGCACGCCTTGCGACTGGCGCACAAGGCCGAGCCCGTGGTGATTGTCGAGGGGGTGCGTGAGCTGGAGATGTCCCGCGATGGACGCAAGTTGCTCGTGCGCCGCAACGACGCCCTGCACGTGCTCGACGCGCGTCCCACCAAGCCTGCCAACCTCGCCGACTCGCGTGTCGACCTCTCAGGCTGGCGCTTCGCGATCGACGTGCGCGATGACTGGCGCCAGCTGTTCGTGGACGCCTGGCGCCTCGAGCGCGACTACTTCTACGATCCCGGTTTCCACGGTGTGGATTGGCAGGCGACGCTCGCCAAGCATCAGCCACTGGTCGAGCGCATCACCACGCGCCAGGAGCTCTCCGTGCTCATCGGTTGGCTGGTGGGTGAGCTGTCGGCGCTCCACACGAGTGTGGGTGGCGGTGATCTGCGCCCCGCGCCCGATGTCATCAATGTCGCGTCGCTCGGCGCGCATCTCGTGCGCGAGCCGGCGCGTGGCGGCTATCGCATCGCGCGCATCTACGAGGCCGATCCCGACTACCCGGCCGAACGGGCGCCGCTCGCCGATCCGTATCTCGACGTCGCGGCCGGCGACGTCATCACGGCCGTCAACGGCACGCGTACGCTCGACGTGCCGGACATCGGTGAACTGCTGCGCGATCAGGGGGGCAAGCAGGTGCTGCTCACCATCGCGCGCGGCACCACGTCGCGCGATGTGGTGGCCGTACCCATGACCAATGAAGCCAACCTGCGCTACACCGACTGGGAGCTCTCACGTCGTCGCGCGGTCGAATCGGCGAGCAATGGCACCATGGGGTACGTGCATCTGCGCGCCATGGGCGCGAATGACGTGAACCAGTGGTATCGCGAGTTCTATCCGGCGTTCGATCGCCAGGGGCTCATCATCGATGTCCGCCAGAACCGCGGCGGCAACATCGATGCGTTCATTCTCGACAAGTTGCTGCGTCGCGCCTGGATGTACTGGAAGGGACGTGCTGGCGAACCCACATGGAACATGCACTACGCCTTCCGTGGCCACATGGTGGTGCTCGTGGACGCCGAGACGGCCAGCGACGGCGAAGCCTTCGCCGACGGCTTCCGTCGCCTCGGACTCGGCGTCGTGATCGGCACGCGCACGTGGGGCGGCGAGATCTGGCTGAGCAACGTCAACACGCTCACCGACGGCGGCGTCGCGCGTGCGCCCATGACCGGTGTGTACGGCCCCGAGGGGAAGTGGCTCATCGAGCAGGAAGGCGTCATCCCCGACATCGAGGTCGACAACCTGCCGCACGAAACGTTCAACGGCCGAGACCGCCAGCTCGAGGCCGCGATCGCGCACCTGCGCGAGAAGATCGCCGCCGACCCTCGGCCCGTGCCGAAGCCCCCGGCGTATCCGCGGCCGGCGTTTACGTATCCGGATCGGTAGGGAGGGATCGAGTTCCGGGGAACTGCGGGACGCGAAGACGCGAAGGACGCGAAGTGATTTCCGTCCAATCTTCATCGCATGGTATGTCGCATACGTGTGAGGCGCGTCAGTGAGTTCGCGCCCCTCGCGTCTTCGCGTCCCGCAGTTCTCGCCGTCGTCAGCGCGAAGTCCGCCATCCGCACCGCTGGCGCACGGCCTCGACCCCCATGAACTTCCCTGAACGCCGCCGCGCCCGCAGCCCGACCCGGAGCATCGCATGACGTCACCCACGCGCACCGACCTGATCCCTTCGCTCCTCGCCACCGCCGAGTCGCTCGCGCCGCAGGTGATTGCGTGGCGTCGGCATCTGCACCAGCACCCCGAGCTGTCCTTCGAGGAGCACGCCACCGCGCAGTACGTGTACGAGACGCTGGCCGCGCTCCCGGGGCTCGCGCTTTCGCGTCCGACGCCAACGAGCGTGGTCGCACGACTGCGCGGCGCGCGTTCTGGCCGCACCATCGCCGTGCGCGCCGACATGGACGCACTGCCCATTCACGAGGAGAACGACACCCCGTATCGCTCCACGAAGCCGGGCGTGATGCACGCGTGTGGCCACGACGGACACACCAGCATCCTGCTCGGCCTGGCCACGGTGCTCGCCGGCGTGCGCGACACGCTCGCCGGTGAGGTGCGCTTCATCTTTCAGCACGCCGAGGAGCTCTCCCCTGGTGGCGCCGAATCACTCGTGGACGCGGGCGTGATGGACGGCGTGGACGAAGTGATCGGACTGCATTTGTGGTCGTCGATGCCCGTCGGTCACATCGGCCTTGTGGCCGGCCCCGCGATGGCCGCGCCCGACACCTTCCAGTGCACCATCACCGGACGTGGAGGACACGCCGCCCTGCCGCACGACACCATCGATCCCATCGCGATTGGTGCGCAGGTGGTGAGCGCGCTGCAACAGATCATTTCGCGTCAGGTGGACCCGCTCGAGCCCGCGGTACTCTCGGTCACGCAGTTCATCGCCGGCACCGCGTTCAATGTCATCCCGAACAGCGCGTACTTGAGTGGCACCGTGCGCACGTTCGATGCCGCACTGCGTGCGCATATGCCACGGCGCATGGAGCGGCTCATTCGCGGGATCTGCGAGGGCTTCGGCGCGCACTGCGACTTCACCTACGAACTCGGCTATCGTCCGGTCGTGAATGACGCCGCGCTCACGGAGCGACTCGCGGGCGTGGTGTCACGCACCTTCGGCGAGCACGTACTCACGCCGCTCCGCCCCGTGATGGGGGGCGAGGACTTCAGCGCCTACCAGCAGCGCGCGCCGGGTGTGTTCGCGTTCGTGGGCGCCGGCAACGTGGCGCGCGGCATCACCGCGGCGCACCACCATCCGCGCTTCGACATCGACGAGGCGTCGCTCGAGGTGGGGCTGCGCTATCTCGTCGCAGCGACGATGGAGTTGCTCGAGGGCTGAGAACTCGGTACTGCGTCGCCGAGAGGCCGCAACGCGTGCGATCAGAAGGTGAAGCCGATCGTGAGCGGCCACCAGACCGCGCGCGTTCCGGGCAGGAGGGTGAACTCACAGTCGCGGTGCTGCGCTGGTAGCGAAGTATCAAATCGGAGCGGCGGCGCCGGACGCCGCGATACGCTGGTCCGTGAATGGACGTCCTTCCACCAGCCAGAGCAAATTTTGTCTGACCGTAAAATACGCGCTTGCGTTTTACGGTTAACCGTGATAAACTCGCCTCATGCGGCGCTACCTCGAGCAGCAGGTCCGGCAGGACCTCACCGAGAAGATGGTGTTCCTGGGCGGCCCGAGGCAGGTCGGCAAGACGACGCTCGCCAAGGCCGTGCTTCCTGATGCGACCGGGTATCTCAACTGGGACATCTCCGAGCATCGGGCCCGGCTCCTGCGTGGGACCCTGCCCGATGTGGAATCGTGGGTGTTCGACGAGCTGCACAAGTACCGGCGGTGGCGCGCGCTGCTCAAGGGCCTGTACGACCAGTATGGATCATCGCGACAGATCCTGGTGACCGGCAGCGCCCGACTCGACCTCTACCGACATGGCGGTGATTCCCTGCAGGGGCGGTATCACTACCTCCGGTTGCATCCGCTGTCGCTCGCGGAACTCGGCTCCGCGTCAACTGACACGCTGGAGCAACTTTTTCAGTTGAGCGGGTTTCCGGAGCCTTTCCTGAGCGGATCAGCCACGAGGGCCAGGCGATGGAGCGTCGCCTATCGCACGCGACTCCTGCAGGAGGATGTGGTGTCGCTGGAGACGGTGCGGGATCTCGGGACCATGGAGCAGCTGATGCTCGCGCTGCCGGAGCGGGTCGGCAGTCCGCTCTCACGCAACGCGCTCCGCGAGGATCTGCAGGTCAATCACGAGACGGTGTCCCGCTGGCTCGACATCTTCGAGCGCTTGTACGCGATCTTCAGGGTGCCACCCTTCGGCGCGCCGCGGCTGCGCGCGGTGAAGAAGGAGCAGAAGCACTACCACACCGATTGGAGCCTGGTCCCGGAGGAAGGGGCCCGTTTCGAAAATCTGGTGGGATCGCATCTGCTGAAGTGGGTGCACCACCAGCTCGACACGCTCGGGCGGGAGCTGGAGCTCCGCTACTTTCGCGACGTGGACGGTCGCGAGGTGGACTTCGTCGTCATTGAGCGACGCCAGCCGATCCTCTTCGTGGAGGTCAAGCTGTCGGCCACAAGCATCGCGCCGGCGCTCCGCTATCTGCACGAACGATTTCCGGACTGCCCCGCCTATCAGGTGCATCTGCGCGGATCGGCGGACGCACAGGTCGTGGACGGTATCCATCGCTGGCCAGCCGCACGATTTCTCGCCACGCTCGTGTAGCGCGACACGCCGCACACCGGAGGCTGCGCTATCTCGTCGCAGCGACGATGGCGTTGCTCGAGGGCTGAGAGCTCGGTACTGCTTCGCCGAGAGGCCGCAACGCGTACGATCAGAAGGTGAAGCCGATCGTGAGCGGCCACCAGACCGCACGCGTTCCGCTACCGCCAATCGAACTTGCCAACACCAACTCGGCGAAGAGCTCCTGATCGGCAACGCGGTGTCGTACACCGAATCCCGTTCGCGCCGTGAACAGGAACAGGGGCCAGGCATCCGCGCGTGATGCTCCACTCACAGAGGCTCCAGCGCCCAATACTGCATAGGGTCGCACCCCTTCTGCGGTTGGTCCGAACAAGCCGTCGTACGTCACTCCGGCGGTGCTTATCGAACCGCGATTGGCCCGCGTACTGTCTCCCGACCCAAGCGGCGCGGAAAGCAGTTCCACGGCGAGTCGCGCTCGCGGACGACCAATGACAGGGGACTGCACGAGTCCAAGGCGCACGACCAACGCGCCGCTGGCGTCGCGATCGAGCGCACGCGACACGACGGCGCCGCCGATCGCCAGCGTGAGCTCACGGTCGCGGTTCTGCGCCGATAGCGAAGGAGCGAACGCAAGTAGTGCAAGCGCGACTACGAGTGCGCGGGCACCCACCACGAAGAATCGCACGGAGCGGTGCTCGAAGCAGCGCAACAGCGCGCGAACGTCGTCGATCACTCCCCGCGCTCCTGCTCCTGCAGCGTCGAGAACCGGATGGGCATGGTCGCTCGCGTGTTCACCGGGAATGGCCGACCGGAGAGCCGCCAGCCGAGCAGCGACTGCCTCGAGCGGCGACATCAGCCCGAGCCACTGTCTCGCGGCGCGCGCGTCGACAGCAGCACCGCCAGACTCGCTCACGGCGCTCCAGCAGCCGTCGGCGCGCGATACACCTCCACCCGCTCCTGCCCGTCCTCGTCGAACGCCAGCACCGCGATCGCGTCGGAGCGCACGGCGAGCAGGCGCAGCGCCGAGGGCACGAGCACCGTGAGGCGTCGCTCGCCAGCCGGCGTGTAGGCAATCAACCGCCGCCAGCGCCCGTTGTCGTGCGGTTGCTCCTCCACCCACACGTTGCCCGCCTCATCGCACTGAATGGACCGCAACACCGGCACCAGCCCGCTCGGTGTCATGCGGCGCAGCGGTTCGATGGATTCGGCCGACACATCCGCCGTGGGGTACTGGGCGCGAATGGCCGCCGCATAGTCTGCCGAGTCGGCGAGGCGCGGCGACAGCGGACTCCGGATGATCGTAGTGATCTTCCCGTCGAGCGATTCGCGAACCACCGCATACGATTGATTGTCGGCCGTGATCACCTCGCGGCCGCACGGCGCGGCCAGCGGCGATGCCGCGAAGGGCGAAAAGCCGAGCGACACCACGCCATTCGGACCCGGCGGCATGACGTAGCGCTCCATGCCAGCCCTCGCACTGCCCACCGGCTTCGCTTGACCGAGTGAATCGACCACCACCAACCAGCGCGCTGGACGATCGATACCGGGCTCGGTCCGCGCGGAGGCATCAACCCAGAGCAACAGCGCGCCGTCCGCCGTGATGCCGGGACTGCCCCAGAGCCGCTGTGCCGAGTCGGGAAGTTCGGGCAACACGACGCTTCGGCTGTCCCGCACGTCGCCCTGCATCGACAGCATCGTGGTGCGACGAGGACGGCCATCGTACACGCCCAGACGCGCCCCGTCCACGCGCCATGGTGCGCCGATCGTGCGGAACTCGCCCGGTCCATCACCCGCGCGCCCGATGCTGTGCACGAACCGGCCCGACGCGTCCAGCACGAGCAGCTCCTGCTTGCTCCGGTGGGTCAGGACCAGACCGCCGTCCGCCAGAAAGGTCGCGCCCACGATGCCAAGCAGCTCGGCCTCGGCTTCACGCGGCACCGACGCGAAACGCCACATCGGTGCACCGTCCATGCGCCACGCGGTGGAGTCCGTGAGCGTGGCCGCCTCGAGCTGGTGTTCCACGAGTCGGATCCCGGCGCTGTCACGCACCTGCGGCGCTGCTGCGGAGGACGCGTCTGCGCCGGATCCCGCGCAACCGGCAAGCACCACAGATGACAGAAGACTCATCCGCGCGAGCATGCGCCGCGATTCCTGCTCCATCGTATCCCTGCCATGCGAGAAGTACCAGTGCGCCGACGACGCCATGCGCGAGCATGCAGGATTCCGCTCCGCGCGTCAAGCGCGAGGCCCATGTGGCGGCGCGTCTCGCTTTCGCCGCGTCCCGCGACACGCCACGAAGCCGAGACCAGGCCGCGCTCCGATTCGCTGGACAGCGACGCGATGCGGCGGTACCGTCGATCAGTTCCGGTCTCCCCCGCCTCCCACGGACCATGCGCCGCTCGATCCTGCCAATCGCGCTGCTCGCGCTCCCCACCGCGCTCCTCGCGCAGCCCGCCCCTCGCACGCTGGTCCTCACCAACGTGCACGTCATCGACGGCACCGGCGCCGCGCCGCAGCGCAACGTGCAGGTGGTGAGCACCGGCACGCGCCTCGTACACATCGGCCCCGGCCCTGTGCGGATCACCGGCCCGGCCGACACCATCGACGCCGGCGGCCGCTGGCTCGTGCCCGGCCTCATCGACGCGCACACGCACATCAGCACGCGCGCCGCCATGCAGCGCGCGCTCGGCTCCGGTGTGACCACCGTGCGCAGCAGCAGCACCAGTCACTACCAGGATGTGGGGCTGCGCGAACTCGTGAAGGCCGGCACGCTCGCCGGCCCGGAGATGCTCGCCGCCGGTGTGTTCGTCACGCCGTACCTCGGGGAGACCGCCACCGCCGACCCGCGACTCGCCGCGCTCGGCGACGCCGTGCTCACGCCCACGCAGCTGCGCGACGTGGTGCGCATCAACGCCAGTCGTGGCGTGGACGTGATCAAGACGCGTGGCACCGAACGCGCCGGCCTCGAGGAGCAGGACCCGCGCAAGCAGGTGTACGACACCGAGCAGCTGCGCGCGATCGTGGAGGAAGCCGCCGCGCACGGGCTCAAGGTGCAGGTGCATGCCCACGGCGACGAAGGCGCGTACGCCGCTGTGCTCGCCGGGGCGCACAGCATCGAACACGGTACGTATCTCTCCGACTCCACGCTCGCCCTCATGAAGCGGCGCGGCACGTATCTCGTGCCGACCTACGCCACCGTCGTCGACCTCACGCTCCCGGGCGGCGAGTACGATACTCCGCTGCTGCAACTGCGCGGTCGCCACATGCTGCCGCGCCTGCAGGAGACCGTGCGTCGTGCGCATGCGCTCGGCGTGCCGCTCATCACCGGTGGTGACACCAACTACGGCCCCGAAGGCGTGACGCGCATCGCGCACGAAGTCGGCCACTTCGTGGAGCTCGGCCTCACGCCCCTGCAGGCGTTGCGCAGTGCCACTGCGGTCGCCGCCGAAGCGCTCGGCATCGCAAATCGCACCGGGACACTGACGGTCGGCCGCGAGGCCGACTACGCGCTGGTCGATCGCAATCCGCTCGAAGACATCACCGCGCTGCAGGACGTGCTGCTCGTGGTGGCCGACGGACGCGTGGCGGTCAAGCGAATTCCGTTCGCGCTGCCGAGGCGCGAATAGTCGCTTGCATATCGGCACCGCGCGTTCGGGGCGATCCACGCGCGACGACTCGTGCCGCATTTCTTGTCGCCGCGCCCGGCGCAGCACGCACCGTCAGAAGATCCGCGCGTCCGCCTCGTCGGTGCGGAACATCACGGCATCCCGCTCGAGCAGCGCACGGCTCCCCTCATCGAGTGACTCGCTGCGCGAGCGCGCTGCCCCCACATCGCGAAAGAGCGTCTGCAGCGCGGTGCGCTGCGCGTCGTCGAACGCGACGGGAATGGGCGTCACCGCGATGGCGCGCAGCCACGCGCCCAGAAACGGATGCGCCAGCACCGCGCTCCGCCCCTCGGGGGTACCGTCCGCCACGGATTGCGCGAGTTCGCCCAGAAACTGACTCACCGCCACCAGCGCCTTGCGCTCCACATCGCTCGCCGGTGCTCCTGCGAGCAACGCTCGCGCCGCTTGCGCCCGCGGACGCAGCAGACTGACGTCGTCGAAGAAGCGCACCATTTCCGTCGTGCGTCGCGTGGCGGCGTTGTGCGCGAGGTGCCGGCGGAACGCCAACAACCCCATCACGCCCGCCCCGATGAACGCGCTCACGAGCACGAAGCGCACCGGACCCGGCGGAATCGCGCCCGACGAGATCCCGCGCATGAGCGGCACCACGAGGGCAATCGTGGTGCCGAACAGCACAAGGCGCTGGAGCGCGCGGGCGGAGGTCGGCGATGCGGGCATGAGGGAAACGTGCGGGTCTCCCACAAGACGATTCACTCGGCCCGTGGTCATGTCACACCACCGGCCCGCCGCGTCACGTCAGCGCCCCCGCGCCTCTGCGCGCAGGGTGCTGTCGTCCCACGCTTCGTCAGTCACCGGTGGGACGCCCTCGCCGAACTCGCGCTGCAGCGCGTCCTCGAGCGCCCGGATGTTGAGCCGCACCTGATCCACGTACCCGGACCACTCGCGCGGCTCCGCGGCGAGTTCGCGCAGATGCGCATCATCGCGCCGGCGAAACGCCTGCCCCACGCGCAGCGCGTGATGCCGCGGCGTGCCAAGCGCCGCGAGCGCATCCGCGCCCACGCGCACCGCCGCATCGAGCGTATCGCGATAGATCTCCTGCACCCCCGCCTGCAGCAGGTTCATCGCACCGGCCCGCGTCGTCACGCGCGCGAGAATGCGCACGTGCGGATGGGCGTGCCGCACGGCCGTCGCCAGCGCGAGTGTCTGGTCATCATCACCGAGCGCAATCACCAGCAG
>ERZ1066123.77-NODE-77-length-81163-cov-23.793978_pt1 | contig 81163 bp, 64 predicted proteins | sample MGYA00382770_ERZ1066123 | MGnify/ENA primary metagenome ERZ1066123 (study PRJEB33369, sample SAMEA5778353) | biofilm metagenome | biome: Industrial cooling water; feature: Water cooling tower basin; material: Biofilm | place: United Arab Emirates | collected...
ACATCGCCAGCATCGAGCAGAGCATCGCCCAGGGCCGCAACGGCATGATGCCGGCCCACGAACCGATCATCGGCGCCACCCGCGCGCGGTTGGTTGCGGCGTATGCGTGGACGCTCTCCGAGCAAGCGCGGGCAGCCGAGGCGCCTGCGGTCTCGACCGCGTCTGCAGCCCCTGTGATGCCCGTGGAGGCGACGCCAGTCGACGCGCCGGCAGCAGGCGCCGATACGGGGATGGCGATGCCCACCTCCGATGCGACCTACGACGGAATTCCGCCCGAGATGCTGCCTGCCGATGCGTCCACGGACCAGGCCGCGCAGGCACCGGCCGCCACGGACGCAAGGCAGTGAACGCGGGCGGTGCACCGGACTTCGATCACCCGCCGCGCCCGATGGCGCAGCGGGTGGGCGCGATCCTCTGGCCCAGTTTCTTCGCGGCCGGAGTGTCGACGATGGTGTGCTTCGCGCTGCTCGACCCGCTGACCCTGCGCGATGCGACCTTCCCCGATCTCGACATCGGCCGCGAGGCCGGCTACGCCATCGGCTTTTTCGCGTTCTGGCTGGCCACCGCCTCTTCGAGCCTGTTCACCTGGATCCTGCTGCGGCCGGCCAGCCGCTTCAACCGCCGGCTCAAGGGCGATTGAGCGGCGCACTCCTCCTCATGACCGATCCCATTCCCACTCCCGACAAGCCCGCCCCGCGCAGGGCCATTCCGCTGGCGCTCGACGACGGCGGCTCGATGTATGTGAGCGAAGCCAAGATCCATCCGCGCGATGTCGACGGCAGGTTCCAGCGCCTGCGCACCGCGGCGGTGTGGTGGCTGCTGGGCATGTACTACGCCTTCGCGTGGATTCCGTGGCCCGACGGCAGCGGCGGCAGCCGGCAGGCGGTGCTGTTCGATCTGCCGGCGCGCAAGTTCTACGTGTTCGGGCTGAATTTCTGGCCGCAGGATTTCGTGTTCCTGGCGATGCTGCTGATCATCGCCGGCATGGCGCTGTTCTTCTTCACCGCGCTCGCCGGGCGGCTGTGGTGCGGCTATGCCTGCCCGCAGACGGTGTGGACCGAAGTGTTCCTGTGGATCGAACGCAAGTGCGAGGGCGACCGCGCCAAGCGGATCAAGTTCGACGCCGGCCCGTGGACGCGCGACAAGATCCTGCGCCGCGGCGGCAAGCACGTGCTGTGGCTGGTGTTCGCGCTGTGGACCGGCTTCACCTTCGTCGGCTACTTCACGCCGATCCGCGAGCTGGCCGCGCATGCGCCGCTGGCCGGCAGTGGCCAGTGGAGCGGCTGGGAGACGTTCTGGATCCTGTTCTACGCGCTGGCCACCTGGGGCAATGCCGGCTTCCTGCGCGAGCAGGTGTGCAAGTACATGTGCCCGTATGCGCGCTTCCAGAGTGCGATGTTCGACCGCAACACGCTGATCATCGCCTACGACCCCATGCGCGGCGAGCCGCGCGGTTCGCGGCGCAAGGGCCTGGGCAGTGTTCTGGCGCGTGCGCGCGGGCTGCTCGACAAGGCCACCGCCTACGACTACGTGTTCCGCGCCGCGCATCATCACACCGCGGCCGACAACCTCGTCGCCGCCCGCGGCAACACCTCGGTCCTCGACCCGAAGATCGCCGCCGAGCCGTTGCCGACGTTCGCGCCCGAGCAGCTGGGCGACTGCATCGACTGCACCATCTGCGTGCAGGTCTGCCCCACCGGCATCGACATCCGCAACGGCCTGCAGTACGAATGCATCGCCTGCGGCGCGTGCATCGACGCCTGCGACCAGGTGATGGACAAGCTGGGCTACCCGCACGGCTTGATCCGTTACTCCACCCAGAACGCGATCGACGGCAAGCCCTCGCGTGTGCTGCGTCCGCGCATCGTCCTGTACGGAGTGCTGCTGCTGGCGCTGCTGATCGGGTTCGCCTGGGGCGTGACCCACCGCAGCCCGCTGATCGTCGAGGTGCTGCGCGACCGAAATGCGCTGTACCGTGTGGCCGAAGGCGGCACCATCGAGAATGTCTACACACTCAAGCTGATCAACAAGACCCTGGCGCCGCAGCGCTACCGCATCGCGCTGGACGGGCCGGACGGCATCCGCCTGCAGGGCGGTGCGCGCACGGTGCAGGCGGGCGCCGAGGAAGTGCTCAATCTGCCGCTGGTGGTGGAAGCGCCGGCCGGCGTGTCGGGCAAACGCGAAATCCACTGGCGGGTGATGCCGCTGGCGGGCCGGGACGACGGGGTCTCCGACGCCGACGACACTGCCAGCGACAAGACCATCGATGTCTCCGCCAATTTCTTCGGACCCGTGCCGTGACCCACGCCTATCCCAACGCCGACACCCGCACCGCCACGCAGCGCAATCTGCGCAACCCGATGCTGTGGCTGGTGGTCGGCCTGCCGGCGCTGGTGGTGGTGGCCGGCATCTCCACGGTGGTAATCGCGATCCGTGCCGGCGGCAGCGACGCCATTCCCGAGGACGTGCGGCGCATGGCGCAGGTGCAGACCGCCGAACTCGGCCCGGACGCGCGCGCCGCCGAACAAGGCCTGTCGCTGGTGTTCAGCGTGCAGGACGACGCCCTGGCGCTGCTGCCGGCCAGCGGCGACATCGACCGCGCCGCGCCGCTGCAGCTCTCGCTGCACCACCCCACCGATGCCGCGCAGGACCAGAAGATCACGCTTGCGCCGAGCGCGGACGGTTGGCGCATCGCGTTCGCGTCGGATGCGGAAGCGAAAGCCGATGCGTCTGCGCACAGCGTCGTGCCGGCAGGTGTCGGGCAGCTCGACTCCGGCCACGACTGGCGCGTGGTCGCTGCGGCGGCGGATGGCCACTGGCGGCTGCACGGGCGCCTGCCTGCGGGGCAGCGCGCGGTGCTGCTGCGTCCGGCCTTCGACACGCCCGGCGTGGCGCCGGGCGCGCGCTGAGGCCGCGTCCGGTGTCCGGGCAAGCCGCTGCGGCGGATCGGCCTGCAGCCGACACGCGCTGCTTCCACTGCGGCGACGCCCTGCCCGAAGCCGGTGTGCCGCTGGCCCGCATCGACGGCCACACACATGCGTTCTGCTGCACCGGCTGCGCCGCGGCGGCGCAGTGGATCGACCAGGCCGCACTCGGCGACTACTACCGCCTGCGCGAACGCGAGGCCGGCCGCGTCGACCCAGCAGTCGCCGACAGCGGTTTCGCGGGTTCCAACACGGTCGACGACCGGGTGTGGGACCGCGCCGACCTGCTGGCCGAACATGCGCGCGCGGTGCCCGGCGGCTGCGAGATCGTGGTGCTGACCGACGGCATGCGCTGCGCCGCCTGCGCCTGGCTCATCGATCGCGCGCTCAGCCGCGAGGCCGGCGTGAGCGAGATCGCGGCCAATGCGCTGACCGGGCGCATCCGCATCGTCTGGGACCCGGCGCAGGTGGCGCTGTCGGCGCTGCTCGGCCGCCTGCGCGCGCTGGGGTATGGCGTGTCGCTGGCCACCGGCGAAGCCCGCGAGCGCACGCGCCGCGCCGAGAACCGGCGCTGGATGCTGCGTCTTGGCATCGCCGCGCTCGGCACCATGCAGGCGATGATGTTCGCCGAGGCGCTGTATCTCGACTTCTCGCGGCAGATGCCCGAACCCACGCGCGATTTCTTCCGCTGGATCACCTTTCTGGTGTCCACGCCCGTGGTGTTCTACAGCGGTTGGCCGTTCATCGCCGGCATGTGGCGCGAGCTGCGTGGGCACCGGCTGGGCATGGACACGCTGATCGCCGGTTCCACGCTGCTGGCCTATTTCGCCAGCCTGTTCGAAACCATCCGCGGCGGCGCGCACGTGTGGTACGACGCGGCGGTGATGTTCGTGTTCCTGCTGCTCACGGCGCGGCTGTTCGAGGCGCGCGCGCGCGGCATCGCCTCGGCGCAGGTGGACGCGATGGCGCGTGCGCGGCCGGCGCTGTGTCTGCGCGAGCGCGACGATGCCGAGCGCGGACCCGTGCGCGAACGCGTGCCGCCAGCGGCGCTGCTGCCGGGTGATGTGGTGCATGTCGCGGTGGGCGAGGCGGTGCCGGCCGACGGCGTGCTGCTGGACGAGGCCGCGGCCTTCGACGAATCCCTGCTCAGCGGCGAATCGCGCGCGGTCGAGAAAGCCGCAGGCGCGGAGGTCTACGCCGGCAGCCATTGCCGCGAGCGGCCGGCGCGCCTGCGCATTCTGCGCACCGGCGCCGACACGCGCCTGTCGCAGCTCACCCGGCTGGTCGAACGCGCGCAGGAACAGCGCCCCGCGCTGGCGCAGGCGACCGACCGCATCGGCGCGTGGTTCGTCGCGGTGCTGCTGCTCGCGGCGGCGGCCACCTATGCCTGGTGGCGCGTGCATGACCCGGCGCGGGCGTTCGAGATCGCGCTCGCGGTGCTGGTGGTGAGCTGCCCCTGCGCGCTGTCGCTGGCGGTGCCGGCCGCGCTCACCGCAGCGCACGGCGCGCTGGCGAAGCTGGGCGTGCTCGCACTGCGCCCGGATGCGCTGCAGACCCTGGCGCGGGTGGACCGCGTGGTGTTCGACAAGACCGGCACGCTCGGCGCGCGTGCACTGCAGGTGGCGGGCGTGGAGGTGTTCGCGCGCGCTGCGCAGGGCGCGACGCGCGAGGTGCCGGATGCCGCCGCGGCGCTGCGCATCGCTGCCGCGCTGGAAGAAGGCAGCGGGCATCCGCTGGCCGCGGCGTTCGCCGATCTACCGACACACATGCAGGCCAGCGCGACAGGCGATGCGCAGCCGCTCGTCGCCACTCAGCGGCGCAGCGAACCTGGGCGCGGCGTGCGCGGCTGCATCGACGGCCGCATCTGGCGCCTGGGCCGCGGCGACTGGGCCGCGCCGCTGGATGCGCGCGCGGCTGCGGCAGCAGAGGCCGCGTGCGGGCCGCAAGAAAGGCAAGGTGACGCGCACGACGACGCCCTGTGGCTGGGCGACGGCGAGCGCGGGTACGCGCGTTTCGTGCTGCGCGAAGCGCCGCGCGCGGATGCGCAGACGGCGGTGGCCGCACTCGGTGCGCAGGGCATCGCGGTCACGCTGTGCAGCGGCGACGCGGCCCCCGCGGTGGCGCGCATGGCCGAAGCGGTGGGCATCGCGACGTGTCGCGCACGGCAATCGCCCGAGGACAAACTGGCCCATGTGCGCGCGCGCCAGACTTCGGGAGAAGTGGTGGCGATGGTCGGCGACGGCATCAACGACGCCCCCGTGCTGGCCGGTGCCGATGTCTCGCTGGCGCTGGCCGATGGCGCGGCGCTGGCGCAGCGCGCGGCGGATTTCGTGATCGTCGGCGGCAGCCTGATGCGCGTGCCGCAGGCCGTGGCGCTGGCGCGGCGCACGCGGCGCATCGTGCGCGAGAACCTGGCCTGGGCGCTGGGCTACAACCTCGTCGCGCTGCCGCTGGCGGCGATGGGCCTGGTCACGCCGTGGCTGGCGGCGATCGGCATGTCGCTGTCCTCGTTGCTGGTGACGCTGAATGCCTTGCGACTGCTGCGCGCGCCGCGGCCGATGCCCGACGACTCGCGTGCGACTGCGGGCGCGGACGCGCTCGCGCATGCGCGCAACGACGCGCAAGCGCGCCCGCGCGTGTCCGTGCGCGCAGGCGCGGAGGCGCAGACATGAACATCCTGCTGGTGCTGATCCCGATCAGCCTGCTGCTGCTGGGCATCGCCATCGCCGCCTTCGTGTGGGCGGTGAAGCGCGGGCAGTACGACGACTTGGATACGCCCGCGCTCGATATCCTGATCGACGACGAGCGGCCTGCGCCGCCTCGGGATGCATCGGTGATGGCGCGTGTGACCGATGGCATCGACAACGACATCGAAAGCACCGTCGACGACGATGCCCGCCGTCCCGCGCGGAGTCCCGACTGAGCATGCTCGGCGCCGATCTGCCGATCCACTGGCCCGCCATCGGTGCGGCGCTGCTCGCCGGGTTGTTCGGTGGCGTGCACTGCGCGGCGATGTGCGGCGGCATCGCCGCGAGTCTGTCGCTCGGCCAGCGCCCGGCCTCGCCGCTGGCGCAGTGGTGGCAGGCGCTGCAGCCCAACCTCGGGCGCATTCTCGGCTACGGTCTGGCCGGCGCATTGATCGGCGGTGTGGGCCGCGGCCTGGTCGAACTGATCCACAGCGCCGGGCTGGTCACCCTGCTGCGCAGCGCGCTCGGCCTGGTGCTGATATTGGTGGCGCTGCGCATGCTGGGCCGGGCGCGCGGCTTCGACCTGTTCGCCGGCCCCGCGCAGCGACTGTGGCAGGCGCTGCGCCCACTGCAGCGCCGGCTGTTGCCGGCGGACACCGCCTACAAACGCATCGGCATCGGCCTGCTCTGGGGCTGGCTGCCCTGCGGCCTCAGCCTGAGCCTGCTCGCGGTGGCCTGGCTGCAGGCAAGCGCGGTGGCCGGCGCACTGACCATGCTCGCCTTCGGCCTCGGCACGCTGGTGACGATGCTGCCGCTCACCTGGACCGGCGCCCGCCTCGGCCAGCGTCTGCAGCGCAGCAGGGCGCGCACGCTGGCCGGCGTGCTGGTGCTGTCCGCAGGCCTGCTCACCCTCGCCGCACCCTGGCTGATGCAGGTGCCGGCGTTGCACGGGCTGCTGAAGGCACTAGGCTGCGCGCCGCTGTGACGTAACCCGAAGGGCTGGGCCTGTGGACGCACGCCGCGGCGTCCTCACTCGGGCGTGGACGGACCTCCACACCCTCGCGCCTCCTCGCCGCGCACGCCCACAGCCTCAGCGCGGTGCATGCGGAGAGATCAAACAGGCGCTGAGGCCTGCGCAGCGGGTGGGGCAGGCTCTGCCAGGGCGCGCAGAGCCGGAGCCATCGATCGCCGCTTACTTCACGCCCAGCTGATCGATCATGAACGCATACATCTCCGCCATTTCGCGGTAGCGCGGGAAGCGGCCGGACTTGCCGCCGTGACCGGCTTCCATGTTGGTGCGCAGCACCACGGGGCGGTCGGAGGTGTTCAGGTCGCGCAGGCGGGCGACGTACTTCGCCGGCTCCCAGTACTGCACCTGCGAGTCCCACAGGCCGGTGCCGACGAACATCGCCGGGTAGGCCTGCCCGGAGAGATTGTCGTAGGGCGAATACGACAGCATGTAGTCGTAGTAGTCCTTCTTCTCCGGGTTGCCCCACTCGTCGTACTCGTTGGTGGTCAGCGGGATGCTGGCGTCCAGCATGGTGGTGACCACGTCCACGAACGGCACCTGCGACAGGATCGCGCGGTATTTGTCGGGCGCCAGGTTGGAGATCGCGCCCATCAGCAGGCCGCCGGCGCTGCCGCCGAACGCGGCGACACGGTCCTTCGCGGCATAGCCTTCGCGCACCAGATGGTCGGTGACGTCGATGAAGTCGGTGAAGGTGTTCTGCTTGTTGAACAGCTTGCCGTCCTCGTACCAGGTACGGCCCATTTCCTGGCCGCCGCGGATGTGGGCGATGGCATAGACCATGCCGCGGTCGAGCAGACTGATCACCGGCAGGTTGAAGTTGGGATCCATCGAGATGCCGTAGCTGCCGTAGGCGTACTGCAGCAGGGCGGCGGTGCCGTCCTTCGTGAAGCCCTTGCGGTAGACCAGCGAGACCGGGATGCGCGTGCCGTCGCGGGCGGTGGCCCACACGCGTTCGGTGACGTACTTGGACGGGTCGTAGCCGATCACCGGCTGCTGCTTGAGCAGGCGACGCTCGCCGGTCTCCATGTTGAGTTCGTAGGTGGTGGCCGGCGTGGTGAGCGAGGTGTAGGTGTAGCGCAGCCAGGGCGTGTCGCCTTCGGCATTGGTGGCGAAGCCCATCGAATACGCCGGCTCGTCGGCCTTCACGTACTCGCTGCCGGCCGCCGGATCGGCGCCGGCCTTCAGCAGGCGGATGCGTTCCAGGCCCTGCGAGCGCTCGGCGATCGCGGTGAACCCGTCGAACAGGGCGTAGCCGTCGATGTACACGTCGTCGCGGTGCGGCACCCACTCCTGCCACTGCGCGCGCGAGCTCGCGTCGCTGGGCGCGGTCATCAGCTTGAAGTTGGTGGCGCGCGCGCCGTCGGCGCCAGGCGCATTCGTGCGGATCACCCAGCGGCCGCCGTAGTGGTCGGCGTCGTATTCCACGTCGCGTTCGCGCGGTGCGAGCGCGACGAACGCGCGCGGGTCGGCGGCCGGCGCGCAGCGCATTTCGTTGGACACGGTGCTGTCGAGGACGATGCAGATGTACTGGTCGTCGTGGGTGCGTTCGATGCCCATGTAGAAGCTGTCGTCCTGCTCCTCGTACACCAGCACGTCGTCGGCGACCGGCGTTCCGATCACATGCTTCTTGACGCGCACGCTGAGCAGGGTTTCCGGGTCGTTCTCGACGTAGAACAGGGTCTTGTTGTCGTCGGCCCAGACCAGGTCGGCGGAGACGCCGGGGATGCTGTCCGGGTACAGCTCGCCGGTCTCCAGGTTGCGGATGCGGATGGTGTGCTGGCGGCGGCCGTTGAGGTCTTCGGCATAGGCGAGCAGGCGGTTGTCCGGGCTGACCTCGTAGGTGCCGATGTTGTAGTAGTCCTTGCCCTTGGCCAGCAGGTTGACGTCCAGCAGCACTTCCTCGTCCGTGCCCTGGCTGCCGTCGGCCGCGGCCTTGGCGCGCAGGTGGATCGGATAGTCCTGGCCGGACTGGAAGCGGCTGAAATACCAATAGCCGCGGTAGCGGAAGGGCACCGAATCGTCGTCCTGCTTCACCCGGCCCACGATCTCGTCGTACAGCCGGTGTTCCAGCGGCTTCAGCGGCTTCATCACCGCGTCGGCGTAGGCGTTCTCGGCCTGCAGATAGGCCAGCATCTCCTTGTCCTCGCGCTTGTCGTCGCGCAGCCAGTAGTACTCGTCCTGGCGCGCGGCGCCGTGCGGCGCGGTCACGGTATGCGGCTTCTTCACCGCATCGGGCGGGGCGGGCAGGTCGGCGGCGGGTGCGGTGAAGGACAGGGTCATGAGCAGGGCGAGGGCACTGAGGCGAGGAAACATGGAAGGGCTCCGGGGGTGCCGGCCGCGGTACGGAGGCGTCGCAGGGCGCCGGCATGAGGCCGGCAGGATAGCGGCAGCCCCCCTTTGCGGCCCGTGCCATCGGTCATCGCCGCCGCGGCAGGCGCGCCCGGGGACTCGGCGCCTGCTCGAAATCGTCGCGAGCAGTGAGGGGGCCGCGCCGAGCGCAGCCGATGCCGAGCAGGCGCTCAGGCGGTCCTGGCGCCGATGCTCAAGCTCGGCCCGCCGGCCTGCTGCCCCTGCTGCTGCTGGGGAGCGGCCTGGGTCTGCTGCTGGGCAAGCGCGAGCGCATCGTTGGCCTTGGCCATGTGGACATCCGCGCTGTCGCGCTCGGCCTGCGCCAGCGGGATGGCGGCGTTGAACATCGGCTCGCGTCCCAGTCCGTGCGGGGCGTAGGTCGCGACCGCATGCCCGCCGTGCACGCCGGCGTAGTCCACCCGCTGCACCAGCGGGTTTTCCGCGCACACGCGGTAGGTGGCCGAGGCCACCTGTTCCAGACGGCCTGCGTCCTGCCCGAGCGTGCCGGCCAGCCCCTCGCGGATGCGCGCGTAGTCGCCGTGGCCGGGGTGGTCCGCGCTGCGCGCGTCGCGCTGCGGCGCCGCCTCACCGGTCCTGCGGTCGATCTCGGGCGAGGCGTCGTTGGCAGTGGATCGGTAGCGGCCGTTCTCCTTCACGGCCGGCGCGTCGAGCACCGGGTAGTCGTGGGTCCGCAGCGTCTTGATGGTCTTCTCGTCGACCATGCGGTTGTCGATGCCGGGCTCCATCACGCCGCTGAAATTGTGCACGGGAACGCCCATGACTTCGCCAAGCGTGCGGTACGTGGAGTTGCTGTTGACGGTGTCTGCGAACACCTTGAAGCCGTAGCTCGGGTAATCGCGATCCAGTGCGTTCAATGGCGCGACTGCAGCCACTGCCGCATTCCATCGCGACATCACTTCCTTCTTGTCGGCGGTCAGCACGGTCTGGCTGTCCTGCCCTTCAGCGTAGTAACCGCCGCGGCTTTGCTTGACTCCGAGGGATTCCGCATAGTCCGCATCGGTGACGATATGCTTCACGCGCAGGGAGTGGAGCTGCTCATCGGTACCGATCGGCACGGTCTTTCCTGTTTCCCTGTCCGTGGCGAGTCCGTGCAGCTCGGACAACACCTTGCCGTCCTGGTCGCGGAGCACCCAGAAATTATGGCTGTATGGTCCGGGCAGATCGAGCGATCTGGCTTCGATCGAATACTGGGGCATGGATGCTGATCCGTGTCGTTGGGGGCCGTATCGTTGGGGGCCGTGTCGTTGGTGAATCGGGTGGGCAGGCGAGGCGATCGCCGTTTCGCCGCGGTGGTCCGTGGCCGCGTCCGTCGGCTTGTTTCCGGTGCTCCGCTAGCCGGAGATGCAGGTCGACAGTTTCGCTTTTAGGGTGCGCATCGCATCCTCGACTCCCATGTCGACGAAATAAGCCCCCGCACCCTTCAGCTGAAGCTGCGCCCGGTCGTCGCCCTGGGCGAAGTCGAGCCTGATCCTGAACCCGGACTCGTTCTCTTCGGGGTAGTTGGATGTTTCGAGGATGCCCGTGGCGACATCGCGACGGGTGACCCGCGCATCCCAGCGGTCGTCGGCGGCCGCCAGGTCCCGAACCGTGGTTTCCGCGCACGCAAAGACCGATTCGACGCTGGTCCCTGCCGGGATCTCGATCGAATCGGACGTCTTGGGTGCCTTCATCGGTAGATCGCTCATTGCACACCCCGCCATTGAGAATGAAAGAATGAAGTAAAGCGCGACACGTGCGGCGCAACGCTTGTGCATGGTCCCTCGCCCTCGGCCTGTTGATCCAATTCCGAATCTGGATGGGATGATAAGACTGTTCCAGCGCGGTATCCCGCATGACCGGTGCCCGGTCGTCGGGACGCGGTGGCGCGGCCGAAGGCAGCGGCGTCGGGCGCGCCGGGGCGACTGCCCGCGTCCCGAGCGGCTTCAGCCCGCCACCAGCCGCACCCGCGCGAAATTTCGCTTGCCCACCTGCAGCACGCCCTCGAAGCCCGGGGCGAAGCTCGTGGCCGGGTCTTCGACCACCTCGCCGTCCACCTTCACCGCGCGTTCCTTCATCTTGCGGTTGGCCTCGGCGTTGCTGGGGGTGATGCCGGCGGCGGTCAGCAGCGCGGCGATGCGGATGCCCTCTGCCGGGATGGTCACGTCCTGCAGCGGCAGCAGCGAGGTGTCGCCCTGGCCGGTCACAGCGGCGTGCCAGCCGGCGATGGCGGTCTCGGCCGCTGCGGCGTCGTGGAAGCGGGTCGTCAGCTCGCGCGCCAGGCGCAGTTTCACGTCGCGCGGGTTGAGTTGGCCGGCGTCGATGTCCGCGCGCAGCCGCTTCGCCTCGTCGATGCCGATCTCGAAGCTGAGCAGGTCGATCCAGCGCCACATGAGGTCGTCGCCGATCTTCATGGTCTTGTTGACGATGTCGATCGGCGGCTCGGCGATGCCGATGTAGTTGCCCAGCGACTTGGACATCTTGTTCACGCCGTCGATGCCTTCCAGCAGCGGCATGGTCAGCACGATCTGCGGCTTCTGGCCGTGGGCTTCCTGCAGGCCGCGGCCCATCAGCAGGTTGAACTTCTGGTCGGTGCCGCCCAGCTCCACGTCGGCCTCCAGCGCCACCGAGTCGTAGCCCTGCACCAGCGGGTAGAGGAATTCGTGGATGGCGATCGACTGCTGCGCGGCGTAGCGCTTGGCGAAGTCGTCGCGCTCGAGCATGCGTGCCACGGTGTGCTGGCCGGCGAGCTTGATCATGTCCGCCGCGCTCATCTTGCCGAACCACTCGCTGTTGAAGCGCACTTCGGTGCGTTCGCGGTCCAGCACCTTGAACACCTGTTCCGCGTAGGTTTCCGCGTTCGAGAGCACGTCCTCGCGGGTCAACGGCTTGCGGGTGACGTTCTTGCCGGTGGGGTCGCCGATCATCCCGGTGAAGTCGCCGATCAGGAAGATCACCTGGTGCCCGAGGTCCTGGAACTGGCGCATCTTGTTCAGCAGCACGGTGTGGCCGATGTGCAGATCCGGCGCGGTCGGGTCGAAGCCGGCCTTGATCCGCAGCGGGCGGCCGCCGTCGGCCATGGAGGCGCGGAGTCGGGCCTCCAGCTCGTCGAGCTTGAGGATTTCGTCGGCGCCGCGGGCGATCTGCTCGAGGGCGGCGGAGACGTCGGTGAGGGTCGCGGTGGGGGTGGGGGCGGTGGACATGGCGAAGGCGGGCCCGGGTGGGCGTGGGCGCGAAGATGGGGTGGGGGGCGTGCGACGGGCCGTCGAAGCTGCCCGGATCCGCAAAGGTACAGGCTTCCGTTCCGCGCAGGCACCCCCCGTTCCGCGCCAGCGGGGCTGTCGGCGGCCGGTCTCGGTCATCGGAGGCTCGGTGGGCGGTGTTCAGCGCGGGGTGTGATGGGGGCCACGTCGCGGGCGGTGGGACGTGACTCGGGTCCAATGTCCGGGCCGGCGAAGCTGTACGGGTCGTTAAAAACGAGTTAACCCGAAAACCGGCAAAAAAATCAATTCAGTCAAGCATTTGACGCGAACTTTTCGACTGAATTATGGTAGCCCGTCGCTGCGCCCGCCAGGGGAAACTCCGTCCATGTCCACACCGTCCAGCCGCGTCTCGCGGAACCGACTGATCCGCCTGCGCAATCTGCGCCTCGCCTCGGAACAGGTCGCCAGCGAAACCCGTGACGCGTCTTCCGAAGGCTTCAACGGCCGCTGGACCCGCAGGCAATGGGCGCAGGCGAGCATTCTCGCCACCATGGTCGGCCTGCTCGGCGCGATCGTGCCCGGCTTCGCCACCGTGCTGGCCCCGCGCCACGACGCCGCGCCGATGCAGACCCTGGCGCTGCGCCTGCCGCCGCTGTCGCTCTCGCGCCAGCAGTCGCAGCCGGGCGACAGCTGGCAGACGGTGGTGGTCGAACGCGGGCAGACCATCAGCCACATCTTCTCCGCGCAGGGCATCTCCAAGCAGACGCTGGGCCGCCTGCTCGACCACCCCGGCGTGCGCGCCGACCTGCGTCGCCTGCGTCCGGGCTTCCAGTTCGATCTGGACATGCCCGCCCCGGGCCAGCTGCGCGCGATGCGCTACGAGCGCGGCGACGGCGAACGCATCATCCTGGCGCTGGACGGCGACAAGGTGGTGGAGACCAAGGTGCAGCGCGATGTCGACGTGCGCACGGTGGTGCTGACCGGCGAAGTCGGCAAGTCGCTGTTCCGCTCGGCGCGCAAGCTCGGCCTGACCGGCTCGCACCTGAGCCAGCTGACCGACGAGATCTTCAAGTACGACCTCGACTTCGACTCCGACCTCGACGCCGACGACCGCTTCAGCGTGGTGGTCGACCAGACCTGGGTGGACGGCGAGCTCAAGCGTACCGGCCCGGTGCTGGCGGCGGCCTTCACCGTCGACGGCAAGCTCTACACCGGCTTCCGCCACAAGCGCAACGGCCGCGACGAGTACTTCACCGCCGACGGCCGCCCGCTGAAGCGCGCCTTCATCCGCATGCCGATCCCCTACGCGCGGCTGTCGTCCAGCTTCGGCGCGCGCCGCCACCCGGTGCTCGGGCGCATGCGCATGCACAAGGGCGTGGACTACGCCGCGGTGACCGGCACGCCGATCCAGGCCGCCGGCGATGCGGTGGTGAAGTCCGTGGGCTGGCAGGGCGGCTACGGCCGCGCGGTGGTGCTGGACCACGGCCGCGGCTACACCACGCTGTACGCGCACATGTCGCGCTTCGCCAAGATCCGCCCGGGCCAGCGCATCGCCCAGGGCACGGTGATCGGCTACGTGGGCAGCACCGGCATGTCCACCGGCCCGCATCTGCACTACGAATTCCGGGTCAACGGCGTGCATCGCAACCCGCTCAGCATGACCATGCCGCCGCCGCAGCCGCTGTCCGGTCGCGAGCTGGCCAGTTTCCGCCAGGAAACCCAGCGCGCGTTGGCCAAGATCCGCACGGTGGAGAGCATCGTCTTCCCCGAACTGTCCGAGGATCAGCCCGAAGTGCAGATGGCGCAGGCGCTGGAGAAGGCCGGCAGCGGGCGCAAGCCGCGGGGGTGATGGCCGGGTGGGCAGCGGGAGATGCTGCTTGCACGTCAAGGCGCTTTCCACGATTGGTGCAAGGCCCATGCATGTCGGGTCCATGTCTTCGAACACAGCATGATTCCGATTCGAAGTCTCCCGCTGCGATGCCCTTGTTGCGGCTACAAGACTCTCGACGAACGTGGCGCATACGACATATGCGCCGTTTGCTTTTGGGAGGATGACGGCCAGGATGACCATGATGCCGACGCAATATCGGGCGGCCCCAATGGCGATCTCAGCCTGACCCAGGCACGAATCAACTATCGTCTGTTCGGCGCCTCCCGCAAGCAGGATATTCCGCATGTACGCCCACCACGCCCGGAAGAGTCGTAGGAATCGGCCCGATCCTTCCATCCGACCGATCACCTTTTGCTATATGGCAAGTATCGGGCCATGAATCCCACCCACGACCCCTCCGGCCTCTACCTCGGCCTGATCTCCGGCACCAGCGCCGATGGCATCGATGCCGCGCTGGTACGTTTCCACGACGACGACGACGACGACGACGGCGTCACGCGCGCGGAGCTGCGCTTCGGGCGCACCTATCCTTGGCCGGAGGATCTGCGCGCGCGGCTGGTCGAGCTGGGCCAGCGTGCGGCCACGCTCACCCTGGACGACATCGGCGAACTCGACACCCGCATCGGTCTGCAGTTCGCCGACACCGCGCTGGCTGCGCTGCGCCATGCCGGCGTGGACGCGGGCGAGGTGGCGGCCATCGGCTCGCACGGGCAGACCCTGCGTCATCGCCCGCAGGGGCCGCATCCCTTCACCTTGCAGCTGGGCGACGCCAGCCTGATCGCCGAGCGCTGCGGCGTGCGCACGGTGGCGGATTTCCGGCGGCGCGATGTCGCCGCAGGCGGCCACGGCGCGCCGCTGCTGCCGGCGCTGCATGCCGCGCTGCTGTCGGCACCCGACGAGCACCGCGCGGTGCTGAACCTGGGCGGCATCGCCAATCTCACCCTGCTGCCCGCGGGCGATGCGGTCGGTGTGCGCGGGTTCGACACCGGCCCGGCCAACGGCCTGATGGACGCCTGGTGCCTCCGTCACACCGGCGCCGGCTACGACCGCGGCGGCGCGTTCGCGGCGACCGGCCGCGTGGATGCCGATCTGCTGCAGCGGCTGCTGGACGAACCCTGGTTCGCGCTGCCGCCGCCGAAGTCGACCGGGCGCGACCAGTTCCATCTCGGCTGGCTCGAAGGCCTGCTGCTCGGCGACGAAGCCCCGGCCGATGTGCAGGCCACGCTGCTCGCGCTGAGCGCACGCACCGTGGCCGATGCGCTGCGCGCCGCGCAGCCGGAGACCGCGCGGGTGATCGCCTGCGGCGGCGGCGTGCACAACCCGATGCTGCTGGCGGCGCTGGCCGAAGCCCTGCCCGATGCGCGGGTGGAGTCCAGTGCCCTGCACGGGCTGGACCCGGACATGATCGAGGCCATGGGTTTCGCCTGGCTGGCGCGGCAGACCGTGCTCGGCCGCCCCGGCAACCTGCCGGGCGTGACCGGCGCCGCCGGGCCGCGGGTGCTGGGCGCGATCCATTCGGCTTGAGCGGGGAGCGCTGAGTCCACGGGTGTGCTCGCAAGGGGTGTGCTCGCACGCGAGCATGCCGGGGTGTGTAGTGACGGGGCGGTGTATCGCCGATGCGTGGGTCCACAGACCCTATCGCGCCGGGTGCGATGGCTGCGGGTGGGTTGAGGGTCAGGCTCGGCAAACAGCAGACCCTGCAGTTTCTGCGCGACCGCCGACCCTCATCCGGCCCTGTGAGCCACCTTCTACGGGAGAGAGAAGGCAAAGCCGTCCTGCCGTCCTGCGGGCATGGCAGAGCCAGGCGGCACGCGATCGCGGTCCACTGTGTGCCGCAGTCGCAGCGTCGGCGGCAGGGAGCAGCGGCGTAGAATGCCGAGGCCGTCGTCGCAGCGCGCCCTCCGGGCCGACGCTGCGGCGGCGGTCTTTCTTTCTCACCCACGGCATCGTCATGGCTTCCGCTCCCGAGGCTCCGCGTCCCGTCTCGCCGCTCGCCGTGGTTCTGGCGCTGCTGGCGGTGTACGTGATCTGGGGCTCGACCTATCTCGCCATCCGTTTCGCGCTGCAGGGCGGCTTCCCGCCGCTGCTGGCGGTGTCCGGCGGGCGCATGCTGCTGGCCGGCGCCGCGCTCTATGCCTTCCTGCGCTGGCGCGGCGTGCCCGCGCCGACCCGCGCGCAGTGGGGCACGTTGGCGGTGATGGGCCTGCTGCTGATGCTGATGGGCAACGGCGGCGTGGTGCTGGCGCAGCAGACCGTGGCCTCGGGCATCGCCGCGATTGCGGTGGCCTCGATGCCGCTGTGGATGGGCCTGTTCGGCTGGATGTTCGGCCGCCGTCCGACCGGCGCCGAATGGGCCGGCATCGTGGTCGGCTTCCTCGGGATCCTCTGGCTCAACGCAGGCAGCAGCCTCACCGCCACGCCGCTCGGCCTGGCCTTGCTGCTGCTGGCGCCGGTGGCCTGGGCCTTCGGCTCGGTGTGGTCGCGCGGGCGGCCGCTGCCCTCGCCATTCATGGCCGCCGCCGGGCAGATGCTGGCCGGCGGCGCGATGCTGGTCGCGCTCGGTCTGGCGATGGGCGAGGGCCTGCCGGCCGAGCCCAGCGCCAAGGGGCTGCTGTCGCTGGCCTATCTGGCGGTGTTCGGCTCCATCGTCGCCTTCAGCGCTTACGTCTGGCTGCTGGAACACGTGCGCCCGGCGCTGGCCTCCAGCTATGCCTACATCAACCCGCCGATCGCGGTGTTGTTCGGCGTGCTGTTCGCGGGTGAGCGCTTCGAGCTGCACGAACTCGGCGCGATGGCGGTGATCCTCACCGGCGTGGTCATCATCAGCGTCGCCAAGGTCCGCGCCGACCGCGCCGCGCGCCTGGCCGCACGCAGCGCGCGCGAGGCCGCGCGGTGAACGTCGCCGCCGCAGGCTCCGAGGCATCCGCCGACACCCGCAGCGGCCTGTGGATGGCGGCTGCGGCCTTCATGCTCTGGGGCTTCATGCCGCTGTACTGGCATCTGCTGAAGGCGGTGCCCTCGCTGCAGATCGTCGCCCACCGCGTGGTCTGGTCGGCGCTGCTGGTCGCGCTGTGGCTGTGGTGGAAGCAGGGCCGCGGCTGGTTCGTGCGCATCCTCGCCCAGCCGCGGCTGGCGGCGATGCTGGCGCTCAGCGGGCTGTGCATCGGCGTCAACTGGGGCCTGTACATCTGGGCGGTGAATGCCGGGCATGTGGTCCAGGGCAGCCTGGGCTATTTCATCAACCCGCTGCTCAATGTGCTGATCGGTACGGTGTTCCTGCGCGAGCGTCTGCGCCCGCTCCAGTGGCTGTCGGTGGCCATCGCCACCGTCGGCGTGCTGTGGCTCACCTTCTTCTACGGCAGTTTCCCGTGGATCGCGCTGACGCTGGCGCTGTCGTTCGGCATCTACGGGGTGATCCGCAAACTGGCGGCGGTGGAATCGACGGTGGGCCTGGGCTTCGAGAACGCGGTGCTGCTGCTGCCGGCGCTCGGCTATCTGCTGTGGGTCGAATGGAGCGGCGCCGGCGGGTTCTTCGGGTTCGGCGACGCGCCCGGCTGGGGCCTGGGCGTGGATGCGATGCTGGTGTTCGGCGGCGCGCTCACCGCACTGCCGCTGATCGCCTTCTCCTATGCGGTGCGCCGGGTGCCGCTGTCGACGGTCGGGCTGATGCAGTACACCGCGCCGACGATCCAGTTCCTGATCGGCATCTGGGTGTTCGCCGAACCCTTCAGCCGCGACCGCGCCATCGGTTTCGTGATCATCTGGGTGGCGCTGGCGGTGTTCGTCGCCGACAGTCTGCGCCGCGCGCGCGCCGCGACACGTTGAAGCCCGTGCCCGCAAGGGCACCGCGTGGTCGCGCCGACGTGCGCGCGCAAGCGCAGCGCAGTCCGCGCCTGTAATCGTATACAGTTCCGGGGCGACTCTCCCTGTCGTCGCCGGGGATTACGCTTGGCGACCAATCCAGTCCAATCCAGCCCAGTAGAGCCCGTACCCGCGTCGTGACCACATCCGCTTCCCTGCTCACCATCTTCGGCGCCACCGGCGACCTCTCGCAGCGCATGCTGCTGCCTTCGCTGTACGGACTGGAGAGCGACCGGCTGCTGCCCGAGGGCATGCGTCTGCTGGGCTCGGCGCGCAGCGCGCTGGACGAGAGCCAGTTCCGCGAGCTGGTGGCCACCTCGGTGCAGACCTTCGTCCCCGAGGCGCAGCGCGATGCCGCGGTGCTCGACCGTCTGCTGGCCCGCGTGCATTACCAGGCGGCATCGCTCGACGACGATGCCTCGATGGCCGCGCTCGCCGAGCGCATGCACGGCCTGCGCGACGGCGATGCGCTCACCCACCTCAGCACCTCGCCCAAGTTCTACGTGCAGGCCTGCGACGCGCTTGGCCGCCACGGTCTGGCCGGCGCCGGCACGCGCGTCATGCTGGAGAAGCCGATCGGCCACGGCCTGGAAGAAGCCATCGCGATCAACGACGGCATCACCCGCGTGTTCGACGAATCGCAGGTGTACCGGGTCGATCACTACCTCGGCAAGGAAGGCGTGCAGAACCTGCTGGCGCTGCGTTTCGGCAACGCGCTGTTCGAGCCGCTGTGGAACGCGCGTCACATCCAGCACGTGCAGATCACCGTGGCCGAGACCGTGGGCGTGGAAGGCCGCGGCGATTACTACGACGGCTCCGGCGCGATCCGCGACATGCTGCAGAACCACATGCTGCAGCTGCTGTGTCTGGTGGCGATGGAGCCGCCGGCGCTGTTCGAGCCCACCGCGGTGCGCAACGAGAAGATCAAGGTGCTGCGCTCGCTGCGCGCCATCGGCCGCGGCGACGTGGCCACCGAAACCGTGGCCGGGCAGTACACCGCCGGCGCGATCGGCGGCAAGGCGGTGCCGGGTTACCTTGAGGAGCTCGGTCGCGACAGCCGCACCGAGACCTTCGTCGCGCTGCGCGCGCACGTCGACAACTGGCGCTGGTCGGGCGTGCCGTTCTATCTGCGCACCGGCAAGCGCATGGCCCGGCGCAGCACCGAGATCTACCTGCAGTTCCGCGCGGTGCCGCATTCGATCTTCGCCACGCCCGGCGGCGGCGCACAGACCATGCTCCAGCCGAATGCGCTGGTGATCCGCCTGCAGCCGGAAGAGCGCATCGAGATGATGCTGATGCACAAGACGCCCGGCCTCGACCGCAACGGCCTGCGTCTGTCGCAGGTGTCGCTGGATCTGGATCTGGACGAGGAATTCGCGCATCACCGCCGCCGTCTGGCTTACGAGCGCCTGTATCTGGATGCGATCGAGGGCAACGGCACGCTGTTCGTGCGCCGCGATGAAACCGAAGCCGCATGGCAGTGGGTGGACGCGATTCTGGACGGCTGGCAACACGCCGACCAACGGCCCAAGCCCTACGCCGCCGGCACCTGGGGCCCGAACGCCGCGCTGGCGATGACCGAACGCCACGGGCACAGCTGGCGGGAGTGAGCGCGGTGTTGCCGATGTCGCAGGCTGCGCTCGCCTCACGCTCCGGTCGCGGCTGAAGCCGCTCCTACGCGACGCGTCGTTGTCTGTGTTCCAACGCATCCCGCATCACTAATCCCAAATCCCGAATCCCGAACCCCAGCCCCCCATGCCCTGGCAAGAACACCACTACCCCGACGCCGAAGCGCTGACCGCCGCGCTCACCGAGACCCTGGCGCAGGCCTGTGCGGAAGCGCTGGCGCAGCGTGGGCGGGCGCTGTTGTCGCTGGCCGGCGGGCGCACGCCGTTTCCGATCTATCGCGCGCTTGCGGCGCGTGCGGAGCTGGACTGGTCGAAGATCGCGGTGATGCCCGGCGACGACCGCTGCGTGGCGCATGCCGACCCGGCCAGCAACCTGCGCGGCCTGCGCGAGGCCTTCGCCGCGGCGCAAGGCGTGCAGGTGGAGGCGCTGACCGCAGAAGATGGCGATGCGGACGCCTCGCTAGCACAGGCGCGGGCGATGCTCGCGCGCAATGCCGAGGCCTTCGATGCGGTGGTGCTGGGCATGGGCGAGGATGCGCATACCGCGTCGCTGTTCCCGCGCGTGGCCGGCCTGGACGCGGCGCTCGCGCTCGATGCCGAGCACGACGCCTTCGCCATCGTGCCCGACCCGTTGCCGCCGGAAGCACCGTACCCGCGCATCACTCTCGGCCGCGCACGCCTGCTGCGCGCGCGCCATCTGCACCTGATCGTCACCGGCGCGCGCAAGCGCGAGGTGCTGGCCGCGGCGCAGGCCGCGGAGGACGCGCACAACGCGCCGATCTCCGCCTTCCTGCATGCACCCGGTGCGCTGGTGCAGATTCACTGGTGCCCGTGAGGCACGCGTCGTCGTCGCTCGCGCCCAAGTCCCTAGACTGAAGTACACACAAGAAGACACCGCCATGAGCCTGCACCCCGTCGTCGAACGCGTCACCGCCCGCATCGCCGAACGCAGCGGCGCGCTCCGTGCGGCGTATCTGGCGAAGATCGACGCCGCCGTCGCGCGCGACGCACCCGCGCGCCAGCGCCTGAGCTGCGGCAACCTGGCCCACGCCTTCGCCGCCAGCGGCGCCGACAAGGACGCGCTGAAGGCCGGGCGCAAGCCCAACATCGGCATCGTCACCGCCTACAACGACATGCTCTCCGCGCATCAGCCGATGGAGCACTACCCCACGCTGATCCGCATGGCCGCGCGCAATGCCGGCGGCAGCGCGCAGGTGGCCGGCGGCGTGCCGGCGATGTGCGACGGCGTGACCCAGGGCCAGACCGGCATGGAGCTGTCGCTGTTCTCGCGCGACACCGTGGCCCTGGCCACCGCGGTGTCGCTCTCGCACGAGACCTTCGACGCCGCGCTGATGCTGGGCGTGTGCGACAAGATCGTGCCGGGCCTGCTGATCGGCGCGCTGAGCTTCGGCCACCTGCCGACCATTTTCGTGCCTGCCGGTCCGATGCCGTCGGGCATCCCCAACAAGCAGAAAGCCGCAGTGCGCCAGCGCTACGCCGAAGGCAAGGCCACGCGCGATGAACTGCTGGAAGCGGAGTCGGCGTCGTACCACGCGCCCGGCACCTGCACCTTCTACGGCACCGCCAACTCCAACCAGATGCTGATGGAAGTTATGGGCCTGCACATGCCGGGCACCGCCTTCGTGCATCCGGGCACCGCGCTGCGCGATGCATTGACCGTCGCCGCCACCGAACAGGCGCTGCGCATCACCGCGCTCACCGACGATTTCCGCCCGATCGGCCGCACCGTCGACGAGAAGGCCATCGTCAACGCGATGGTGGGCCTGGCCGCGACCGGCGGTTCGACCAACCACGCGATCCACCTGGTCGCGATCGCGCGCGCGGCCGGCCTGATCATCGACTGGGACGACCTCGACGAGCTGTCGCAGGCCACGCCGCTGCTGGCGCGGGTCTATCCCAACGGCAGCGCCGACGTGAACGATTTCCACAATGCGGGCGGGCTGGGTTTCGTGATCCGCGAGCTGATCGACGCGGGCCTGATGCACGGCGATATCGCCTGCGTGCACGGCGGCGACCTGCGCCGGCAGTGCCAGGTGCCCGCGCTCGACGGCACCGCGCTGGTCTGGCGCGATGCGCCGACCGCCAGCGGCGATACCGCCATCGTGCGCCCCGCGGCCGAGCCCTTCGACCGCGAAGGCGGGCTGCGCCGGCTGCAGGGCAACCTGGGCCGCGCAGTGGCGAAGATTTCGGCGGTCGCGCCCGAACACCGCGCGATCCGCGCGCCGGTGCGGGTGTTCACCTCGCAGGACGCGCTGATCGCCGCGTTCAAGGCCGGCGCACTCGACCCGCGCGAGGGTTTCGAAGGCCATTTCATCGCGGTGCTGATCGGCCAGGGCCCGCGCGCCAACGGCATGCCCGAGCTGCACAAGCTCACGCCCACCCTCGGCGTGCTGCAGGACCGCGGCCAGCGCGTGGCGCTGCTCACCGACGGCCGCATGTCCGGCGCCTCGGGCAAGGTGCTGGCGGCGATCCACGTCAGCCCCGAAGCGGCCTGCAACGGCGCCATCGGCCGCCTGCGCGACGGCGACATCGTCCATCTCGATGCCGAGGCCGGCACGATGCAGGCCGAAGTGGGCGCGGCCGAGTGGGCGGCGCGTACCTCGGCTCCGCTGGACCTGGCCGCCAACCATGTCGGCGTGGGCCGCGAGCTGTTCGGCCTGATGCGCGTGCAGGTGGGTTCGGCGGAGCAGGGCGGATGCGCGCTGTTCGTCGAGGAGACTGCAGTGGGCGAGACCGCGGTCGCCGCCGCCGCCGTGGACCACGCCGGAGCGCGCTGAGATGGCGGCGCGGCGCAACCACGACGCCCTGGCATTGATCGCCGACATCGGCGGCACCAATGCCCGCTTCGCGCTGACCGATCTGTCGGCGCCCGCACCGCTGGTGCTGCAGCCGCGCACGCTGGAGGCCTCGCGCTTCGCCAGCCTGCAGCATGCCGGCGAGGCGTATCTGGCCGATGTCGGCGTGACCCCGCGCCAGGCCGCGCTGGCGCTGGCCTGCCCGGTGGGCGGCGAAGAGATCCGGCTGACCAATCGCGCCTGGTCCTTCACCCGCAGCGAGCTGCGCGACGCGCTCGGCCTGCAGCGGCTGCAGCTGCTCAACGACTTCGGCGCGGTGGCCTGGTCGGTGCCGGCGCTGGGCCACGAGGATCGCATCACGCTGCACGGCCCGGACGATGCGCCGCTGCAGGGCCCGGTGACCGTGATCGGCCCGGGCACCGGGCTGGGCGTGGCGATGCTGGTCGGAAGCCACGCCGAGGGCTGGCAGGTGGTCGAAACCGAAGGCGGGCATGTGAGTTTCGCCGCGCTGGGCGAGGAGGAGGCGGCGATCGCGCGCTGGTTCACCGCGCGCTTCGGCCGCGTCTCCAATGAGCGGCTGCTCTGCGGCAGTGGCCTGGCGCATATCGACGCGGTGCTGCGCGGCGCGGTCGATCACGCCAACGGCCAGCACCAGGCGCTGCGCGACCCGGCGGCGATCGTCGCCGCGGCGCTGGACGGGCACGATCTGGCCGCGCGGCGCACGCTGGCGCGGTTCTGCGCGGTGCTGGGCAGCGTGGCCGGCGATGCGGCGCTGATCCATGGCGCGCGCACGGTGATGATCGCGGGCGGCATCGTGCCGCGGTTCGTGCCGTTCCTGCGCAGCAGTGCGTTCCGGGAGCGGTTTCTGGCGAAGGGGCGGTTTGCGGCGTATCTGGAGTCGGTGTCGATCCGGGTGGTGACGCATGGGGGGCCGGGGTTGTTGGGGGCGGCGATGGCGTTGCGGAGTGTGCGCGTGTGAGATTTTCGCTTTGTTGCGCGATGCAGTGCACTGCCTGCGGGTTACCCTGAAAATCAACAGCTTCCGCGCTGTCGCGCGGGTAACTTTTCTTTGCGTGCCCAAAGAAAAGTCACCAAAAGAAAGGGCAGCCCATCGTCGCGCCCGGCGCTGTGCGCCGGGTTCGCAGGGCTTGCGGAGGTTTTTCGAAGGCACATCCATGTGCCATCGAAAAACGCACGACATCCTGTCGTGCGCCCTACGGGCCTTGACCGCAAGCCCCGCCGCTCCGAAGGGCATTCAAGGCCATAGGCGCTGGTTTTTCGCTTGAGGATCGAGCCGATATTTTCGACGCATTCGTTTGCTTGATCATCATTGAGTGTGATTGCATTTTTCCCGAATCCCGAATCCCGAATCCCGAATCCCGAATCCCGAATCCCGAATCCCGAATCCCCATTCCCCATTCCCCATTCCCCATTCCCCATTCCCCATTCCCCATTCCCCATTCCCGAGCCCCCATGACCAACACCCTGACCCAACGCATCGACGACATCCTCCGCCAGGCGCCTGTGGTGCCCGTGCTCGCCGTGAGCGAGGTCGAGGATGCGGTTCCGCTGGCCGAGGCGCTGGTCGCCGCGGGCTTGCCGGTGTTGGAGATCACGCTGCGCACGGCGGCGGCGTTGGAGGTGATCCGGCGGATGCGGGAGGTGCCGGGGGCGATCGTGGGCGCGGGCACGGTCTTGACCCGGGCCGATCTGGACGCGGTGCGCGACGCAGGGGCGGCGTTCGCGATTTCGCCGGGCGGGACCGATGCGCTGTACGAAGCCGGCAAGGCCAGCGACATTCCCCTGCTGCCGGGCATCGCCACCGCCAGCGAGTTGATGCGCGGGCTGGAGCACGGCTGGCAGCGGTTCAAGTTCTTCCCGGCCGAATCCAGCGGCGGCGTGGCCGCGCTCAAGGGCTTCGCCGGGCCGTTCGCGCAGGTGAAGTTCTGTCCCACCGGCGGCATCGACGCGGCCAAGGCGCCGGCGTATCTGGCGTTGCCCAACGTGCTCACCGTCGGTGGGTCGTGGATGGTGCCGGGCGATGCGCTGAAGGCAAAGGACTGGGCGAGGATCGGGGCGCTGGCCAAAGCGGCTGCCGCTGTTGCGGGCTAGGGCCTGTCAACGCGATTGGCGTGCATTGCGCTCCAATGCTGACGCCGCCAGGCGGTACCAGCCTTGCAGCCCTTCGGGTTGCATTTCAGCGATCTTGGCTACACTGCTCGCTTGCTTTCGACACGCGAAGGAAACTGCCATGCACGACGATCAGGATCTCGAAGCGTCATCCAGGCAGAAACACCCGGTCAGCTGCCCGAACTGCAAGCGGCAGGTGATGATATCGGTCGACGACACCGGGCTCAGGGTCCGCTGCTCGAACTGCGGAACGACGTTCGACGAAAACGGCCTCGAGGTCTGAGCGCAGCGACTCGGGGCCTGTCGCTGCGAAGGCGTCCCGGCAGCGCGCTCTGCGCGCGCCGCCGGGCGCAGTCCATCAATGCGCGTCGGTGACCTCGATCGTGGTCAGCAGCGTCCCGTCGTGAATGATCTGCACGCGTTGGATGCCCGCCATCCTGTCGCGCGGCATCTCGCTGTCGTAGCGGCACTCCTTCCAGCTCAGCACCTGGGCCCAGATTCCAGGGCGTTGCTCGGTGCGCAGCAACAGAACCAGTACGCCAGGCTGTGGCTGTGCCTGCACCGCCGCGCTGAGGCTGGCGGTCATGCCGGGGTTGCCGACCTGGACGCGGCCGCTGACGTGGAAGCTCGGGGTGCTCATCGGCATCAGGCTGCGCCAGGCGCTCCAATCCTTGTGTTGCATCGGTGTCTCCTTGGTTGAGGGTTGTGGTGCTGTGCGTGTGGGGTGGTCGTGGTAGAGGCCGCGCGACGGAAGTTGCTCGCTGCGGTTCCTGAAGCGGCTGCCGCTCCGTTCAACGCCGCGGTTCGCAGCCGATGCCGTCGCCGTCGCGGTCCAGATGCGGCGCGTAGCCGGGGTCGCCGCGTCGCACCGGGGCCGCGCCGGCGGCGCGCGCTTCCGCGCAGTTGGCGAAGGCGCCGTCCCGACGCTGCGATGGAGCGAGCGGGCTCGTGGGCGGCGCGAATGCGGAAGCGCCTTCGTTCAGGGCGGCGCGTGGCGACGGTGCACCGCGGTGGCAGTGATACTCGCCGGTCGAACGCTGGGTGTGGCAGCCGTGGCGGTCCAGGCCGCCGCCGTGGGCGTGCACGGTGTGCGCCTGGGTCGTGGCGTACATCGCCAGCAGCGCTATCAGGCATCGGCGGATCGCCGGCGCAGACCTCGTATGGCCTGCGCACGCAGCCGATGCTGCCGCCCGCGGGCCAGGCGCGGCGTGTCGTCGTTCCTTCGTCATCGGCTGCCCCCTGCATCCGTTGCGAGGCTCGATCCTAGCGCGTGTGCCGCGCCGCGGCCAGTCGGCGCGCGCCACGCTCCGGATCGCTCGCGCGTCCGCGCGCGGCGCGCCCTGCCGCGCCTTGTGCGCGTCTCGGCGTCAGTCCGTCGTGTCGATGCCGTCGTCGCTGTCGTCTTCGTTCGCATCGCCCAGCAGCCGTTGCGTCTGGTCGACCGGCAGCGATTCCACGCCGCGCAGGCGACGCTCGATCGCGCGCGTGCGCACGCCGGCGGCATCGATGCTGTTGCGCACCGTGTCCAGCTGATTGCGGGCCTTTTCGAGCACGCCGGCGAACTTGCCGAACTCGGTCTTCACCGCGCCCAGCAGCTCGCGCACTTCGCCGGAGCGCTGTTCGATGGCCAGCGTGCGGAAGCCCATCTGCAGGCTGTTGAGCAGGGCCAGCAGGGTGGTGGGCCCGGCCAGGGTCACGCGGAACTCGCGCTGCAGCGCCTCGAACAGCCCGGGGCGGCGCAGGACTTCCGCGTACAGGCCTTCGGTGGGCAAAAACAGCAGGGCGAAGTCGGTGGTGTGCGGCGGTGCGATGTATTTGTCGCGGATACGCCTGGCTTCGACCTTGATCTGCCGCTCCAGCGCCTGCGCCGCGGCGGCCACGCCGTCGGCGTCGGCGCGGTCCTGCGCGTCGAGCAGGCGCTCGTAGTCCTCGCGCGGGAACTTGGCGTCGATCGGCAGCCAGACCGGCGTGTCCGCATCGGTGCCGGGCAGGCGCACCGCGAATTCCACGTACTCGCGGCTGCCGGGCACGGTGGCCACGTTCTGTCCGTACTGCTCGATGGTCAGCACCTGCTCCAGCAGCGCCGCCAGCTGCACTTCACCGTAGATGCCGCGGCTCTTGACGTTGGTGAGCACGCGCTTGAGGTCGCCCACGCCGGTGGCCAGCTGCTGCATCTCGCCCAGGCCGCGCTGCACCTGTTCAAGACGCTCGGACACCAGGCGGAAGCTCTCGCCCAGGCGGGTTTCCAGCGTGGTCTGCAGTTTTTCGTCGACCGTCGCGCGCATCTGTTCGAGCTTCTGCTCGTTGCCGCGCTGCAGTTCGATCAGTTTCGCTTCCAGGGTGCTGCGCAGCTCGCCCAGGCGCTGTTCGTTGCGCGCGGTGAGTTCGCGCAGCTGCGCGGACAGCGCATCGGCGAACTGCTGTTGACTCGTCGCCAGCTCCAGCCGCGACTTGTGCGCGTCCTCGTTGAGCGCCGCGCGCAGGGTGTCCAGGCGGGCGTCGGTGCGTTCGGTCAGGTCGGTCAGATTGCGGCCGAAGGCCTCGATCCGCTGTCCCTGGGCCAGCGCCAGGCTGTCCAGCTGCTGGCGCAGTTCGCCTCGGCCATCGCGCTGCTCGGCGCGCAGGGTGTCCTCGATGCGTTCGCGCAGCGTGTCCAGCCCCGCGCCGGGCCGGCGCAGCCAAAGGGCGAGCAGCAGCAGAACCGCGACGACGGTCGCGATCAGGATGGCGACGAGGATCGGCAAAAGCAGGGGAGATTCGGACATGGCGCCAGTGTAACCGCGCTGTCATGCTCGCCCCATGACAATACGGCGACGGCGGGCAGGGGCCCGACCGCTGACGGGAGGCGGAATGGCGACGACGACAGTGTGGTGGATCGCAGGTGGGTTCGGTGCCCTGGTGGCGGGTGCACTGGTGCTCTACAACCGACGGCTGGCATGGATCCGCGACGCGCCGATGCCGCCCGGCATTCTCGACAAGCTGCGTCGCAGCCGTCCCGACATCCAACCGCAGCACTACGCCCGCATCGTGCTGGCGCTGCGCGACTTCTACGCGGTGTTCCTCCGCGCCGGCGGCAAACCGGTGGGCATGCCCTCGCGCGCGGTCGATGCGCTGTGGCACGAGCACATCCTCTACACCCGCCATTACCGCGACTTCTGCCGGCGCGCGTTCGGGTGGTTCCGCTTCCTGCACCACACTCCGGCGGTCGCGCTGTCCCGCCGCTACGACGACAACGTCGCCCTGCGCCGCACCTGGTGGCACGCCTGCAAGCTCGAAGGCATCGACCCGCGCAACCCCGCCCGGCTGCCGCGCCTGTTCGCGCTCGATGCCGCGATCGGCCTGAGCGACGGTTTTCGCTACACCCTCGGCCCCGGTGTGCCGAAGCCGATGGACGAAGCCGGCGGCAGTTGCAGCGGCTGCGGCTCGCATTCGGCCCGCGACTTCCAGGACACCCGTTTCGACGGCACCACCGACGGCTTCGGCGACTCTGGCGGCAGCGGCGGTGGCGACAGCTGCAGCGGCGGCTGCGGCGGGGATTGAACCCCGCGCCCGCCTTGGCCATCCGCCGATGCCCGACATCGGGCATCGGCGTCGTCGCGTCAGGGTGTGAACACGCCGGTCCAGGTGCCGGCGGCGATGGTGTCGTGTTCCCACACCGCCAGCGCGCGCCCGCTGGCGGGCACGAAGGCCACGTCGCCCCAGGGGATGTAGGGTGCCGCCACCGACAGCGATTGCCCCGACGTGGTGCGCGCCGTGCCCAGATCGATAGTGAAGGCGGTGAACACCTGATTGCTTCCGGAGAACAGCGTATTGCCGATGGCCACCAGCGCGACGCGTCGGCCATCGCCGAGGCCGACCAGACGCGGGTTGGCGCGCGCGAACACGCCGAACCAGGGGGCGCCGACGCCGCCGGACACGAATCCCACGTTCGGCAGCAGCGGGGCCTGGGTCAGCGCACTTCCACTGTCCTGCACCAGATTCACGCCGACCCCGGTCGAGGCGCCGTCCACCCAGTTCCAGGCCAGCACATAGCGGCCGGCGGCGGTGCCGGCGCCCGGTACGAACACCAGGCTGGGCCGGGTGGGCGCACCGTTGGCCAGGCGGGCCAGCGCGACATCGCGCCGACCGTCGAGCCCGACCGCGCCGACGCTCAGCATGCGCACGGCGCAGTAGATCCCCTCACGATTGCAGGCGTTGTAGGCCACCGCGAAACGGTCGCGCTGCCTGTCGTAGGTCAGCGAGGCATCGGTGGCGTAGGTCGCGCCCGCGGGGAAGCTCTGGATGGGGCGGAAGCCATCGCCCAGCGACGGGCTGAACTGTGCGACGTACACCTGATCGGTGGCGCGTGCGTCGGTCCATGCCAGGGCGATGCAGCAGCTGGCGTCGCCGAAGGTGTCGGCGGCCAGCGACGGGCGTCGTTCGCCTTCGGTCACGAACGCGATCGGCCGCTGTCCCGGCGTACCGACATGTCGCGACGCCACACGCGCGAATCCGGCGTCGAAAGCCGCCAGCTCGATGCCGTCGGCGGTCTGGTAGGTCTGCGCGCCGTCGGGGAAGTTCACGGTACTGCGAAAACTGCGGCTCGCCGCGATGTAGTAGCGGTTCTGCGGGGCCTTGAAGACGATGCTGGGGTCGCGATAGCGGTAGCTGCTGGAGAGCACCTCGGGAAAGATCGTGCGCTGGCTGCCGGGGACGGGGCGGCCTTCGGCATCGACGGTGTAGCCGTAGATCCTGCCGCCGTATTCGTAGATGGCCAGCCCGCGGTTGTTCGTCGGGTCGAACGCGATGGCCGGAGTGCGCGACCCGTACAGGCCGAGCGGTTCGGCCGCTTGGGCGGTGGCGCTGCAGAAGGCGAAAACCAGCGCGAGTGCGCTTGCGGCGCGCAACAGCGGCGCCGGGAAGGGGATGCGGGGCATGGGTGAACTCTCCTGAGTACGGGACTGGGATGCGCAGCCGTGCGCGTGCACGCCCCCTGTGCTCCGCAGTCGATGTGCCGACATCTGGCCGGCCTATACCCAAACGCGATGTGGCCTCGCCGAGTGCCAGGGCGCCCTCGGCCCGCTACTCAGCCCTGCCCGTACAGCCGCTCCGCGCGCTGGAACAGCACCCAGCTGGTGGCGATGAACTTGTCCCCGCCCTGCGGCCGGTTGCCGCGGTGGGTGTGGGTGAAGCTGCTCGGCGCCAGCAGCAGGGCGCCGGTCTTCGGCTTGACCTTGCGGTCCTGGAAATAGAACTCGGTCTCGCCTTCCTCGAACTCGTCGTTGAGGTACAGCGTCCACAGCAGATGACGGTGCAGGGTCTCGGCGCTGGCGTCGCGCGGGTACAGCTCGCAGTGCCAGTACGGGTACCCGCCCTGGCCGGCGGTGTACCACTGCAGATTGATCGCGCCGGGGCGCAGGCAGGTGCGGATCAGCCCGACCAGGCCGTCCTCGGGCATGTCGCGCAGGTCCTCGGCCGACAGCCGGCGCAGCTGGCCGTCGGGGCCGGGCTGCTGCAGCATCAGCGGCGCGATCAGGGTCTGCGGGTATTCGCGCAGGTAGGCGACGAGCGCGCGCAGCATCGCGGTGTTGAGCAGGCTCTCGACATCGCGCCATTCCGCCTCGCCGCTGATGCCGATGTCGCGGCTGTCCTTGAGTTCGGGATAGACCCCGCCGCCCACCCGCCCGGGCAGCAGCGCCTTGCTGGCGCGGATGCGACGCACGATGTCCGCGCAGGTCTCGGCCGGAACGGCGTTCTCGGTGATGGCGATCAAATCGGCGTGCGGCATCGTGGACGGATTCCCTGGCGTGGTGTGCTGAAGTGGTCGGACCGTGCCGACCTGCCGGCGCCCACGCGGCCCCCTGCGCCGGCGCAGCGGCGATGGTAGCCCAAGCCGCGGCCCCCGGCGCAGGCGGAGGGCGGGCGGGGCCGGCATCCTGGCGGCGTGAGGCCTGTGTGCGGGGAGGGCGCACGAGTGTCTCTGAAAGTCATTTAAAAACAATGACTTGATGGATTGATGCCGGGCGCTGCGTCGCAGCTGCATGCGCAAAGGCGGTGCGCGTCGCGGGCGCGGACCCTCGCCGGCGACGTCCCGGGAAAGGCGACTTTGCCAGCGCTGCGGTTTCAGGGGATAATGCCCGGCTCGCTGCGGCCGTCTGGGGAGCTACACGCCTCCGCCGGCAGCCCGGAACGCGAACCGGGCCGGCCGCGTGGACCTTGCGTCCCGCCGCCGTCGCAGCGACCTCCGCATCCCGCAACGCACACGTCGGCCCAGGCCGACGGCGGGGCCGCCGTTTCCCGGGCCATGGGAGACACCACGGATCGCCGCATCCGGCTGTGCATGCCGATAGCGCCGTTCCTGATCGATGAGGTACGTATGTCCCGCGAATGCCAAGTCACCGGCAAGCGCGCTGCGACCGGCAACAACGTGTCGCACGCGAACAACAAGACCCGCCGCCGTTTCCTTCCCAACCTGCACGAGCGCCGCTTCTGGGTGGCCTCCGAGAACCGTTGGGTGAAGCTGCGTGTTTCCACCAAGGCCCTGCGCACCATCGACAAGAACGGTATCGACGCCGTGCTCGCCGAACTTCGCGCCCGTGGCGAAAAGATCTGAGGAGTAGAGCACCATGGCCTCCAAGCGCGACAAAATCCGCCTGATCTCGTCGGCCGGTACCGGTCACTTCTACACCACCGACAAGAACAAGAAAAACACCCCGGCCAAGATGGAAGTCAAGAAGTACGACCCCGTCGTCCGGAAGCACGTGATGTACAAGGAAGGCAAGATCAAGTGATCCGCGCATGACGCGGGTCCTCCTCGCGAAAACGAGGATCGGCCTTTCCGCAAAAGCCCGCCGCAAGGCGGGCTTTTGTTTTTGCGCTCGCACGGCGTGGATGGCCCTCGCACAAGCCGGGCGCATCGCCGTGCGAAAAATCTCCGTTGCGCTTGCGCCGTTCCTTCTCCCCTCGGGAGAAGGTGGCCCGCAGGGCCGGATGAGGGTCCGGCCGCCTTCGCAGGCGCGATGCCCTCAGCCCCCCTCGACCGGCAACGCCGTGGCCGGCGGCGTCGGCGGCGTGGCATCGTCGGCCGCGCGCGGCGCGCGCGCGTAGCGCCAGGCCACCAGCACGCCGATGAACAGCAGCACCGCGGCCAGATAGAACGCCACGCCCGGCAGATATACCGGCGCGTCCTCGCGGATGAAGACGCTGAAGCTGCCGGCGAACATCAGCGGCCCGAACATCCCGCCCAGCGAATTGAGGCTGCTCAGCGCACCCTGCACGCGACCCTGCGCCTGCGGCCCGACCTGACGGGTGATCAGCGCCTGGCTCGCGGGCGTGGCGATGGCCCACAGCGCGCTGATCGGCAGGCCGATCAGGAACAGCCAGCCGGTGAAGGCCGCGCCGTAGATCACGAAGCCGACCACGCCGCAGCCCAGGCCGAACAGCAGCGCCCGGCGCTCGCCCAGGCGCTTGACCACGCGGCCGACCAGCAGCGCGTTGACGATCACGCTCAGCACCCCGACCGCGGCCAGCACATAGCCCGCTTCCTTGGTGCCCCAGGCGTAGCGCTCGCCCGCGAACAGCACGAAGGTGCTCGGGTAGACGTAATGCGCCAGATTGGCGATGAACACCACCGCCGCCAGGCCCCAGATCTGCGGGTACTGGCGCAGCAGCGCGAAGCCGCCGAAGGGGTGCACCTGCGACCAGTCGAAGCGCGTGGTGCGGCGCTCCGGCGGCAGCGATTCCGGCAGCACGAACAGGCCGTACAGCACGTTGGCGATGGCGAGCGCCGCCGACAGCCAGAACGGTGCCCGCGCGTGCACATCGCCGAGCACGCCGCCGATCAGCGGGCCGAGAATGAAGCCCAGGCCGAAGGCCGCGCCGATCATGCCGTAACTTTTCGCGCGCTCGTCGGGCGTGGTGATGTCGGCGATGTAGGCGTTCGCGGTGCTGAAGCTGGCCGAAGTCATCGCCGAGAGAATGCGGCCGACGAACAGCCACCACAGGTTCGGCGCGATCGCCATCAGCACGAAATCCAGGCCCAGGCCGAGGCAGGAGAGCAGGATCACCGGGCGGCGCCCGTAGCGGTCGGACAGCGCGCCCAGCACCGGCATGCTGAAGAACTGCACCAGGCTGAAGCTGAAACTGAAGAGGCCCACCCACAGCGCGGCCTGCGGGGTCGATCCGCCGAGGAAGTCTTCGATCAGATGCGGCAGCACCGGGATGATCACGCCGAAGGCCAGCACGTCGATCAGCACGGTCACGAAGATGAAGGCGAGCGCGGCGCGGCGGCCGGACGCGGAGAAGGCGAGGGTCACGGGCGGGGTGGGGAAGGGCGCCGCAGCGGCGCGGGCGCAGTGTAGCCCCTGGGCCTGCTGCGCAGCGTCGCCACCGCCGCACGGCCGGGGCGCGACCCGCGCCGGCAGCGGGGCCGCGGCAGGTCGGGGCAAGAATGCAGGTGATTGTTTCTCATCTGTTTTTCGACAGGGAGCGGATGGCCTGCTCCCTGGTTGTCCAGCCGGACTGGTTGATGCTCGCACGGCCTTCCGGCGAGACCATGCGGTCCGGTACGGTACCCGCTTGCTGCGTCGCAGCAAGTGTGCTTTAGTCGGCGTTCACCCCGCGTCGGATGCGGCGTGCCCTCCGGCGCGCGGTGTCCACACCCCCATGACCCGGAGCGCACCCGCATGGATCACCGCACAGGCGATCTCGCCGTGCCCGACCAGGACTTGCCTGCGCAAGTCCCGGCCTCTGCTCATGCCGCCGCCGCCGCGGCCGGCCTCTACGACCCGTCCGACGAGCGCGACAGCTGCGGCTTCGGCCTGATCGCCCAGCTCGACGACGTGCCCAGCGCCGCGCTGGTGCGCCGCGCGGTCAACGCCCTGGCGCGCATGACCCACCGCGGCGGCGTGGCCGCCGACGGGCTCAGCGGCGACGGCTGCGGCCTGCTGATCAAACAGCCCGACGCCTTCCTGCGCGCGCTCGCGGCCGAGGCCGGCATCGCGCTCGGCCAGCGCTACGCCTCGGGCCTGATCTTCCTGCCGCACGACGAGGACACCGCGGCGCATGCGAAGAAGGCCTTCGCCGCGACCTTGCGCGAACAGGGGCTGGCGGTGTCCGGCTGGCGCAAGGTGCCGGTGGACGACAGCGTCTGCGGCGAGCTGGCCAAGTCCACCATGCCGCGGATCGAACAGATCTTCGTGGTCCCGGTGCTGGACGTGGAAGGCGCGCGGATGAGCGCCGAGCATTTCGGCCTGGCGCTGTACCTCGCACGGCGCCGCGCCGAGCAACGCGTGCAGGACGAGTTCGGCCTCGGCCAGAGCGGCCTCTACGTGGTCAGCCTCTCGGCGCACAGCATCGGCTACAAGGGCATGGTGCTGCCGCAGCATCTGCCCACCCTGTTTCCCGACCTGCAGCGTGCGGAGCTGGCCAGCAGCGCGGTGGTGTTCCACCAGCGCTTCTCCACCAACACCAGCCCGCGCTGGCCGCTGGCGCAGCCGTTCCGGCTGCTGGCGCACAACGGCGAGATCAACACCATCTCCGGCAATCGCCTGTGGGCCCGCGCACGCGCGCATGTGTGGCGCAACGAGCGCGTGGACCCGCGCGAGTTTGACCCGCCGATCGAGATGTCCGGCTCCGACTCGCAGAGCCTGGATTCGATGCTGGAGCTGCTGCAGGCCGGCGGCATGGACCTGCTCAAGGCGCTGCGCATTCTCATCCCGCCGGCCACGCAGTCGCTGGAATACAAGGACGCCGACCTGCTGGCGTTCTACGAGTACTACGCGATCAACAGCGAGCCCTGGGACGGCCCGGCCGGCATCGTCGCCTTCGACGGCCGCTACGCCGCGTGCACGGTCGACCGCAACGGTCTGCGCCCGGCGCGCTGGCAGCTGAGCGACGCGCGCGAATTCATGGTGGCGTCCGAAGCCGGCGTGTGGGAGCTGGACCCCACCGCGGTGCTCGCCAAGGGCAAGCTCGGCCCCGGGCAGATGATCGCCGCGGATCTCGAAAGCGGCCGCCTGCTCGACGCCGAAGCCATCGACGTCATCAACCGCGCGCGTGCGCCGTACAAGCAGTGGTTGAAGCAGGGCATGCGTTACCTGCACACCGAGCTGGTCGACCCGAACCTCACCGCCACGCCGTTCGATGCGTCCACGCTGGCGGGTTTCCAGAAGCTCTTCCAGCTCACCCGCGAGGAGCGCGAGCAGATCCTGCGTCCGCTGGCCGAGACCGAGCAGGAAGCGGTCGGCTCGATGGGCGACGACATCCCGATGGCCGCGCTCTCCGCGCAGGTGCGTCCGCTGTACGACCGCTTCCGCCAGGCCTTCGCGCAGGTGACCAACCCGCCGATCGACTCGCTGCGCGAGGATTGCGTGATGTCGCTGGCCACGCAGATCGGGCCGGAGGGCAATCTCTTCATCGACGGGCCGGAGCAGGTGCAGCACGTGATGCTGAACTCGCCGGTGCTCTCGCAGCGCAAGCAGCGCCAGCTGCTGACCATGCAGCCGTTCGTCGATTCGCATCGCTACCTCGACCTCAACTTCGACCCGCAGGAAGGCCTGCGCAACGCGCTGCTGCGTCTGTGCCGCGAGGCCGAGACCGCCGCGCGCGACGGCATCCAGCTGCTGGTGATCACCGACCGCCGCCCGCGCCGCGACCATCTGCTGGTGCACGCGCTGCTCGCCACCGGCGCGATCCACCAGCATCTGGTGCGCGTCGGACTGCGCTGCGTGTCGAACCTGCTGGTCGAAACCGGCACCGCACGCGACCCGCACCACATCGCCTGCCTGATCGGCAACGGCGCGACCGCGGTGTATCCGTATCTCGCGTACCAGACCCTGCACGACCTCGGCGAGCGCGGCGTGCTCAGGACCAAGCACGGCGAAGTCACCGAGATCGGCCGCAGCTACCGCCGCGGCATCAAGAAGGGCCTGCTGAAGATCCTGTCGAAGATGGGCATCAGCACCATCGGCAGCTATCGCGGCGCGCAGCTGTACGAGATCATCGGCCTCGCGCCCGAGGTAGTGGAGATGTGCTTCACCGGCACGCCCTCGCGCATCGGCGGCGCCACCTTCGAGGACCTGCAGTTGGATGCCGCGCGCATCGCCGAAGTCGCCTGGAACAACAACGCGCTGCCGGAGATCGGCGGCCTGCTGCAGTACACGCCGCACGGCGAATACCACCAGTACAACCCGGACGTGGTCACCCGCCTGCAGCGCGCGGTGCGCAGCGGTTCGCAGGAGGACTGGCGCGACTACGCCGCGGCGGTGAACGAGCGCCCGCCCGCGGCGCTGCGCGATCTGTTCGATCTCGACACCGCCGCGTGCACGCCGATTCCGCTGGACGAGGTGGAACCGGTCGAATCCATCGTCAAGCGCTTCGACACCGCGGCGATGAGTCTCGGCGCGCTCTCGCCCGAGGCGCACGAGGCATTGGCGATCGCGATGAACCGCCTCGGCGGGCGCAGCAATTCCGGCGAAGGCGGTGAAGACCCCCTGCGCTACGGCACCGAGAAGGTCTCGAAGATCAAGCAGATCGCCTCGGGCCGCTTCGGCGTGACGCCCGAGTATCTGGTCAACGCCGAAGTGCTGCAGATCAAGGTGGCGCAGGGCGCCAAGCCGGGCGAGGGCGGGCAGCTGCCCGGCCACAAGGTCAACGAGCTGATCGCGCGCCTGCGCTACGCACGCCCGGGCATCGGCCTGATCTCGCCGCCGCCGCATCACGACATTTACTCCATCGAGGACCTCGCGCAGCTGATCTTCGACCTGCGCCAGATCAATCCCGAGGCGCTGATCTCGGTGAAGCTGGTCGCGCATGCGGGCGTGGGCACCATTGCCAGTGGTGTCGCCAAGGCCGGCGCGGATCTGATCACCATTTCCGGCCACGACGGCGGCACCGGCGCCAGCCCGATTTCCTCGATCCGCTACGCCGGCACGCCCTGGGAGCTGGGGCTGAGCGAAGCGCGGCAGTCGCTGGTCGCCAATGGCCTGCGCGAGCGGGTGATCGTGCAGGCCGACGGCGGCATGAAGACCGGTCTGGACGTGATCAAGGCCGCGCTGCTGGGCGCGGAGACCTTCGGCTTCGGCACCGCGCCGATGATCGCGCTGGGCTGCAAATACCTGCGCATCTGCCATCTCAACAACTGCGCCACCGGCGTCGCCACCCAGGACGACCGCCTGCGCGAGCATCACTTCGTCGGCCTGCCCGAACGGGTGGAGCATTTCTTCCGCGGCCTGGCCGAGGAAGTCCGTGGCTATCTCGCGCAGCTTGGTGCGCGTTCGCTGGAGGACGTCGTGGGTCGTACCGCACTGCTGCGCCGCAATGCCGGCACCCTGCCGGGCCATGCGCGCCTGGATCTGTCGCCGCTGCTCGCCGGCTCCGCGCTGGCCGGCGAAGCGCACTGCGGCGTGCGCGCGCTGCAGCCGGCGCCCGCCGGTTTGGCCGCGCGTCTGGATGCCGATCTGGGCGATGCCATCGCGCGCAAGGCCGGCGGTCGCTTCGACTACACCATCGAGAACACCGACCGCAGCATCGGCGCGCGCCTGTCCGGGCGCATCGCCCGCGCGCACGGCAACCACGGCATGCGCGGTGCGCCGATCGACCTGCGCTTTACCGGCACCGCCGGGCAGAGCTTCGGCGCCTTCCTCGCCGGTGGATTGCAGATGGAGCTGGTCGGCGAAGCCAACGACTACGTCGGCAAGGGCATGGCCGACGGCCGCATCGTCATCCGTCCGCCCGCGGGCGTGCGCTTCACCGCGCACGAGTCGCCGATCCTCGGCAACACCTGCCTGTACGGCGCCACCGGCGGCGAGCTGTACGCCGCGGGCCGCGCCGGCGAGCGCTTCGGCGTGCGCAATTCCGGCGCCACCGCGGTGATCGAAGGCGCAGGCGACCACTGCTGCGAATACATGACCGGCGGCACCGTGGTAGTGCTTGGCCGCACCGGCCAGAACTTCGGCGCCGGCTTCACCGGCGGCATGGCCTACGTGCTCGACCGCGACCGCGATTTCGTCGACCGATACAACCACGAGCTGATCGACATCCTGCGCATCAACAGCGAAGGCTTCGAACAACACCGCTCGCACCTGCTCGACCTGATCGAACGCCACCACCGCCTCACCGGCAGCACCTGGGCGCAGCACCTCACCGACAACCTGCGCGACTACATCGGCAAGTTCTGGCTGGTGAAGCCCAAGGCGGTCAGCCTGGAGACCCTGGGCGAGACGCTGCGGAGAGCGGCATGAGGATTTCATGCTGTGCACGAAATCCTCATCCCAAGATTCGCGATGCGAATCTCGGGCCCCGCCCCGTATCTCCGAACCCCGCGCCTTCGGCGCGCCCCCTTACCAAGGGGGCTTTCCTCCAGATGGGTGCGCGCTGTGTCGGGCAGGATGCGTCGGTCGTCGTAGAGCGGAGCGCAGCTCCGCTGCATCTGCCGGTCGATCTGCGCCACTCGATGCGCCTGCACAGCGGAGCTGCGCTCCGCTCTACAAGTGCCGCTGACCCGTCCGTTCTCGTAGGAGGGGCTTCAGCCCCGACCACACCGACCATGCAATGTCATCCGCTCTCATCCCTCCGCATTCGGCGCATGCAAACTGACGCACGTCGTTCGGGCCTGAAGGCCCTCCTACGGGCGGTGGCGGCATGAGCAAGAAAACCCCGCAGGCCTTCCTGCAGAACGCGCGCGAGATGCCGGCCCGCGTGCCGGTGGACGACCGCCGCCAGGGCGACTGGAACGAGCTCTACGGCCGTTTCGAGGAAGCCGAAGCCAAGAAACAGGCCTCGCGCTGTCTCGACTGCGGCAATCCGTACTGCAGCTGGGGCTGCCCGCTGCACAACTACATCCCGCAGTGGCTGGAGCTGGCGCGCGAGGGTCGCGTGCACGAGGCCGCGGCGCTGTGCCACGAGACCAACCCGCTGCCCGAAATCTGCGGCCGCGTCTGCCCGCAGGACCGCCTGTGCGAAGGCAGCTGCACGCTCAACGACGGTTTCGGCGCGGTCACCATCGGTGCGGTGGAGAAATACATCGTCGACAAGGCGCTGGCCGAAGGCTGGACCCCCGACCTCTCGCAGGCGCCCAGCACCGGCAAGCGCGTCGCGGTGATCGGCGCCGGCCCGGCGGGCCTCGCCTGCGCCGACCGCCTCGCCCGCGCGGGCGTGCAGGCGGTGGTGTTCGACCGCTACGAACAGATCGGCGGGCTGCTGCAGTTCGGCATCCCCAGTTTCAAGCTCGACAAATCGGTCATCGCCACACGCCGCGCCACGCTGGAAGGCATGGGCGTGGAGTTCCGCCTGGGCGTGGAGATCGGCCGTGACGTGTCGATGGACACGCTGCTGGGCGAATTCGATGCCGTCTTCCTCGGCCTCGGCAGCTACCGCTACACCGACGGCGGCCTGCCCGGCCAGGAGCTGACCCACGTGCTGCCGGCGCTGCCCTTCCTGGTGCAGAACGGGCGCATCGTGGTTGGCGAGGACGACGCCGAGGGCCGGCCCATCGCCGGCTGGGAAGACCAGGTGCGCCTGCCCGACCTGCGCGGCAAGCGCGTGGTGGTGCTGGGCGGCGGCGACACCGGCATGGACTGCGTGCGCAGCGCCGTGCGCCTGGGCGCGGCCGAGGTGAGCTGCGTCTACCGCCGCGACGAAGCCAGCATGCCCGGCTCCGCGCGCGAGGTCGCCAACGCACGCGAGGAAGGCGTGCAGTTCCTGTTCCAGCGCGCCCCGCTGGCCCTGCTCGACGACGGCGCCGGCAATGTGCGCGCCGTCCGCGTGGCCGAAACCCGCCTGGGCGAACCCGACGCCCGCGGCCGTCGCCGCCCCGAACAGGTGCCCGGCAGCGAAATCGAACTGCCGGCCGACGTGGTGATCATCGCCTTCGGCTTCCAGCCCGACCCGCCCGCCTGGCTGGCCGAACACGGCATCGCCCTGCGCGACGACGGCCGCATCCGCGTCATGCCCGCCCCACCGCCCCACCACCGCCTGCCCGCCGACAGCGATGTGCTGCCCTACCAGACCGCCAACGCCAAAGTCTTTGCCGGCGGCGACGGCGTCCGCGGCGCGGACCTGGTGGTCACCGCCGTGCAGGAAGGGCGGGATGCGGCGGCGAGTATCGTGCGGTTTTTGGCGGTAGGGTGATGCCGTAGCCCAGGTAAGGCCGCAGGCCGCACCTGGGGCGATTTGCGAGGCAGGCGGTCTGCGGAATCGCTCTGGTTGAACCGTGACTTTTGTCCAGGGTGCGCGCTGTGCGCTTACCTAGGCTATTCGCTACATCAAAAAGTCGGATAAGTGAATGCAATCCTTCAGATTGCCTATGATTAAGGCCGCTCAGGCAGCCGACGGGCGGGGCTTGCGCAGGGAGTTCATATTTAAATTGTCAGGGCGTGTGGTCGTCACGGTCAATCGCATACATTGTGCTCCGAATGCGAAAGCTATATTCACGAGTGGATTTTCCGTTCTCGCACAGATCGGCAGCCCTCTCCAAGTGCGACTGAACAAGCAAGTCCGCCTTCTTCTTAAAAGAATCAGCGTCACTCCGGAGGCGTCTTCTGCTCAGTCTATTCATGGCAAGACGAAGTACAGCGCCAATGGCGACTGAAGTGGCCTGCACATGCCAGAACCGATCAATACTTAGCAAGCCGAATCCGAAAGGCTTGGTAAGCATAAATCCCATCACGGCGAACACAGTCAAGTACCATTTTAGTCCGTCAAAGTAGCCTGGCTGAATCTCAAGCTTGCGCTCTGCGTCCGCTCTCAATCTGGCTGCATCATCCTGATAGTCGTTGAAAATTGTCCTTGGCCTATACCTTCTCTTTGTGGCTCCGTGCTTCTTGACCAGACGCTCTAAAAGATCGTACTCGGAGTCTGTAAGCCACCTAAACTCAGAGTTGCCGGTAGAACTTCCTATCTCCGCTTTTCTGCCAATCTTCAGCGCCTCTCTCTCGAGCTCGCGAGCTAGCGCGCAGTCGACTAAAACGTAAAGCAGCAAGTCCGCGCGTAAGCCAGAATGCTCTGATGTTTCATCAATTCGTTCCTGTCCCCGTACTTTTTGGGTCAGCCCGAACTTGTAAAGATATTGCCCGGAGAAGCAAATATCGACGGCTTTCCAGACATAGAATATATCTGGTTGACCAAATTTCATTCGCCTAGTCATTTTAGATGTTGAACTTCCGCACTGGGGCGTGAACTAAGCCGCTCGGCAGAGGTGCGGCTGATGCGGGCTAGCGTAGCGCAAGCAAGTGGCCGATGCGACGGTTTGTAGTCAGTTTGAACGATTTGGTCATGCCCGTGACCACGTATTGACGGTAAGCCACTGCGGCGCTAGATTGGCCTCTGGTGCTGAACACACCTTCTCGAAGCGGTAGCCGCGCCCGACAGCCATGCGGCTTTTTTGTGCCCAAGTTTCATGGCCGGGCGGCGCGCAGCTATACAACACCCGAAAGGGAAAATCTGCGGGCCGTCTTCGAGCGGTGTTCAAGCGCCCGGCCGCCTCTCTGAACAGGAGGCGAAATTGAACAATCTCGAAGGATGCCGTTATGACTGAGCAACACCGCAGTGCGCCGAAACCGCGCCTTTTGACAGTGGGCTACCAGTATTACGAGAGCCGCCACCAAAACTGCGAGCGCCGCTACCGACCACGCCAAGTCCCGATCCTGCGCTTGAGCGGCGATTGGCTGAAAGCAGCAGGCTTTCAAGTTGGCCGAAAAGCTCGGGTGCAAGTCACTGACAGCGGCATTGTCATTATGCTTGAAGAATAATGCGCCAGTGCCGTGAGCGTGCGAGAAGCCGCTTACGGCGTTTGCTGTGGCGTTAATTTATCGGATATCAATCCGTAGAGATGAGTGATGTGTGCAGGGATAAGGAGTGTATCCTTGCCTTAATCCCGGGTGCGCGCTGTGCGATTACCCGAGCTGTTTGCTAGTTCCTGCGTTAGAACTTCTTGTTCGTTGCGAGCACTTCGAGGCCGATCTCGACCCGCGTCCTGCACCACTTGGCGTCTTTTGTGGGCCAGCCTTTCTCCTCCATTAAAAGAGTCTCGAAGGCGTCAAGGTCGATATGCTTGCGGCTGTAGCGAGAGAGAGAACAGATGAATCGATCAAGCCGACCAATGTCTGATGGATGATTGCTGCGAGGATGCATTGATAAATAGGAGTTCAGCAGCTTTTTAGGAATCTTTCCGCTGACGATATCGGCGAGTGTTATTTCATCTTTCGAGATTGAAATTCTCAGATGGGCTGCACTGTCTCTAGCGTATCGCCGCATTGTCTTTGCGAAATATTCGGCAACGGCGTTATATTGTCCGATATTGAGTTTCCGGACAGAAAGAGGAACTATATTTGTTAGATACAGAGAGCGATCACTTTTTTCTGTAAAATGCAGCGCAGCTCGCTGCAATGAGTCGTTTTTTGTGACTATGCAGCATGAGGGGCGGCCAAGATTTTCTTCGTAAAGTGAGCTTTCTTTTTTTGGATATTTCCAATCGTTCGACTGCTCTGCGAATAACTCGATTTGCCGAGCTATGTGATTGGCGTCGTGCGTCGAGGAGTGGACTACGATTTCACGATATCGTTTCATACGGTCTGGTCGCCGAGTTAAAATTTGCCGCGAACCGATATCGGCCTGAGGTATAGTCAGTCGTCTTGGTACACCGAAATCCCGATACGTTTAAAAAGTGCAGGGAAGATGAATGGAGCGGACGAAATCCTGCCTTCGGTGGCGCATAGGTATGTTGCGCACAGCAGATCAGCTGCAGACTCAATAGAATCTGTCAAATCCGTGGGGCAACGGTAGGCGTCTTTAAGTAGCAGCACTGATTCGATGTGAGCCATTCGCAGCAGGAACAGCGACGCAACTGTGTAGTACGCAGCATCTTCATCGCTGGTATCTTCTGAAAACTCGGACACAAAGCTTTCTATTTCAGCGCGCTTCTCGCTGGGAAACATAATCACAAGTCTTGGCGCAAACTGCTCAAAAAAAATCGAAAGCGCTTATTAACTTTCGAACTCCATCTGGATTGTCGAATCTCGGCGTGAGCATTGGGTGTATGCGAGCCAATGTGTGCTCTTCTGAGTAAGCCTCGCAAAACACTGCTGTCATGTTCACATGGCGTGCCGCATTATCGGCAAATTCTGGTGAAATTTTTGGCTTGAATAGATGAATCATAGCTAGTAATGCCTGAATTGAATTAACTCGTAAGGCGGGCTAGCGCCTGCCCTATGATCGCAACGTAGCAGGTATGCCGCAGGGCGTGCTCAAGCCCTCCTCGAAGGTTCCAACGTAGACGCTATAACTTCAGCGCCTTCGGCGCAATGTCTGCCTGCGTCGGGCTGTCCATGACCTGTCCCTGCGTCTGGGTCTGTGTCTGCTGCTGTTGAAGCTGTTCGATCTTCTGCAGGTGGTGTTCGACGGGCTGATCGATGGCCTGCTTCACATCGGTCGTGGACCGCGGCGCCAGCGGGTCGGACGGGTCCTTGCCCTGCACGACGAACAGCGACGTGTCGGCGGGGATCTGCGCGCCGTCGGGCTGGGGCTTGCCGCTCTGGTTCAATTCGATATGGTCTGCGGAAGTGATGCCGGCGGCCTTGGCGTCGCGGAAGGTCGCCAAGGCGAGGCGCTCGCTGGCCGTGTGGGGGCTGATGTTCGAAACAGCCGATGGTCTAAAGCGAACCGGCGTGATTCTTCGTGCTCGTGAGGTCGCGCGCACAGTCGATGTCAGCCCCCACCATCCCCACCACTGTCCGGAGCCGGCCCCTGCGGCGCCGACGGCGTGCGCGCTCCGATGCGCATGGCCGGCGTCTTCGGCCCGTCAATGTCCTGCTGCTCCGCGCGCACCTGCTCCACTGCCTGCGTCTGCTCGCGGGTGTGCATGAGAGTCTGCGCGACATCCGACGAACGCTCGATGCTCTGCGACACCGCGCGGTCCACGTCGATCGCGACGCGCTGGTGAGCCGGGTCGTCCAGCCGGCCCTGCACCATGAACACGGATTCCGGCCTGCCGGTCTGCGGGTCGATGCGCCCCGGCACGGCGTGGTCGTAGCCGGTGAAACGCCAGCCCTCCGTGGACAGGCTCATCGCTACCGCCGAGGCGCCGAGTGTCTGCCGTTCGTGCTGAGTCAGGCTGCCCATGCCCGGCGCGACTTCGATCTGGGCCAGCAAGCGCTCAGCCTGCAGGTACATCGCATGCGCGGCGTGGCTGGGCTCGGTGATCTGCGGTGCTTTGGCCGCAGGCAAGCCCGCTGCAAGGCTCTGATCCGCCTCGTCCGGCGTGCCCTGTATGCCGCTGCCGCCGCTGCGCAACACCACAGGCCTGCGCGCGCCGTCGCTGATGTCCACGAAATAGAACCCGGCCTCGCCCAGCCGCAGCCCTGTGCTTTCCAGCTGCGCCTTCTCCAGCCCCAACTTCTGCATATCGAGCCGGATAGTAGGCGGGTTCTGCCAGTCGTGCGTGTCGTCGGCGAGCTGCTGGATGAGATAGGCGCCGTAGTAGTTGGGATAATTCGCCCCGCCGCCCGCGCCCAGCGATTTGCCGGAGTGGTCGAAATGACACTGCGCCACCGGCTCCAGATTGATCGGGCCGGCCTTGGGGAGACGGGTGTCGGACATCTGCATGTCCTGGTCGAGGACGATGCCGGGGGCGAGGCGCAGCTCCTGTGGCGGCCCTTTAATGCAGTCGGTAGTGAATCTTGCCCGCTTCAGTATTTCGTCTTGATCGGGTGGTTTACCCGCCAAGTGTTCAATCCTGCTTGCCAACGCATTCCAGCCTTGAATCTCGGCCATCGATTCGTCGCGCCGCGCATTGCGGATGTAGGCTCCGACCAGGCCAGTTGCGTCATACTCGCCACCCGGTCCTGCGGAACGAATGCCATCGGTGATGGATGCAGTCGTGAAATAAAGCTCCTTGCGCGACTTTTCGGCGTGCAGCGCATGGCCTGTTTCGTGGCCGAGGGTGCTGGTGATGATGTCGAGTCTTCGTTCGGGGCGCGATTTCAGAGTCGGATCGGAAAAGACGTTGGGACTGAGGTAAATCGCCTTCTCGTCCACGTTGTAGTGTCCGCCCTCGTTGGCGCTTGGGTCGCCCAAGCGGATGCGTTCGAGCGTCCCTGCGTTGACCGCTTCGGTCATGATTTGTCGAAGGTGAGGGGAGCTGACGATCGCCGCTTCAATATCCGCTCGTTCCGTCGGCGGCAGGTCTGCGGTCAAGCCCTGCAGGTTGGGGGAGAGCTTACTCACCTGCCGGCCCCCCTCCAATGTCGAAGCCACTGATGCATGTCCGAGGCGCCCCGACATCCGGCTGCACGGTATATACGATAACGCCTACACCAAATCCAACCCTTTCTGCCAAAGAATCCCGCCCGAATCCCCAGGTCAGCTTTCCCCCGCGATTGTAGGCGCGTACGCCCTGCTCATACCCCATCGCCACCAGTTCCTTCGCTATTGGTTCGAATTCCAGCGTGCAATAAGTCGGTTCCTGCTTGGTGAACGGTTCGACGCCGTGATCCAGCCCGATCAAAATCGTGGACGGCTGGTCCAGGCGGTCGAGTTTGTCCACGGAGACGCTGTAGTTCCATCCCTCTGTCGTAGTGGCCTCATACTCATAGCCTTCTGTCATCCTTGGATTGCGCTGAAGGGATACGCGGAATATCTTTTCCACGTTCCGGCGCTCCAGATCTTCAAGCGTCTGGAAGCTCCTCAGCAGGTCGAGAATCTGCCGCTGTAACAGCGCCGCCGGAATCGCCGGGCCGAGCTGGGGCTCCGATACCGCCTGCTCAGCGGCTGTTTCGCGTTTGGTCTCCGCATCCTCTGCCGGCTGCGGGACAGCCTTGACGGGTGGCATCTCCACCGACTCTGGCGCTTCGTTCGCTGCGGCAGGCGAGCGGTTGACCGCTGTTGACGTCTCGCCACCTGCGCCACAAGCGGCCAAGGCGCTGCCGGTCGCGAGGGCGGTCACGGCCGCTGCGATTTTCCATTGCATGGGAGTGTCCTCGTCGGAGGGGGCAGGTGCCGGTGTGGTAAGTGGAACGACCGGGCGCGGGAGCTGGGGCTTGCGCTTGGACTGCACCGGCAGGCCGCCGGACGGCAAAGGACCAAGTGCGCGCGTGATCCGCTCGTTGACAGCCTGCACATCGCGGAGCAAATGCTGGTCGTGGTGATGATCGTCGCGATTCGGGCGAATCGACAGGTGAATCTCGGTATCGTCGTGATCCTTCACGTTGCGCTCCGAGTGTCGACATGAGGCAAGTGTAACCCGCAAGGCAAGCCAACTCGCAAGGCCGGTCAAGGCCCGCCCTACGAGCGGATATTCCGACGAGTATCCTCCTGCGAGACGACGATCGATTCCTTGATCGGAGTCTGCCGCCCCTGGTCGCGCTCCCCGGCATTGGGTGGGCGGTAGAGTCTGACAGTGAAGTCGCCCGTTTCGGGATCGAAACGGATCGCGTCGCGGATGCGATCCGGCTGCTGTTCACCCAGTGCGCCCATCGGCGCCAGGAAATAGCAGTTGTAGATGTTGTCCTGGCGAACATCCGCCGCATGTGGACGGTCATCCGGGCCGTAAAAATCCTTCGCGGTGTACTGTCTTTCCTGCTTCGCCATGACGATTCCCTTGGCTCAGTTGGCTTTCATCGTCCGGAGGGTGCAAGCTCAAGATAGTCCACCAATCGGCGTTCATCTGTGCCCGGAAGAGGATCGCGGGTCATCGCAAAAGCCAGATAACGTGGCTGTTGGCCGTCGCTGTACTTCCAGATCAGAAGCAGGTAATTGTCGTCGTCGAACCAGTCGTCGATGTGGACCTCTCCGTTCAATGTATCTCTGACGTACTGGTTCGCCTTCGACCCGATCGAAGCGCCTTGTGTGAATTCGGGCTCCAGAAGCACGAAGTGCTGATCGATCACGCGGAACTCATGCTGCATATGACTTTCCAGCCATCGCACCATCGCCTGCTTCGCGCGTCGATGCTCCTGCGGGGGCGATACTCGATCAGTTGGCTCCGGCGTCGCCCATTCCTGCCAATCGCGGAGCGTGCTGCTGACCGGTTGGACGGTCTGGCAGGCTGTCAAGCTGCACAAGGTCAATCCGATGAAAACCATGAGCGTATGAAATTTCAATGTGTTTCTCCTTTGCCGCTCAAACGATCTGGCTCACCGCAGGTTGTGTGGATGGCGGTCATTTCCATAATCAGCAACAGACATTGATCGGTGGCAACTGATCGCTCGGTATCAATTCAAGGAATCCGGCGAGGCGCCGCCCCTTCATGTCTGAGGCGAGCGCGGTGGCGACCACGAATGCGATCAAGGTCGGCGTGCCGTTGACCCCGATCTCTTGCTTCCAGAGTCGCAATCGATAGGCATCGTCCGGACGGTCGTCGCTCTCGGGCATCGCCTTGAGCGTTTTTTCGATGAACTTCCCGGCTCTGTCGCCCATCGCCTGCTCATCGACATACCCAGGCTCCAGCCAGACGAACTCCGCGTAGATCACGTGATACTCGCCGCCAAGATGGCTCTCCAGCCATTCGGACATTGCCACCTTCTCCGTCTGGTGCTCTTGTTCTGGCGAGATGAGGTGGGGCGGCGTCGCCACCGACCAATCGCGCAGGCGGGCGAGCATATAGTCGTTGGTACGGCACGAGGTGAGCGCCAAGCATGCAAGCAGCGCCAGAGATGCCATCTTGAGAATGCCGGGCACACGGTGGTCCTGCGTTCGATTCATCCTGGAATACCCTGTTCGTGTTCGATGCTTCGCGGTTTTGGCTACTTGGTTCTGCCGTACGCAGACCATCGTAAATGGCACAGAGATCGCATCAAGCTGGTGTTTCGCTGCTGTAACCTTCGCACAGGATGAACACGATCATGCTGGATCGTGCACGCATCGTGATGCTATGCGAAACAGTATCGCGGACTGGCGTGCGGACACAACACGGTGCGCGATGGACGAGGCGTTTCTGCCACTATCGGTAGCGAGTAGCCCGTGTAAGCGCACAGCCAGAACGCGGGATCATGCGCAGGGCGCCGCCAGGCTCGCAGATCACCCGGGTGCGGCCTTTGGCCTAGTCCGGCTAACGGTGTCGACGGCATTGTTACGGTTGGCAAATGCCGTTGCTCGGCGTTGTCGGGTCCTCTGCTCGATGTCGTAACCCGATTGGATCCGCCGCGCTTCGCCTCACGTCGCCCTACGAACACGATGCCGGCAGACAGGCGGGTCGCGTCGCGGTTGCGTGTCTGTCCGCCGCGTGCGTTTCAGCCGTAGCGAAAGACCCCGCCTGATCAGTGATCAGGTGCTGCAGGCGCGAAACTGGAATGACGCGCTGTTCGCACCGCGCGCGGAGTCACTCGATCGTGTCGAACTCTGTCCGATGTCCACCCGGGCGTTGCGCGCTCAGGGAGTCGCCGTCTCATCTCCGAAGTCGATGAACGCCACCGGCACGGCCGCGGTGAGCCACACGCCGTTCTCGGATACGTGAAACACATGCCCGGCCGCGGTCATCGCGGCGGCGTCGACGCGGAGCACGTGCGGTGTGCCGTGGCGGCTGCCGACCTTTACCGCGGTGTCGATGTCGCGCGAGAGGTGCACATGTTGTCGACTGCCGGGTGTCAGGCCTTCGCGGCGGATGGCGTCGACGAAGCGGGTGGCGGTGCCGTGATAGAGCAGGGGCGGGGGCGTGGCCGGCGGCAATGCCAGATCGATCGCAACCGAATGGCCCTGGTTGGCGCGGATGCGGCGGCCGTCGGCGCTGAGCGCGAAGCGCTGTTTGTCGCTGGTGGCGACCACGGCGTCGATGAGCGCGCGGTCGAGTCGGCGTTTCGGTGCTGCACGGGCGATCAGGGTGTCGATGTCGACCCAGCCGTTCGCGTCGAGTTGCAGTCCGATCAGCGCCGGCTGGTGGCGCAGCACCAGGCTGAGGAATTTGCTGGCGGAGACCAGCGGGCCCTGTGTCTTGTTCTTGTTGTCGTTCATGCGCCGCGGATTCTACTCCGCGCTTGCCCATTGCTGGTCCAGGCATCGCGTCCGCCAAAAAAAGACGGCGGCCGAGGCCGCCGGGAGAGAGGACAACGAGCATCCGAGTGTGCGACGCGCCGTCATGGGCGTGTGCGCACGCTTCGGACTACGCGCCAGGCGGTGCGATGGATGCACCACCCGGTTCTGCGATCGTGCCGTGGCCTTACGGCACCACGAACACCACCGCCGTGCGCGGCGGCAGGGTGAAGCGGCCGCTGGCGCTGTCGTAACCGGCCAGCGCGGCGCGACGGTCGGCGGCGTGGTGCGCGGTGTGCACCGGGTGCAGGCGATAGGCCTTGCCGGCTTCGGCCGGAATGGTCAGGGTCTGCGCCACGGTGTCCACGTTCACGAAATACAGCACCTCGCGGAAGCCCGCGCCGGCATAGCCCTGGCCGTCGAGATGACCGACCAGCACCGTCGCCACCTGACCGCTGCCGGTGTTGTGGAAGCGCAGGCGCTGCTTGATCTCGTCCGCGCTGCGCATGCGGAACAGGCGCGAGCTGGCGCGGATCTTCAGCAGGTCGCGGAACGCATCGCGCGTCCAGCGGATCTCCGCCTCGCCCGGCTTGATCTGCGCGTTGCGCAGCAGCGGGGCCATGATCGACCAGTTGGCGCCGTTCTCGTTCTCCGGCGGCAGGCCGGTGCCGAAGTAGTTGTCGCGGTAGCTCCAGTCGATGCGGTTGAACCAGTCGCCGCTGTTGTAGCCGTTGCGGTCGAGCGACTTGCTGCGCAGCGTGTCCACGCCCGCGTGCCAGTAGGCCACGCCCTGGCTGAAGCTGTTCAGCGCCGCGCCCAGGATCTGCACCCGCGCGCGGTCCTCGGCACTGGTGCCGTCGGGCAGCTTCATCGCGTTGTTGTCGAACAGCGTCCAGTTGTCGTGGTTCTCGACGTAGTTCACCACTTCCTGCGGGTCGACCACGTAGCCGGCCGGCTGGCCGCCGTAGTCGATCTGGTCCAGGCGCAGGGTGGCGTCCCAGTGCGTGGTCATCGTGAAGTCGCGGATCGAGCCGGCCAGGCCCACCTTGATGATGTCGGCCGACCACATCAGGTCGTTGCGGCTCTTGTTGCCGCCGGTGCCGTTGTCGTCGTAGTGCAGGCCGTTGATGTAGCCCTGGTTCTGGCGCAGCGCGATGCCGCTGTCGAAGCCAGAGCCGCCGCGGATGTGGTCGCGGGCGCGGTCGCTGAAGGTGCCGATGCCACTGCCGTTGAGCGAGAGCTGGCTGGCCTGTACGAAGCGCGCGCCGTTGGCCACTTCGCCGAAGTTCCAGCCTTCGCCGAACAGCTCCACGGTGCGGCCCACTTCCGCATTCACCTCGGCCTGCAGCTGCTCCATCACCGCGCGCGGCTGGTGGCCCATCAGGTCGAAGCGGAACGAGCTGATCTTGTAGTCGCGGGCCCAGGTCTTCACCGAATCGATCATGAGCTTGCCCATCATCAGATGTTCGGTGGCGGTGTTGTCGCAGCAGGTCGAGCGCTCGATGTCGCCCACGCCGTTGAGGCGGTGGTAGTAGCCCGGCACCACGCGGTCGAGCACCGAGCGGTCGCTCTGGCCCGAGGCGGTGGTGTGGTTGTAGACCACGTCCATGCCCACGCGCAGGCCGGCCAGGTGCATGGCCATCACCATCGCGCGGAACTCGCGGATGCGTGCGGCGCCGTCGTTGGCGTTGCTGGCGTAGCTGCCTTCCGGCGTGGTGTAGTGCCAGGGGTCGTAACCCCAGTTGAAGCAGTCCTGGTCGCGCACCGCGGCCACTGCAGCCTGCTGATCGGCCCAGTCCGGGCCGGCCTGCGGGATGACCGGCTGCACGCAGTCGATTTCCGGCACGTTGTTGATGTCGAACACCGGCAGCAGATGCACGTCGGTGAGGCCGGCCTTCGCCAGCCCGCGCAGGTGCTTCATGCCGTCGGAATTCCACTCGGTGAATGCCAGATACTTGCCGCGGTTGCGCGCGCTCACGGTGGGGTCGTTGGCCGAGAAATCGCGGACGTGCAGCTCGTAGACCGACATGTCTTCCTGCGCCTTCACCGACTTCGGCGGGTTCACCGCCTTCCAGGCCGGCGGCATCAGCCACGGGGAGTCGAGATCGCCGATATAGCTGTACTGCGAATCGGCGTTGAGGCTGATCGAGTACGGATCGGTCACCAGATTGCGCACCCGGCCCGTGCCGCGCACGAAAGTCTCCACCGCGTAGCGGTAGTACAGGCCGTCGAGTCGGCCGCGGAACGCGTGGCTCCACACGCCGGTGGCGGCGTCGTAGCGCATCGGCTGGGCGATGCTCTTCAGCCCGCGCGCGCCGTACACGCACAGCGTCACCTGCTGCGCGGTGGGCGCCCACAGCTTGAAGCCGGTGCGGCCGCGGTCGATGTCCACGCCCAGATCATCCACGCCCTGCGCCGCGGCGAAGCGGTCGTCGAGCAGGCCTGCGATCTGCGCGGTGGTCGCGCCGAGGACGCGGCCGTTGGCGTCTTCCTGCACCAGCACCATCTGCTGCTTCAGCGCGGCATCCAGCGCCGCGGCGGAGGACGCGGGTACCGACAGTGTGATGCCGGCATCGACGTACTTGAAGCGCTCCAGCGCCTCGGCCGGCACGTCGCCGCCCACGACCAGCGCGATCGCGCCGTCGGCGCCGGCCACCGGCTGGCCGCGACGCACGTCGAGCTGGCCGGCGGCGGAGTGATACAGCTTGAACGTGCCGCTGCCGTCGACCTGCGGCCAGCGGATGCGGTCGCGGGTCAACCACACCGCACGCGCGTCGGTGCTGGAGACGCGGCGCGTGTCGGGCGTGGAATAGAACACGCGCGCATCGCCGCCGACCAGCCAGATATCGCCGCTGCGGCCGGCGATGTCCATCGCGCCGTAGCTCACGCGGATATTGTCGTTCCAGCCGTCCTTGTTGTTGACGCCGCCATTCGGATTGGTCGGCATGCCGTGGATGATGAACTCCACGCTGCGGCGGTTGGCGTCACCGGCCGGGTTGAGCACCGGCAGGTCGAAGGCGATTTCGTTCGGGCCTTCGACGCTGTAGCCGGGCATCGCCGACAGCGGCACCGGGTTGCCCCACTGGTCGAGCGTCAGGCCCTGCAGGCGGCTGGTGTCGATGCCGCTGGTCGGCCACAGATGCAGGCCCCACTGGGCGAAATCGGCATCGAAACGCTTGTAGTGCACGCGCACGGTGTCGATGTCGGGCACCGTGGTCAGCGGGTTGCTGCGGTAGACCGTGCTGTCGCCGGAGACCAGCCAGAATTCGTTGCCGTCGCCGAATTTCCATACGCGATCCACGCCGGGATCGCCGCCCTGGCCGGGCGGATGCACGATGAAGCCGAAACCTGCGGCGCCGGCCTGGGTGAAGGCATCGGCGCGGATGTCGAAATACGCGCCGTAGCCGTCGATGCCCGAACGCACCAGCGGCTGCGGCCAGGTGACGCCGGGATAATCGGCGATGTACTGGCCGGCCTCGTTGACCTGCCACAGATGCAGGCCCCAGTCGGCGTAGTTGCCGTCCGGGCGGTGATAGCGCACGCGCACATCGATCGGTGTGGTGCCGGCCGGCGGCGGCACCGGGTCGAGCACGGTGCTCGGCATGCTGGCGTCGCAGATGCCGGCGGGTGCGCTGCCGCCGTCGGACGGCGGCGGAGCCTCGTGGCCCGGCGGGGTCTGGCCCCAGCCCGGCGGCGGCGTGAGGTTGAAATCGCAGGCCGACACCAGCAGGGTCAGCACGAAGACGAGTGCGGCGGGCCACCAACTCCCGCGGCGTGAATCGAACAAGCGCATCCTGGCCTCCAGGGCATTCTTCCGACGAAGGGGCCGCGGTTCGTTACGCGATGCGTGCGGGTTCCAAAATCGCCGGTGACGTTTCACCGATGCCAAGCCATGGCCGCATGCGGGGGGGACAACGAATGAGCGGTGTCGACCATGCGAGAACATGCTCGCATTCCGGGTCGCGGTGCACTGTGTTCGATCTTGTCGCGAGGGACAAGGCGAAATGCGCTGGCTGAAAACGTATTCTCCCGTCGCGCGCCGTGTTCATGCGATGCGCGCGGACGAGCGGTATCGACGCGCATGAGGATGCTGCGGCGCAGCATGTTGCGATGCGTGTCGGGAGTGCTTCGAGAAGCGGGTCATCGCTGCATGCTTCGAGGCATGTGCGCGAGGACGCTGCGTGCGCAGGTGCATGCGCGAGCGCGTGCAGGGGCATGCGCTTGCGCTTGCGGGCATGCGAAGCGATGTGCCGCGTTCGATGATGTGTGTCGAGTCTGCGCTGCGGAACCCATCCCCACCCCGGCCCTCCCCTTGAAGGGGAGGGGGAAAAGCCGATGAAGTGGCTGGAGAAAACCGCTGTAGAGGATGGAGAAAACCGATGAAGGCGAGGGGGAAACGTCGGTGTGCGAATGTGTTGCGCGCGCATGGGAGTGTCTGCGCGCAGGCCTGTGCATGCTCACGCGCGCTTGCGCATGGGTGAGTCGCGCTGAAGGTGCGTGTCGATGTGGTTTTGCAGAACCCATCCCCACCCCGGCTCTCCCCTTGAAGGGGAGGGGGAACAGCCGATGAAGGGGAGCGGGAAAGCTGATGAAGGGGAGCGGGAAAGCCGATGAAGGGGGGAGGGAACGCCGATGACGGTAGGGAAAAAAGCTGGCGTCGTTCTGTGTGCATGTCGGCTGTTGCCGCATCACCGTCTGCGTGATGCATCGATCCTGAAAACGTATTCGCTGCGATGCCGGCGTCGCCGGGCTGCGGCTGTGGCAGGCTGCGCTCGCTCTCATTGCCGCTCCGGAGGCCGTCATGTCGCGTCGTCCCGCCCGCATCGCATCGTTCGTCGCACTGTGGATCGCATGGGCCGCGCCGGCGCTGTCCACGTCGCCGGCGGAAACCGTGATCGGCGATGCCAGCCATGCGCAGTGGGTGCCCTATGGCAACGGCAAGGCGAGCAACGCGCGTGCGGCCGATCTGCCGGGCGGCGTGGCGCTGCGTCTGCAGGTGCGACGCAAGGGCGCGCAGCCCTGGGATGCCGGACTCAGCGTGCAGTTGAAGGACGGCGTGCAGGCGGGCGAGCGCGTGATCGCGGGCTTTTACGCGCGTGCGCACACCGCCGCGCCGGGGCGCGACACCGCGATCGTGATCGCGCGCGTGCAGCAGAACGGGCAGTCCTACGACTCGGTGATCGAGGCGAGTGTTGAGATCGGCCCGGAGTGGCGCTTCCACTGTGTGCAGGGGCCGGCCACACGCAGTTTCGGCGCAGGATCGCTCGAGCTTGGCCTGCAGCTTGCGAGCGAGCAGCAGACGGTCGAGGTCGGCCCGTTCATGGTGGTGCGGGGTGGCGAAGGCGAGCGCACCCTGCTGCCCTGCGAGACTCGCATCACCGCGCGCTGAGGCTTCGCTCATCATCGGGCTCGCCGTCAGAGCGGGCCGACGCCTTCAGAGCAGCGGAATCTCCGATTCCTCGTGCGGGAATCCGAAGCTCCTGCGCATCTCGCGCAGGTGGTCGGGCATCGGCGGGCGCGCGATGCCGCGGGCCTGCAGCCATTGCTGGCACTTGCGCTGCCATTCCGGCGCGTCGGGGTTGCCGGGGTGCCAGTAGATGTCGTCGATCACGGTGTCGCGCACCACCGGCACCGGTTTGCCCTGCGCGTCGTAGAGCAGCCAGGCGTGGCCGTCCCTGGGCATGTGCGGCTGCGGCAGGTAGCGGCCGTCGGCATCGCGCGGTGCGGGCTGATAGCCCTTCGTGCGCACGCGCACCTCGGCGCCGTGCTCCAGCAGCCAGTGCACCTGCTCGAAGCCGCCGCGCCCGGAATACCACTGGATCGGCGGCCCGCTCCAGGTCTCGGCATCGATGTCGGCGCCGCGTTCGATCAGCAGTTTCACGTTCTCCCAGCGGTTGCCGGCGAGGAACGCGACCAGGGTGAGCGGCTCGCCGGCCATGCTGCGGGTGTTCGGGTCGCCGCCGTGTTCGAGCAGCAGGCGCAGATACGCCGGGTCGTCCGCGCGCGCGGCGAGCACCAGCGCATTGTCGTGGCGGTGGCGCTCGCGGCGGCTGCCGTCGTGGAAGCGGTCGGTCTCGCGCTCCGGCCTGCGCGCGTTCGGGTCGGCGCCCTGTTCGAGCAGCGCCTGCAGGCCTTTGGGATTGCCGGTGGCGACCGGCCAGGCGACCAGCGGCAGGCCGCTTTGGCGCGAGAACACGGTGTCGGGGTCGAGCCTGCCTTCGCCGAGCAGCCGGGCGATGGCCGCGGTGTCGCCGGTCTCGGCCGCGCGCGCCACGGCCAGTGCCTCGCCCGAGAAATGACGTGCGGTATCGTGGCTGGAAGCCGCCGAAGTGGACTGCCGACCGCCGCTGTCGGCGGGCGCGGGTGCGAGGCATCCGCCGAGCGCGAGAGACGCGGCCAGGGCGAGCCAGCAACATGAACGCCAACGCAATACATCGGGGCGCATCGCGAAAAACCGCCCGCGACAGGGGGTCGGGCACGCGGTCTTGATAGCAGAAAGCCGCGTTCAGGTGTACCGGGCGCCGCATGCCGGGGGTAGGATCGAAGACAGCATCCACCGCAGGAGCGCGCTGCCATGCCAGGCCCCGAAGACCGCCAGACGCCGGACCAGGTCCGCGCGCAGATCACGGAAGAACGCCAGCTCGTCGACCGCCTGCGCCAGGCGGGTCTGGGCACCGAGGCCGAGCGTCTGTCCGCCGATTACCACGGCCGGCAGATCTCCGGACTGGCCGCCGATGTCTACGCCTCCGCGCGCGGCGAGGGGCAGCCGCCGACCGGCTGGATCCGCGGCAGCGAACGCCCGGACCTGCTCGCCGAGCGCCTGCCGGGCATGAACCCGCAGCAGATCCAGGACCTGCTGCGCCCTGCCGGGTCCGGATACCGCGCCGAGATCTATCTGCCCGATCCCGCGGTGCTCGGCCCCGATGCACGCCCGGTGCTGGCGTTCAAGGGTTCCACCGGCGCCATCCTCGACCCCGCCGCCCCCGGCGGCCGTCGCGAGAGCGGGCCGGAGGACTTCCTCGCCAACAACATCCCGCAGGGCCTGGGCCTGCGCACCGACTACTACGACCGCGCGATGAACGCCGCGCGCATGCTCAGCCAGCAGCCCGGTTTCGATTTCGAGATCACCGGCCACTCGCTGGGCGGCGGCATGGCCTCGGCCGCGGGCGTGATCAGCGGCAAACCCACCACCACGTTCAATGCCGCCGGACTGCACCCGGAGACCACGCGGCGCTTCGCCGAGGACAACGGTCTGCCGGTCTACGACGCGCAGCAGGTCGTCCGTGCCTATCAGGTGGGCGGCGAGATGCTCACCGATGCGCAGACCGGCATCCAGTCGCTGAGCGAGGCGCGCCGGCAGCAGGGTGGGCGCTTGGCCAACGACATCGGCAGCCTGCTGCAGACGCCCGGCATCCGCGAGGCGGTCGACCGTCAGGTCGACCAGCTCCTGCCCGAGCACGCGCGCGATTCCGCGCGCGCGGCTCTGGGCGTGCTCGCACAGGGGCAGGGCGTGGAGGCGCTGCGCAACCTGCCCACCGCGGCCGGCGAGATCCGGCCGATGCTCGACCCGCACGGCCGCGGGCCCGACGGCCGCCCGGCGCCGCGTCCCGACCAGATGGCGCTGAGCGAGCTGGGCGCCTACGCCGGCCCATTGACCGACGTGCTCAGTACCGCCGCCGCTGCCGGTCGCGCCGGCCGCTTCGTCGGCGAAGGCGTGCGCTGGCAGGGGCAGGTGGTCGAGCAGGGCCTGAATCTGGCCGGCGACGGCCTGAGCTTCACCGCGCGCGTGCCGGCAGAGGTGGGCGCGCGCGTCACCGGCGCCATCGGCAGCTTCGAGAGCATGACCGTGCGCGGCACCGGCGAAGTGGTGGCCGGCGTGCGCGTGGGCGCTGGCTATCTGGAATCCGGTATCGACCGCGCACAGGGCAATGTGCAGTGGGGCACCAGCCATGCGTTGGCCAACGGCTTCGAGCTCGGGCGCAGCATCCCGGGGGCGATCGGCCAGTGGTTCGGCCGGCAGGCCGATGGCTGGCGCGAGCATGGCGACCAGTCCTACGCGCGCAACCAGCAGGAAGCGCAGCGCGCGCTGCAGGGCGCGCAGACCGACGCGCAGACCATCCGCGGCGCGAGCCAGCGCCTCGGCGGGCAGATCGAATACGGCGCCACCGTCATCGCCGACACCCAGCGCGCGATCGGGCAGGGCATCGGCCAGCGCCTGGAGCAGGGCGCCGACAGCCTCGGCGCTGGCGTGCGCGGGGTCACTGACCAGGCGCCGGCAGCGGGTGCCACCATCGGTGCCACGCTCGGGTTGGTGAGCGGCTTCGGCGCGACCCACGCGCCGTTCACGCCGGGCAACGCCTACAACCTCTACCAGACCGTCACCGTGGTGCGCGAAGGTCAAGCCACCGCCGGCGAAGCCGTGTTCCGTCACGGCATGGGCGATTCGATGATGCCCAGCCTCGACTCCGCGATCCAGGCCCAGGAGCGCACCGCACGCCAGCTGCTGGAGCAGGCGCTGCCGCAACCCGGCCAGGAGCGCGAACGCGCCCCGCAGCGCACCGGCATGCTGCTGGACGACCCGCTGCATCCGGCCAACGGCCTGTTCAACGGCATCCAGGGCGGTCTGCGTGAAGCCGGTCTGCAGGGGCAGGGCATGGGCGAACGCAATGTGGCGGCGACGCTCACCGCCAGCGCACTGCAGACGGTCTATGGCGGACAGATGCCCAACGGCGACGCCGAACTGCGCGTCGCCATCGATGGTGGCCGCAATCGCGCCTTTGTCTACGACGGCGAAGGTGCGCACCAGCGGATCGCGCACACCGACATCGCGACCGCGCGCGAGCAACCGCTGGAAGTGAGCACGCGCCAGGTGGACGAGGCGCTGCGTCAGCGCAACGCCGCCCTCGAACACGGGCCGCCACAGGCCCAGATCGAGCAGGCCGACCCGACGCGTACCGCCGGCACGCGCCAGCTCTGAGCGCCGGCGCCGCGGATCTCGCGGTCGGCGGCGCGCGCCGGCGCAGGCCTGTGTCGCTGTTGCCGCATCGCAGTCCCGCAGATACATGAAGTCCGGATCGCCGGCGCTGCGGCCGGAGAGGTCGGCGCACGACGGGTGGTGATGACGCGGCCGCAGCCGGCCTCCGGCACTGCAGAACAAACGCTGCCAGCAGCTACACCAGCGGACACTCCAGCAGATGCAAAGGCGACGCGGTGGCCGTGACCGCCGGAGCTGCGGACGCCGTTCATGCGATGCGGCTAGACTTCCCCCATCTCTCACCGCATGCGGCCCGATGGCGCCCCCAGTCGACGATTTCGAACGCCACCATCTGGCCCTGCTGCGACGCAAGGCGCGGCTGCGCCGGGTGCTGCGCAAACTGCCGCGGCGCGCCAACCTGGCACGCTATCCGGTGCTGAAATGGTTCGCGAAGCATGCGAAGAAGGCGCCGTTCCTGTGGTCCTTCAAGCGCCAGAACGTCATGGCCTCGCTGTATGTGGGGTCGGTGCTGGCCTTCCTGCCGCTGTATGGCATCCAGGCGCTGCTGGCCTTCGTCGCCGCGCTGCTGGTGCGCGGCAATCTCACGGTGATGGTGGCCCTGCAGTTCGTCACCAATCCGCTCACGATCATTCCGATCTACGGGCTCACCGGCTGGCTGGGTGTGACGCTGATGGATTGGCTCGGCATCGGCGAGCAGATGCATGTGGCCCTGCGCGCCACGCACGGGCTGTTCATCGGCGGCGTGATCGTGGGCCTGGCCTTCGCCTGCGTGGCCGACCTGACCTGGCGCCTGCTGGCCTGGGAGGCGCGGGTGTTCCGCGAGCGTCTGGCGCAGCTGCGGCAGCGCATGGCGACGCCGCCGGAGTGAGCGGCGTGCTGCGCCGCATGTGCGGTGCTGCGCGTGCGGCGCGCGCGATCCACGGGCCGGCGCCCGCGCGGAGCGAGGCCCGGAAACGCGTCGGCCGCGGGGGTGAGCCCGCGGCCGACGTCACATCAGATCGTGCATCGCATTCCGGCCGCCGTGAAGACGGCCGGAACATCCGATCCGATCAATACACTTCCAGCTCGTTGACCCGGGCGTAGTTGGTCTGGATCGTCGGGCCCGAGTAGGCCAGCACGCGCAGGCGGAAGGTCTGCACCGGCGTGATGGCGTGGCTGCGGTAGAGCGCGGTATTGCCGCGCACCGCGCTGGCGGTCACCCACGCGGTGCCGGTCCAGTACTGGATGTCGTAGTCCTTGATCGGGTAGCCCTCGCTCGTGTACAGGTCCACGCGCGAGACCGTGTACACCTGGCCCCACTGCAGCTCGACCCACTGCGGCATCGCCACGCCGCTGTTGTTCGACCAGCTGGTGAAGCCGCCGAGCGTGGTGCTGCGGTTGCCGTCGTTCACGCGGTACGGCGAATAGCAGTGGATGGTGCCGGTGCCAGAGCAGAAGGTGCTCGACGCCACCGCAAGGCCCTGCGGCGCGATGTTGACCGGCGCGGCGTTGGTCACCTGGACCTGACGCGACGTGGTGCGGCCGGTGGTGCCGAACTTGCGGCCGTGGGCATCGCGCCATGCGGTCAGCTGCAGGGTCTTGGCGCCGGTGGTGGCCCAGGCGTGGTTGGCGTACACCGGCTGCCAGGACGGCGGATTCGGCGCACCGGTGTAGGTGTTGCTGGTGCCGTCGCCCCAGTTCATGGTGTAGTCGACGTTGTCGCCGTACGGCCAGCACGGACGCATGCGGATCTTGTAGGCCGCGGTGGTGCCTGCGCCGACCGAGGCCGGGCCGTCGATCATCGGCGTGAGCGCGCTCGAACCGCCGCTCTGCAGGTCCCAGAAGCCGATGTACCACTGCTTCGACTTCCACAGCGTCTTCTTCCACGGGCTGGTGAAGAAGGTGTCGGCCTTGGCGGTGATCGCGATCTGCCAGTCCAGGCCGAAGGTCAGCGCGCTGACGGTCTCGAAATTGCCGTTCTGGTCGGCATCGCCGCAGGTGTTGCCGTAATAGCCCCACAAGTCGCCGTGCAGATAGCCGCGCACGCCCACCTGGGCATAGGCCACGCCCTCGTCGTACAGGAAGCCGCGCACACCGACGTCGGCATACAGCGACGGCTTGATCCGGCCCGAGACGCTGCCGCCCCACGGGTTGTCGTAGGTGTTCAGCGTGCTCTGGATGTTGTTGTAGCCGGTGCAGTTGCTGGAGGTGCAGAGATAGTCGAAGCTGCCGGTGAGTCGCTGACCGGCGCGGTACTGCAGCTGGCCGGAGACGCTGGCCTGGATTTCGATGCCGAAGGTGATCGGCAGGTTGAAGCCGATGTACACCGGCAGCGGGCCGGCCATGAAGAAGATGCCGCCCAGCGAGGGCTTGGCGATCTGGAACTCGATCGGGTTCGGGTTGGCGTAGCTGATCGAGCCGGTCAGGGTGACCGTGCTGTCGAGAGTCACGTTGCCCACCGCACGCACGTGCTGGAAACGCACGCCGTACGGCACGCACACCCAGAACACCTTGGTGCGCTTCACCCGGATCTTGATCTCGCCGTTGGCGTCCAGATTGCCGGCACCTTCGGCCTTGAACGTGCCGCTGAAGCCGTTGCCCAGGTTCTGGGTCTGCGAGAAGTTCGGGGTGTACTGCAGGCGCTTGTTCTTGGTGATGTGGCTGTCGCTGCACGAGCCGAACGGCCCCTTCGCGGTGAAGCCCTCTTCCATGAGCTGCAGTTCGGTGTCCTGGTTGGCGTAGTCGATCAGCGCCTGGGTCGGTGCGCCGAGTGCCAGCGAGCGGTTGATTTCGTCGACGATCGGCGCGTTCAGCGCGAACACCACGCTCTCACCCGGCTCGGCGAGCGCCAGCTCGTCGACCAGCTGGGTGCGGATGAGTTCCGGGATCGGTGCGTAGGCCACACCCTTGGCGCCCTCGACCTGGATGATTTCGGACTGGATGACGCGGCCCGACTCGTCGGCGCCGCCGACCGGCATACGGGTCCAGCCGCCGTCGGTGGGGATGGGGTCGATCGGGTCGATGGGATCGATCGGCTCGATGGGTTCTTCGAGAACCGGCCCGTCGATGATCGGCGTGAGGGATCTCTGCGCGTATGCGGAGAAGGAGAAAGTGAGTGCGAAGACGAACACACAGGCGTTGCGCACGAATGCGCCTCGCCTGTGGCCCGACCCGAAGGGTCTGGACGATTCCATGGCTGTTTCTTTCCTTTGCTGTGGCCGTCCGCGGCGCTGCCGGCGGTCGGTCCATCGTGAGTACGCCGCCCAGCCTGTCCGGGCGGCGCGCGCATGCTAGAGAGTTCGAAGTGTGAAGTCCATTACAAAATTGTGGCGCGGTGCACGTCGCCACGCCGTCACCTGCCCCGGTGGAGGCGACGGCGTTGATGGATAAGGGATTCCGGTCGTCGTTCGGAGCGTCGTGCCGCGCATGACGGACGACCGGCCAGCGCCCGGCCAGCGCCCGATGTCCTGGCCCGCGCCCGCCTCAGCCCGGCGAAAAGCGTTCGCGGGTGTCCATGCGCACGCCGCGCAGGGCCGCGGTGGCCAGATGGTCGGCATGGCGGGATTCGGCGAAGTAGCCCATCAGGATCGATCGGCGGCGCGTGCCGTCATGGTTGCGGCTACCCGCATGGACCAGGTCGGCGTCGAAGACCAGGATGTCGCCCGCGGTGCCGGCCAGTTGTACGGCCAGCGCTTCGTCATCGGCGCCGAGCGCGCGCGCATCCGCCGCAGGACGGTGGCTGCCGGGGACCAGACGCGTGGCGCCGTTGCCCGGGCCGTAGTCGTCGAAGAAGGCGAGCGCGCTGACCGTGTCTCCGGGACGTTGCCCGGAAAAGTCCCGGTGCAGCCCCTGGTGGCCGCCGCCTGGCAGCGGTTCGCGGCCCTCGACCTGGGCGAGGAAGAAGCGCTCGCCAATCAGCGTCCCCGCGGCCGCCAGCAGCGCCGGCAGCCGGCAGACCGCCTGCACCACAGGATCGAGGTCCAGCTGCGCATGCCGCCAGTCCGGCCCGCGCGGCACCGGCCAGCGCTCGGAGGGCATCACGCCGTCGTCGAAGGCGCGACGCAGCCCATCCAGCCAATCGGCGGGGATCGCGCCGCGAAGCAGAGCGTAGCCATCGCGCTGGAGCTGGTCGCGGTCGAGCATGCATGTCCCGGTGGGTGGGTCAGGCTGCACAGCGTAACCGCTGAGTGCGGCGCGGCGTGGGTTGCGGCTGCGGGGCTTGCGCAGCACCCGCAGGTGGCCCGGCGCGCCCGGCAGCGCGTGCGCCGAGCCTGTCCACTTGCCCGCGCTGCCGCGCACCGGCAGGATGCCCGCTCACGCCGACCCGGATGAATGCCCGCCATGTTGCGATGCCTGTTGCTGAGCCTTGCCCTTTGCCTGCCCACGGCCCCGCTGCAGGCGGGCACCACCACGGCGACATTCGACATCGGCGGTGTGGCTGTCCGCCTGGATGTGCCCGAAGGCTATGCGCGCGTGAGCCAGCGCTCGCCGGAGCTGCTGGCGTTCCAGCAGGGCATGCTGCCGCAGACCAATCGGCTGGTCGAAACCCTGATGACCGAAGCGGACCTGACGACCACGCTGGCCGGCGGGCAGAGTGCCGGCATCGCCTATCAGCTGCAGGCAATGCGTGCTTTGGAGAGCGTCGACATCGATGCGGCGAAGTGGCCGCAGCTGCGCGACGCCACCATTGAGCAGATGGGCGGCATCGACATGCGCAAGGTGATGGGGACCTTGCAGCAGCAGGCCGATCGCACCCTGGAGGCTGCAACCGACGGTGAGGTCGGTGTCCGCCTGGGCGACCCCTCGCAGCCCGCGCTGTACGCCACCGATGACCCGGATGCGGTGCATTTCTCGATGGTATTGCCGCTGGAGGTCGAGGTCGCCGGGGAAACCACGCAGCAGCGCATCGCCGCCGCCTGCATGCTGACCGTGGTTGCCGAGCGGCTGGTGCTGCTGTACGCCTTCCTGGGCATCAAGCCGGGCGACGACGAGCAGCAGGTGCGGGCGCGCGTGCAGGCGGCGGTGGATGCGCTCGGCGAGGCCACGCGCCGGGCCAACTCGCCACAGCACGCGGCCGACGCGCAGGGCTGACCACACTTGCGGCAGGCGGGCGGATGGGCGGCCGGCAGGTCGCCGGGATGCAGGCAAGGCCGGCAATGGGTCATCGCGGTCCGATCCGCACGCCGCCGGGCCGCCATGCCGCCGCAGGCTCAGAACAGCAGGTTCACCATCAACACCACCACGCCCGTATAGACCATCGACAGCGGCCCGCCGATGCGCCACAGCTCGCGCGCGGTGTAGCCGGCAGGGCCGGTGATCATCGACACCACCGGATTCGACGCGGTCATGAAGTTGTTGGAGGCCGACAGCGCGACGATCAGCGCGAACGCGGTGGGCTCGCCGCCTGCCACCAGCGCCAGATTGATCGCCACCGGCACCATCACGATCGTGGCGCCGACGTGGCTGATCACCAGCGAGAACGCGGTGGTGAACAGGCCCACCGCGATCTCCAGCAGCCACACCGGCGTGCCTTCGGGCAATTTGTCGAGCGTATGCCCGGCCAGCCAGGCCGCGGCGCCGCTGGAGTCCATCGCCCAGCCCAGCGGGATCAGGCAGGCCATCAGGAACACGGTTTTCCAGTTGATCGCCGCATAGGCCTCGTCCATCTTCAGCACGCCGGTCACCAGCATGCCGGCCACGCCGGTCATCAGCGCCACCGAGGCCGGGATGCGCGAGGAGAGCGCGATCAGCATCGCCACCGCGAAGATGGTCATCGCGATCTTGAATTTGTGCGGGCGCTGCTCGGCCTTCGGGTAGTCGGTCACCACCACCATGTCGCGATTGCCCGCGGCCTGCGCCAGGTCCTGCCAGATGCTGTGCAGCACCAGCATGTCGCCGACGCGCAGCGTGGTTTCGCGCACGTCCTCGCGCAGCACCTGCTTGTCGCGGTTGATCGCCAGCAGGCGCAGGTTGTAGCGCTTGCGCAATTGCAGCTGCGTGGCGGTCTTGCCGATCCAGGTGGAGGTGGGCGGGATCAGCGCCTCGGAAATGCCCGCACGCGCCGGGTTGAACAGGTCGGCGAACTCGCGCAGGCGCGCGCTCATGCGCAGGAAGCGGTTCTGCGCGAAATCGGCGATGGGCTGGCGCGGCCCCATCACGCCGAGCACGCTGCCCACCCAGATCCGCGCATCGCCGGGCGGCGCCAGGCGCGACTCGTTGCCGGTCTTCAGCGCGAGGATCAGCGGCGCATCGTGCAGGCCCTCGGTCTCGGCCAGCGACATGCCGACCAGCGGGCTGTCGGCGGTGACGGTGAGCTCGTAGACCTCGCCGTCAATGCCGTAGGCGCTGGCGAAATAGCTCTGGGTGAGCGCGGGCGTGACGCCCTTGTCGTAGTCGTCCAGCTCCAGCCGTCGGCTGCCGAAGTAGTGGAAATACGCCAGCCCCGCCAGCAGCAGCGCCAGACCGATCGGCAGCGGCGCGAACATCGGCAGCGGCTTGAGCGTGGTGAGGCCCGACGGCAGGTTGGCGTTGGCCGAGACCAGCAGGTCGTTGAGCAGGATCAGCGGCGAATTGCCGACCATGGTCAGCCCGCCGCCCATCACGATGGCCGCGCCGATCGGCAGCAGGAAGCGCGACAGCGGCAGGCCGGTGCGCGAGGACAGCCGCGAGGCCACCGGCAGATACAGCGCCATCACCGCCGGGTTCTGCATCATCGAGGAATTGAGCCCGGCGATGGCGGAGGTGAGCAGGAACAGGCGCTTTTCGACGCCGTGCGCGCGGCGCAACAGCCAGCCGGCCAGACGGTTGAGCGCGCCGGTGCGGTCCAGGCCCGCGCCGAGGATCATGGTCGCGATCACGCTCATCACCGCGTTGCCCGAGAAGCCGTTGAACAGGTCCTCCGGCGCGACCAGCCCGGTCAGGCCCAGCAGCACCAGCACAATCAGCGCCACCACGTCGGCGCGGATGCGCTCGAACACGAACAACACCATCGTCAGCAGGGTCAGCCCGAGCACGAGCTGCATGTCGCCGGTGAGGGTGAGGGTGGTTTCGTTCACTGCGGGTCGGGGTGGGCGTCGGCGAGGACGTGGTTGGCGGGCGCGGGAGACATGAGCCTCATCCCTCCACCCGGTGATACAGAAGATCCCATACCCCGTGCCCCAGCTTCTGGCCGCGGGTCTCGAAATGGGTCTGCGGGCGCCAATCCGGGCGCGGCACCGCGCCGCGCGGGCCGGCGACGTTGCGCAGGCCGGGCGTGGCGTCGAGCACGTCCCACATGTGTTCGGCGTAGGCTTCCCAGTCGGTGGCCAGATGCAGGCGCCCGCCGATGCGCAGCTTGCGCACCAGCAGCGCGGCGAAGTCGGGCTGGACCAGACGGCGCTTGTTGTGGCGCTTCTTGTGCCAGGGGTCGGGGAAGTAGATCCGGAGTTCGTCGAGCGCGCCGTCGGCGATTTCGCGCTCCAGCACTTCCACCGCATCGTGGCGGTAGACGCGGACGTGGTCGCTGCCGTCCTCGGCCAGCGCGTTCAGCACCCGGCCCACGCCCGGTGCATGCACTTCGATGCCGATGTAGTTGCGCGTCGGGTCATGCTTCGCAGCGTAGCGCAGGGCCTCGCCGTTGCCGAAACCGATCTCCAGCACCACCGCCGCCGGCCGCGCGGCGAACAGCGCGTCGAGATCGCGCGGCTGGCCAAGATAGTCCACCCCGAACCGCGGCCACAGCGCATCGAACGCGCGCTGCTGCGCTTCGGTGAAGCGGCCCTGGCGCAGCACGAAGCTGCGGATCTTCCGGGTGCCGGCCTCGATCGTGTAGGGCTTGTCCAGCGCCAGCCCGTCGTCGTCGGGCGGCGCGTCCTGCGCGTCGCGGGCGCGGCCCTGGTTCATCCGATCAGCCCGTCCACCGGCGAGGACGCCGAGGCGTAGCGCTTGCGCGGGATGCGCCCGGCCAGGAACGCGTGGCGCCCGGCCTCGATGGCCAGCTTCATCGCCAGCGCCATGCGCACCGGGTCCTTGGCCCCGGCGATCGCGGTGTTCATCAGCACCCCGTCGCAGCCCAGTTCCATCGCGATGGCCGCGTCGGAGGCGGTGCCCACGCCGGCATCCACCAGGATCGGCACCTTGGCGTTCTCGACGATTTCCAGCAGGTTGTAGCGGTTCTGGATGCCCAGGCCCGAGCCGATCGGCGCGGCCAGCGGCATCACCGCGCAGCAGCCGATCTCCTCCAGGCGCTTGGCGAGAATGGGGTCGTCACTGGTGTAGACCATCACGTCGAAGCCGTCGGCCACCAGGGTTTCGGCGGCCTTGAGGGTCTGCACCACGTCGGGAAAGAGGGTGCGCTGATCGCCCAGCACTTCGAGCTTGACCAGCGTATGCCCGTCCAGCAGCTCGCGCGCGAGCCGGCAGGTGCGCACCGCGTCCTCGGCGGTGTAGCAGCCGGCGGTGTTGGGCAGCAGGGTGTAGCGATCCGGCGGCAGCACGTCGAGCAGGTTGGGCTCGTCGGGGTTCTGACCGATATTCGTGCGGCGGATGGCCACGGTCACGATCTCGGCCCCGGCGGCCTCGGTGGCGCGACGGGTCTCGTCGAGGTCCTTGAACTTGCCGGTGCCGGTGAGCAGGCGGGAGCGGTAGGGCTTGCCGGCGACGACGAGCGTGTCGTCGCGGTATGCGGAGGCGTCTGCGGTCATCCGCGCATTATCGCCCAAGACAACGCCCGGTTATCGTCGAATCTGCGTTTCCGTGCCCCGGAACGGCCTATCGGCGTGCTATCGGCGTGCATCGGCCCCGCCGTGGGTCGTGCTCCGCGTTCAGCCGCCGCCGAGGGCGTGCACGATCTCCACCGTGTCGCCCTCGTGCAGCGGATGCGCCTCGTGGCGCCCGCGGGGCACGATCTCGCCGTTCACCTCCACCGCCACGCGTCGGCCGGCCAGGCCCTGCAGGGCGAGCAGGTCGGTGATGGTGGCGGCGGCGGGCACGCTGGCTTTCTCGCCGTTGAGTCGGATATGGATGGACCCGGTCTGCATGCGCGGCATTGTCGCCGCCCCGGGCCGGAATGCCCAGCCCGGGCAGGTGCGGGGACGCTGCCGACAGCGGGGGCGTCGAGGCCGGGCCGCGGACGAGGGTTTTCCGCAAAAACCACCCGTCCGCCGCGGGCTTGAGTCCGGCAGGGCTTCGTGAAACCATGCCGCGGCCATCCGCCTGCGTATCGTCGAGGCAGGAAGGAGTTTCCGTCGCGGGCTGCGCTCAGCATCGCCCGGCGATTTTTCCGCATCATTTCATCTGGAGGGGATATGTCGTTTCACACCCGGGCCAAGCGGCCCATGCGCGCTCTTCTTGCCACCGCGCTGGCCGTGGCCGCCATGCCGACCCTGGCCGGCGGCCCGTACACGCAGACCGTGTTCTTCGGCGACAGCCTGACCGACGCCGGCTTCTTCCGGCCGCTGCTGCCGGCCTCGGTGCGCCCGGTCACCGGCCAGTTCACCAACAACCCCGGCTTCGTCTGGTCGCAGTTCCTGGCCGATTTCTACGGCACCAGCGCCGCGCCCAACGGCAACGGCCAGACCGGCCCGAACTATGCCGCCGGCGGCGCCCGCGTCGGCGTCAACACCACCGGCGCGCTCGGCCCGATCCCCTCGCTGGCCACCCAGGTCAACAACTACCTCGCCGCGAACGGCGGCCGTGCCGACAGCCGCGCGCTGTACACCGTCTGGGGCGGCGCCAACGACCTGTTCGCCATCACCAACGCCGGTGCGGACCCCACGCTGACCATCGGCGGCGCCGTGGCGGCGGAAGTCGGCATCGTCGGCGCCCTGCGCAATGCCGGCGCCCGCTACATCCTGGTCGCCACCGTGCCGGATCTCGGCCTCACCCCGGCGTTCCGCGCCCAGGGCGCCGCCGCCCAGGCCGCCGGCACCGCGCTGACCACCACCTACAACAGCAACCTGTTCGGCGCGCTGGCCAGCAACAATCTGCGCGTGATCCCGCTGGACACCTTCACTTTCCTGCGTGAAGTGACCGCCAACCCGGGCGCCTACGGCTTCACCAACATCACCGGCACCGCCTGTCAGCCGCAGATCACCGCCAACTCGCTGACCTGCAACCCGACCAGCCTGATCAGCCCCGACGCCGGCAACACCTATCTGTTCGCCGACGGTGTGCACCCGACCAGCCGTGCCCACCAGATCCTGTCGCAGTACGCGGTCTCGGTGCTGGAAGGCCCGCGCCTGCTCGCCGCCCTGCCGCACTCCACCGCGGTGATCGGCCGCGCCCGCGCCGAGCGCGTGGCCGGGCAGATGGCCGCCAAGTCCGAAGGCGACGGCATGCGCTGGTGGGTCGACGCCCGCGCCGACATCCAGCGTTACGACGACGGCGGCCTGTACGACGCGGTCGGCCCCGGCCTGACCGGCGGCGTGACCTGGCACAGCGGCAATCTGGCCTACGGGGTGTACGGCGGCCTGAGCCGCAACCGCTACGACTTCGGCAACGACGCCGGCGACTACGACCAGACCGACGTCACCCTCGGCGGTACCCTCGGCTGGCGCAGCGGGAATGCCTGGGTCAACGGCCAGCTGGCCTACAGCCTGGTCCAGTACGACGTGGACCGCGAAATCTGGCTCGGCCCGTCCAAGCGCAGCCACACCGGCTCGCCGGACGGCAGCAACATCACCCTGGGCGTGAGCGCCGGCTACGACTTCGTCGGCGATAAGGTCACCCACGGCCCGGTGCTGAGCGTGCTGGCCCAGCGCATCGACGTCGACGGCTACACCGAAAGCAACGCCAACCAGTCCACCGCCCTGGGCTACCCCGACCAGAGCTTCGACTCGCTGATCGGCAGCATCGGCTGGCAGGCCAGCTTCAGCGTGAGCGATCACATGAAGCCCTACGTCCGCGTGACCTACGACCGCGAGTTCGAGGACTACGCCGAAGAAGCCTTCGCCCGCGCCCTGACCGTGCCCGGTTCGCTCGAGTACGCCGTCCCGGGCCTGGAGTTCGACGACAGCTACGGCACCGCCATCCTCGGCGCCCGCACCGAACTGTTCGGGATGGACGCCAACATCGGCCTGAGCACCACCATCGGCCAGAAGGGCGGCACCGACTCCACCGTGTTCGCCACCTTCGGCAAGGGTTTCTGACCCGACGCCCGCAGCATCCCGGCGCCCGGTGTTCCGGGCGCCGGAACCGCGCTAAACTCGGCGCCATGCGGGTGTAGTTCAATGGTAGAACTGCAGCTTCCCAAGCTGCTAGCGTGGGTTCGATTCCCATCACCCGCTCCACATCGACACCACGGCGGCCTCTGCGGAGGCCGCCGTTTTTTGTTGGGCGCGCCGCAGTTTGGACCCGCCGCAGTGCGCGTTCGAGGGCGGTCGAATTCCGGCGCGGGGATGCGTTGCGGCGGGCCGCGCGATGCCGCTGAACGGTGCGGGGGTTGCCGCTGGCCGATGTGGCCGGGTCGGTTACCAGTGTTCCGGCCAGGCCTGGCCGCTCGCAGCCGCGAAGTCCGCGTTCAAGCTGCGTGCGTGGGCGCGCAAGTGTGAGCGGAGCGGATCGGGGATGACGGTCGTCGCCTTGCCGGCGTGCAGGCGCGAGGCGTCGGGATTGAGTTTGTGCCGCAGGTGTTCCGGCAGGTCGCGCAGTTGTCTCATCGCCATCATCCGCACGGCATCGCGCGCTTTGCGGGCATCGAAGCTGATCGGAACCTCCGGGTCGATCTGCAGCCATTCGCAGAGGCTGCGGAAGCCCGCTTCCGGCGCCGCGTAGAACGCATCGAACAGCAGCACCCGCATCCGGTCTTCGGGGAATCGCGCACGCCAGCGAGCCAGCGGCGTGGCCATATCGAGCAGGTGCAGGTAGTGCAGGCCAAACGGGAAATAGCTGCTGTCGAACCGGGTCTGCCGCGTGCGCAGAAGCGCGGCAGCCGGATCGGACTCGCGTTCGTTGCCTGTGCGCAGATACAGCTCGTAGAGACTGATCGCCATCTCCGCGGGGTTGCGCAGCAGCAGCACGATGCGTGCGTCGGGATGCGCATCGGCGATCCGCGTCGGCGCCTCGCGGCTGTAGAAGTACCAGACCGAGGCCTCGGCGCGGTAGCGCGCGGCGCCGGCTGCGGCGAACAGGCGGGCATAGTCGTCGGGGTCGGACACCGTATGCGGTTGCTCGGGCAGATCCGGGGCGTGGAAATGCGGTTCCTTGAGCACCGAGGCGTAGACGTCGGGATGCTGCTTGAGTGCCGCGTAGAGCGATGTGGTGCCGCAGCGCGGTGCGCCGATCACGAAAAGGTTCGGACTGTTCACCACGGGAACGGCGCCCTGTCCTTGTAGAACATGCCGGTGTCGCCACCACCATCCAGCGCCAGCCAGAGAATGGTGTCGGCGCCCTCTTCGGGGGTTCGGGGCGCGGCGATGCCGCCCAGTTTGGTGCGCACCCAGCCCGGGGTCATGCAGTTGACGCGAATGCCGGCGTCGGCCAGTTCCAGCGCCATCGACTGTGTCAGCACGTTCAAGGCGGACTTGGAGCTGCGATAGCCCAGATTGTTGCCTTCGATGCGGGTCGAACTGCCGTGCCCGCTGGAGACATTGATGATGTGCGCCTGTGGCCGGCCAAGCATCAGCGGTACGGCGAGTTGGCTGAGCCGCCACGGACCGAAGAAGTTGATGTCGAAAGTCGTGCGTGCCTGCGCGAGGCTTTCCCGGCTGGGTGTATCGCGCACGCCGACGGAGACGCCGGCGTTGTTGACCAGCAGGTCGAGATGCCCGTGCGCTTCGGCGATGGCCTCGATCGCGGCCTTCATCGAGGCTTCGGACAATACGTCCAGCAGGATCGCCGTGACCCCGGGCAGCTGTCGGCGTTCGACCGTCGCCCGGCCTTCGTCCAGGTTGCGGCAGCCCATGTAGACGCTCACGCCGCGTCGTGCGAAGCCTTCGCAGACCGCCAGGCCGATGCCGCGATTGCCGCCGGTGACCAGGGCCACGCGCTGCGCGTCGGCTGAAGTACTCATGCCGTCTCCATTCGATAGTCGGGAAAGCGATTGAACAGGAACTGCTCCTTGCGCATCACCAGCGCGATCAGCGGCGCATCGAAGTAGTCCCGTGCGTCCGCGCGCGCCCGCGCCTCGTGCGCGTGCTCGGGCAACACGCGCGCGTGCATCCGCACCGCGCGGATGCGCGCCGCATCCACGCCGTAGCGCGCGAGCCGGTCCGCCAGATCGTCGTTGAGGCTTTCGGTACGCAGGAAATCGACCGGGTATTCGCAGGCGTGCAGATGCCCCCGCTGCAGATCCTGCGCGGTCAGCTCGGCGAAGGCGCGCTGCGGCTCCCGGCAGAAAAAGCGGATGAATTGTTCGGTATGCCAACCGGGGGCGTCTTCGGGCGCGAGTCGCCTCGCGCGATAGCCCGTGGGCGCGCCGCGGTGCGCGTTGACGAAGAACCGGTTGGCGATCGCCACGAAATCCGCGAACGACACCTCGGGGTACTCCGGATACACCTGTCTGATCGAGGCGGGGTCGCAGTATTCCTGCGGCTGCGTGCGCCACCAGCCGTAGTGGTATTGCGACACGTACCGGTCGAACGGCGAGCGCATCACCGACAGGATCGGTTTGCCGCGATCCGCTACGGGAATCTCGTCGCAGGTGCCGTGTTTGCGCCCGGTTTCGACGGCGGCATCGCCATAGACCTCGCGCAGCATCCGCGTGATGAAGGTCCCGCCCGTCTTCGGCATGTGGATGAAGACGCAATCCGGAGTGATCAGCATGCGCTCAGGCCCTGAGCGGGCGGGCATCGCCGGTGAACATGCGCTTGAGCCCCGCGCCGAGATAACGGCCGCTGTAATCGCCGTAGATCACGCCCTCGTCGGTGAGCCGGATCTGCCCGTCGTCGACCGCGATCAGACCCTCGCGGGTCAGGTGCGCGATGTCGTCGGCGAGCACCAGATCGAGGCGCAGACCGTGCCGGCGGCGATACTCTTCAAGGTCGATCACGGTGGTCTTCAGGCCCATCACCAGGTCGCGCATCATGTGATCGGCGCTGCTGAGTTCCAGCACGCGCTGGGTCGGGATGCGGCCGCTTTCCACGCGTTCCAGATAATCGTCGATTTCGCTGACGTTCTGCCGCGAATGCCCGCCGATGGTGCCGAAGGCGGATGCGCCGAAACCGTACAGGTCTTCGCCGCGCCAGCGGCTGATGATGTGGCCCTGCGGGTATTTGCCTTCGCGGGTGAAGGTGAAATACGTGGATGGCAGGTAGCCGTGCTCGCGCAGGTGCGTCAGGCCCCAGCGCGTGAACGCCATTTCCTGGTCGGCATCCGGCAGCGACAGCTTGCCCTCGCGGATATCGCTCATGTAGTGCGCGTTGGAGTACAGCTCCATCTTGTACACGGTGACCGCATGCACGCCGAGCGAGACCGCGCGGTGGATCGAATGCTGCCAGCTGTCCATGGTCTCGCCTTCGAGGCCGGACAGCAGATCGATGTTGACCACGGCGCCGGTCTGCAGCGCGCGTTCGATCGCCCGCGAATTCTTCGCGTCGGTGTCGTGGCGTCCGGTCAGCGCGACCACCCGGTCGTCGAAGGACTGGATGCCGAAGCTGATGCGGTTCACGCCGAGGTCGGCGAGGCCGTCGATCATCCGGTCGTTGAGCGTGACCGGTTCGATCTCGAACACGAATTCCGGAGCGTCCAGCCGGAAACACTGCTCGATGGTCCGTTTGATCCGGGCCAGCTGCACCGGCTGGATCACGCTGGGTGTGCCGCCGCCGAAATAGATGGAGCGTACGCTCCTGCCGCGCAGACGGTGCATGTCCGCGACCATCTCGATCTCGCGACACAGCGCATCGACATAGCGCTCGCGCACCGCATGCGAGGACTCGGACAGGATCTCGATCTTGTAGAAGCAGTAGCGACAACGCTGCAGACAGAACGGGATGTGGAAATACAGGTGCAGCGGTTTTTCCGCGACCAGGTCGGTGGCGCTGGCGGCCCTCCAGTGCCGCTGCGGGGGCCAGGCCACCACGAATCCGTTGCGGTTGGGCGCTTCGCCGCGATAGTCCGGGGAAGCACCCGCCGCGGACGGTGCGGCCGCATCGACCAGCGAGATATCGATGGATTCCATCACGCGCCGACCTCGCATGCGCGGTCGCTGCGTCGTTTCAGCACCAGTGCCGCCACGCTGTCGAGCGAAAGGAAGGTCTCGGTCTGCAGATCCTCGTCGAGGATGCGGATCTGGAAACGGCGTTCGATATGGTGGATGAACTCGGTGAGACTGATCGAGTCCAGTGCGAGTCCGTCTTCGAACAGCGAGGCGGTATCGTCGATCTGGGTGTAGTCGAGGTTCAGATCGAGATCCTCGGCGACGATGCGCTTGAGCAGATCGATGGCCTGGGATTCATTCATGGAGGTACTCCTTGGTGATGGCGTTACGGTCGGGCTTGCCGCTGCCCAGGCGTGGAATCTCGGTGGCGAGGATGTAGCGATCCGGGCGTGCGTAGCCGGGCAGCGCATCCGCCGCCTGCCGCTTCAGGGCATCGATGGTGAGGGCCGGCGAGGCGGGCAGCACCACGATGGCGATGCCCTTGCCGGCCGTGGTGTCTTCGTCCAGTGCGATCGCGACCGCGAGCGCGACCCCGGGCCATTCCATCACCGCGCGCTCCAGATCGGCCAGCACCAGCAGCTTCCCCGCACGATTCACGCTCAGGTCTGCGCGCCCGCGGATCGCGAACGCGCCGTCCTCGCGGAACTGCGCGATGTCGCGGGTGTCCCAGGTGTCGGGACATGCGTGCAGCGTGCGTTCGTGCACGATGTGGGTGGCCGCGTAGGGATGGGCGACGATCAGCGTACTGTGCTCGGCTGCCGCGTCCGCGGGGTATGCGTGGACGCCGTCGAGCGGACGCAGCGCGAGTGGCGAATTCGCATCGGAAATGGCGATCACGCCGAGTTCCGAACTTCCATACAGGTCGAAGACGCGATGGAAGACCTCTCGCGCCTGCGCATGCAATGGCGCCGGTATGCCGTCGCCCGCCAGCACCACGCCGCGGCAGCCTGCGATGGCGGTGTGCTTGCGCTGCAGCAGGGTGCGCAGCAGGTGCGGGGTGGAATACACCCATGTCGGTGCAGATGCCCGCAAGGCGTCGTTGAATGAGAGCAGATGGGCCTTGGGAAGCAGGTGGATCTCGGCGCCGGCCAGCAGTGCGGGCAACAGTGCCGCGCCGAGGCCATACATGTGATGCAGCGGTACGGTCACCAGGACACGGTCGTCGGCGCGTAGTTCCAACCGCCGCTGCGTCAAGGCCGCCGTCGCCAGCAGCGCGCCATGGTCGTGCCAGATCACCTTGGGCGGGCCCAGAGTGCCGGAGGACAGCACCGCCAATCCGTTCGGCCGGTGGTCGAAGCATGCATCGTGCGCGGTGCGGGGGCCGGGCACGCAGTCGGGAAGCCGGTCGGCTGAGGCCGAGACCACGGCATCGCAGACCTCCGGGGGTGTGGCATCGGCGGCGCAGAGCAGCGCCGGGTGTCGATCGACGATGGCAGTCAGCAGCAGCGACAGCATCTGCATCTCGCCGATGCCGCGCAGCGCCGGGCACCGGCCTGCATCCTTCTCGCCGATACACTGGCGCCACAGGTCGCGTCCGCGTGCCAGCAGCACTTGCAGCGTCGCGGTGTCCTTGCCCAGATGCACGAGGCTCCGGCTTTCGGTGAGTGCGCGGGCCCCGTCGTGCGCCGTGTGCGGGATCGCGTTCATCGTGATCGCGTTCATCGTGCGCGCTCGAGCGATTCGTTGTTGAGGATCTCGCGGATCTCGCCGCAATTCGCGCCGTTGAAATTCAAGGCGAAATGGCGAGAGATCGCCCACTGCGAGCGGGTTTGCAGGCTGCGCGGGGCGGGCACGCGCAGGGTCTGGATGTCCCGCTTCTGCAGCAGACCCTGATTGCCGGGGTCCAGCAACTTGCCGATGCCTTCCGCGCGGTCGATGAGCCGCTGTCGTTGATCGTCATCCAGATACGACAGCGCGATCTCGGATTCGGCGACCAGGATGATGTTGTTGGTGTCGCGGACGTACAGGCGCGAGCAACGATGCAGCACATCGCCGCGCTCCGGGTCGGATTCGATCGACTGGCGCAGCACCTCGACTTCGACCGGGCTGCCCGAGACGGTCTGCAGGAAGAAGGTCGTCGACCCCTGCAACGCCAGGTATGCGGCCAGCCGCTCCGACAGCGACACATCCATCGCTGCGGAGGATGGTTCGCTCGAAGTCGGGTCGGTACGTGTGGATGCGGCGCAAAAATGGGGTGACTGGGAGTTCATCAACGTCCGTGCTGAAAAGACCAACATCGGCCGTCATCACGACCACCGCATGCTGATGGGTACCCATGATCGGCCGCTTTCGCTGGCCGGCATGCCGGTATGCGCTCTTCCGCCCTGAAGAGCCGCATCCGGACTATAGGCGCAGCCGAACCCTGAATTCAATATCCGCAGGGTGCCCGAGGTTCCGCGGGAAGTGGCCTTGGCGAAATCGGGTCAGACACCGACGCCGGGGCCGCTCGCCCAGGCGAAGGAACGCCCCATCCCGGGCGCTGTCCGCGTGCGCTGCCGGGGCGCCATGCTTCATGCGCCGCGCGCACGTCGTCGCCGTCATTCGTGAACGGTCCCCGCGGGCGGGCCATGCGCACTGCGACCGTCGCCCGGGCTGTGCAGCGCTGGCCTGATGGCCGTCGCGACCGAGACCGCGCACACCCATGCGGTATTCCGGCAGCGTTTGGCGTTGGGGTCGTAGCCGCCGACGTAGAGCATGCCCGGCTCGAACGGGGACACGGCGAAGGTGCGTGCGGCGACGAGCTCCGGCGCCGGGGTCTCGGCGGATTCGTCGACCCGGCCGAGCGTGTAATGCGTGCCGTGCGGGTGGCGGATCAGATACCAGGCATCGCGCACCCACGCGTCCGCAGGATGCGTGTCGAGCTGCGTGCTGTAGGTGGCGCCCAGCCCGCACAGCAGCAGTCTCTCTCCGCCTTGGGGGTCGTCGACCGGGGTGAAGTCGTCGTAGGCCGCGACCGCGTAGGTCGGACGCTCTCCCCACTGCGCGGCGAGAAAATCGAGGACGTCGAGTTCGAGGGTTTCGCGGAAATGGTCGCCGGGGTCGATGCGCACGATCCGGCAATGATCGCCTTCCAGCGCGGCCAGCAGCACCTCGCCCGGGCCATCCGGATTGGGCACGGTGGTCAACCCGCGGAAACCGCTGCTGGGCGCGATCAGCGGAATCGGAATGGTGTACACCCGCTCCCAGCGTGGCGAGGGACCGTCGATGCGCCGGTAGATGTCGGGCTTGATGCTGACGTACAGCCGTCCGTTGCATTCGGTGAACGACATCGGGCGGCGGGTGTAGCCGGAGAGTTCCGGCGCGCTGTCCCAGCGGATTCCGCCGGGGACGCCCGGGTCGTGGACACCGCTGAAAATGCCGGTCGGCGCGGTGCCGGCGAAGACGCGTTCGTGCCCGGTCACCTGGTCGCGGTGGATGAAGAAACTGCGCGTGCTGGCCACACCGCTGCCGACGCCGAGCTGTGCGCGCGTCCAGGTGCCGCTGTCGTCGTCGAAGCTGTCGACATGCACCAGTCCGCGACTGTCGGATGGTCCGGCCAGCAGCCGCGATACGGGGGCGTCCAGGGGCCGGCCCTGCGCATCCCGGGTAAAGGTGACCGACTCCAGCGTGGTGCGCCAATGCACGCGTTCGGCGGAGTGCACCAGACGCCAAGGGCCATCGGCGCGATCCAGCACCGCGATTTGCGCACCGTGCTGGGGGTCGTCGTGCCGGTAGTCGTGCAGCTTGTAGGACAGCGATGCGTACAGCCGGCCGCGATGCGCGACCAGGTGCAGCACTTCGGTGCCGCCGAGGCGCTGGCCCTGGTCTTCGTGCCGGCCTGCGCTGAAGACGCGGCGAAACGGTGCCATGGAGGACGGTGCCATGGAGGACGGCGCCATGGAGGACGCGGTGGATGCTTGCATGCGGGCTGTGCCTCGAAAATAACGGTCGAGGGCCTCGATGGAGGCCGGTTCACGCGCATGGGCGTAGAGCAGTCGCCGGAACTCCTCGCCATGCGCGTCGTCGATGTGCAGATGCTGCGGAATCCAGCGGTGGATGCGTTCGCCCATGCCCTGGATGTCGCGGTCCGCGCGTTCGGCCAGATGCGCCAGCACGCGCTCGGTGGCCCGATAGCCACGGGCAAGGAATTGCGCGATGCGGAACGTGGTGCGGTAGCTGGTCTCCAGCACGCGCGGATGGGTGATCAGCCGCAGCCGCCTGGAGTACAGATCGTCGAGATCGCACCCGAGCGGGTCGAGCAGGCACTGTTCGCGACAGTCGAAGTACAGCGCATTGACCGAGAAATCGCGCATTTGCGCGTCTTCGAGCAGATCCCGACGGGGCACGAAGGTGGTGCTCCACATGTCGTCGTTGCGGATGTCTTTCCAGCTGCGCAGCATGTTGATGTCGATGCCGCCGGAGGCGTCGTCGCCCCAGCGCGCCACCCCGAAGCGGGCGTTGTGCATGCGTATGGCGTCGATGTCCGGGTATGCGTGCGCCAACACGCGCAGCGCGTCGTCGACGCCGGTGTCCACGCACAGGTCGATGTCCTTGCCGGGCCGCCCGTCGAGCCAATCGCGCGGCGCGCCGCCGACGATGAACACGCGCATGCCGGCGGACTGCAGCAGCGAGATCACCTCGCGCACGCGGATATCGTGGCGAGCGTCGCGATAGGCCGTGCGGTCCAGTGCGTCGGCAACCAGGCCGCGATCCAGGGCGATGTCGATGCGGGGGGCGTGGGCACGCCCGGGTTGCGCCTCGACCGTCTCCACCTCCGGGGCGTCGATGCCGTGTTCGGCGGGGCCGTGTTCGGATGGGGCGCTCAAGACCGCGTCCCCACGCCACGACGCAGAAGCGCCAGCGCCAGGGCGCTCAGCAACACCGTCGCGGCGAGCATCACCAGCAGCGAGACGCCGACGTCGAGCTCATGGCTGCCCAACATGCCGTGGCGGAAGGTCGCGATGATGTGCGCCAGCGGGTTGATCAGCGCGAGGTCGCGCCAGGGGGCATCCAGCAGACCGATCGGATAGAACACGCCGCCAAGATAGGCGAGCGGGGTGAGCACGTAGTGCGAGACATGGCCGATATCGTCGAGCGTGCGCGAATACAGGGCGTTGATGAAGCCGAGCAGCGCGAAGATCGTGCTGGCCAGGAGCGCCGACATCGCGGCCAGCGGGGCGTGCACCAGCGGCAGCGAGGGCGACAGCGCGAGTGCGATCCCGAGCACGATCATGCCCACCATGACGCTGCGCACCACGGCGCCGATGACATACCCCAGCAGCAGGACCCAGCCGGGCATCGGCGAGACCAGCATTTCCTCCACCGCGCGATTGAAGCGCAGGAAGAAGAACGAGCTTGCGGCGTTGCCGTAGCTGGTGGTGATCATGCACATCATCACCAGTCCCGGCGCGATGAACTGCAGATAGTCGATGCCGCCTTCGAAGCGGCCGATGCGGTCGCCGATCAGCCTGCCGAACACCGCGAAGTACAGCGCCGCCGACAGCGCAGGCGTCACCAGCGTTTGCAGCCACAGGCGCAGGACCCGGCTGAGCTCGCGCCGCACGATGCAGTGCAGCGCGACCAGAGGCAACGATGCGCTCATGCCAGGCCGCACTCCGCCGCGATGACGGAGTCCGGCGCTGTGGCGCTGGGCAGGGCCGTCCGCCAGGCGTTGGCCCGTGCGGTGATCTGCACCACCAGCACCTTCTTCAATGCGCTGTATTCCAGCCAGGATGGGTGCGGCACTTCCGCCAAGGCACGCTTCAGCGCCACATACGCCTGCCGCTCCTCGGGGAACGCGCGCAGGAAATCCCGGAAATTGGTGAGTTCCGCCAGGCGCGGATGCGCGGCGGCGCAGGTATGCACCACGAAGGTGGTGCCGCCCTCCTGCCCGACGCGCCAGTGCCAGGAAAACTCGGCTGCGATGGGGCTTTCTCCGTGGGCCACGTAGCCCAGGCTCGCCAGTGCCCGGGTCAGGCCATCGGCGGCGGACGCCGTGTGCATGGCGACGGCGATGTCCAGGATGTTCTTGCTTGCCAGGCCGGGGACCGCGGTGCTCCCGATATGCTCGATGGCGGCGAGGTCCGCGCCAGCCAATGCTGCCTGCAGCCGTCTCTTCTCGTGCTCGAAATGCTCGGGCCAGCTCGGGTCGTAGCGGCTTTCCAGCTGCAGGTCGAGCGCCGGCGCTCGCACCCGCGAATAGCGGCGCACGAATTGCTCGAGCGATTCGGTGCCCAGGTCGCCCGGCTGCACCTGCGCCTGCAGGCGCCGGAGGGTGCGGGCCAGGCGCAGAGGGTCGCCCAGGCGCGTGGTCTCGGTGTTCATCGTGGCATGCCCTGCGGCGTGCCCGTCGCCGTGTCGACATCGCAGCCTGGGCGTTGCAGAGGATCGAACGCAGGGCGGAGACACGGGCTAGAGACGTGCGGTGACGGGTTCATCCTGATCCTCGATACGGCGACGCAAACATCCGATCCCCGGGGTCCGTCATGGGCCATGCATGCATGCCGAAGACCCTGTGCGGGGTACTTCGGAACGCACGGGGAAGCTCAGGATAACAGTCGCGTGCCATGCCCCCAATGCGGTGTGCCGCGCGATGGCGGGCCGGAGGCGACATCCGTGCGTGTCCGGCCGTCACGGCAGCTTGCCGCGATGCCGTGCCCACCACACGCGATTACGGCACGCACACGGGAAAACGCCCCCTGTCGGCCCCAGCCCGGCGGCGAAGGCAGGACTTTCGGCCCACGGCAGCCTGGCGAGGCCGTGCTAGCGTTGCGGCCCCAGCCGCATCGACCCCGGGACTGCCATGTCCGTACACTCCAAGCTCGCCTTCAGCCTTGTCGCGCTCGCGCTGTGCGCGCCTGCGCAGGCTGCCGACGCCACGTCCGCAGGAAGCCTCATGCCGACCACTTCCGCCGCCGCCGCGGCCAAATCCACCGACGACCCCTATCTCTGGCTCGAAGGCGTCGAAGACGAGAAGGCGCTGGACTGGGTCCGCGCGCGCAACGAGAAGGCGAAGGCCGAGATCGCGTCCAGGCCCGAATTCCAGACGCTGGAAGCCGATCTGCGCGCGATCCTCGATTCGGATGCGCGGATTCCGTCGGTGCAGAAGATCGGCGAGTACTACTACAACCTCTGGCGCGACAAGCAGTCGCCGCGCGGCATCTGGCGGCGGACCACGCTGGAGGAATACCGCAAGCCTGCGCCGCGCTGGGAGACGGTGATCGACCTGGACGAGCTCAACGCCGCCGAGGACGAGAACTGGGTCTGGCAGGGGGCGGAATGCCTGAAGCCGGAGTACGAGCGCTGCCTGATCGCGCTGTCGCGCGGCGGCGCCGACGCCAACGTCACCCGCGAGTTCGACCTGCGCAACAAATCCTGGGTGGCCGACGGGTTCTATCGCCCCGAAGCCAAGGGCGGGCTGCAGTGGATCGATCTGGACACCGTCTACGTCTTCACCGACTTCGGCAAGGGCAGCCAGACCAGCTCCGGCTATCCGCGCATCGTCAAGGAGTGGAAGCGCGGCACGCCGCTGGAGGAGGCGAAGACGGTCTACGAGGGCAAGCCGGGCGATCTGTACATCTCGGCGTACCGCGATCTCAGCCCCGGCTATGAGCGCGATTTCGTCTCGCGCACGGTGGCCTTCTTCAACGACGAGCTGTACCTGCGCAAGGACGGCCGGCTGATCAAGCTCGATCTGCCCAATTCGGCCAACAAGATGGTGCACAACCAGTGGTTGACCGTCGAGCTGCGCGAGCCGTGGAAGTCCGGCGGCGTCGACCACCCGGCCGGCTCGCTGCTGGTGATGGACTTCGACAAGTTCATGGCCGGAGAGCGCTATTTCTCGGTGGCCTTCCGTCCCGACGACACCACCTCGCTCTCCAGCTATGCCTGGACCAAGCGCCATCTGGTGCTGAATCTGCTGGAAGACGTGAAGACCCGCCTGCGCGTGCTCACGCCGCTGGATGCCGAGGCCAATTTCAAGCAGTCCGCCTTCGTGGGCGCGCCGCGGGTGGGCACCGCGGCGGTGAGCGCGGTCGACCCCGACAACAGTGATGCGGTGTGGCTGACGGTCACCGATTTCCTGACGCCGAGCGCGCTGTCGATCGCCGAGATCGGCAAGCAGCCGGAAGTGCTGAAGACAATGCCGGCGTTCTTCGAGGCAGAAGGTCTGGTGTCCGAGCAGTATTTCGCGACCTCGAAGGACGGCACCCGCGTGCCGTATTTCGTGGTGCGTCCGAAGGATCTGGCCTTCGACGGCAGCGCGCGCACGCTGCTGTGGGGGTACGGCGGCTTCGAGGTGTCCTACACCGCGAGCTACAACTCGATGGCCGGCCGCGGCTGGCTGCAGAAGGGCGGCGTGTTCGCGCTGGCCAACATCCGCGGCGGCGGCGAGTACGGCCCGCGCTGGCACCAGGCCGCGCTCAAGGCCAACCGGCACAAGGCCTACGAGGACTTCGCCGCGGTGGCAGAGGATCTGGTGGCGCGCAAGATCACCTCGCCGCAGCGTCTCGGCGCGCAGGGTGGCAGCAACGGCGGCCTGCTGATGGGCAACATGCTGGTGCAGTACCCGCAGCTGTTCGGCGCGATCGTGTGCCAGGTGCCGCTGCTCGACATGAAGCGCTACACCAAGCTGCTGGCCGGCGCCTCGTGGATGGCCGAATACGGCGACCCCGACAAGCCGAACG
>ERZ1066123.79-NODE-79-length-79327-cov-21.237675_pt1 | contig 79327 bp, 51 predicted proteins | sample MGYA00382770_ERZ1066123 | MGnify/ENA primary metagenome ERZ1066123 (study PRJEB33369, sample SAMEA5778353) | biofilm metagenome | biome: Industrial cooling water; feature: Water cooling tower basin; material: Biofilm | place: United Arab Emirates | collected...
TGCCCGCCGACGCCATCCTGATCGAAACCCTCTCGCGCAACACCCACGACAATCTTTTCCAGGCCCGCGCGCTGCTGCGTGCGCGCGACAAGAGTCGTGTCGTCGTGGTCAGCGACCCGCTGCACATGGCCCGCGCCCTGCGCATTTGCCGCGATCTCGGGCTGCAGTGCCTGGCCTCGGCCACGCCCACCAGCCGCTTCCGCAGCTTCGGCACGCGCTGGAAATTCCTGATCAACGAAATGTATTTCTTCCACCGCGACCTGTTCGAGTCCAGCACCGAACCGGGTGCGGATGCGGATGCGGAGGCCGAGCGCGCATCGCAGCCGCTGCCGGCACCGCCCGCCGGCTGACCTCCCGCATCCGGGGCCTGCGCCTGCACAACGCCGACGCCGCATCGCGGCTCACACCACGCTTTCCATCCCTACCTCGACGCTCCGCCATGTCCGAGATCACCGCACGCCAGCGCGCCACCACCCTCGTCCGCGACTACTACGCCGCCTTCAATCGCGGCGACTGGGCCGGCATGACCGCCCTGCTCTGCGACGATGTGGCCCACGACCTCAACCAGGGCCCGCGCGAAGCCGGCCGCGCCGCCTTCGACGCCTTCCTCGCGCGCATGGCCCGGAGCTACCGCGAACGCCTGGAGGATGTGCTGGTGATGGCCGACGACGACGGCCTGCGCGCCGCCGCGGAATATGTGGTCCACGGCGAATACCTCGCCGACGACGCCGGCCTGCCGCCCGCGCGCGGCCAGCGCTACGTGCTGCCGGGCGGCGCATTCTTCACCCTGCGCGCCGAAGCCGACGGCCGGCTGCGCATCGCGCGGGTGAGCAACTACTACAACCTCGAAGACTGGGTGGCGCAGGTGCGCTGACCCGCATCACGCGGGGCATCGGCCCTCGACGGCATCACTCCACCGCCGGGCGATCGGACGGGCCGTCACGCCCTGAGCCTTCCGCACGCTGCGGCTCCGCGTTCCCGGTCTCGACGGCATCCTGCTGCGGCGCGTCCTCGTGCCGTTCGATGATCGGGCATGTGCCGACGCCTTCTTCGCGCGCGCCGAAGGCGGCCTGGTATCCCCACCACAGTGCGGGCGCGATGAGGAGCAGGCTCACCACCGTGGCTCCTCCTGCAATCACTGCGAAGTCGTTGTGGTCGACATCCTCCTCCGAATCGCGCAGGTCTCGTATCGCCCAGGCCATGTCCGCGACTGTCAGCACCACGGCCACGACGAACAGACGCTGAAGATCGATCTCCCGAATCACTGCGGCATCCGGCTCCCAGTACGCCCATGCCGATGCGATCAGAGAGGTTGAGGCGCAGACCAGCAACGCAATGCGCGCGAAGCCGGCGCGATGATCGCGCATCACCTCGTTCACGCCCATCACAGTGACCACGACCAGCGCCACGAAGTAAACGACGACCCACCATTCCATTGCGCACTCCTGTCGATTTCAACCTTCTGATGGCTCTGCAACACGACAACCGGATGACCCGACGCCCCAAGGCCGGATATGGCGCGCCACGCCGTTCCCCGCAGACGTGAAACGGACGCCGAGTTCCCGATCTCGGCGCCGGTCCTGGCCTACTCCTCCGCCATCATCGCCCGACGCCTCATGCGTGCTCAGGCTTACTTCGTCTTCCGGCACTGCTGCATCACCGTCTTCGCCTGGATGCCGCCCTTTACCTGCAGGTCGAGCACGGTCTTGCCGTCCAGCGCCAGCTGGTAGGGCGTGGTGTCGGTGAAATTGGCCACGGTGGCGTCGATGTCGATCTCCACCAGCAACACGGCCGCATCGGTGCCGGTGGCGGGCACGATCATCACCGGGATGTCCTGCGGGCCGGCGGAGGAAGAGAGCTTGGCGACGGCGGTGCGTGGCTCGGTCACGGCGGGAATATGCGGGGAGGTGATCATGATCCCGCTCCGCGCCCGCTTCGAGGTGGGGCCCGCGAAGATCAGGCGCTGGTCGCCGCTGGCGTAGGCGATGGAGCAGCCCATGCCTTTCTTTTTCTCGTCCTTGCGGAAGATCCAGGAACCGTCGGCGGAGTACGACACCACCTCGACCCCCTCCACCCTGATCTTCTTGAGCACGTGATCCTGCGCGGTGATCGTGCCGACGCCGGAGTCCGGCTGGCCCGGGGCCGGCGGCTTGAGCTTGGAGTCCTTCGGGAAGTGATAGGACTTCCAGGTGCCCTCGCGGTCGATCTCTTCGTGCAGCAGGCTGATCACCTCGATGAACTCAGAGCGCGCCGGCGCGTGGAAGACATCGATCACCGAACAGGACTGGCGGCGGGACTTGCACAGATCGGCCAGCGCACTGCGCGCCTTGCGCGGGCTGTCGGCGAACGCCGCGTGGGTGATGCCCGTCTTGTCGGTGCCGGCCGCCACCGCCATGTTGCGGCCGGACACCATGATGTAGCAGCCCTCGCCCATCGTCGCCGTGCAGGCGTCCAGCACGACCTTCTCGGAGGCACTCACATAGAACTGGCCCCAGGTGGCCCAGACATCGCGGTGGCGCGGATGGCCCGCGACGGCGATGACATTGTCCACCTTCACCGGCGGCGAAACCGGTCCCTGCGATGCGCCCCCGCCGTAGCCACCGCCGCCCGCCTGCGCGCAGATCGGCGTGGCGGCGATGCCGTGCGAACCGCCGCTCACGCCGATCTGCTGCTCGCCGGGGCCCGGGCCGCCGGGGCAGGGATAGTTCGCCGCGGCCGGTTGCGGCATGCCGAGCGTGCAGAGCGCAGCCGCGGCGATCAGAAGGGCCGACAGGTGAAACCTCATGTGCGATCACTCCAGAGAACGAGGGTCAGAGCAAGCAGCTCGAAATCAGGCAGGCTGGTGCGGCAGCGGAGCGTACGAGACGCCAGCGCACAGCGCCACGTCTTCTATCCACGCCTTCTATCCACGGCCTCGACGCACGACGCGAAGCAGCTTGGCGCTGTAGCTGCGCTGATCGCAGTCCACGCCGGTGCGGTAGTCGCCGATCTTGATCGTCGCAGTGCCGCGCACGCTGCGGGTCGCACGTGAGGACAGGGCGCGTCGCTGTTTCGGGGTCAGCAACGTATCGAGCGCAGGGTCGGTGTTCTCCAGCCAGACCTGCTGCACGAGCGGCTCACCCTCGGGATGAGGCAGCAGGGCCTGAGAGGCCGTGTCCGGCTGGAAGAAAACGACCAGATAGTCCGGATCGCCCTCTTCGAAACCGGCCGCCCTGCGGGCCTCGAAGCGGCCGGCGATGCGCACGGTGCCGGTAAACACCGACACATTCACATCGACCAACTCGCCGGTTGCCTTCAGCGGCGACGGACGCGCCGAAACGAACGTCGGCGATTGGGCAGAGGCGGCGCCGGCCACAAGGCACAGCGCCAGGCAGGCGGAGCGGATGAGCGAGTGGATGGACATGGGTGTCGGTGTATGTGGATAGGTGAAAGAGGCGCCTTGATACTGCCCTCGTCGCCAGGCCGCGTCCAGGGAGCCTCCGGCCCATTCGGAGGCTCTGCACGCAGAGGACGGCGCGCCCGCATGGCGATCACGCAAGCGCTCGATGTGGCCCCAGCGGAGTTCAAGCTGCACCACAGCGGCAGGTCATGCCGAACGCCGCGATGCCCAGGCCGACGGCCATGGACAGCACGATCCACAGCAAGTCGATGCGCTGCAACCGCAGCCACGCCTCCAGCCCGCGCGTGACAGGCGCGGCCTTGTGTCGCCCTGTATCGCGCCGCGCCAACGCACGCGCGATCACGAGCATGGGAAGTGTGGTTCCGATGAGCAACAGCATCACTCCCAACGGTGCGCGCCCGGAGGCCAGCATCAGACCGCCGCCGAGCAGCCAGAACAGGGCGAGGAGGAGGAAATGGGCGATGCGGTGCATGGCGCTGATGATGACAGACGGGTGCGGCGGTGAGGGACGATGGCATCCGGGCGCCCCCGGGTTGGGGACGAGGGCACCCACACATGATCAGTCGCTTGCAGGGAAAAGTGGGTGTCCCGGTCTTCGTTACACTGCCCCGATGCCTTCCCCGCCCGTGATCGACGGTGTCTCCGCAAGTCGCTTCCAGTTGCCGCCCGGCCCGTGGCCGACGGTGCTGGAGGCGCTGTGCGCGTGCTTTCCTAGGGTAGAACGGGAGCTCTGGGCGTCGCGCTTCGCGCGCGGGCGGGTGCTCGATGCCGCGGGCGAGGCGCTGCCTGTGGAGGCGCCGTATCGCGTCGGCGCCGAGATCCATTACTACCGCGAAGTCGTCGATGAGCCACGGCTGACCGTCGAGGAAACGCTCCTGCATGTCGATGCGGACCTGATCGTCGTCGACAAGCCGCATTTTCTGCCGGTGGTACCGGGCGGCGCCTACGTCACGCAGACGCTGCTGGCGCGGCTGGTCCGGCGCTTCGGCGACATCGGCATCGCACCGCTGCATCGGCTGGACCGGCTCACCGCGGGGCTGGTGCTGTTTTCGGCGAACCCCGCCACGCGTGCGCGCTATCAGGCCTTGTTCCGCGAACACGCCATCGACAAACGCTACGAGGCCATCGCGCCGCCGCTGCCCTCGCACGCGTTCCCGCTCGAGCGCCACACGCGACTGGCGCACGGCGAGCCGTTCTTCCGCATGCGCGAAAGCGAGGGCGTACCGAATGCGCTGACCCGCATCGACGTGATCGAACGCGGCGAGCACCTCTGGCGCTATGCCCTACAGCCGGTGACCGGCCGCAAACATCAACTGCGTGTGCATATGGCCGCACTCGGCGCACCGATCGAACACGATCCGCTGTATCCAAACCTGCGCGATGAAGCAGAGGGCGTGCACGATCGCCCGCTGCAGCTGCTGGCCCGTTCGCTGGCATTCGTCGATCCGCTGGATGGCCGGCGACGAGCGTTCGAAAGCCAGCGATGTCTGGGGAGTGTGTCGTCGTTGCCGAGGTCGCTTTGACGCGCCGACCGCCGGAGGTTGCAGTCGTCGGCTTCGAATAAGCAGATAACTGACTACATGTAAAAACTATAGTTGACCTGCGGCTTCTCTGATGCATCCACATATTTCATGATGTCCCCGACCTTGCGAGCACACTCCAATGTAATTGGCAGCCGACCGTCTAATTGCGTGTTGTTCCAGTTCATTTTCGATAGCCCCAGGATCTCTTTCGCTATGTCCTCCAGCGAGGAGTCGCTTTCAAATATCTCTATACGCAGAGGACTGGGGATATACATCCCTGGATATGTCTTGTAAAAATCGACGATCCCTTTGGTATACAAAATGCCCTCGCGCTCTGTCAGACTAAGAAGTGTCCCTCGCGCAGGGGGATACTCCTTCGCGCTGAAGAGCCTGATGTCCGTCGAGCTGATTGAAACAAAGTCTCGTGTAGCGATGCCCTTTGAATCCAACACTTTGCTGAATCCAGCGATCTCAGTTTCTCTAAACCGACTGGACTTGTGGATCACCACCCTCGCTGGCTTCTGCATGAGCGCATTCTCGTACTCCGCCAGTGCACTATGCAGCAGATCATGTGCCTGATTTTCATCCATGTATGGGTGTCGGTCATTTTTGTCAATTGACACAGGAGCGCCCCGCAGAATTACACCATGTCCGAACTCATCGAATACCTGCGCCAAGCTCGTTGAGATCGTCTCTCCGTCGCGGCTCTTGTAGAAGCCAATCCCAATGTAGCAAGTCTTCGGCTTGAATTTATCCTCTACCAAGCGCCAAGGCACCGTCCGATTTCCCTTGTAGTACAAAGCAGTGCAGAAATTCCAAGCTTTGGTGGCCAAGTCTTGTTGGTCTATCGACGGCTTAACCGATAGTACCGTCTTCTCGCGAACTAGCTGCAGCGGAATACCTAGATGCATGCAGCGGGCCTTTAACAAACGGCGGAAATTGTGTTCCATATAGGTATCCATCAGCTCATTATCTTGGGCGCCGCTGGCCTTGGTCAGCGAATCAAATAGGTCGTTGGGAACAACACAGATGATCACATCGACCGACCGGTTCTCCGAAATAAATCTTGCCTGCTCATAATATAGATCTACGCATTTGACGACTCGATCTTCGCGCGAGGTTATCCTCGCAATCTTGTTGATCTCGGATTTTTGAAGCGTTCGGGTGTACTGAGGCGATGAAAGCAAGCGTGTAAAGAACCCGTAGTGCTCGTTGACCCCCCCAAAGCCCTTGAACAAATTCGGAAACTTGTTGTCAGCCTTAGACGGTATCCCGCGCTTGCAATGATCCAGCCACTCATCAAGAAGGTCGACACCTTCGCCTCGACCCACGATCCCAATACGAAGTTCACTTCGCCTTAGCTCATCGCGCTTGTCGTATACGCCAAGCGTCTCGATGCCTGCCCTGGGGCAGATGTGCGTTCCACTGCCGAACTCGAGCAGCGGCTCCTTGAGCACCTTAACCTTCATCGCAGTCTTCCTCATTGCTATCAACGCCGAGTGGCTGGCCCTCGACCAGAGCATCATCGCAAGTGAGCTCGATCAGATTGCCGAATAAACGACCATCCTCACCAGGCATATCCGTCGAGCCGAGGAAGTAAGCGAGGAACCTGACGATGTTACGAACGGTTTGATTGAATTCCAATCGTTTTTGCTTAGAAAGTAGCTTGTCGTGGAAGCGTGATTTTCGATGCCCATCGTAGGTATAAATCCAACTGGGCACCACCATGGCATACCACACGCCTGCGATGGGTACATAGGAGAGATCGAAGGCGAGGTGGACATGATAGGCAATCTTGGCAGGATCACTTTTTGAGAATACTCGCTCGTAGACACGCCGGGTAGACGTTTTTTTCCCTATCCACATTTCCTTGCGCTGAGCGTCATCATGGTCATGCGGCTTAAATAGGAAGCACCGGTCTTCACGATAGAAAAATACGCTATGCGGCTTCAAGGCCTGTTTCACGTAGGCAGCTAACAACTGCTTGGCAAGGTTAACGTTGTCTTCCTCACCAGAGGCTAGTAGATCCTCAAAGTTGATGGTCTCAATCGATCCGGCGTCAACCACAGCGACGAGTCCACTGCGAGCGATGTCGTCGAAGGCGAAGATCCGATTCTCAAATCGGACCCAGGCATCGTCCTCACACCCGTTCAAGAGGAGGGCCAACTTCACCGAGAGCGACTTTCCAGCGCTGTGCTTCTTGAAACCTAGACTCAGACGAGCCTCGCGAATCACCTGTTCGTAGTCCAGCGCCACCTCTGCCACGTAGAGCGTTGTGGGCGGTCGTAGTTGGATCAAATTGGTGGTCAGCACATGGGAGAGCGGCTGGCTACTGGAAGTGAAATCCAGATATGCCTTAACATCACCCAAGATGATCTTCAAATCTCTCAGCACCCGCTCTTGGGCGGGGAGGCGAAGGCCAGCCACTTTGGCAAGTACGTCGCTCAGATCGATAACATGCCTCTGGGCGATAAATGCAAACCTGTCTTGGGTGATTTGGTCCAAGGGGGCTTGACTATACGACGACTGCTTCTTAGTCAGAGTCAGCACAAATAACTCGTCAAATGTATTAAAGAACTGGTTGTCCATGAACGTAGTCAGCGTTTTTTTCACCTTCTCCAGAGACGTCGTCGAGGTAACTTGGAACGCTACGCGATCATGGTCATCGCCCAGATCAATTCCGGGGAAGTTCTTCTGGCGTCGATTGAGATTCACAAGCTTTGGCAGATTGTAGGCCGTCCGCAGAATCGGAATTAGGGCATCCTCCAGGGAAAGGTTGACGTCAAACCTGCCTTGGCTGGTCGATAGCTCCACCTGCGTGATGATGCGACTTACTAAATCTCTGAGCTCGTTCTCAATTTCAAGTTGTCTCACGGCCAGGATCTTCCCAATTAAGTTGCGGATTAAGATAAAACGGTGCGAGCTTCTGTGGGCCGAGGCCCGTCCTGACTGGTGCTCTACGATATCTAGCGCTGATTGCTTTCAAAGGCTGCGTCGGTAGAGGAGCCCCCGGAGTTTTTAGACGCCGATACGGTGCTCACTACACCAGAATTCGGTCTCAGTCGCTGCGATTGTATCGATCACTGGCACAAGTGACGCAGGACACACACTACCCCAATGCCACCTAGACACCCATAAAAGACAGCGACTTGCGAGGAAGGTGGGTGTCATGCTCATACCGTCGATGGTAGCCGCCAACGGGCTCAGACCACGCGCGACGCCTTCTGTGCCGGCCAATCCGGCCCTTCGATTCCCTGGGTCTGCGTCGGCGGTTGGTGGGTCTGCGTCGGCGGTTGGTGGCTCTGCTGCTGCGCTTGCTGCTGATTGATGGCCGCGACGCTCTCGCTGCTTTGCGACAGCTTCTGTGCTGCCAGCTCGCGCACGTCGCCCACCGCTGTTCGCGCCCACTCAGTCGACAGGTTGGCCGTGTCGGACATGCCGACCTTCATCCCGTCGGGCGTGAACTTCGCCGCTCCGATCGTCTCCAGGCCGCGCTCGCGGGCCTTCTCCACCAGGCCGCCCGCGAGTTGCCGGCTGATCTCGTCGGGCTCGCGGCCGAGCGCCTTGTCGCGCTCGTTCACGGTGCGCAGCAGCGCGGCGAACATGGCGTGGTTCTGGTGGGCGGGGTTGTCGAGCTGCGTCACGCCGGGCCGCTCCTGCCGACCCGTCTGGGCGGGCACAGGCGGCGCTTCGTCCGTCCCGCCGCCACGCGGGCCCGGGGCGGATGCCGACGGCGCCGACATGCGTGCGGCGGCTTGCGTCTCGTCGTGCGACAACCCGGCACCGTTCGCTTCCCGTTGCGCCTGCGCCTGCTCGTCGCGCTGTTGCGCGCTCGGCGCCGCTATCTCGTGTGGCTCGCCCTTCAGCGTTGTCTCGACGCGCTGGATGTCGGCGGCGGTGGTCGTGGCCGCCACGCGCACCACGCCGTCGCCCTCGATCTGGAGGTGCTGGATCGGCGTGTTGATGTCGTAAGCGCCGGCTGGTCGAGGCTCCAGGGCCAGCGACGTGGCTGCGGCGTTGATGCCCTGTGCTTCGCGCGTTTCCTTCACGGCCTGATAGGCCGCCTCGAACCGCTCCGGTTTGGGGTTCACCCCATTGTCGAGATAGAGCTGGCGCAGGTTGGCGCGGTCCTGCTGTTCCGGTGTCAGCGGCTGCCATTCCGGCATGGCGGCCAGCCGCGCCCGGTGCTGCTCCAGAGCGGGCAACAGCCGCTCGCGCGTCGTTTCCAGCTCCAGCGCGTGATTGGGACTTGCCGCGGCGCCTTCGTGCGACCACTGCCCTTGGGCGTCGCGCACGTATTGCTTGCCGTTCGACGCTTCCAACGTGTTCGGGTTCAGCGCCGTCTGGACGGACATCGGGACCTCGCCGAACTGGTCGAAGCCGTTGCGCCTGTGCCCGATCTCATACTGCGCAGCCAGGGCGGCCGGCCCGCGCGCGATGTTCTCGTCGATGATCTGCGAGGCTTGACGGTTGAGCTCTGCGACCCGTTCGGGGGTGGCCGTCTCCGGCACTTGCCGGTCCGGCAGCCGCGGATCGGCCGGGTCGATCTCCTCGTAGCGCGTGCGCTTCCATTCCCCGCTCTGCGCGTCGAGGCGCCACGGGCTGGGCTGGTTGCTTGGGGCATCGCTCGCGTTGGCCGGCAACTCGAAGGGGTTGCGCGGGTCCGCCTTGCCGATCGCCTGGCCCACGGCCTCCACGCTTGCGAGGTAACTCAACTCGCGCGCCTTGTCCGGCAGCGCGGAGAAACTTTGACCACGCACCTGGTCGAGGCCATCGTCCCGCAGATCGGCCTTCAAGTCCTCGCGGATCCACTGCCGACCGGTGAATTCCCAGCCCACGCCATCGCGATCGGTCTGGTGGACGATCCGTTCCTTGTCCAGCCACTTCGCGCCGCGGTCGAAGGCTTCCGTCAGCAGGTAGGCATCCGCGACCGCCAGCGCGACCCCTGGACCACCACCCAGGCCAACCGCCGCCGGGGTGAACACCGCAGCCGCGCCGCCTACACTGCGCGCTGTGAGGTGCGTTGCTTCCGAACGCACGGCTGCAAGATTGTCTTGCTCGATGGCTGCGCCGATCCGCTCGCCAGCCTCTTTGGCATCGTAGGCGGCAGCTGCAATACCGATGCCGGCGATGCCCGCTGTGGCACCCGCACGGCCCAGAGGCGGTAGCTCAAGACTGGGTAGCGGCGCTCGCGCAGGCGGAGCCCCGTCACGAACAAGTTCGTCGATGGTCGCAAGCCCTTCCGCACGCGCAAGGACACCCTCTTGCACTTTCAACTTGGCGTGTTGTTCAAGCAACCGGTCTTGCGTATCCGCATCCATGTTCGGAAGGTCACGCACATGCTCGGGCAGCTCGCGATGCCATCTCTGCTGCTCGTCCCAACCCTCGCGCAGGCCTTGGGTGATGGCCGGGTCCTTGAGCCGAGCAAATCGAGCTTCTTCGAGCGCTTGCCCAGGCGGACGAGGGTCAGCGCGGCTGTCGTAGAGTTCCGTGCCTTCACGGCTGAAAATTCGAATGGGCACATCCGAATTGCTGTGGATGGTGTCGAGGCTTGTCGGAACTCGCTCGTAGATGATATCGCGAGCCCCTTCCGGGACATAACGCGCTTGTCCTTCCATATCGATGTTGTCAGTAAACCGTTTGTCAACGCCGAGCTCGCTTTCGAGCTTTGGCGAAGCAATCACACGGACTTCGATGTCATACCCCTGCGCTTTCGCGTCTTGGATGACCTTTAAGGTCCAGTCACCATTAGACAGGGTGGTGTCGTAAATCAGGTTTTTCTTTTCTGCGATCGCTTCCATGCGCAGCTCATCCGCCCAAGCACCGGCATCTTTATGGGTGCGGCTTGACCACTCGTAAGGGTTTTCACGGCGAAACTGCCTGACGAATGGATGACGTTCACGCAATTCATCCGGATCCACCTTCACTACATTTCCACCCAACTCATCTGCGGCCTGCGTCGATAGGCTTCCTTTCCCGGCACCAGGCTGACCCCCCAGAATGACTAGTCGCGGGCGTTCCTGCGATGTCGCTGCCGTGTAGCGTGAGTCCGCTAGAATTTCCTCGCGGAAAATTCTGTCATGAATGTCTTTGGGCAGTTCGTCCTGTTCACTCCCCATGATGCACCGTCGCTCTTGGGAAGCCGAAGTAGTCCATCAGGTTTCCAGCAGCCCATCCGCTCGACGATCGGCAGCTGAACATGAACTGCACTTTGTTTTTTGCCCGCAGAACTGCTTCCGCATCCCCGCTCGCCTCGGCGGCATCAAGCTCGTCGCGAGCCTCCGATATGAAAGTTTCTAGACGACCTTCAAGCGCCCAAAGCGCTCGTTCGAAAGCTGGAACTCCTTTCGCCGGGTGCTCGATCACCCAATTGAGCGCTTGTTGAAGTCGCTCGATGTGCCCCGGGTAGTCCTTCAGCATTTCCCTCAGTCCCTGAGGTACAGGCGGAGCGGGTAGACCGTTGGGCAACGTTGCGGACGCTTGGTGGTTCATCACGGAGTCAACTCCTTCACGAGACAGCAGCCGTAAAAATCAGGAATGGTCAGAAATTCTTTTCGGACGAGTGGATTTTGCACGGATCCAGCAGAGTTCTTTCTAGAAAATTCGGTCTCGAACCGCTTGTGGAAGTTCATCAGGCTCATTCGCCATGGCCGACCTCGTGCCTCCTCGCATCGAAATACGCCATCAACTCTTTCATCTTGTATGAGCCGGCCGAGCGGCTGTGGAGCATCAGCAGCTCTTTCTTGGTCGCCTGCTCAATCGCGGCTGGATTGCCAGACTCAACCGCGAGCGCCAATTCATCGCGGGCTTGCTGGATAAAGTCTTCCAAACAACCTTCAATCGCCCAGATGGCCTGCTCGAATTGCGGTGTGCCCTTAAATGGCTTGACCACGACACTGATCAGCTCGCTCTGAATTTTATGGATGTACTCGGGATAGCCCATGAGCCGCTCCACAAGACCGCGCGGAACAGGCGGGGCGGGCAAGCCGTTAGGCAGTGTGGCAGGCACCTCGTGATCGGTCACAGCGTCAACTCCTTGCGATGCCCCAGAGGGGATTTGATGGGTCGGGGGCGGTCAAACTTTCACATCTTGTGGCCTATGGCGGCAACGGAAAGAGGGATGAACCAGGACACCCATCATCCAAACGCAACCGCTCACATCATCCCGAACCTGCCGAGTACAGAGCACGCGCCCGTTCGCCCTCGCCAACCGCCCCCCATTGCACTAAATTGGTGCAATGCCTCCCCCCGCCGACCCGTTCCTCCCCTCCGAATCCCACCCCCTCGACGCCCTCGCCACGCCGGTGGCCTGGTGCGGAGCCGACGGGCGCATCGCCGGGGTGAATCCGGCGTTGGCGCGGTGGTTGTCGGTCAGCCCCAAGCGCCTGCCGGGCCTGCCGCTGGCGGCGTTGGAGGTGGAGGGGGCGCGGCTGGCGGAGGCTTTGGCCTCGCCGGCGGGGGACGACGATCTGCGGTTGCGGCGGGTGCCGTTGGCGTTCCCGGGGTTGGGGGAGGCGCAGTACGCGGATCTGTTGTTGTCGCGGCGGGCCGGGGGCGGGTGGTGGCTGGAGGCGCATCCGGTGGCGGAGTTTCCGGGCGAGGACCCGGCAACGGTGCTGCCTCTGGCGCTGTCGGCGGCGCTGCGCGGCTTGGCGCATGAGCTGCGCAATCCGCTGGCCGGGCTGAAGGGTGCGGCGCAGTTGCTGGCGCGGCGCGTCGATGGCGAGGCGCGGGAGCTGACCGGGCTGATCGAATCGGAAGTGGCGCGGCTGACCGCGCTGATCGACCGGCTGCTCTCGCCGCAGCCGGCGCGCGCGCACGAGGCGCTCAATATTCATGAGGTGCTGGAGCGGGTGCTGCGCCTGGCCGAGGCCGAGGCCGGCTGGGCGGTGAAGTTGACCCGCGATTACGACCCCTCGCTGCCCGAGCTGCACGGCGACCCCGACCGCCTGACCCAGGCGGTGTGGAACCTGGTGCGCAACGCGATCGAGGCCGGGGCGAGCAGCGTGAGCCTGCGCACGCGCATCGAGCACGGGGTGCGTATCGGCGACGCCAGCCACGTGCGTGCGCTGCGTCTGGAGATTTCCGACGACGGCCACGGCGTGCCGGAATCGCTGGCGGAACAGCTGTTCCTCCCGCTGGTGTCCGGCCGTGCCGAAGGCACCGGGCTGGGGCTGGCGCTGGCGCAGCAGGTGGCGCGCGAGCATCGCGGTTCGCTGGGCTATCGCTCGCGGCCGGGGCACACCGTGTTCACCCTGTTGCTGCCATTCCCGCCGCTGCCGGCGCACGCGGACGGTGAGGCGGCGTCATGACAAGGAGGAAGTCGAACATGCAGGACATGCAGGACGCGCCGCAGGCACTGCACGCGCCGCAGCGCGCGCGGCCGGCCGGGCAGGGCGCGCGGGTATGGGTGGTGGACGACGACCGCGCGGTGCGTTTCGTGCTGGCGACCGCGCTGCGCGAGGCGGGGTTCGAGGTGACCGGTTTCGATGGCGCGCAGGCGGTCTTGGTTGCACTGGATGAAGCGCTGGACGACGCGCAGCGCGATGCGCGCGAGCCCGAGCTGCTGTTCACCGACGTGCGCATGCCCGGCGATGATGGGCTGGTGCTGCTGGAGCGGGTGAAGCAGCGCCTACCGCAGCTGCCGGTGGTGGTGATGAGCGCCTACACCGATATCGCCAGCACCGCCGGGGCGTTCCGCGGCGGTGCGCACGAGTATCTGTCCAAGCCGTTCGATCTGGACGTGGCGGTGGCGCTGGCCGAGCGCGTGCTGCAGACCACGCATGCCCCGCCCGAGCCGCTGCCGTCGCCGCAGGAGACGGTGGCCCAGGATGCGTTGATCGGCGAAACGCCTGCGATGCGCGCACTGTTCCGCGCCATCGGCCGGCTGGCGCAGGCGCCGCTGTCGGTGCTGGTCACCGGCGAAACCGGCACCGGCAAGGAGCTGGTGGCGCGCGCGCTGCATCGCGAGTCGCCGCGCGCGGCCAGGCCCTTCGTCGCGCTGAATACCGCGGCCATCCCGTCCGAGCTGCTGGAGAGCGAGCTGTTCGGTCATGAGGCCGGCGCCTTCACAGGCGCGGCCAAGCGCCACATCGGCCGCTTCGAGCAGGCCGAGGGCGGGACGCTGTTTCTCGACGAAATCGGCGACATGCCGCTGCCGCTGCAGACTCGGCTGCTGCGGGTCTTGGCCGAAGGCGAGTTCTTCCGCGTGGGCGGGCGCGAGCTGATCCGCGTCGATGTGCGGGTGATCGCCGCCACCCACCAGCACCTGGAGGCGCTGGTGGCCGAGGGCCGCTTTCGCGCCGACCTGCTGCACCGCCTGGACGTGGTGCGCCTGCGCCTGCCGCCGCTGCGCGAGCGGCGCGAGGATATCCCGCTGCTGGCCGAACGCTTCCTGCTGGCCGCGGCGCAGAAATTCGAGGCGCCGCCCAAGCGCTTCGCCCCGACGGCGCTGGCCCGGCTGCAGGCCTGGCCGTGGCCGGGCAATGTGCGCGAGCTGGAAAACCTGTGCTGGCGGCTGGCTGCGCTGGCGCCGGACGAGACCATCGTCGATGCCGAACTGGCGCTGCACCTGGGCGGCGGCGCGGGTGCAATCGGCACGCCCCCGGGTCAGAGCGCCATCGCCGAAGGCAGTACTGCTTCCGCGTCGCCCACCGCCGGCCCGGCCGACTGGGAAACCCCGCTCGCGGCCTGGGCCGCACTCGCCCTCGCCGAAGGCCGCGACCAACTGCACGCCGAAGCCCGCGCCCGCTTCGACCAGGTGCTGCTGGACGCCGCGCTGGCCCATACCGGCGGCCACCGCTCCGAGGCCGCGACGCGGCTGGGACTGGGGCGCAACACGCTGACCCGCAAGCTGGGGGCAGGCAGGAAGAAGCGCGGCGCATGAGGCCTGCGGCTCGCCGCATGTTGCAGGCTGCATGCCGGGTCTGCGGGATACAGCGGTGCGCCCACACGCAGCCCGCATCGGCTACGCTCGACCGCACTTCCCTCACAACCCTGCCTGCCGCCATGAAGACACGTACGACCGTCCGCATCGCCACCGCCGGCGCCTTCAGCGCCCTGCTCGCCGCCTGCTCCAGCACCCCGCCGCCGAAGCCCGCCCCGGCGCCGGCGGCGGTGCATCAGCTGCGGGCAGCGACGGCCAACATCGCGCCGGCCTCCGGCACGTTGGTCAGCGGGCGCTTGAACATCGAGGCCATCGACGGCGGCGTGCGCATCCGCGGTGAGCTGGGCGGCCTGGGCCGCGGCACCCAGCATGCGATCCACGTGCACGAGCGCGGCGACTGCAGCGCCGCCGACGGCAGCAGCGCCGGCGGGCACTTCAACCCCGGCAACGCCCTGCACGGCCGTGCCGGCCAGGGCCCGCACCATGCCGGCGACATGGACAACCTGCGCGCCGACGCCAACGGCGTGGCTCAGGTCGACATCAGCCTGCGCGGCGTGGTGCTGGGCGGCGGCGCGCCCGTCGACATCGTGGGCAAGGCGATCATCGTCCACGCCGCGCCCGACGACTACACCAGCCAGCCCAGCGGCAATGCCGGCGCGCGCATCGGCTGCGGCGTGATCGAGGCCAAGCGCTACTGATACTGAGCGGCATCGGGCGTACGCGCGTGACGCGTGCGTCCGGTCGCGAGCCGCGGTCGCTTCTCCGACGCCCTCTGTAGAGCCGAGCGCAGCTCGGCTGCTCCCGACACCTGCCTGTAGAGCCGAGCACAGCTCGGCTGCGCGCTTCACAGGCAGCGCAGCGGCACAGCCGAGCTGCGCTCGGCTCTACAGGCTCTACAGGTTCTACGGGGCCTGAGCCGGGTTCCGGCGCAGGGCGTCGCGCGGGTCGGGGGCGGTGCTGCAGTCGATGTCCTGCGTGTCCACGCCGTGTGCGGCCAGGACCACGCCCAGCTGCCTGCGGCGTGCTTCGAAGTGGGTGAAGCCGCGTGCGATGCGCGCCGGGTCGATCTCGTCGCGTGCGTAACGCCGCCACCATGCCTGCTCGTCGAAGCGCGCGATGCGCACGACGCCGTCGGCGTAGCGCAGCAACGGCTCGGGCGGCGCATCCAGCCAGACCTCGCGCTGCGGCGCGAGCAGCGCCGCTTCCAGCAGCGGCCACAGCGGGCCGAGCCCGGCGTGGTCGTACTGCAGCGACATCATCGCCGCGAGGTCGTGCAGAGTGAGGTAGCGCGCGTGCTCGATTGGCGCGACGAAGCGCTCCTGCACCGCCAGCGCGGTGGCGGCATCGGCCATGCCGTGCTCCAGCAGGTCGCGCTCGCACTGCAGGCCCGCCTGCAGCACCGCGGCGCTCTCGCCGAGCAGCGCGAACGGCAGCAGCCGCAGCGGCCCGCCGTGCAGTTCGGTCTCGGCGCGCAGCGGCAGCGGCAGGGTGCCGTCGGCATTGGCGCCGAACACGATCAGCCGCGGCGTACCGCCCACTGCGCGCGGAGCGCGTGCGTGCAGTTCGGCCAGACGGCGGTGCAGCGGCCAGCCCGGGCGCAGCAGTTCGGCCGGGTCGAAATGCGCGGCGGCCAGCACCAGATCCAGCCGCGCGGCGTCGGGGGCGTGGCGGATCAGATCGCCGGCGATCCGCTCGACCAGTTCCGCGGCTTCGTGCTGGCCCAGGCCGGCGCGGCCTGGCTGGGCGCCAGGGCGCAGCTCCAGGCACAGCGCGCCGAACACGGCAGGGGGCAGGTCGTCGACGACGGTGCGCGGCAGCGCGGGCAGGTCTGGCATCGCGTGGGGTCCGGCTCGGGAGCCGTGCATTATGGTGTTTCTTGCCCGTTTCTTACCCGTTTCTTGCCGGTGTCTTGCCGTGCAGGCCGCGATCAGGACGTGGAAGGGACGTCCAGGCGCAGGCGCGAGACGGATGGGGGCACGGCAGCCCCGGGCCTCGCGCGCTGCCCGACCCTCATCCGGCCCTTCGGGCCACCTTCTCCCGGTGGGAGAAGGAAACCCCCGAAGCCCCCCCCGAGCAAGATCCTCGCCTGCGACGGACTGGTTTTGCCCTGCACTGGGCCTGCGCTCGGGCTGCGCTGGGCCTGCGTTCGGCCTGCTTTCTGCCTACATTCGGCCGCATTCGGTTCAACACTCCAATACGGAGGCGTACACTTCGGGAGGTGCGGTCCGCGACACACAGGCCGCTACCCGTCTCCGCTCCGCCCGAACCATCCGATCCGCGCCGCGGTCCACCGGCCCACCGCCGGGGCCTGCATCGCGATCCGCCCATCTTCCGCGAGGTGCCCGATGCTGCATGGCCGTCCCGTCGCCGTTCTCGGCGGCGTCCGCATTCCCTTCTGCCGCCAGAACACCGCGTATTCCGACATCGGCAATCTCGGCATGTCGGTGCGCACCCTCGGCGCGGTGGTCGAGAAATTCGGCCTGCAGGGCCAGGTCCTCGGCGAAGTGGCGATGGGCGCGGTGCTCAAGCACAGCAGCGACTGGAACCTCGGCCGCGAGGCGGCGCTGTCCTCCGGTCTGTCGCCGCTGACCCCGGGCATCACCCTGCAGCGCGCCTGCGGCACTTCGCTGGACACCATCATCACCGTCGCCAACAAGATCGCCGCCGGGCAGATCGAGGCCGGCATCGGCGGCGGTTCGGACACCACCTCCGACCCGCCGATCGCGATCAACCCGAAACTGCGCCGCCGGCTGATGTCGGTGTCCACCGCCAAGACCGCGATGGACCGTCTGGCGCGCTTCACCCGCGGCTTTTCCTTCTCCGAACTCAAGCCCGAATTCCCCGGCGTGGGCGAACCGCGCACCGGCAAGTCGATGGGCCAGCACTGCGAAGACATGGCCAAGCAGTGGAACATCGGCCGCGAGGAACAGGACGCGCTGGCCTACGCCTCGCACCAGAAGCTGGCCGCGGCCTACGAGCGCGGCTTCTTCGACGACCTGGTGGTGCCGTTCCGCGGCGTGAACCGCGACAACATCCTGCGCGCCGACACCACGCTGGAGAAGCTGGCCACGCTCAAGCCGGCCTTCGACAAGACCTCCGGCCGCGGCACGCTGACCGCCGGCAATTCCACCCCGCTCACCGACGGCGCCTCGGCCTGCCTGATCGCCTCCGATGAATGGGCCGCGGCGCACGGGCACGAGGTGCTGTGCCACATCCGCGACGCGCACGTGGCCGCGGTGGATTTCACCCACGGCGAGGGCCTGCTGATGGCGCCCACCGTGGCCGTGGCCGAGATGCTCAAGCGCAACAACCTCACCCTGCAGGATTTCGACATCTACGAAATCCACGAGGCCTTCGCCGCGCAGGTGCTCTGCACCCTGCGTGCGTGGGAAAGCGCCGACTACTGCCGCGAGCGCCTGGGCCTGGACGCGCCGCTGGGCAGCATCGACCCGGCGAAGATGAACCCGGTCGGCTCGTCGCTGGCCGCCGGCCACCCCTTCGCCGCCACCGGCGCGCGCATCGTCGCCACCGCCGCCAAGCAGCTGAAGGAACGCGGCGGCGGGCGCTGCCTGATCTCGATCTGCACCGCGGGCGGCATGGGCGTGGTGGCCATTCTGGAGCGCTGATCTGGGGCGCTGATCTGGAGCGTTGATCTCGAGCGTTGATTCCGCGGCGCCGGCCTTCGGGCCGGGCCTGCCGGCCTCGATGCGCGCACGCGGATCGGCGCATGCAGATCGATGCATGCAGATCGATGCACGCGAGTCGGCACACGCGCATCGGCCCGCACGGATCCGCACGCACCGATCCGCATGCGCGAGGCTGCGGCGACCGATCTTCGAGAATTCCAGACCATCGAGAATCGTAGACCATCGAAAATCGCAGGTCATCAAACATCACAGGGCGTGATTTACGGGCACAGGGGAGTCCGATGTCTGAGCAGTTCAATCCGTATGCGCCCCCGCAGTCGCAGGTCGCGCCCGAAGCCGCGCCGCGGCCGCGCGAAGACGCCGGTCCCTGGCGCGAGGGCAAGGATGTGGTGGCACTGCCCGACAGCGCGTTCCCGCAGCGCTGCGTGAAATGCAATGCGCCGCTGCGCGCCGAGCAGATGCGCAGGCGCGATTTCGCCTGGCACCACCCCGCGCTGTATCTGGTGCTGCTGCTGAACCTGCTGCTCTACGTGCTCATCGCCGTGCTGGTGCGCAAGCGCAGCCGCCACGTGGTGGGGCTGTGCGACCGGCACCTGCGCCGGCGCCGCATCTTCATCGCGATCGGCTGGAGCTGCCTGATCTGGCCGTTCGTGGGCGTCGCCTTCGAGCGCCAGGGTGGCGTGCTGTACGGCGTCCTGCTGGCCGCGGTGACCGCCATCGTCGGTGTGGTCGGCTCGCGGGTGATGGTCGCCCGGCGCATCGACGCCTACCACGCACGCTTCGCCGGCTGCGGCAAGGATTTCGTCGCCTCGCTGCCGCTGCGGCGCTGATCGGCGATCGATCCACCGGCAGGCCCGAGCCGTCGGCACATCGACGGGCCAGATCCGCGGGCCAGATCAACGGGTCAGATCCACGGGCCACATCAACGGGTCAAATCCATGCGCCGCGTCCACCGGCCGCATCGGCAGACCGCGTCGATACGTCGCGTCGGAAGCTCGCATCGGCTCGACCCCGTTCAAAGCACTCGTCCGTCTTCACTCCCCGGGCGCCGCGCCGCCGCGGCTACACTGCATCCGAACCGGGGAGAACACCACCATGCGCAAGACCGTCATCGCCGTCTCAATCGCCGTCATGCTGCCGCTGGCCCTTGCCGGCTGCGCGAAACAGGAGTCGCCCGCGGCCGCCGAAGCCGCATTCGACGCTGCCGATGAAGCCATGCCCGCCTCCGCGCCGATGCCCGAGCCGCAGGAGGCGCGCGCGAAGGTCGAATTGTCCAATACCCCTGTCGGCGGCGCTGCCGACGCCGCGATGGCCGACAAGCCCATGGAGGAAGCGCTGGTCGAGACCGACACCGGCGCCACCCCCGACCAGCTCAGTTCCACCGCGGCCACCTACGAGGACGGCAAGCGCCGCTTCGTGCGCACCGCGCAGGCGCAGTTCCGGGTCAAGGACGTGTACCGCTCGGCGCTGGCCATCGAGGACGTGGCCGCGGCACAGGGCGGGTTCGTGGTCGACAACACCATCGAGACGCAGACCCAGTCCGTGCAGCGCCGCCCGGCCGGCGAGGGCAAGCTGATCGAACTGGCGGAATACACCGTGCACGGCCGGCTCAGCGTGCGCGTGCCGAGTGCGAATGCGCAGGCGTTCCTGCGCGCGATCGCCAAGGAGATGGAGTTCCTCGACCGTCGCGCCTTCCAGGCCAACGATGTGCAGTTCGAGCTGCTGCGCCGCGAGCTGACTCGGCGCCGCGAGGAGCTGGCCCAGCAGCAGCTGGGCGAGATCGCCGATGCGCCCGGACGCGCGGATCGCCGCGCCGAGGTGGTCGCCGCGCGCAGCGGCGCAATGCAGCAGCGCGACGAGGCCCTGGTGGCGCAGAAGCAGTACGAGGACAGGATCGAATTCGCCACCATCGACCTCAACCTCTACCAGCTGCCGAAGATCCGCCAGACCGAGCTGACCGATGTCGATGCGGTATTCCGCGCCAACGGGCCGGGTTTCTTCAGCCGCCTCGGCGAATCGCTGCGCGTGGGCTGGTACGGCGTGCTCGATCTGCTGCTGTTCCTGCTGCGGGCCTGGCCGGCGTGGCTGCTGCTGGGCGTGGGCGCCTACGGCTTCCGTCGCTGGCTGAAGGCACGCCGGGCGCGGCGGACGCCGCCGCCGGTGCCCGCGACGGGCGGCTGAGCGCGACGCGTGCGTGCGGGTGTGGGCGTGCGGGCCCACGCCCGGCCGCACACCTGCGCGCGGCCGGGCGCAGGACGCTACGTCCTGCGGGAGGGGAACTGACATTGCGCGTGCCGCGCGTTCTAGACTGCCCCTCTGCCAGCAGAGGAGGGACCGATGGGGCCGGGAAGCGCCAGCGCATTCACGGGGTTCAGACTGGGGCCGCTGACCGTCGATCTTGATCGCGGCGTCGTGGTGTCGGGGGAGCAGGGCGCGAGCGGGCTGACCCCGCGCGCGGAGGATCTGCTGCTCCTGTTGTCGCGCCGCGCCGGCACGCTGGTGACGCGCGAGGACATTCTCGAAACCGTCTGGGCAGGCCGGGTGGTGGAGGACTCCGCCATCAGCCATTGCGTCTGGCAGATCCGGCGCGTGATCGACGATGCCGGCAAGGACATCCTGCAGACGCGCCCCAAGCGCGGCTATGTACTGGTGGTGGCCGACAGCGCGTGGATTCGCAACACCGCCGTCGCGGCCGAGATCACGGGCGAGAGAGCGGCCGATGCCCCGGCCGAAGCGGCGCCGACTGCGGCACCGGCCGCAGTGCTCGATCCGGCAGACGGGCCTTCGGCGGCGCTCGCGGGCACGCGCGCGGAGGAGACCGCCCCTGACGATTCCACGGCGACTGCGGCGGGCACGGCCGACGACATGGTGTCCGTGGAGGCGTCTGCCCTCGCTCCAGACAGCACCGCTCCGGATAGCGCCGCTCCAGACAGCCTCGCTTCGGACAGCCTCGCCCCAGACAGTTCCGTTCCGGCCGCGCCGCCGCCCCGGAACCACCCCGCCCAGCCCGCCCCGTCCACCCGACCGGCCGTCCCGCGCTGGCGCGCGCTGGCGGTGTTCGTCCTGCTGCTGGCCCTGGTCGGCACCGGCTATGCACTGTGGCGGACGCAGCGGGTCGTGTTCGATCCCGCCACCGATGCCAGCGTGGCCGTGCTCGCCCCGCCGTCGCTGGATTGGCTGCGCGATACCTTGCTGCGCCGCACGATCGAACAGGCGCATCTTCGCGACATCGAGCTGGTGGTGTTCAGCGCCGAACAGACCGCGCACCCCTTCGGCGGCCCGCATCTGGAGGTGCGGATCGAGAACGAGGACCCGCAGGCGCTGGAAGCGACCCTGACCCTCAACCAGGGCCGCGCCCAGGTCCGCGAGCGCTACCGCGGCCCGGCCGAAGGCCTGCCGGATGCCCTGCAGGCGCTGCTGTCGGCGCACGCCGCCGAGGCCAGGCATGCGCCCGGCCCGGCGATCGATGCCTATGTCGCCGGGCGTCTGGCCGAGGCCCGGTTCGATCGCGCTACGGCGCTGCTGGAGTACCGCCGTGCGCTGCAGCTGGACGCCGGCTTCACCGATGCGCGGGTCGCGATGGCTGGCCTGCTGTTCGACTTCGGCCGGGCCGAGGACGCCCGCGAGGCCGCCGCCGACCTGCTGCCGCTCGAACAGACCGACCCGATCCGCCGCTGCCGGATCGAGCGCCTGTTCGCACGGATCGCTCCGGAGCGCCTGGGCCCCGCTCCCTGCCCGCGCGCGGGCATGCTCGCGCGGGTGGAACGCCTGCAGCTGCGCGAGGCCCTGCGCGGGATCGAACGTCTGGAGCGCACGCCCGCCGGCGCCGGCGAATGGCTGGAGCAGGAGGACGCGATGATCCTGTCGCTGCTGCGCCTGCAGGAACTGGAGCGCGCGGAGTACGAAATCGACCGCGCCAGCGAGATCGCGCGCCGTGCGGGCTGGCCGTATGCGGCGCTGCGTCTGCAGAACAATCTCGGGGCGATGCACATGCACCGCGGCGAGCGCAGGGCCGCGGCCGCGGCCCAGCGGCGCGTGGCCGCAGGCTTCGCCGATCTGGGCGATCTGGCCTCCGCGGCGGAGGGGCGGATCTGGGTGCAGCGCGCCGAACCGATCCTGCCCGGCCCCGCGCTGGCCCAGCGCCGCGTGGAGCTGCGCCGCATCGTCGAGCAATCGCAGGTCTCCGGCAACATGCGCGCGGAGATCGAGGCCCTGCTGCTGCTGGCGCGGATGGATCGCGACCGGCCCGAGGTCTGGCGCGGGCATCTCGAGCGCGCGCGTGCGCGCATCCGCGACGCGCGCCTGGATGGCGGCAACAGCCTGCATCCTTATTTCCTGGTCGGCGAAATGGTGGCCGCACGGCATTATCGCGACGCCCTCGCGGAGATCGCGGTGCTGCAGCGGGTGCCGCGCCAGCATCCGCGCGGGCCGGCCTGGGCGCTGTACCTGCAGATGGAGTCGCATTTCTGGCGCGATGAACTCGAACAGGCGGTCAGCGCGATCGACGCCATGGAGCGCGGCGGGCTGGACATCACCGCCTCGCCCAATCCCTGCTTCAACGCCTGGGTGCTCACCGAAGCCGGCCGCCGCGACCGCGCCAACGCCTATCTGGAGCGCTGCCAGGACGGCAAACGCAGCCCGGAGCAGACCGATTTCGGGCTGGTCGCCGCCGCCCGTCAGCGCGAACTGGACGGCTCGCCTGCACGGGCCTGGCCGCTGCTGCGGCCGCGGCTGGATGCGCTGCTGGCGATTCCCGAACCCAGCCGCCAGGAGGCCGAGGCCCTGGCCCTGATCGCCCGTCACGCCGCGCGCCTGCCCGGCGCGGACCCGGCGCTGCTGACAGCCGCCGCCGATACGGTGGACCGTGTGGCGGCGCTGGATGGCGCCGGCCCCACCCTGCGTCTGGGCGCGACCCTGCTGCACGAGGCGGTCTGCCAGACCCGGGGCGGCACGGCCTCCTGTGCCCGGTCCGCCGCGGCGGCCGCCTGGCGTCGCGAGGAGCCGCTCGCCGCCCGCCTGCTCGGTCCGCTCGGGGGCGTGAAGGCGCAACCGTCCTCCTGATGCAGCGGCGCGGCGTCGACGGGTGCGGGTGCCGTTCACCCACATGCGGCATGCGCGCCATCGATAATCGATCAAGCCATTGATTCGATTGATCAATTTTTTCGAGAGAGATTCCAGAAGGGTTCGAGAGGATTTGCCCGACAGCAGGTGCGACACAGGCGGCGCGGCGGCCACGGCCTCGCCACCTCATCTCAGCACCCCCCGGAGCAGCCCATGTCGGACCCCTACAGCAAAGACGCCCAGATCTTCACCTTCGGCGTCCACGGCACGATCAACACCCCGGACAACGTCCGCGAGGTGACCCAGCGCATCAGCGCGGCGGTCGGCACCACGACCAACGGCGCCAATCTCTGGGACAACGGGTTCGACTGGCGGGCACGGCACACCACCCAGACGGTCACCGAGTACGACCCGATGTACGGCCAGATCGAACGCCAGGTGACCAGGCCGGTACCGGGCACGGCGCACCAGATGAACGGCACCAACGACCGCGAGATCGCGTCCGAGCGCCTGGCCGCGCATGTGCTGCAGCAGGTCGACAAGGCCATCGAGAACGGCAGGCTTGACCGCGACAAGCCGCTCACCATCAACCTGGTCGGGTTCAGCCACGGCGGCAATGTGTCGATCCTGGCGGCCGACGAGATTTCCGAAGGCCTGAAGCGGCGCGGCATCGAGTCGGCCATCCACCTGACCACACTCTCCACCCCCGCCTACACCTGGGGGCCGGAGAACCCTGATCGCGCACGCGATCTCGTCCAGGCCGACGGCGTGAAGTTCGCGCACACGCATTTCAACACCCCGGGCGACGGCGTGATCCGGCTCGCGATGGCGCGCGCCAATTACGACACCGAAGTCACCCGGAACTACGACTTCGCCAATGCCCCCTTCGGTGCGAACGGCCTGGCCAACCACGGTGCAGTGCAAAGCGTGCCGGCGATGATGGACGGTGCGGCCGAAGTCATGCGCCAGCGCTTCAACGGACTCGCCCCGGCCCAGACCCGCGCCGATGCCGGCATGGACATGAATGTCGCCGGGATCACGCCCGCCACGCAGGTGGCAGCACAAGTGGACTGGCAGGCCTTCAGCAACCAGCCGCTGGTGCAGCAGGCCTCGGCCGCCCTGCACCGCGCCACCCCCGACGTGCCGCAGGAAAACCTCAACCCCAGCCTGGTGGCCGGCATCGCCGGTGTGGCCGCGGAGAACCGCTTCACTTCGATCCAGGATGTCGCCTTCGCCCAGACCGGGCAGACCGCGTTCGTGACCGACCGCGACAAGGCCGATCCCAGCGCCCGTGTGGCCCCGGTGGACATGGCGCTCGGCAACAAACCGCTGGAAGACGTGGCGCAGAAGTTCGCGGTCGCGCTGGAGACCAGTCAAACGCAGGTCCAGCTCGTGGCCCTCGAGCGTGAACAGCAGCAGAAGCAGAGCGGACCGTCGATGGCGTAGGCAGGGCCGTCGCGACCTGAGAACCATGTTCCAAGTCTTCATCCGGATGCAGAAGCGCATTGACGCTGGTCGTTCGCACAGATCGATGCCCTGCCACTGCACCGACCGCACCGCCATCCCGACTCTCCGATCGATCGATATCTCAACGAGGATCCCGTCATGAGCAAGACCGTCAATCGTCTCGGCGTACCGCCGATGGACCTGAGCATCACCGTCAACGAGAAAGGCAACCTGCAAGTCGAGCTGAAAGTCCCGCGCAGCAGCGGCTCGCTGGCGAACATTCCATTCCTGGAAGTCACGCGGAACGAGCAGGAAACTTTGCTCAACGGCGCGAGGCAGGAAATCATCGCCAAAACCAGTCAATCCGGGCTGACCTTCGGTGAAGTGAAGTACAAGGTCGGCGGCGAAGTCGGCCAGAATGGAAAGCTCGGCGGAGACGCGAAGGTGCCGGAGCTCGGAAAGGTGACTTTCGAGATCGGGAGCAATCAGAAATTCACCGGAAGCGTGGAGACCATCCTCAAGAACAACCCCGACATCGCCGGAGCGATTCGCAGTGCGGAGAAGAATTTCGACATTCGCCGCCAGAACATTTATGAGGAGCGTGCGCGCGAATGGTACGACCAGGGCGGCGCCACGCTGAAATCCTGGAACTCCGAGAAAAAGCAATACGATGAATACACCGTCACCAAGGAGGCGGCCAAGAACTACGTCAACGAGCGTTATCCGAATCGCTGGTGGAAGCGCATCAGTGATGCCGACGATGGCTCCGTGCAGGTCGCAAGTGCCGACCCCCAGGTTTCCGGAAACGAGCGGAGCCGTCAAACGGAGATTTCGCCGAAGGCGGGCAATGGCGATCAGGTCGTGACCACGCTCGCGTCCAATCAACTCGCCACCGGCAACGACAACGTCAACCGCCAGTTCGAACAGGCACTCAAGGCCACCAACGGCGACCGCGACGCCGCCGCGCTGGCGGTGGACACCATCCGCAATGCGCCGGGCTACAAGGCCGACGAGCCGATCGCGGTGGTCGCCGGAAAGAATGGCCTGATCGTCAGCCAGGGTCAGGGCGATGCCGCGCTCAATCTGCAGGTCCCGCAGTCCACGCCCGGCGACTTCGACCGCGTGGCGGCGCGCCTGCAGCAGGTCGACCCCGCGCAGGGGATCGCCCAGCAGGCACAGGCCCAGCAAATCGCGCAGACACAGCAGGACCCGGAACGCACGCTCCCGGGCCGGGCGGTCTGACGGCCTGCGGCAACCGGCGACGGCAGGACCGTCGCCGGTTGCCGGCGCTCGCATGCGACATCGCCGACACAAGCACAGCGGCGCGTCCACCCGGCGATCGGCCATTGGCAATCCCGGGACCCACCCGTACACTCGGCCACACGAGACGGGAAGGGGATACGCAGCGCACATGGCATTGCCTGCTTCCACACAGGCAGGAACACGGCTTGTCGTTGGTCCATTGCGGATCGATCTGGCGCGGGCCATCGTGACCGACGAGCACGGAGGCCCCAGCGGTTTGACGCCCCGTACCGAAGAGCTGCTGCTGCTGCTCTGCCGCAATGCCGGCAATCTCGTGTCTCGCGAGGAGATCCTCGAGACGGTCTGGTCGGGGACGGTGGTCGAAGACGCGGCCATCACCAACTGCATCTGGCAGATCCGCAAGGCCTTCGGCGAGCAGGGCAAGCACCTGCTGCAGACCCGGCCGCGCCGCGGCTATCTGCTGAGCCTGCCGCCGGATGCCTGGCGCGGGGACGACGTCCTCGACCCACCCTCCCACCCGGTGCCCGCCGCGCCCGCCGCGCCCACCGCCGATACTCCCTCGCGCCCTGCGCCCGTCCAGGCGCCGCGCTGGTTCTGGCTGTTCGCCGCGGGCCTGCTGATCTTCAACATCTCGGTGTATCTGTGGCTGTGGCCCAGCACCCAGCGCGGCGCTGCGAGCGAGTCGATCGGCCTGGGGCCGTACTACGAGATCCATCTCAGCGTGATCGCGCCGGACCGGCTCGACAGTCTGCGCGTCGATGTGCTGCGCACGGCCGCGATGGAGGCCTGGCGGCGCCAGGCGCGGGTATGGACGATGAGCGGTGCATCGCGACGCGAAACCCTCCCCGGGACCTCGCTGCATGTCGAGGTGGACGATATCCGCGAGGACCGCGTGGCCGCCACCATCCGCCTCTCCGACCCCCGCAACAGCCGCAGCGAGGTGTTCCGCGGCCCGCTGAGCGGCCTCGCCCCCGCGGTCGCGAACTTCATGCGCCAGCATCTGCCGCCGCCCGGTCGCGAGCCCACGCCGGGGGCCGAAGCCTACGTCGACGGCGTGGTCGCGGAGCAGCGCCTGCAGATCGACGCGGCGCTCGACGCCTATCGCGAGGCCCTGGCCCTGTACCCGGCCATGCCGGAAGCGAAGATCGCGATCGCGCGGATCGATTTCGCCCAGGGCCGCTGGTCCGAGGCCGCCGCTCGCGTGCGCGAGCTGGCCGAGGACGCGACCCTGCCCCAGCACCAGCGCTGCGAGTTGAACCTGCTGCTGCTGGAGGTCACCCCCGACGACCGCAGGGCCGCGGCCCAGAGCGAGAAGCGGGAGGTCTGCACGGATTGAGCAAGGCGCGATGAGCATCACGGCAGATTCACGCCGGACTGCGGCTTTCGGCCTCTCTCGAAATGTGACATTCGCACGGTTTTTTCTCTCGAATTCTCTCCCGGCATCGAGATTGCAACCGTATGAACAGCTTCAAATTGTTGTTTTATCAGGATTTTCTACAGCGAGACGGTTCCGAGACGCAACTGTGAGTGCCGGAGGATGGTTCTCGTCATCCCACGATGCGACAACATTCCCACGCGACGGGGCAGTCGTGGGGCATCATCCGGTGGTGGACCGATTCGTCGTCCCACGCTGCCCCGCCGCAGATTGATTCGCATGACCGACGTACCGAACGGCTGGCGCCGGCTCCACGGAGCCCCGCCCATCGGGAACGGCCCGCCAGACCGGCGAGGCCCCGGTGCCCGCCAGATCGACATGGAGTGAACGATGATCGACGATGCGACCTACAGAAAACTGGCGGCCGAGCTGGACGGCCTGCTGATCGCCAGCGGTGTGCTCGACCCGGGCGAGACGGCTGCGATGATCGGGCTCGCCCCGCACCTCGACGCGCTGCGCCAGGCCTACATCACCGTGCGCCTGTGCCACGTCAGCGGTGCCGAGACTGCGCTGAGGACGATGCGCAGCCTGGAAGCCAACCACCGCGCGGGTTCGTCGATGCAGTCCGCAGTCGAGCACAACATCGCCGCGGGCATGGTCTGTGCGCGGCGCACCGAAGTCCAGAACGTGTTCGCCCCCGAGGAAGTGTTTTCCTGGGTGATGGCGCTGTTCTGCGGCAAGGGCCTGCTGCTGGTCCGCCCCGCCGACGTCGGCCTGCCCCGCGCCAGCGTGGACTATGCCCAGAGCGCCTGGGAACGCGTCCGCGCCCACTACGGGCTCAAGCTCATCAACACCCGTGTGGGCGGCCTGAAATTCCACTCGGTCTGTCCGGCGCCCGCCTCCGCGGCAGCGTGACCGTTGCGATCGACAGTACCGCGACTTCATGAACCGACTCGGATATCGCAGGGAACGTGCAGCCCAGCGCGAACGACATGCAGAATGGAATCGGGACGGACATTGTGCCCCGTGACTTCCGGCCTTGACGCTGGAGCGCGATTGGCCACAATTTCCCGATGGTAGATACGGCACCGCGACGACTGGTTCTCGGAAATCTCCGGATCAATCTCGAAAACGGAGAGGTTTCCACACGCGAAGGGTCGAGTGAACTGCCTCCACGCGTGCAGGCGTTGCTTCTGCTGCTTTGCGAACATGCCAATCAACTCGTCACCCGCGACCTCATCATGCAGCGCGTGTGGAGCGGACGTGTTGTCGAGGACGCCGCGCTGACCAATGCCGTCTGGCTCATTCGGCGGGCCCTCGGAGACTCCGAAAAAAGAATAATCCAGACGCGATCCAAGCGAGGATATATTCTTGCGGTCGAGGACTGCGCCTGGATCGATGAAAGCGAGGGCGCCGACCCGGTCTGGCCGAGTGCGCCCGGTCATCCTGCTTCCAATATCGATACCGCATTCGTGCGCTCCGATGCGTGCAACGATGCGGAATTGGATTCACCAGAATCAAGTCGACGCACACATGCGCATGCGTCCGACATCAACGCCGCACTCGAGGTTGCTGGTTCAGTCGAGTCCGCTTTCCCAGAACCACCGGGCACAGGGCTTACAAGGGCGAATACGCGCAGAAGACTTCTGATGGCGGTTTTTTCCGCGACGCTTGCCTTGTGCCTCGGCGGCCTCGCGGTGTTCTCGTGGAGCGATCTCCGCCAGTCCCCCATGGCGACGCCATCGCGAAAAGTATTGATGCTGGGAGTCGAAGCTCCTTCCGATGCCGAGTGGCTCGAAGACCGCATCTTCCGGACAGTGGGCGTCATCGCGATCCCGCGACAATACGAGCTTGTCGCCCTCCAGGCCAACCCGGCCGCCAATCCCTTTCGTGCGACGCAGCTGTACATCACCATCGGACCCGCGGAGACGAATCGTTACAGACTTCGAATGGCGATCGTGCGCGGCTCCGGCCAGCGGCACGAATCATCGCGCGTCGTGTCGCTGCGAGAAGTCGACGGCATCGTGAACGACTTCGTCGCCGATAAATTGGAGGGTCGGGTCTCCCGGCGATCGCATGCGCTTGACGAGTACGTGGCGGCTCGCGCCTACGAATCCCGCTATGCCTACGCCAGCGCGCTGGATCGTTATGCCAAGGCGGTTGTTCAGGACCCCAGCTGGGCGGAAGCTCGCGTGGCGTATGCAGAGCGCCTCCACGAATCGGGCAGGACGCAGGAGGCGCTCGCCCAACTGCAGGCCCTGCCGGAACGGTCTTCGCTGTCGGAGGACCTCCGCTGCCGCAGCGTTCTGCTCGAAATCGAAATACAGAACGGACGCGAGGATAAGCGTTGCGGGCCTGCTGCGACGGCGGCCGCCGCGATAAGCGATCGGAACGGCGAGGCCGCATTGCGGGCGCTCGAATACACCCAGCCGGATGAGCTCGATCCTCTGACCTGGTTGGAACGAGAGCATACGGCGATCTATGCGCTGGTTTCCGAGAAGCATCTGGACGAGGCCGCCGCGCGCATCGCGGATGCGAAACGCGTCGCGACCTCCGCAGGCTGGCTCCATGCGGCCGAAGAGTTGGGTGTTTACGGAGCGCCCTTGTCGTTGAGTCGTCACGATACAGAAGGTGCGAACGCGATTTATGGGGACGGCGCGGCCGCGATGGAAGCGCTCGGGGATATGGATATGGCGCTCGATATGCGGATCATGGCGCTGCGCATAGGAAATTCACGACTGGGAGGGGAAACCGAAGCCGCAAGGTCGGCAACGCGTGAATTGATCGCTCGAGCCCGGGCCGTCGGCAATCGGCGCAGCGAGAGCTTTGCCCTCGAGACCGAATTGAGATTCTTCCGACACGACCCAGTGGAATGGCGCAAACGCTACGAGCAGATTCGTCGTCATAGTCAACAGTATTTCGGCGAACGCGAGCGTATCCAGACGGAGCAGCGCCTTCTGTATTACGCCATAGACATGCACGCCTACGCGATGGTGTTGGCGGGAGTGGAGCGCATCGAAGCCAGTGGTGTGGACGACGGGCAATCGCGGCTGTGGAACGGGATGCTCAGGGCGAACGCTCAGTTCGCAGCTGGCGACGTCCCTGGGGCGGTGCGGTCGGTGCTTTCGATGCAGAAAGACGATTACGACCTGCGAGACGCCGATTCGTGCCTGCTTGCATGGATCTTCACGGAGGATGCGCGCTTGGAGCTCGCGGAAGGGATGCTGCGTGCGTGCCCTTATGCCTCGTTCGATCGCGACGCCCACGCACGATACGGTTACCGAGGTCGCTATGCGCAGGCGAAGATTTTCCTTCACAAGGGTGATGCCGAGGCTGCCTGGCGAACGATGCGCGACGGAATCGATGAGTTGATGCTGAGGGATCAGCCCACTCTTGCCGAATACAAGGCAGTCGCTTTTCTGGGGGCGCACGCGTTGTTGTTGCCACACGCCGATCTTCGATTGGCGTCCGCCGTGCTCGCCCGCGTCCAACCGGTCGCAAGGCAGGAGACCGCCGACCTGGATCTCAGGCTGCAAACGCATCTCCTGGAGTGGCGTCTGTGCGTAAGAAAGCAGAGTCAAGCCTGCGGGGACATCCTGCTGCATGACGCACCGGAAGATGGTCTTGAGCTACAGCTGTCGCGTGAATTGTTGTCGACCATGACCGCCAGTCGCGACGATCGATCCATCCGCTGAAGGCGCCGGAGACGTGACGGATCACGTCGGATGATTTGTGGCGGCTGGGGAGGCCGGTACACCGCACCGACCCTTGGACCAGCCACGGGCAGAGAGCGCCGATCCAAGCGCAGGGTTCTCGCTGGCCGCTGGCGCCCAGCGATATGCCTGCTCGCCGGACGGCAGTTCGGACCAGCCCTGCCGATCAACCCTCATGGCGCCGCATCGCATGCGGGGTAGCGCGAGTACGCGGATGACCCGCCATTTTCCGGCGGCGCCGCGAGATGCAGTGCGAACAGGCTCGAAGCCTGCGTGTTGCCGGAAGGCCACAGGCCATAGCCGCCCCTCCGGCGGCCATGGCGCGAGAGACGATCGACGCTCAGCGCGCGTCAGAGCGCATCAAGGTGCGATTCGGCGACCGAGCCTTGGCCTGCAAGGGATGCAAGTCCGGCATCGCTGCGGGTCAAGCGATCCTGGCAGCAGCAAGCCGGCCGCAGACGGCTGCGAAATGAACGGAACCTGTCGAATCCCCAACCTTTCACAAGGCCGCACACCTCATGGCGACGGTAGTCCCAAAGTCATTTTTATGTGACCAACGACTCATTTCAAGGGCCAGAAATCTCACTCGGAGAATTTGAAGAGAAAAAAACAGACGTTCTACCTGGCGCCCTAGCGGTATCAACAGCCAAGGAAGCGGTGCTCGCCCCTCGCCCGAAGGCGGGGAGCTGAACGAGCCCTCGACACACCTCGGTGAACATGACCCAGCCCTAGGAGTAGCGCCATGGCCGATCAAATCGAGCGTCCTCACCCATCCACAGCGCCTTCCACCTCAGAGCTGAATCCTGAAGCAGCCTCCTTGGCACGCAGAGGTGGCGGATCCCGTGCATACGGGCCGGATTCGCAGATCTTCGTGTTCGGCGTGCACGGCACGGTGAACGGGCCATCCAATGTAGCAGGGTTGACCAACGCCGTCGGCAACGCCTACCGCCAGACTGGCAGGTACGGGGAGGTACTGATCGACAGCAGTTTCAGTTGGGAAGACAACGCACAACAATTGAATGGACCCTCTGGCCATCGCAAGACGGCAGCAGGAAACATGGCCGGAGATCTGTTGAGTAAATTGCAGGAAGCCTATGTCTATGGGGCAATGGATCGGACCAAGCCGCTGGTGATCAACGTGGTCGGTTTCAGTCACGGCGGCAATGTGGCTATCCAGGGCGCGGACGAACTCGCGAAAGGGCTCGTGGCTATGAAGGAGCGCTTCGGCATTCCCGACATCGCCATCCATCTCACTACGGCGTCGACGCCTGCATACAACAAGCCCGGCAATCCGGAAAACCCGGATGTGGCAGCACGCCTCGTGAAACCGACCGGCATCAAGTTCGCGCACACGGCGTTCAGCGTGCGCGACGATGGAGTGATCGATCTCGCTCAAGGCAAACCGAAATTCGAAAACAAAACCACATTCAATGGTTCGCAATTACCCAGCGCCTACGAAGGGCCGACCGGGACTACGACCTATGCGGCGAAAATCGCGAATCACGGTGCTCCCCAGGATCTCCCGCACTACCAGCAGAGCATCGCGGGCAGCATGGTGCAGCGATTCCGCGACCTTGCACCGCCTCAGCAGAACCGGCGAGCCGAGATGGACGACGAGACTCCGATAGGTCAGCGCGTAAGACAGGTGGCCGAAGACAATGGCGGCGATCGTCGGCTTGCATCTGCAGCAGTGCTCGCGTTGATCGACAAACCCGGTTTCGATCCCGGCACCAGAGTGGCCATCGTGGAAGGAACAGGCGGTCAGAAGATAGCGACTCAGGGCGAGGGCGCGTTGAGTGTGAATGCGCGCATCGACATGACTATGGAGGAATCGCAGCTGGCATCGATACTCGTTGAGCAAATGTCGAGGAGGAACGCGGGCGAGCGGCTGGATGCGATGTCGCAAGCGCCCGAAGGCGTCAATCCTCCAGTGAAAAATCTATAAAGGCCGAGTCGAGTCGACGAGACTGCATTCGGGCTCTGCCACAGGCTTCCAATCGTAACCAGAAGGTTTCTACATATGGCCAACGACAAGAATGGTGCAATCGAATCACGCGCAGAAGAAGACCAGACGGCCGGTCGGATCGCCGGACTGCCGAGACAGGCCGTCGGTGGATTCAACCATGCCAGCAACTTCGACGTCTTCTCGGGGATCGTCAATTCACTCAACGACGCCCATGGATTTGCAGCGCATAACCGATTCATGAACGAAAACGAGCGGGAGTATAGAGAGGCATTGGACCGCTTCTCCAAGCAGCCGTGGATCCTCGAAACCGCTGGTGGTGTGTTGATCGAAAACAAGTTCAGAAGAGATGCCAGCGGGAAACCCTACGCTTATGACGGCTCGGAGGGGCATCTCAACTACTTTGGCCTCGAAGAGGCCTACAAACTGCATGGAAAACCGGGGAACACTTATATATGGATAGGCGATGCGTCCAAGATCGACATGGAAAAAATTCCAGGCAATGTCCGCGTGTACGACACGGCTCGATTTCTCGGCGTGGGCCCTCGCTCGGATGCCGGCCCGGATGAAAAGGACCCGATCGCATCCGCGCTTCACGGCAGCTCAGCCGCGAAGACGCAGTTCGACAATCTCAGGGATCAGACAGGCGACGCCAAGTCGGCCGGAAATGCATTGCATTCACTGATCCAGGCCGGCTATCTGCCGAAGGATGGAGACCCATCGCCGCAGCTGACCACGTCGAGCAAAGGCGAGACGATCGTCTCTACGGGCGAGGGGCCAGGCAGGATCAGTGCGATCGTGCGCGAAGCGAGCGATGCCGAAATCGCGTCTTCGATCATGAAATCCGCCAAGCAATCCCAGGAGGTGGCCATGTCGACGCACCAGCAGGAGATCGGCTCTTCTCCGGATACGCGATTGTCGAGAAGCTGATCGGCCGGTCGGTTTCGGCATGAAGCGCCAAGAAGAAAGGCCGGATAAGCGATTGCATGGGAAATCGTCAGATGCATCGAACCGCCATACACCAATGAAAGCGACGCGCAGACCTCCTTGAGACGAGAAGCGGATGGATGGCCAGCTCGGCAAGCGAGAGATGTCTCGTGAAGTCGCGCCAACACCGAAGCAGGATGCGGAGCTGGAATGAGAAGCACCCAAGGTGCCGAGAATCGGTGGTGTTGGAAGCCGGTCGATTCGTACGCACAAGACACTCGACGGCTCCAGATGTCTGCGCACATGGACACCGTTGGATTCAGAGCAATCACCCATCAACCAAGTATCAGGGAGTAGATCGATGAAGAACTATCGCATGAAGTGCATAAGTCTGGCGTTGTTAGGTGCCATATCGTATCGGCCCGAGCTGGCTATGGCCCAGGTCACGACAGCGTGGACGAAATGCTCGGATGAGAACAGAGTGTGCGACCTGCCCACCGGTGGTGCGCGCATGGCCAGATATGGCGCAAACGGACAGTTCATCACCAAGGCGTTCACGACCGCTTTCGACTGCCAAAAGACGGTATTTGGCTCGGATCCGGCACCCGGGTATGCCAAGGCGTGCTACTACGGTGATCAGATATACCAGGAGATCGCGCCGCAGGTGTCCAACATGATGGGCCCGTGGGTGAACAACAAGCGTATCCCCATAGGTCACATCGGCTCGTCGAGAGCGATCACGGAACCCGTCGATATTCCCGTCGCCGACGGCGAGTCGGCATTCAGGATCGCCTGCAATTATTCGCACATGAACTTCGACGATGCGATCGTCTATCCGAATCAACCCGGAGCGAGTCATCTGCACGCCTACTTCGGAAACACCAGCATCAACTACGCATCCACGACGACATACTCGGTCAGGTTCGTCGGAAACTCGACCTGCGCCGGCGGAAAATTGAATCGGAGCGCGTACTGGGTACCTGCACTAGTCGATACACGCAATGGAACCCCCGTGGCGCCCACCACCAATGTCGTGTACTACAAGAGCCATGCTGCGGATCGCAGCGCGATCAAGGCGATGCCGCTGGGTATCCGCGTGTTGGCCGGAAGCATGCGGCAGAGTGCCGAAGACCAGGTGGACCTCCGCAGGACCCATTGGCGCTGTAAATCGAAAACCGGGCCGCGGCCGGGTCTGGACGAAAGCGCCAAGGCGTCGATCCCAAATTGCCCGGTAGGCACGTATCTGTGGATGATCGTCCAGTTCCCGCAGTGCTGGGACGGCAGGCGTCTGGATTCTCCCGATCATCGTGCGCACATGGCCTACGGAGGAGCCACGTGCCCCGCATCGCATCCCGTGCACCTGCCGGAGATCAGCTATCACATCGAATACAAGATCGAGAATGCGAACGACCCGCTGCATTGGCGGCTTTCGAGCGACATGTACGGCACGGACAAGCCGGGCGGCTACTCGATGCATGCCGACTGGATCAATGGCTGGGATCGCGACACGCTAGAGCGGTGGGTCCAGGAGTGCATCCGCGAAGGACGTTCGACCAACAACACGACCTGCGATGGGATCGGATTGTCGCGGTCGGTGCTGAAGAACCAGGAGCATGTCCTCACCTCGTCGGGAAACTGACGTAGTGCGCCAGCGGGCGAGACGCTGCCGTCTCGCCGGCCAAGCCGACGTAAAAGCGTCGCGAAGCGCAAGCTGCCTCCTTTAGCAATGCCATCCGCCTCTGCACGAATGCGCAGCTTGTGATGGAAAGTATTGTCTAATGCAACCACCGAGCGAAGCCGTAGAGGATGATGGGTATTTTAGCCATCGAATAGATAATGCCATGCCGACGATCGCACGCTCGTTCGCGCAAAACGCGGATATATCTAAGCATGCATGGTCATCGAAGTGCGGAAAAGGTAAACGCGAATAACAGCGACCACGCGCATGCGCTCGATCTTTGATCGATAGCACGGCCACTACCGGTCAACGAACGCACTACGTCATTCACCAGATTGGAAAATAAACATAGAGGACCATTACATGAAAAGCATCAAGGCAAGACATCGTAAATCAAGCGTCCTAGTGGCTTCGATCGCTGCGCTCGCGACGATGGCCTCGTATGCCGGAAGCGTGTGCGCAGCTACTCTGCACCGCATAGCGGATCATGCTCCCGGTCGATACATCGTTGTGCTCGACGATACGGTCGACGACCGCACTCGTCTAACGGCCAGAGCGGAGGCTGATGCTGTGACGCAGCGGGTAGCAAGAATGCCAGGGGCTAAAATCCGCGCACGTTTCAACGATACGATCATAGGCATGGCGGTGGATCTGGACCGGACCGCGCTGAGGCAACTCCAGCAGGATCCTGCGGTGAAGTATGTACAGCAGGATGGTCGCGTCACGCTGAAGATCTTCCAGGATATCCATGCGCTTGCGCAGGACCGCGTCGACGATCGGTATCTACCTCAAGACGAGAGTTTCATTTACGACACGTATGCGAATAACGTGAATGCATACATCGTAGATAGCGGCATCAATCCGGATCATATCGAATTCCGAGGACGTGTCCGTCCTGGCTTTACTTCAATTGCTGACGGCCGAGGAATCCGCGACTGCAATGGACACGGTACGCATGTCGCAGGTCTGGTTGGAGGGACTTGGTACGGAATGGCAAAAGGAGTATCGATTTATCCTGTCAGGGTCTTTGGCTGCACCAACACTTCATATTGGTCGGATGTAATTGCTGGACTGGAGTGGGTGAAGAGAAACCACATCAAGCCTGCCGTCGTCAACATGAGTTTTGGTGGTAGCGCGAATCCCGCGGTGGATGCCGCCGTGCAAGCGCTGATCGATGACGGAATCACCGTCGTGGCCGCAGCCGGAAATGAAAACGCAGACGCTTGCCAGACATCGCCCGCGCGTGTGCCGGATGTGATCACCGTGACAGCGAGCGGAAGTAACGGTGGTTTTAATGTGCCATATACCGCCGATGTGCGTTCTTCATTCTCCAACTATGGTCCATGTGTCGATCTTTTCGCACCCGGCGAGTATGTCAGCTCAGCTTCGAACATAGCACCTGAAAGTATAAACATTGCCCAGCAGCTAGATGGCACGTCCGGTTCGGCGGCATTGACGAGTGGTGTAGCCGCGACGTATCTGTCCGGGAGGCCGACCGCGACCCCGCTGGAGGTCGCATCTGCAATCAGAGGTGCGGCGACGCGTGACATCATTGTGGACGCCAAGGGTACGGCGAACCTCCACCTCTATTCGCGCGTATGCGGAGCAATGTATGCAGGTCAGACACTGAGAGCGGGTCGTTCGTTGGTATCGTGCGATGGAGGTACCGCTTTGCACCTTGGTTTTGATGGACTGCTTTCAATCATACGAACCGCTGGTGGAACGACGAGGGTGGCTGGACCCTTCGGAAGAGATGTCAGGTTGCTGATGCAGGCCAACGGCAACCTTGTCTTGCTGGATTCGCTGAACAGGGTGAAATGGACGACGAATACGTCGGCGAATCCGGCAGCTTTTCTGAGGATGCAGGACGACGGAAACCTTGTCCTCTACAAGGAAGACAACAGCAAGGCGTTATGGAGCAGTCGATACGGCAGAACCACTCCGTAATCAGCGTCTCGTGCCGGCATCATGAAAGCCGGCGTCCGTTCAAAGCGATTAATCCGTTGACAGATGGCCATATAACAACATGCCGTCTGCATCATTTACATTCCAAAAGGAATTAAAGTAATGCAAATCAGCAACATTCCCCCGAATACACGTCGCGCTTTGTGCATTGCGATTTCAGCGGCCGCAATGATGACTTCCCAAGCTGCGGCTGCTGGCGACTATCGCGCGTCGAAAAAGCCGCTAAAAGATCAATACATCGTCGTCCTGAAGCAGGACGGTGCAAACAGATCGAAACTGACAACAGCGGATGCTGCCAGACGATTCGCCGAAAACAGGGCGGTTTCTATGGTGGCCGAGCATGGAGGTGATATCCGACACGTGTACACATCCGTGGTGAACGGGTTTTCGATCACCGCGTCGGCTGATCAGATCGGTCGAATCCTCGCCGATCCGAGGGTCGCCTACGTCGAGCAGGACAGTGTGGTGTCCTTGAATGCCACTGTGCCGGCGAACAGTTGGGGTCTGGATCGCATCGATCAACGCGCTCTACCGCTGGCTGGGACCTATATCTACGATACAACCGGTAAAAATGTACATGCATACGTTGTGGATTCCGGCATGCTGACATCTCATCGTGAATTTCTGGATTCCAGCGGAAATTCACGAATCGGTAACGGAATGACATCCGTCATAGACGGACGTGGACTCCAGGATTGCAATGGCCACGGCACGCACGTCGCCGGCACAATAGGCGGGCGTACGTATGGCGTGGCCAGGTCCGTGATCCTGCATCCAATACGCGCCTTCGATTGCTATGGCTCAGCGACCACTTCAGCCATCGTTCAAGCATTGGATTGGATTCGCAATAATCACGTCAAGCCAGCCGTGGTGAACATGAGTTTCGGTGGTCCGGCCTCCGACACCATGGATGCTGCAGTCGATAATCTGGTGCGTGCCGGTGTCGTGGCGGTCGCGGCAGCCGGCAATAATTCCGCCGATGCCTGCCCTCGATCGCCAGCGCGTGTGGATCGTGTGATCACAGTGGGGTCGACCGATAATACTGATAACGTGTCCAGCTTCTCGAACTACGGCCGTTGCGTCGATATCTATGCGCCTGGCCGTTTTATCGTTTCCGCTTGGAATACAGGCGTCAACGACATCAACACCATCAGCGGTACTTCCATGGCCTCGCCGCACGTCGCGGGAGCCGCCGCCCTGTATCTGCAGACGTCTCCGCAGGCGACGCCAGCTGTGGTTGCCGACGCAATCATCCGCAACGCAACAGGGAACCTGGCTGAAGTCGATGGCGCCAAGCCTCCGCTTTTCCTCTTTTCCAGAACTCTGAGCTACGGCAGCGTTTGCGGGAGACTGAATCCCGGAGGCGCGTTGTTCGCAGGTCAAAGGGTCAACTCTTGCGATGGACGATATTTCCTGCAAATGCAGGGCGATGGCAATCTCGTCCTGTACAGCAGCACGAAAGGTGCGCTTTGGGCAACGTACCGCTACGGCACAGGGCAGCGCCTCGTGATGCAGACAGATGGCAATCTGGTTGTCTACAACAGTGCAAATCAGGTCAGGTGGAACAGCGCAACTCAAGGCAACCCTGGAGCGTGGCTACGCATCGGCAACGATGGCGAGCTTTCAGTACAGTCGTTGGACGCGAGGAAGCTTGTCACCATCTTCAGGGCACAAGTCAATCTCTACTAGTGATCTTGTATTGCCCGATATGTGGATGACCATGTGACGACCTATCGGGTGTTTTGCGATTGATCCATCGCAAAACAACCGAAGCGCACCGACTCGCATCACGCGCCACTTTATATATCTAGCGCTCATCAGGACTGCACATGTCAAACCTCACCCGTAGTATGGCCGTGAAACCGCAAGGTGACTTGGAAGCTCGATCTGCAGACACGCCCGATAGTCTGCCGTCTCTTGATTCTCTTGGTCCGCCAGGCGCTTCACCGCGCCTGCAGACACTGCCATCGTTAGATAGCCAAGGCGAAGAGAGAACCAAGACGCCTATTTCGAATGATCCGCGTCATCCAGTGCAGTCGCATGAAGTCAGTGCGTACTTTTCAAGAACCGGGAATCTGGATGGCCGCGATACGGCCGCACAGGCTGAGGCCATCGCCAGCGCCATGCTTAGTCTGAGAAGCAAGCCGGGCGAGCCGCGGAATGTGTTGTTGCTGGAGGCATCGGGTCCGGCAGGGGGCTCCTACGTGGACGAGTTGCGCAAGTCTCTTCCCATCGCACTCTCGATGGTTCCGGAACACCAGCGTCCCGAGCTCCGTCTTTTCATATCGGACGGCCGTCCTGTATTGCCTGCGCGCGGCGAAGAGCAGTCGCGCAACGAATTCGCGAACTACTTGATCGAGCTCAACAAGCCGCCGAACCAAGGGCGCGGACTCGTCGACCGCGACATGTCGATACCGAACGTGGATCGCGCCGTGCCGAATTGGGGCAACCCCGCAGTCACCGACTACTTCATCCGCGAGCGGGTCGAGCCCGCGATCCAATTGGCCAGGCAATTCGGGATTGAACAGATCATCGTGGACGATCACATCGGTATCCCCAAGGACACCGATGCGAATCCGCCGGTGAGGTCCATGACGTATTTCAGACGTCTCAACGGCGAGAACGGCAAGCCACTGAGCCAAGCGGGTGCCAACGACCTCGTGACCGGGGCCTACGAACAAGTCCTCGAGAAAATTAAGTCGTCGGGGCTGAAAACGGGTTTGTCCAGCGTTGCCGAGCCTCAGAGCGCTCTCGCTTTCGGAATCGACATCGACAGGCTCGCGAAAAAAACGGATGCCATCGAGATACAGGCGTACCGATCGGATGCGCAGGCGGTGAGAAGAATCACCGAAAATCTTTATCAGAGTATCGCGTCGCATTTCGAGCAGTACCGCGATGTATCCGAATTCAAGTTCGCGCTGGTGACGCGTGCCAACAAGCGCGACCTCACCGAAACGACTCTGATCGGCCAGCAGGAAGCGATCGAGGCTTTCGAAAGGCGAGTGCAGAGACTATACAACAAACACGGTGAGGATCCGCCCAAGACGACGACCTCGCTTTGGGCGCATCAGAACTTCTACAAATGACATCGCATCGAGTGCGCTCATCGGAATGTGTGTGTCCAGTCTGGATTCGAATGCAACATGCATCGACCGATAAGGATGGATCGTGAAGAATCAATCGCTTTTAAGAATCAACCGTATGCTTCAGGCAGCCCTGCTTGTGTTGGGAAGCTTCGCGCTGTCCAGTCTAGGGGCGACAACCCGTGCGCCAGGCGCTGAATCGCCGTCCGAAGACGATTGGTGGCTGCCCGCATGGTCGCAGCCGCTACCGGGCCGGATCAGTTTCTACGGCGCTGCGCCTGCAGGATTCGCCGAGCCCGGTCCGGAACTGAAGGTCTATCTGCGTTGGAAAGATGTCAATCCAGCCGATGGCGTGTACGACTGGTCGGCATTGGAAAAAGCGCTTGCCACAGCGACCAGGCCGATCTACATGCGATTCGAGCACAGTCACGTCGAACATGTCCCGCAATGGATCGCGACGAAGTATCCGGAGCTTGCCGCACAGCTTCTGCATTCCGATCCGTACAAGGACAACTTCGGCCAAAGCCTGTCGGGCAGCTTTTATCGGCCGTGGCATCCGGGCCTGGAATCCGAGTTCGTCGAACTGATGCAGGAATTCCAGCGCCGGCGTTTCGCAAATCATCCGAGATTCGCATTCATGTATTTCCCGGGGCTTTGGGAGTGGGGAGAATACTCGGTCCAGTTCGTCGATGAGATGGTCGCGTCGGGGATGACGCCTCAGGATTACCTGGACTGGAACCAGCGCATGATCGATACCTACGTCGCTGCTTTCGGGCCCGGGAATGCGCACAAACTGATGTACACACAGCTGGACTATCTGCCGCTCACGGGGGGGCGGGCCGATTGGACTTCCGCGATCGGGAGAAAACCGTTCGCGTATGCCGTATCGAAGGGCGTCAGTGTGCGCTTCGGGCTATTCGAGAAGTACGATTTCCTGACGGGCGACATGCCGGAGTACGGCGTTCATCCCGTAGTCGACTGGAATGGGACAAGGAGATTCGGGATCGACGAAAGCACGCCCTTGATGCGCGCGGGACGTCAACGATGGATCGCGACCGAGAACGAGGAATGGGGGAATTCCAATATCCCCGTATCAAGCTACCATCAGTTGAAGATGACCGCCTTGCGAACGCTGTCGCTTAGAGCGAATCTGGTTTTCACCAATCAGCGCGTTTGGCAAGGCGCACCCGCATTGCATGAGTATCTGAGAAGATCGATCGGCAAATCCGTCGCAGAGAGTGCGGACGCGTGGGCTGTATTGCGCGACGGCCGTGACCAGTACCAGGAGTGGTCCAAGTATCCGTCGTTGGGATACCGTGGTCAATGGCGCACCCGAAACTGGGAGCGTTGGCTTTACCAGAAGGATGTGCAGCCCGGCGGCATGACCTTTCCGGCCTATCGTTCGGATAGTCCGGTGCCCTTCAACAACGATGCGTACGAAGCGATCAGGACGGACGCCGCTTCCGGAAACCGCTATATCTATTTCGACGTAGACGATCGCTTCATTTCAGGAAACGCCTCCGACTACTACGTCAAGGTCACATATCTCGACGACGCCGTTTTCAAGTGGAATATCCATTACATGGGAACGGCTGGTACCTTGAGGGGGACAAGTCTCGTCAATAATGTCGGAGACGGGAAATGGAAAACGGCGACGTTCACCATACGCGGATCGGTCGCGAACAACCTGCTCAAGGGAGGAAGCGACATCAGGATCAATGCGGGCTCCGCCGGTTCTCTCACCGTCAGATTCGTCCGTGTCGTCAAGATGTAGGGGCCTTGGTCAGGTAGACAACAAGCTGTCGCAGACCGATCGCGGTTCACTCAGCAGGCGGAGTCGTTATGAGTATTCTGAAATCAATGCCGGTGGAGTCCATAGCCGTCAAAAGCACACGTATTCTCCATGCTTTGACACTCGGGCTCGTCGTCAGCATGACCTCACCCTGCATCAGAGCGAGTGTTCCGATCGTGGATCCGGTCATGGTCGAGGATTTCGCGCTACCGCGGCAGGATCCGGGAGGCTGGACACGTCTGACACCTTCCGTGGATTCGAGATTGATCTATGTCGATGCGCAGTCCGGAGACGATGCCACAGGATTGTTCTATTCTCCAGCCGCAACAGCGATAGGTACCGACCCTGTTCGGCCGCAGGGAGATATCAGGCCGTTCAAGACACTCGACGCCGCCCATCTGGCGGCCCGGGAAGGCATGCCGGATTGGATACTCCTGAAGGGGGGGGGCATCTGGCTGGACCAATCGCTCAACGTGAAAAGCGGCAGATCACCAGCCGAGCGCGCGGTCGTTACTGTGTGGGGCGTCGGTCCCAGGCCCGAGATCAGAAGCGGAAGAAGCAGGGGATTGTCGACGGTAAGCGTATCCAATCTTATTATTCTCGGCATACGCTTCTGGGCGCATACCCGGGACAAGGACGGACCATATTTCACCGGATACGAAGGTTCTGTCGGATTCGGTCTTTCGCCTAGAACCAACAGACCGGTTCGCGACATCCTCATTGAGGACTGTTACTTCCGTTCGTACCTCTCGAACAGTGTGCAAAGCCTCGATCCGCAGCTCCCGATCCAGAGATTCGTGATGCGCAGAAGCATCGTATCCGGGAACTACGGAACGACGGGACAGGGGCACTCGCAAGGTCTCTGGCACAAGAATTCGGTGAAATATCCGTTGGCCGGCGTGCTGCTCGAAGGTAATTTTTTCGACCACAACGGATGGAGAATCCAGGCAAGGAACGATGGAACGGGCGCTCTCGATGGGCAAGCCACTATCTTTAACCACAACACTTATTTTTCGGACACGCGCGGGGTGATTTTCAAGGGAAACATATTTGCCAGGGCGTCGTCGATCAACAACAAGTGGACTGGAAACGACGGCCCGGGGAGTACTCTTGGTATCGTGCTCGACGATAATCTATACATCGAGGGAGAGATCGGGATCAGTATCGGCGGCAACGAGCCAGGCGCCAGAAGGTTCGAGCAAGTGGTAGTCAAGAACAATGTTTTCACGCATATCGGGCGAACCAGGCCGACCAATCGGACCCTGTCGTGGGGAATGGAGATCAAGGACTGGTTTTCAGGACGCATCGAAGGGAATTTGGTCGTCAACCAGATGGAGCCCGCGCTGCAGAATACATACGGATTGTCCATCTCGGCCGGCAATGAATCGACAACGACGCCGGGCGGAATCGAGGACGTGATCGTCGCCCGGAATACCTTCGCAAATCTCATGACGTCTAAACCGATCGTCTCCCTCGACGGGCATGGCGATGTGTCCGGCGTCGCATACGCCGACAACATCGTGCACAGGATCGGGTCGTCTCCGCTCATCAGTTATAGCGGCAAGAATTATCTTTTCGCGGGCAGAAACGCTTTCACGGTCGATGCGCCCCTGGGGGGTAGTTATTCGATATCGGGTAGGACGCTTGGATTCATGGCGTGGAAAGAATCGGCCGGCGACCATAATGCCGCGGCAGGGCAATACCGTTTCAACGATGATTCGCGCACCATACTCGCTTATGCCCTGAGCCATGGGATCGCTTCGGACTTCGATGGACTCATTGCGGCGCTCCATGCACAATCGAAGTCGAACTGGAATCCGGAACTTTCGGCGCCGCGCATCAACGCATGGCTCAGGTCCGGCTTCCGCCTGACGAACCTGCACACCTTGCAAGGCTCTCAGCCTCTACACGCCAAACCATGAGGCTTTCATTCTCACGGTCTTTCCTTGTATCCAGCGATTGATTCCCGTCGTTTATCTTCGATCTTGTTCTCGGTGGCGTCCGGCAGTGTTCATGCGCGGGGATTTGAACTCCGTATGCGATTCGTCATGGGGGCATCATGACCACGAAGCAGACCACATCGATCTTCGACGATCCCCATGTTTCCCCGAATGGAGCCTCCATCACGTGGATGTCCACCGGATCTTCGGTTGGATCGTCCGCCCGACTCCATCCCACCGATCCTGTTATGCCGATTCACACCTGACATCTTAGAGGCGCCATGAAAATTTCCATCTCGTCTAGCGTTAGATACTCCGCATGCGGGTTGGTCACCATGTCTCTGGCGGCCTGCGTTCCGCAAGACAGCCCGTCGCGAGCGAACGCTGCCGACGAAGTCTCTTACCTGCGCCATGCCAAGCCCGATGAGATACCGCAGAAACAGCCTCGCCTAAGCTCGGCAAGCACGAGCATGTCCGTTGGTACGGCGAGGACGGGCATCTATCTGTTGAGCAATCAATGTGCGGCGCAGAACCTGTCGATCAAGGATGCGAGTACGGCGCTCGGAGCTGTCGCCCAGCTGGGCGGAGCTGCGACCTCCGATGCCACGCGTTTCTTCCTCGAATCGTATGGTGGAGGCAAATTCTCGATCAAGCCGCTTCATGCGAGCCTCGCCTACAGCCTGGGTTCCGTCACCGGACTGGTGGGGAGTCAGGTCCGGCAAACGTCGCCGCAAGATACGGACGATCAACGCTGGAGGTTCGAACAAAGCGGTACAGGTTTCTTCAGGATCTATCGCGGCGATACGCGGCTTGTCCTGACCGGCAGCGACAATGGTATTGTCACGCTTGAGAACCCCCGCGACAGCTGCACTCAACTGTGGAGCCTGAAAGCGGCGGTTGAAGCGAAATCCGGCGGGTTCGAGGCTGTGGCCTACTCGGGAATGTCCGTGCTGCTGCAGTGGACTGCGGTGTCTGGCGCTGTCGAGTACGAGCTGCTCAGGAATGATCAACGATTGATCCTTGCCGAAGATACGCAGAGACGTTTCCGCGACGCGTTCGGCACATCTGCGTCCGCATTGTCTCCGGGACAGAATCTGACTTATCGACTGCGCGCTCTGGATGCGAACGGCGTTCTCTTGAGCCAGCGCAGCATTGCGATCAGGCTGCCCAACGGCCCCGCACGGCTGAGCACGGCCGACCTGCCGCCGCAGGGAGCCCCCCGCAGCCGGGCCTACAGCAAATTCCATGGGCCGGTCCCGACTCGCGCTGGAACGAATGCGCGAAATGGCGCCACGATGCGTATTGGACATTCGGACCGGACAACAAGGTCTATCCGACTTGGCATCCACCCGTCGATGTCGACGTCGCGGGCCGCCCCGGATGCGCCTACGGCCATGAGCATGGCGACGATCAGCGCGCCTCCAATTTGTACGCGACGACCGGGCCCTTGCCGTTCGGATATGTCAACGAGCAGCTGTCGCCCTCCGATCCGGCCTTCCAGCGCAATGAGGATCATGTCGGCCACAAGGTCGCTATGTTCAACGGAATCCGGGAGATCGTGACCTTGCCCAGCGGCGGCGAAGGACCTGGCTCCATGGCGTGCGATATTCTGTTCAAGCTCCACCAGGGCACCCATTCGCCCGATGCATTCAGGAACAACAGCCACGAGAGGTTCCTCAATTACCGGTGCCCGAACGGCTTGGAGGTCTTCTTCAAATCGCTTCAGCCTTTCGGGGTGGCGAACTCGTTCACCGACTATGGGGTCGACACGGAGTTCAACAGGCGAACTACATCGGGTGCCTCACCAGCCCCTTGCGCGACCCAAACGCAACTCGGATGCCAACCAGCAGGCGCAGAACGACGCGTGATTCCGACCGTCGCGATGATGATTGGGGCGTATCAACAGTTCCACAACACCACGGATGGTACGGGCAGCAATCCCCCTTGCGAGAACTGCGCTGCTACGGAAGCGCTCGCCTCCGAAATGGCCGCGATCGGAGTCCCTGCCCCGGGCTACTACCTCCCGCATTGGAACGGCGAGTCCTGGCAAGGAGGCCCGCAGATTCTGCAATTTCCAGCCGGCACGCGCTTCCAGTTCGCTGCCGGACCCTATTGGAATGTCAAGAATCCATCGCGCTATTTCAATCTGAACGCAACAAGCGATCCGGCTTCGCCCGTCTATCGGCTCGGACGTCAGATCGACTTGTGCTTCTCCCCTGGCTTCCTCGCCTATGGCAGCTTCGATTGCCGACTCGCACGCCTCCGCGGCGATGCATCGACCGTGTCCTTTGACAGTCCGCAATCGCCTTTCACCGGTACGGTGCGGAACAACGAGACGAACTTCGTCGTGTTGATGAACCCGGATCCGGCACGTCGTCGCGTTTTCTACAACGCTTATGGTCTTAACGACCTCGACGGAACGGACGGCGTCAATCCGCAGGGAGAACTTCCCCTGAAACGCTCCGCCAAGTTTCCGATTCGGGCGAAGTTTTCGACAACGCCCGTCGAAGGGTACAACATCAAGCTGGCCAATTTCGGCGGCAGAACGCAGTGTGGCGGGAGCAGCTGCTGGACGGATTTCGGGCTGTACCGCCTTCCGGATGGGACTTGGATCGATGCGATAGTCCGTGCACCGAACTAGGGCTCGCCTGGATGATTCGGAGGATCGGCGCGCCGATAACGGCGCGCCCGCGAATCCATCATCGGCGCGATCGTTTCGGCAGGGGTCAATTCAGGTGTCACCTGAATCAGCGACGTCCCACAACGACGGGATCCGATCGTACAGACACCCTCGGCGCCTCGTCGCGTCGAATCACGTTGCGCATCGTGATGTTGAACGCGTCGTTGTGATGCGAGAACCACACGCCAGCGGACGAAAGGCGCCTCCATGCATGTTGCTTCGTATCGGTTTCTCCTGCGAATGAACCTGGGCCGAGACCCGCGGTGCATCGTCTCAAGATGGGCCCTGGGCCTGTCGGCCGTCCTGCCGCTTTGCGCGTGCGGCACAGGGAGCGAGGCGTTGACAGCCGAGTTCTCGTCGCCTGGGGGAGACAGCGTACAGCTCGTGTATCACGATGAACGTAACTTCCGCCTGTCCCCTGCGCGGGGCGGAATCGAGACGATAGCGGTCGATGGGCTATTGCACTTACGGTTGCTTGAGTCCGATGGTACGCCGCGCATCGTGCAAGTGGGTCGATTGCCGAATGACCGTTCGGGCGCTCGCGTACGGGCACAGGCTCTGGACATGGCCCCGACGCGATTGCCCCGAGACGCGGTCATCACATGGGGATTGCGTTCAGAGGTCTACGATGCCGTATGGGCCGATCACGGTTCCGCGACAGCCATCACCCGCCTTACCATCGCCGAATCGCCTGCGCTCGCCCAGGCGCAGGCGGCCGTCGCCGACGGTTTGGGCCGCGGAATGACGATGGACCTGTGCGCCAATGCCGTGCATGAAGTGGTCAAGGCATGGCCAATAGCCGTTACATCGGAAGGTTATGCCGTTTTGGCGAGCGCCTCGGGGGTGCGCATGCGCGGCACCGTGCGACGCGTGCCCAGATCACCCTTGATCCCGGACGACGTCGTCGTCGAGCGGGTCGGCATCTAGATGCGCGCGATAGCCTTCTTCTCCAGTGGCCGGCGCTTCCACTCTCAGTCGCCCATCTGCGGGCCATGCATGTTCTGCTCAAGAGTTCCGGCGGCTGCCGAGGACACGTGTTCGGTACGCGATCGAGATGCCGAGCCCGCCCAATGCAAACGGCCCGCCTGAACGCGGCACGCGGGAGATTCGAGGCTGGCGAGCGCATGGCGCTCTCGTGGCGGACCGATCCGCCATGGCATGTCTTGCGCCCGTCCTTCGCGTCCCCAAGCGGCACAGGGTTCTTCAGCTCAGCACCGGAACGCGCGGGCCGGCGACGCGATCCACGTCAGCGACGCCCCTCGTCCAGTGTCCAGTCGACGATCCTGCCGGACATTTCGCCCAGACCGTCCTCGAAGGCCCGGGCCACGCTCGCCACATCGGTGGCCTGCGCGGGCGTGAGGCTCTCGAAGCGCCGGGTCGCCACCACGCGCTTGTCGCGCGCGCGCAGTAGGCGGGCACCGATCACGATCTTCGCCTGCGGGGCGCCGGTGGCGGTGTAGTCGGACTCGAAGCTGCGCAGATCCAGCAGCAGCACATACTCCGCGGCGACGCCGTCGCCGCGGCGCGACACGCCGGGCAGGAGGCCGCTGTCGGCGAAGGCGCGCACCAGCATGTCCTGCACCAGGTCGGGCGTGGAGCGCGTCCAGGCCGCCCCCTTGTACACCTGCACCTCGCCGGGCTCCGGGCGCACCAGGATGCGCGCCGAGTCCACGGTGGTGTCGGCGTGGGGCCGCGGGATCGCCAGCTGCCAATCCACCTGCGGCGTGTCCGCCGCGATCACGACCTGCGGCTGCGGGTCGAACAGACGCAGATCGCTGCGCTCGGGCAGCACGTTGCAGCCGGCGAGCAGGCCGGCGACCAGTACGCAGGCCAGCGCGCGAACGGTGCCACGCAGGCGATGCGCGGGCGGAGGGATGTCGGCGAAGCGGTTCATTTCGGCTCGAATTCCTTGGGCTGCTCACGGCCGAGCACGTAGCCGGCGGGGTTGTCGTCGAAGCGCGCACCGATCCGGCGCAGATCGCGGACCAGGGTGCGCAGCTCTTCCAGCGTCGGGCCGATCTGCGCCAGCCCGTCCTGGGTGAAATCGTTGAGCGGGCCGCGGTTCTCGGCGATCAGCGCATTGGCGTTGCCGGCGGTGTCTTCCAGCTGCTTGAGCGTGTTGTCCAGCCGTGCGATCAGACCCGGCAGTTTGTCGACCACTTCGCGGTCGATGTCGGTGAGCGCGGTGTTGGTGGTGTCCAGCGCGGTATTGAGCTTGTCGGTGGCGACGCGCGCATTGCGGATCAAGGTGCCGAGATCTTCGCGCTGCTCGGCCAGCGCGCCGGTGGCGCTCTCGATGTTGTCGAGCGTGGCGTTGATGTTCTGGATGTTCTCGTCGCTGAGCACCTTGTCCATCCGCGCGACCAGGCGGTTGGCGGTCTCGGCGATGTTCTGCAGGGCCGAAGCCTCGGTGAGGATGCGCGGCACGCCGTCGCCGTTGTCGGCCTGCAGCCGCGGCGCGTCGGGGCTGCCGCCGGTGAGCTGGATGAAGGCGGTGCCGGTAAGGCCGGTGAACGACAGTTTGGCGCGCGTGTCCACCTTGACCGGCGTTTCCTTGCGCACTTTCACCCGCGCCACCACCTTGCGCGGGTCGTCGGGGGCCAGGCGCAGCATCTCGACCGTGCCCACCGCGATGCCGTTGTACTGCACGCTGCCGCCCTCGGTCAGGCCGGTGACCGCTTCGTCGAACACCACGTCGTAACGCTGCCAGTCGCGGTCGGTCGAATACTTCGCCGCCCACAGCCCGAACAGCAGCAGGAATGCCGAAGTGACCAGGGTGAACACGCCGATCAGGACGTAATTGGCTTTGGTTTCCATGGTGGGGTCATCGCTGGTGAGTGCAGCACTGATGGGCGCAGCGCGCCTGCGGAGGAAGGACGGGGCGACGTGCGATGCATCCTAACAAACCCCTCCGCGCCGGCGCCCCGCGGGCCGCGCGCGTCATGCACGCGTCAGCCTCCGGCCGCACGCGCCGCGCGTCCGCGCGGGCCGTGGAAATACTCGCGTACCCAGGGATGGTCCAGGCCCTCGATCTCGGCCAGCGGCCCGACCGCGATCACCCGCTTCTCGGCCAGTACCGCCACCCGGTCGCAGATGGTGTACAGCGTGTCGAGGTCATGGGTGATCAGGAACACGGTGAGACCCAGCGCCTGCTGCAGCGTGCGCGTGAGCTGATCGAACGCCGCGGCGCCGATGGGGTCGAGCCCGGCGGTGGGCTCGTCGAGGAACAGCAGCGGCGGATCCATCGCCAGCGCCCGCGCCAGCCCCGCGCGCTTGCGCATGCCGCCGGACAACTGCGAGGGATACTTGGCGACGGCCTCGGCCGGCAGCCCGGCCAGCTTCACCTTCAGCAGCGCCAGCTCGTACAGCAGGCTGTCGGGCAGCTCGGGGTGGTGCTCCTTCAGCGGCACCTGCACGTTCTCGCCGACGGTGAGCGAGGAGAACAGCGCGCCGTCCTGGAACAGCACGCCGGTCCTGCGCTCGATCGCCAGCCGGTCTTCCGCACGCCCGGACAGGGCGTTGATGCCCATGACGTCGATCTCGCCCGCGTCGGGTTGGCGCAGGCCGATGATCGAGCGCATCAGCACGGATTTGCCGCTGCCGGAGCCGCCGACCACACCGATGATTTCGCCTTTGCGGACGTCGAGGTCGAGGGCGTCGTGGACGACCTGGGCGCCGAATTGGTTGCGCAGGTGGCGGATGCGGATGATGGGGGCGTCTGGTGCTTGCATGTCAGTCATTCAGCATGCTCGGGATTGTAAAGTCAAAGGCTTTCGCGCTGTCGCGCGACCATACTTTTCTTTGCTTGTGCAAAGAAAAGTAGGCAAAAGAAAGCACAGCCCATCGTCGCGCCCGGCGCTGCGCGCCGGGTCCGCAGGTCTCGCGAGGTTTTTCGAAGGGCCTTCGGCCGTTCGGCCGAAGCCCGGCCCGCGCTACTCGCGCGGGCGTTCGCCGCTGCACGCGCCAGTGGCGCGTAAGCGCAGCGACTCACCCTTGGCCCATCGAAAAACGCGCGGCCTCCTGCCGCGCGCCCTGCGGGCCTGATTCGCGAGACCTGCCGCTCCGGAGGGCATCGGAGTCAAAAGCGCGGCGTGTCCATCTTGCGCTTGGAATCAAACTGCATCGAGACAGTGGGGGGATCGGACGAGGACTACGCGGACTCAAGACTCAGTCTGAATTTGATGATCGGGCGCCTGAGCATGCAGCCATGCACTCAGTTCAGAGTACTCAGTGTCGTTCAGCAGGCCGTCCGATCTCCGCAGCAGGCCCAGTTCCGCAAAGAACCATAAGAGTCTTTCATCTGCAAAATCGCGACCCAGGAAAAGCTTGATACGACAGCTGGAGATGGATCTCGGCGCTGTGAGCTTGCCGTCGAACGTATTGAACACCTCCGCTCGAATATTGACGCTGGAGGCGGCGATGCTCGCTGCAACGAAATCGTCCGTTGCGTGAAATCCCAGAGAGAGTGTGCCGCTGTATGGGTGGGGATACAGATCAAAGACCGAGGGCAAAAGCCTGCGGACGAACGCGTCGATGTCTTCGTATTCCATGAGTAGCGAGCGATCAAGAGCGCTCGTAGTGCCCTGCTATTGATATTGCCGTTGTTGTTGCTCTTGCTTTTGCCGTTGAATTTTCCCGCCCACCGAAGCGGCAGGCCTCGCGGATCAGGCCCGCAGGGCGCGCGGCAGGCGGCCGCGCGCTTTTCGATGGGCCATGGATGGCCCTTCGAAAAGCCCCGCGAGGCCTGCGGACCCGGCGCGGAGCGCCGGGCGCGACGATGGGCTGCCCTTTCTTTTGGTGACTTTTCTTTGGGCACGCAAAGAAAAGTTACCCGCGCGTCAGCGCGGAAGCCTTTGATCTTGCTCTTGCTCCAGGGCCACAACCGCTCGCTGAATCCAAGCATAGAACGCGACGCGTTGGATACACCGGAGCATCGGGGCTGAAGCCCCTCCTACGCTCGACCGGCGCTCGACAGCGAGGGCAGAAAACCTCTTCACCACCCCATGTTCATGAACCAGATCGCCGCGATCGCATCGATCACGATCACCAGCGAAATCGTCTGCACCACACTTGAGGTAGTGCGATCCCCCACCGACTGCGCCGTCCCCGTCACCTGCAACCCCTCCAGACACCCGATCAACGCGATCACCACCGCGAACACCGGCGCCTTGGCCATGCCCACCAGGAAATGCCGCAGCTCCATCGTGTCGTACATCCGCCCGATGTAGGCCTGCGGACTGATGTCCAGATTGCTCGCACCCACCGCGATGCCGCCGAGCAGGCCGGCCAGCATCGCGATGAAGGTCAGCAGCGGCAGCATCGCCACCAGCGCGATGACCCGCGGGATCACCAGCAGGTCGACCGGGTCCAGGCCGAGCGCGCGGATGGCGTCGACTTCCTCGCGGTTGACCATCGCGCCGATCTGCGCGGTGAAAGCGCTGGCGGTGCGCCCGGCGAGGATGATCGCGGTCAGCAGCACGCCGAATTCGCGCAGGAAGGAAATGCTCACCAGCTCGACGACATAGATGGACGCGCCGAAGTCGGCGAGGATGTTCGAGCCGAGGAAGGCCACCACCGCGCCGATCATGAAGCTCAGCAGCGCCACCAGCGGCACTGCGTCCAGGCCGACCTGCTCCATGTGATGCACGGTGGCGATGGGCCGGAAGCGGCGTGGTTCGCGGATCAGGCGTGCGGTCTTGACCAGCACTTCGCCGAGGAAGGCGACCAGCGCGACGATCTCCTTGCCGTTGTCGTGCATCGCGTAGCCGAGGCGACCCATCGCGGCGGCAAAACCATATTCGCGTTTGAGCCGCGGGCGGTCGTCGTGGACATCCTCGATCGCCTGCACCAGGGCCTGGTGTTCTTCGCGGAAGCGCAGCGCGCTCTCGCCGAGGCGGCAGCGGGTGCAGTGGCGCAGCAGTTGCAGCACGCCGAGCGAGTCGATGCGGCCGATGCCACGGGCGTCCAGCTCGGTGGCGTCGGCGGGCACCTCGCGCAGTGCGGCGGCCAGGTCCAGCGCGTGGTCCAGCACCCAGTCGCCCTGCAGCAGGACGCGGCCGGGCTGGGCGGGATCGAGGGCGATCTCGGGCGGCTGCAGGGCGGATGCGGTCATGCGGGGCTTCGGGTTCTGGACTCTGGGGCTCGGGTGGGGGTGCGCGGCTGCGGGCTCACTCGCGCAGGCGCGGCAGGCCGTGGGCGTCGCGGTCCTCGACCGCGGCGGCGTCGGCGATCTGCTGGCGCAGGTCGCGGCCGGGCAGCGGCTGCGCCGCCTCACCACGCAGCGTACGCAGGGCATTGGCGAGGCAGCGGCGTGCGTTGGCATCGTCGCCGATGTCGGCGTAGCCGTGGCCGAGCGTTTCCCAGACCTCGGCGCCGCCGCCCTGGGCCACGGCGCGGTGCAGCAGGGCCTCGGCCTGCGGCCACTGGCGGTCGGCGATCAGCACCCGGGCCAGGCCGAGCAGGGCACCCGGACTGCTGGGATGCGCCTGCCGCCAGCGCTCGGCATGGCCGCGGCGGCGCTCCAGCTGGCCGACAGGCAGTGCGCCGTAGGCGGCGGCGAGATCGGGGTTCCAGGCCGCGTCGATCGCCTGCTCCAGGCTGGCGCAGGCGGCGTCTTCCCAGCGCAGCGCGGCGGCGCGTTCGGCGTAGGCGGTGACGGCATCCGGACTGCGCTGCAGCGTATCGCCGATGCGGTCCCACAGGTCGGCAAGGGCGTTGGCGTCGGCGACTTCGCGCAGCGCCTGCGCGGCCCAGGCCTGCTCCCGCGCGGCGAGCGCGGCCGGCTCCTGTGCCTGCTGCTGGCGCAGCGCGCCGAGCATGCCCCAGGCCTCGCCGGCCCGTCCGCTCAGCGCCAGCGCATCGGCCTGCAGCACCAGTGCGCGCGGCGGCGGTGCGCCGGGGATCGCCGCCAAGGCATCGAGCGCGGCGCGGGCATCGCCTGCGGCGAGTGCGCGCTCGGCCAGCAGCACGCCGTGCGCGGCCGGGTGCGCGGCCTGCAGCGCGGCCAGATGGCCTGCGTCCGCAGTGGCATCGCCACGCGCGGCGGCCGCGCGCGCGGCCCCCACCCGGGCGGCGGTCGCGTAGGGCGCTTCACCGGAAGACTGCGCCAGCAGACGCTCGGCGCGCTCCCAGCGCCCTTCGTGCAGGGCCAGCAGGCCGTCGCCGAAGCGCTGCCGCACAGTGCGCTCGCGCCGGCGCCGCCAGGCCCGCAGCGGCAGGGTGAGCAGGGTCCACAGCAGCCACAGCGCGAACGCGCCGAGCGTGCCCAGGATCAGTGCTCCGCCGAGACTTGTGGCGTAGTCCAGACCGCCGTAGCGCACCACCACCCGGCCGGGTTCGGCGATCAGCACCTGGGCCAGCAGCGCGCCGGCCACCGCGACCAGGGTCCAGAGCAGGAGGTGGCGGAAGAGATTCATGGGGTCGCCTGCGGCATATCCTGACGGATGCCGCGCACTTTCGTCCGGCAGTTGCGGTGAAGAGATGTCATTCGACGAAAATATAGCGGAAGGTTTTCGGCTTGCTGCCGGTTCTCAGGTATTCGAGAACGGCGACGAATGCCCGATCTTGGCGAATGCAGCGGTCCTTGGGATGTGGTGCGTACTCACCGTGTGCGACAGCACGACGAATCTCGGCATCGGCCTCGACCGGATATCGATCATCGCAGGCATGGTATTCACTTCCGGCATCATCCGAAAAAATAAGACTGGCGATTCCGGAATCCCATTCGAGCCAGAAGCATGTTTCGATGCTGCGACCTCCACCGAAAATCCAAAGCCATCGGCGCCGCGGCCCATAGTCCGCCCATGCACTGATCCTTCCGCGCTCCAGCTTCCGACAAGCCTCGATCTCCGGCTGCATATCGGAAAGCGAGGCAAATTCACGCATGTCCGACTCATTGCGTCCGATTTGAAGGAAATAGCGGGGAGCAATTCCACCGTCTGTCGCCTGACCCGAGGTCCCCATCACCCGCCCCGCTGCGCCCGCAGCTGCGCCCGGGTGCTGCCGAGGGTCGACACCTCCAGGTTCAGCGGCATCGCGGCGATACCGCGCAGCGCCTCGCGCTGGCGGGCGCGTTCGGCCGATTCCGGCCACAGCCGCAGCAGCCAGGCGTCGGCGCGGTCGAGGGCGGCCTGCAGCGCGGCGGGGTCGCGGCGTTCGGCAGCGACGCGGGCGAGGGTGAGTTCCAGGTCCAGCGCCTGGCGGGCGGCGCGGCGCTCTTCCCCGCCCAGGGCGAGGCTGTTGTCGGACGGGGTGACCCGCACCAGCCGGGCCAGGGCGCGTTCCCACCAGGGGGCCTGGGGATCGATCTCGGGCAGCGGCTCGGCCTCGGCCGCCGCCGGCATGCCGCGGGCAAGGGCATCGAGCGCGGTCACCACCGACTGCCGCGGGTCGGCGCGCAGGGCGTCGAGCTCGGCGCGCTCCTGGGCGAGGGTCTGCTTGAGGTCGAGCATCCCCGGGCGGTCGACCGGGTCCAGTACCGCATCGGCCAGGGCGTAGGCGCGGCGCGCACCGTCGAGGTCGGCCGCCAGGCGTAGGCGCTGTTCGCCGATGGTCAACAACAGCTCGGCCTCGTCCAGACGCAGCGCATCGGCGCCTTCGCGGCTGGCGTCGGCCAGCTTGGCCACCTGGGTTTCGAGCAGGGCCGAGCGCTGGCCGATGCCGAGCAGCTCATCGCGCAGCACGCGATTGGTGGTTTCGGCCTGCTGCAGGCGCTGGCTGTGGCCGCGGCTGTCGCGGCGCAGGGTGTCGCTGCGCGACTCCACGGCCTCCAGGCGCTGGCGCAGGTCGGCGGCGTCGGCCAGCGCCGCGGCGCTGCGTCGCTGGCCGTCGTACCAGAACCAGCCCGCGGCGCCGAGCGCGACCAAGACCAGCAGCCAGGGCCAGCGGCTGCCGCGGGACCGGGTGGCGGGCGGGTCCTGCGGCAGACGTGTGCTCGCCGGCACCACGGCGGGCGCTGCGGTCTCGGCTGCGGGGGTGGGGTCCTCGTCGGTCATGGGCTGAGCGCGGTCTCGGGCGCGTGGGAGCGGCATCCTGTGATGGCGGTCATGGTAACGGCATCGCGTGCGGTGCGGATTCGGATCGGCCTCATCGATCTGCCGCTCGAGCCCCCGGCCACGCCGCCAGCAGCGCCTGCGGCGAGGGGCCCGCAGCGTTCAGGATCTGCCCGAAGCCCGCCTCCCGCGCCAACGCGGCCAGGCGCGCGCTCGCGGCCAGCACGGTCGCTCCGCGCAGACGGGTGGCCAAATCCTCCGGCAGCGCCGCCAGCGTGCGCTGCAGCGCCTCGCCGCTGCTCAGCGGCAGCAGCAGCGGTCCCGTGTGTGTGCGCAGCTGCGCCAGCGCGGACGCGCGCGGCGGCACGGGCACGCGTGCGTACACATCCGCGCGCAGCAGCTGCGCGCCCTGCGCGCGCAGCGCGGGGGCGAGGCGGTCGCGTCCGCCCGGCGCGGTCAGCAGGCCGACGCGACGGCCGCGCACGTCGGCGAGTTCGGGCAGGGCGAGCACGCCGTCGCTGTCGGCGCGCGCGGGCACCGCCACCGCGTCGATGCCCGCCGCCCGCAGCGCCGCCGCGGTACCGCGGCCGACCGCGCACCAGGCCTGCCCGCGCCGGCGACGCAGCGCCGCCAGCGTCGCGGCACTGCGCGCGGCGGCCGGGCTGGTGGCGATCACCACGTCGGCGTCCAGGGCCGCGGCGAGCGCGGCGCGCGTCGTCGCGTCGTCGCGGGCCGCGATCCGCCACGGCGACAGCGCCAGGGTGCGCAGCCCGCGCGCGGCGGCCGCGCGGCGCAGCGCGGCGTGATCGCCGACCGGGCGCAGGGACAGCACCAGGGGCGGCAGAGGCTCGGGCGTGGTGCGAGGGACACGGGGCATCGTTCGAGCTTCGCCATTCGCGGCGGGCGGTGCAAGCGCAGCGCATCCGCGAGAGGTGGCGACAGGGCCGCCCTGCGCCACAATGCACGCCCGCCTGCCTTCCACCGCCGGCCCCGGCCGCAACGACGATGACCGAGACGACTCCCGCCATGTCTGCCACGCCCGCGTCCACGGACGACACCGCACAGGCCGACCTGTTGCACCGGCTCGAAGCCGAACTGCTGGCGATGCCGCCGGTGGCCGCGCTCGGCCTGCGCATCGCCGAGGCCGACGACGACCGCCTGTGCCTGCATGCGCCGCTGGCCGCCAACATCAACGACAAGGGCTGTGCGTTCGGCGGCAGCCTGACCTCGCTCATGACCCTGGCCGGCTGGAGCCTGCTGACCCTGCGCCTGCTGCAGGCCGGCGTGGACGCGGATGTGTACGTGGCCGAGAGCGAGGTGAAATACCGCGCGCCGCTGTTCGAGGACCTGCGGGCAGCGGCGCGTCCGGCGCCGGACGCGAACGATGGCGGCGGTCTCGACGCTTTCGTCGCTGCGGTGGCGCGACAGGGTCGCGGCGAGCTGCGCGTGGACGCCGACGTGCACTGCGCCGACGGCACCCTCGCCTGCCGCAGCCGCAGCCGCTTCGTGGCGAAGCGGCGGGGCTGAGCGCCTGTTTGATATCTGCGCATACACCGCGTTGCGTCACGGCGGCCCGCGGGCGGATCGGGCTTTAGCAGAGTGTTGAAAAACAGCCTGATAACGCAGTCAAGGATGGCTGCGACGACGAGGCAAGCGCGCAAGCGATTGATTCGTCGGGAGCCAGTCCGGACACATGCCGGACTGGCGACTTGAAAAACGCGCACGATGCGCGTTTTTCAACAGCCTGCTAGCGCCCCGGGCCGACGTCGATGAAGGTCAGGAACTCGCTGCGGGTGCGGGCGTCTTCGCGGAAGGCGCCGAGCATCTTCGAGGTGATCATGCTCACCCCGCGCTTGTGGATGCCGCGGGTGGTCATGCACTCGTGCGAGGCGTCGATGACCACGCCCACGCCATGCGGCTGCAGCGCGGTCTGGATGCAGCGCGCGATCTGCGCGGTCATCTTCTCCTGCACCTGGAAGCGGCGGGCGTAGGCCTCGACCACGCGTGCGAGTTTGCTGATGCCGACGACGCGGCCGTTGGGCAGGTAGGCCACGTGCGCGCGGCCGATGATCGGCGCCATGTGGTGTTCGCAATGACTCTCGAACGGGATGTCGCGCAGCACCACCATCTCCTCGTAGCCCTCGACTTCCTCGAAGGTGCGCTGCAGGTATTCCTCGGGGTTGGTGGCGTAGCCGCTGAACCAGTCGGCATAGGCCTTGACCACGCGCTTGGGGGTGTCGAGCAGGCCTTCGCGCGCCGGGTCGTCGCCGGCCCAGCGCAGCAGGACGCGCACCGCGTCCTCGGCCTGCTCCCGACTCACGCCGAAGCGCTCGGACGCAACCGCCGCGGCGGCGGCGCCATCGGCGTCGGCATGCGCCTCGTCGTCGCCGTGGTGGGCGTGGGCGTCGCAACCGCAGGCGCCGTGGTCGTGCGCGTCGTCGTGCGAGGGATGGCGCATGGTCGGATCCGGTCGAAAGGTGGTCGATCATGGTAACCCGCGCACTGCGCACGGCCGTTGCGGGCATGCACGGCAGCGTTGCGCAGGCCGCGTGCATCCGCGGCGCATGCCGTCGCGTGGGCGTGCGGCGATGCGTTTTCGGCAGCCGCGATCAACCGCCCGCGCGCAGCCGCGCCAGCAGGCCGGAGTCGCGCATCGCCGGGCGCTCGATCGCCTCGCGCACGCGCTCGGGCGCGGCCCACAGCCACAGCGCGCGGCGCGCACGCGTGGCGGCGGTGTACAGCAGCTCGCGGCCGAGTGCGCGGCTGTCGCGGTCGGGCAGGATCAGCGCCACCTGGGCGAACTCCGAGCCCTGCGCCTTGTGCACGGTGGTGGCGAAGGCGAGATCGTGCGCCGGCAGCTGCGCCGGGCGCCAACCGCGCCAGCGGGTCTCGCCGCCGGCCTCCTGCAGCGCGAACCAGGCCTTGAGGCTGCCGTCGCGATCACGGCGGATGACGCCAAGATCGCCGTTGTACAGCCCATGATGACGGCTGTTGGCGGCGATGGCGATCAGCGCACCGTGGAACCAGCGGCCACGGGCGCCCAGCTCGGCCGCGCACCAGGCGTTCCAGGTCTCGGCCCCGAACGGCCCGCGCCGCAGCGCGGTGAGCAGGCGCAGGCGCTGCGCCAGCGCCAGGGCCTCTTCGGCGCTGTCGGCGTCGCGCACCGCGGCGAACACCGGCAGCGCCCAGGCGCGCAGCCAGACCGCGAGCGCGGCCGGGTCGCCGTGCAGGCGCTGCAGGGCATGGGCCTGCGGATCGGCGTCGTGCGCATGGTCGTGGTGCATGCCGTCGGAGGCGTCGACAGTTGGGCCGACAGATGGGTCGGCAGACTCACCGGCAACGCGCATGTCGCGGCCGGCGCCCTCGCGCGCGGGCAGCAGCGCGAGCGCGCGCTCGGCATCGCCAGCACGCACGGCCGCGGCAAAGGCCTGCAGTGGCGCCGCGCCGGCCTGGCGCCAGCCGTAGACCAGCTGCACCCGGGCGCCGGCGAGCGGCAGCGGGACGGTGTCGGTGCCGTCGCCTTCGGATGAACCCGGGGAGGACAAACCCGGGGACGGAACCGGGAGGGACGAAACCGGGACACCCACTGTCTGATCCGGAATCAGGCGATCCGGAACAGCCGGAACAGAACCAGCCGGTACAGAACCAGCCGGAAAAGCAGCCGGGACAGGGATCGCCGGAACAGGGACACCCAGTGCCAGCGCTGCCGCCGACACATCCTCCGCGGCCACCGCCAGGCCGTCGCCGGCCGCCGCGCACAGGGCACCCAGCACATCGCCGGCCTCGACCGCAGGCAGCTGGTCCGGGTCGCCGATCAGCACCAGCCGCGCCTCGGGTGCGACCGCCGCCACCAGGCGCTCCATCAGCGGCAGGTCGATCATCGAGGCCTCGTCCACCACCACCAGATCGAACGGCAGCGGCCGCTGCGCGTGGTGGCGGAAGCCCGGCGTGCCCGGGCGCACGCCCAGCAGCCGGTGCAGGGTGGAGGCCTGCCGCGGCACCGCTTCGGCCAGCGCGGGGTCGAGCCTGCCGTCGGCGAGATCGCGCGCCAGCTGCGCGCCCACCGCCTCGGCCAGCCGCGCCGCGGCCCGGCCGGTGGGCGCGGCCAGCGCGATCCGCGGCGGCGGCAGGCCCTGCGCGCGCGCGCCCTCGACGGCCAGCGCCAGCAGCCGGGCCACGGTGGTGGTCTTGCCGGTGCCCGGGCCGCCGGTCAGCAACAGCAGACGGCGACGCAGGGCGATGAACGCGGCGAGCGCCTGACGGTCGAGCGCGGCGGATGCGGAGGCAGCGTCCGGGTCGCCAACAGGCCCGGGCAGGTCGAACAGCCGGCGCAGTCGGGCGAGGGTCTGGGGGTGGGGGTCGCCGGAGGGGGTGAGAGGAGTGGGTGTCCCGGATGGGGGTCCGGATCGAAAAGTGGGTGTCCCCGACGACGGCGACGTCCCCGACGACGGCGAGGGTTCTGAAGGCATAGGGCCGACGTACTCGCCGCCTCGGTCGATCTCATCGGCCGTGAGAAAAGTGGGTGTCCTCGAACTCCCGCTCGAACTCCCGCTCCGACTTCCATGCCGCTCCAGCAGCCGCCGTGCCAGGTCGTGCTCGAACCGGGCATAGCGCAGCAGGGCGACGCGGTCGTGTTCGAAGATCAGCAGCGGCGCGTGGGCGTCCGCGGCGGGCCGGCGGCTGTGGCCGGAGGCATCGCTCGATTCCCCGCCCTGGCCGCCGCCGACAGAGGCCTCCGGCGTGACCGACAGCGCCACCCAGCGGCTGGCGCGCAGCGCCCCGCGCCAGGCATCGAGCTCGGGCAGGGTCGCGCTGGCCTCCAGCGCCGCCAGCAGGGCCTGGGCGCGGGTCAGGGCGAAGCCGCTGTCGCCCAGGGCCACCGCGCGCATCGCCAGGGCCCCGGCGAGGGCGACCTCCGGGCCGGCGCCCAGCCGCAGCAGCAGGTCGGCGAACGCGGTGTCGACCGTCCGCAGCGCGCCCGACAGGCCCAGGCGCTGCAGTGCGCGGCGGGCGACATCGGCACTGCGCTCGGCGCCCGGGGCCGCGGAGGACGGAACGGAGCCGCTCACGACATGCCTCCCGCATCGTCGGCCGGGGCGCCGTCGAACAGCGCGTCCAGGGCGGCCAGCAGCGCGGGCGACACCGGATCCACATGCACCCCGTTCGCCGCGCCCGTGTCCGAAGCGACAGTGGGTGTCCCCGTTTCGGTGGATTCAGTGGGTGTCCCAGATCCGTCCGATCCGGCGCCGCCCGATGCACTGGCACTGTCCACCCCGCGCAGAAACACATACACCGCCCCGCCGAGGTCGCGCTGCGGGTCGAAGGCCGGGCCGCGGCGCAGGCGCAGCCAGCGGTACAGGGCAACCAGATAGATCAGGTACTGCAGGTCGTAGTCGTTGCGCCGCACCGCGCGCGCGAGGCTGGCGGGGTCGTAGGCCGGCAATCGATTCGTCTTGTAGTCGAGCACGTAGTGGCGGCCGGCATCGTCGCGGTACACCAGGTCGATCCAGCCGTGCATGAAGCCCGCCAGCGTCTCGCCCGGCGCCCGCTGCGGGCGCGGGTAGCCGTGGGCGGCGAGCAGGGCGAACAGCGCCTCCATCCGGGTCGGGCGCAGCCGGAAGTGGAAGCCCAGCTCGCGCACGCAGCGCGCGGCGGGCAGCGCGTGCAGGCGCACGTCGCCGGGCAGCGGCACGGTGAGCGCGGCGCGCACCAGACGCGCGGTCTGCGCCAGATGCGAAGGCGTGGGCAGCACGCCGGCACGGCGCAGTGCGCGTTCGAGCAAGGGCTGCTGCGAGGCCGGCCAGGCCTGCTCCATATCGGTCGATCCGGGTGCCGCAGCCGCAGCCGCCGATACCGATACCGATGACGCGGGCGATGCGAACAGATCGCCCTGCCTGCGCACATCGCTCTTGCCGCGCGCAGCCGCGCGGGCATCCGGTGAATGCAGCTGTGGCGGCGGCAGTGGCGATGCGGGCGCCCAGGCCGCGAAATCCGCCGCTTCCAGCACCTCGTGCACGGCATTGCCGAAACCGCTGCCGCCCAGAGTGTCGTCTTCTGCCAGAGGCATCGGCGCGTAGGCCAGCAGCGCGGCTTCGTCGGCCGCGCCGCGTTCGGCGTCGTGATCGCCACCGTCGCCGGGCAGCGGCGGCTCGACCTCGGCGATGCGCGCGTGCAGCGAGGAAAAACTGTGCAGCCGCGGGTCGATGCGGAAGCGGTGCGCGGTCTCGCGCGCGGGGCCGGGCGTCGCCTGCGCGGTCACGCGCCGCGCGGCGCGTGCGGCGGCGACGTCGATCTCGCCCTGCAGCCGCTCGGCATCGACATCGCGCACCGCGATGGTGCCGGCGGCGGCCGTCTGCAATCGCTGCAGACGTGCGCGCATGCCAGCGGCGTCGAGCGTGTCGCTCTTGTTGCCCATGTGCGCACCGCGGTGCAGCAGCCAGTGTAACGCGGTGTCGTGGGTGCCTCGGTTGCGGCTCCAGACGATGTGCAGCGCGTTGCGCGCGCGGGTGAGCGCAACATAGAGCAGGCGCTGGGCTTCCTGCGCGTCTTCCTGGTCTGATGCGTCCTGCAGCGCCTTCAGGTCGCGTGGCACCAGCAGCTCTTTCTGCGTCCACACGCGCGCGGGCATGGTGTGCGTCGGCGCGTGTTGTTCCGACGCATCCTGCATCGGCATCGACATCGACATCGACGCGGGGACATCGGCCTCGTCGCCCGCGACCGTCGCAGAGGCGGCATGCAGATCGTCGTCGCGATCGACATGCAGATCGAATCGCCGCAGCGACTTCGGCGGCGACCCACTCATCCAGGCGACGAACGGCAGCACCACCACCGGGTATTCCAGGCCCTTGGCGCGATGGATGGTGCCGATCTGGATCAGGTCGGCGTCGGCTTCCAGGCGCAGCTGGCGGGTCTCGGCGGCGTCGCCGGGCGCGTCGATCTGCAGCTCCAGCCAGCGCAGCAGCTCCAGCGGGCCGTGCTGCTGCGGGGCCTCGGCCTGTAGCAGTTCCAGCAGATGCAGCAGGTCGGTCATCCGCCGCGCACCGCCCTGCTCTCCCAGCCAGCGCTGCGCGGCGGCGGTGGCGAAGGGCAGCAGCGCCGGCAGCGGGCCGCGGCTGCGCCACAGCGCGGCGGCGCGCTCGAAGTGCGCCCACTCGCTGTCGAATCGCGCCGGGTCGTGCTCCAGCGCCAGCAGCGCGGGCGCATCGAAGCCGAGCAGCGGCGTGGCCAGCGCCGCGCGGAACAGGCCGATGTCGTCCGGCGCGGCCAACGCGCGCAGCATGCTGCGCAGCATCGCGGCGGCCTCGCTCTGGAACACGCCGTCCTTGCTCAGCAGCGCCGATGGCAGCCCGGTCGCGGCCAGCGCCTGGTGCATGCGCATCGCCTCGTCGTTGCTGCGGGTGAGCACGGCGATCTCGCCGGGACGCAGTGCGCGCGGTTCGCCCTCGCCGTCCTGCAACGTGCCGTCGGCCAGCAGCCGCGCGATCTGCGCCACCGCGGCGCTGCACATCAGCGCGAGTTCGTCGTCCTTCTCGCGAAAGCCCTTGTGCGCGTTGCTGCTGTGATGCTGCGTACGATCCGGTTCCGGCGCGTCCAGCCAGTGCAGCGTGAGCGCCGGCTCCGCCGCGCCGTTCACGCACAGATCGCCGTCGCCAGCGCTGCCTTGGGCGCGCAGCGGGTGGTAGGCGATGCGCGCGTCGCGGAAGGGGTCGGCGGAGCGCTCTGCCGTGGACGCGTCGTCTGTCGCCGCATCCGCTGCGTCCTGCGTCGCATCGTCCTGGCTCGCATCGCCCTGGATCGCATCGTCCATGGCGAACAACACATCCAGTGCGTGCAGCAGTTCCGGCCGCGAGCGGTAGTTGGCGTCCAACGCATATTCGCCCGCTTCGCCATCGCGCCCTTCGTCGTCGCGCCCTTCGTCTTCGCGCCCTTCGCCATTGATCGTTTCGCGAGCACGCGCCTGCGCATCGCGCACGCGCTCGCGCGCACGCAGGTAAGTCTCCAGATCGCCGCCGCGGAAGCGATAAATGGCCTGCTTGGGGTCGCCGATCAGGCACAGCAGACGCCGCGCAGGCTTCGCCGCGTCGTACATCGCACGGAAGATGTCCCACTGCCGCGGGTCGGTGTCCTGGAATTCGTCGATCAGCAGAAGCGGCCAGCGTTCGGCCAGCGCGGCGGCCACATCGGCGCGCTGCGCGGCCTGCCAGACCGCGGCGATCAGCTGGTCCTGGGTGCGCTCGCCGCGGCGGGCCATGACCTCGGCGAACAGGCGCTGTGCGTCGGCCTGCAGCGCATGCAGGGCCGTCGCATATTCCATGGCCTTCGGCGCAGCCAGGTCGGTGCGGTCCGCTGTCGGCAGCAGCGCGCGCGCCGGGTCGCAGAGTGCAGGAAGATCTTTCGCCAGCGCCGTCGGTGTCTTCCATGCCGCACGCAGCAAGGCGTGCATCGTTTTCAGCGACGCATCCTCCTGCGCGCCCGCGGCGCGGCGCCACAGCTGCGCGGCCACTTCGGCCCAGGCCTCGGGCGCGGCATCGACCAACTGTGCATCGGCGAGCACGCCGATACGGAAGCCGAACTCGCGCAGCACGCGCTGGCTGAAGCCGTGGATGGTCGACACCAGCGCTTCGTCCAGCTGCAGCAGCGCGGTTTCCAGGCGCTGGTGCAGCATGGCGCGATCAGCGTTGCGCTCCGCCTGCATCAGCACCGCGCGCGCGGCGGCGGTTTCGGCATCGTCGGCATCTTCCGGTGCATCGTCCAGCACCTTGCGCGCGGCCTGCAGGCGCTTGCGCAGACGCCCGCGCAGCTCCTGTGCGGCGGCGCGGGTGAAGGTCACCGCCACCACTTCGGTCAGCGGCGCACCGCGCTCCAGCACCAGGCGCAGCAGAACCGTCACCAGCGCGAAGGTCTTGCCGGTGCCGGCGCTGGCCTCGATCAGGCGCAGGCCGTGCAGCGGCAGGCGCAGGCCGAGATCGCCGCTGTCGCCGGCAGGCGGTGCGCCGGGCGTGGAGATGGACGACGACGACATCGGCATGCTCATGCGCCGTCTCCGTCGCTGTCCGCAGCATCTGCGGCTTTGTCTGCTGCGGCTTTGCGCGTCGCGCGCTTGCGCGGTGCCTTCGCTGCCGCGGCGGCCGTTCCTTCGGCGGCAGTGTCTTCGGCAGCTGCTTTTTCAGGTGTTTTCAGCGGCAGCTCATCCCAGATCGGCAGCGCGTCGAACACCATCCGCGCGGTTTCGGCGAAGTCCCGTGCGTTGGCGCTGTCGACGGCATCGAACAGGCCATCCGGACGGAACGCGAGGCTGAGCCAGCGGTCGTTGACTTCGCCGAAGTCGCCGAAGTCGGGCGCGAAGTTGTCGTGGGCCTTTTTCCAGGCCTCCGCATGCCCCGGCGGCTCCGCGTTCTTTTTCGGCGCCTGACGCAGGGTGTCGACATAGGTCCACGAGGCGTTCGGCGCGAATGCCAGCGGCCGTGCGCGTCCGCGTCGTGCCAGGGCCAGCAGCGTGTTCAACCTGCGCTGCGCCTCCTCGCTCTCCAGCGGGCAGGCCTGTTGCGCGATGGCATCGGGCGGCTGCTGTTTCTCTTTTTCGCTCTTCCGATCCCACTCCGTCACCAGCACCGTGCGCGCGTCCGCGCCATGTACTGCAGCCAGCAGCAGATGGTCCAGCCCGGCGCGCAGCAGGCGCTTGCCGTTGGCCTTGCCCGGTTCGATCAACAGACGCAGGTGCCGGCCCTCGGCATCGCGCCAGACGTCGTCGAAACGGAAGGCCACTGGCGCAGTGGATTCGACCGGCGTGCGTTCGGGCTGCGCGTCCGCGCGCACGCGGCCGACGCCGCGCCGGAAGGCCTGCGCCAGCGGGCGGGTGTCGTCGATCAGACGCTCGCCATCGAGCCCGGGCGGCAGCGCGCCGCGCGCGCGCAGTTCGCGGGCGAGCGTGTCGGCGTCGACGCCTGCGGAATCGTTGCGTTTGGAATCGTCCGCTTGTGCGCGGTCGGCTGACGCAGCCGATGCATCCATGCCGTCGAGATCGCTCAGCAAGGCGCGCAGCACGGCGTGACGCAGCAGGCCGTCCTCGCCCAGCGGTTCGTCGTCGTCCACGCTGCGACTGCGCTCGCCGAGCTTCAGGCCCAGGCGCTCGCGCAGCCAGGCGCGGGCAGGGTTGGCGAAAAAATCCTGCAGGGCGTCGCGGTCGGGCAGCGCATCGGCCGCTGATGCATCATCGCGCGCGTCCGCATCCACAGCATCGATCGCCCACTGCGGCGGCACGAACGGCGGCGGTGTCGCCAGCGCGGCGGCGGCGACCGGCGCCACCCGCCATTCGCGGCGATAGCTGAAACGCGGCAGCGCGGAGTTCGCGTCGTACGTGTCGCCGGTCTGCGCGTCCGGCCGCGTCGCCGGCCCGAACGCCGTCGCCGAGAACGGCTGCAGCGGGTGCTCCAGACGCAGCCGCGCAGGCGCATCGGCACCGTGCATGCGTTCCACCACATCCAGCAGCTCGCTCACCACCGCAGAAGGCTCGCGCACGCTGCCGTCGCGCGCGTCCTTGCCGCCGTAGCTGAGGTAGAAGACATCGCCCGCGGCGCACAGCAGCTGCAGGAACAGGAAGCGGTCGTCCTCGCGCACCGAGCGGTCGCCCAGCCTGCGCGGGGCGCGGCCCTGCAGGGCATCGACCGTGCGCTGGATGTCGGCGCCGCCGTCGCGCCGCGGGAAGGCGTCGGCGTCCAGGCCCAGCAGGCAGATCACCCGGAACGGCACCGTGCGCAGCGGCACCATGCCGGCGAAGGTCACGCCACCGGACAGCCACGGCTGCTGCCGCGGCGGCTGCAGCAGGCGCTCGCGCAGCGCAGTGCGCACCACGGCCGCGGGCAGCGCGGTGTCGCCAGCCCCGGCAGCGTCTTCGGCGAGCGCATCCAGCGCCTCCAGCAGCCGCTGCCGCGCCTGCGCCTCGGCACCGTCGGCCGGCACCGGCGCCAGCACGCCCTGCAGGTCCTGGCCCAGACGCTCGGCCCAGGCCTGCGCGGCGTGCGGCGTGCGCATCCACGCGGCCAGCGCGCGCAGCCGGGCGTAGACCGCCAGCGCGCGATCCAGCCCCTCGGCATCGCCGCCCTCCAGCACCGGCACCGGCGCCAGCGGCAGCGCGTCGTCGCCCGGCCCCGGCAGCAGCGCGTCGCTGCCGGCGGCATAGCCGGCCAGCAGGCGGTCGAAGCCGAAATCGAAGCTGTACTCACGCCAGCGCCCCACCCCGGCGCGTACCCGCGCGTCGGCGTCTTCGCCCCAGCGGATCGCCGCGGCCTCGCACCACTGCGCCAGCCGCGCCAGCGCGGCTGCATCCAGCCCCTGCGCCTGCGCGATGGCCGGCACCGACAGCAGGTCGAGAAAAGCCCCGGCGCGCAGCGGGGTATCGCCGAGATCGAGCAGATCGACGAATGCCGCCAGCAGCGGATGACTCTGCACCAGCGGGCGGTCGGCCAGCGAGAACGGGATGTGACGCGGGTCGTTCGCGTCGACGCCGCCGAACACCGCGCGCGCCAGCGGCAGATACGCGCCGATATCCGGCGCCATCACCGCCACCTCGCGCGGCTGCAGCGGCGGGTCGAAAGCGCGGCCTTCGGGGCTGTGCGGGTCGAGCATCGCGCGCAGGCGGTCGTGCAGCACCTCCACCTCGCGCAGCCGCGAGTGGCAGGCGTGCACCTGCAGCGACGCATCGCGCGCGGCCAGCGTGTCGTCATCGCGCGGCGGCGCGCGGTGCAGGATGTCGTCCTGCAGCCGGTGCAGCAGGCTGTCGCGGCCGGGCGGCGCGAAAACCTCGATCTCGCTTTCCGGCACCACGGAGTCGTAGGAGAACAGCTGCGCCACGATCTCGCGCCCGCCCGCGCCCCAGTCGCGCAGCAGCGGGTTGTCGGCCTGATACTCAGCCAGCGCGGCCGGCAGCTTGTCCGGGCCGTCCGCGCGCAGGCGCGTGCGCAGCGCCTCGACATCGCCCCAGTATTCGGCGCTGGGCGTGGGCAGATAGAAATCCACCGCGCACCACTGCGCGGCCACGCCGAGCATGCGCAGCTGGTCCGGCGGCACATGCAGGGTGCCGAACGCGGACAGCCGCGGCGGCAGCGCCAGCGGCCGGGTGGCCTGGTCGCCCATCGCGCCTTCGCGGTCGTGGCGCTGCAGCCAGTCGGCGATCAACTGCGCGCGATGCGGGGCCTCGCCCATGCGTCGACGCAGCAGCCGCCACAGCGTGGCCTGCCAGTCGTCGCGCTCGGCGCCGGCCTCCCACTGCGCCAGCCAGTCGGCGCGGTAGCCGAGGTAGCGGTCGAAGGCCTGCGCCAGCTGCCCGGCCAGGGCGAAGCGCGCCAGCGCCGCGGCATCGCCGCCGCCTGCGGCCTGCAGATGCGCGCGCACCGCGGGCGGCAGCGCCGCGTCGGGGTCGGACAGCAGCGCATACAGCGGCCAGCGCAGACGTTCCGGGTCCCAGGGCGAGGCCACGGGCAGCTCCGGACGCTCGGCGCGCAGCAGCACCCAGATCAGGTCGGTCGGCGTGCGGATGTCGAGGTTCGCGGCCACGCCGTGCTGCTCGGCCAGGGTCTGCAGCAGCCAGTGACGCAGCGCCGGCTGCGGCACCAGCACGGTCTCCGGGCGCAGATCGTCGTCGTCCACGCCCGCAGACGGCTGCGCCAGACGCGCGCCCAGCCGCGCCGCCAGCCTGTCCAGGCGGTTGCCGGAGATCAGCTGGAAGCGGGCCGAGGCGTCGGATGTTGTCGCAGACGGTGGGGGCATCGCGAGGATTGTAGGCCCTGCCCTGCGCGCTCACTGCGCGCGCGATGCGTGGGTGCGACGGCGGGGTCGCAGCCGGTTCAGCCCTGCGCGCCGCCGATCGGCCCGAGGAAATCCGCCTTGCCCAGCGGCACGCCCGCGTGGCGCAGCAGGGCGTAGGCCATGCTGGCGTGGAAGTACACGTTGGGGAACACGAAGCCGTACAGGTAACCCATGCCGTCGAAGCGCAGGTCGCCGCGGGCGCGCGTGGGGATCACGATCTCGCGCGTCTCCGCGCCTTCCCAGGCCTCCGCGGGCGAGGCCTGCAACAGCTCCAGCACGCGGCCGATCCGGGCATCCAGCTCGTCGAAGCGGGTTTCGTTGTCCTCGAAGCGCGGAACCTCGGCGCCGCTCAGCCGCGCCGCCGCGCCCTTGGCGATATCGGTGGCCACCTGCACCTGCCGCACCAGCGGGAACATGTCCGGCGCCAGCCGCATCTGCAGCAACACCGCGGAGTCCCAGCCCTGCGCCTCGGCGTGGGCGGCGCCCTTGCGCAGCACGTGCTGGAGCTGGGTGAGGGCGCGAACCAGAGTGGGAACGGCGGCGGCATGCAGCGACATGGCAAGAACTCTTCGGGAGATGGGACGCGCAGCGTAGCCGGCCGCGCGGCGCGGCGGAGCGGATGCGCGGCGAACGCAGTGTTCGCGGCTGCGGCGCACCGGCAGTGGCCTCCGGGGCCTCGCATCGCGATGCGCGCGGCCCACACGCACGAAGCCCCGGCATGCCGGGGCTTCGTGGTCTCGCGTGTCGCTTGTCGCTTGTCGCTTGTCGCGGGTCCGGCGCGCGTCGGCGCCGGTCGCTGGCTCAGTACTGCTTCTCGACGTTCAGCAGGAACCCGTTGTCGCGGTCCTCACCGTCGATCAGGCCGCGGTACTCCAGGCGGAATGTCCAGTCCGTCTCCGTCCGGAACAGCGCGCCCAGCCCGAACACGAAGCGGTTGCGCTCGTAGCCGGTCACGTCCGCGCGGTAGAACGGGTCCAGGCCGTCCGCGTAGCGGATGCCCGCGTCCGCGTCCGCGTCGAAGTCGTGCTGGTATTCCAGACGCAGCTGCGGCGAGAACATCCCCCACGTCGTCTTCTTCCGGTAGTCCACGCGCAGGCCCACGCTGCCGGTCGTCGTGTCCACGTCCATCGACTCGTAGCGCAGCGCCAGCAGCGGGTCGCCGGTTTCGCTGTAGCTGTCCAGCGTCGCACGCGCCACGTCCAGTCGGCCGTACGGCACCCACATCCATGCCTCGTTGGCGAACTCGCCGCCCGCGCTCACCGATGCGAACCACTGCTCGCCGTCGCGCTGGCCGCGCACCAGATTGCCGTTGAACGTGATCCGGCGACGCAGTTCGTAGTCCAGGCGCTGGATACCGAACAGCGTATCCAGATAGAACACCTCGCCCGGGTGCCAGCTGGCGTAGATCGCCGCGGTCGTCGCCTCGCCGTCGATCCGGCTGCCCGCCTCGCCCACGCGGCTCTCGTCGCGGCCGTAGCCCAGGCCGCCGCCGAGCACGAAGCTCGGGCTGAAGCGGTAGTCGGCGCCGACGCTGATGCCGTCGGTCTCGAAGTCCACACCGCCGCCGCCACCGCGGCCGTCCTGGTTGCCCGAGCGCAGTGTGCCGCTCACCCACAGGCTGATCGGGCCGCCTTCGTCGTCCTGCGAACCGCCGCGCTCGTCTGCAGACAGGCTGCCACTGCCGAACGCGCTGTCGCCAGCGCTCGGGCCGTCGGCGTTGTCGCCCTGGCGGCAGCTCTCGCCCGGCCTGGCGCCGCTCTCCATCGCACCGGTCTGCTGCACGCAGTGCTGGCGCAGCGAGAAGCCGAGCGCATTGTCGAAGCCGCCGCCGCCACCGCGCTCACCGCCGCGGTGCAGGGTCTCCATGCGCTGCTGGAAGTTTTCGGTCTGCGCCTCGGCAAAGCGACGCATCGCCGCCGTCTGCGCGTTCAACAGACCGCGCACTTCGGCATCCTGCGTGGGATCCGGACGCTCGATCACTTCCAGCGTGTAGTCGCGCGTGCCGGTGAAGCCAAGCGCGTCGGTCGCGGTGATGGTGAAGCTCGCCGTCGCCTTCGGTGTGCCGGCGAATCCTCCGGTCGTGGCATCGAGGCTCAGGCCCGCGGGCAGCGCACCCGCGGTCACCGCGAAGCGATAGGGCGCGGTGCCTCCGCTCACGCTCAAGGTCTCGGCGTACGGCAGCGCCGCCACGCCGTCCGGCAGTGTCTCCGGGCCGATCACGATACCCGGCGCCGCGACACCCGCTTCTGCGCCGGAGGCCGCATCGATCACGAGGCTGTACGCACGCACGACACGACGCGGCGTGCCCGCGGCGCTGTCCGCAGCCTCGATGTCGACGTCGTAAGTGCCTGCTGCGGTCGGCGTGCCCAGTATCTCGTCGTTCACCAGCGCCAGGCCGGGCGGCAGGTTGCCCGCCGCCACGCGATAGACATACGGCGCCGCGCCGCCGGTCACGCGCAGCTGCGCGCGCCAGGGTGTGCCGACCACACCCGGCGGCAGCGCCTCGGGCTCCAGCAACAGCACGGCGTCTTCGACACGCAGGGTGAACGGCACGACCGCGGTTTTCGGGGCGACCGGGTCCGATGCATCGCTCACGCGGATCTCGAATGCGAATTCGCCGGCAGACTGTGGAGCGCCGGACAGCTCGCCCGCTTCGGACAGGCTCATCCCCGGCGGCAGAGCGCCGCTCTCCAGCGCATAGCGATACGGCGCAAGGCCGCCCTCGGTCTGCAGGGACAGCGCATAGGCGCGGGCCTCTCTGGCGGATGGCAGCTGCGACGGGGTCACCGCCAAGCCGGACGGCAGGATACGAATCACCGTCTGGTGCCACAGCTCCAGCACGCCGGTCGGTGTGCTGTCGCCGATGTAGATCGTGATCGGGAAATCACCCGCCTCTTCGGGAACTCCACGGAATAATCCATCTTGGCCCAGGGTCATGCCGGACGGCAGCGCTCCGCTGGCGATCTCGATGGTGTAGGGCGCGACCCCGCCGATCGGCACCAGCCCATCCCGATCGAACGGGCGCCCCACCACGCCTTCGAAACGCGGCGGGCTCTGCAATCTCAGCGTCGGGGGCTCGATCCTGATGACGAAAAACGACTGCACGCGCGCCGGAAGGCTCTCGGTGCTGTCGGCAACTTCGAGCACGATCGGGAATTCGCCCGCTGTCTGCGGTATGCCCGAAAGCTCCCCGTCCGCATTCAGCGTCAAGCCGCCCGGCAGCGCGCCTCTCGCCACGCGGAAGCTCAACGGCGGCGTGTAGATGCCCGGGACAAGGAACCGCACCCACAGTTCCACGCCGACCCGGCCGGCAAGCGGCTCATCCGTCGTGATCGCAAGCTCGGGTGCAGCGACGAACAGCGTGTAATCGCGTGCGGCCGTAAACGGACCACCGGGACTGCTGTCGGTCACCGATATCGTGAACGCGTAGTCACCCGTCGTTTCCGGCCTGCCGACGAGTCGCCCGTTCTGTTCGAGGACCACGCCTTCCGGCAAGGCACCGGCCGTCACGGCATATCGATAGGGCGCCGTGCCCCCGCTGGCGGGATTCAATACAAGCTCGTAATCCTCACGGAAGGACGCATTCGGCAGCGTCGTCGCCGGCAGGGTCAATCCGTGATCGGCGATGGTGATGACGTAACTGCGATAGGCGACGGACTGGTTCGACGTCGCATTGGCATATGCGACGACCTCGATCGGGTATGTGCCCGGCGTGGTGGGAAAGCCCAGCAGATACCAGCGCCCGTTGGGCGCGAAATAGGTGTATTCGACGCCGGGTGGCAGGGCGCCGGAGATGACGAAGCGCGCGCCGGGATACGCGTCGAGGTAGAAGCCCTGATCGTAGCGCTCGCCCACGCGACCATCGGCCAGGCTCGCCGGACGGATCGAATACTGCCCCGCATCGTCGGTGATGATCTCGATGCGCGCATCGCCGCCGTATTCGACGCCGACCAGGTCGTAGAAGCCCACATGGAAATATTCCGTTGGCTCGTCGAGGGTGTCGCCGATCACCGCGATCTCCACCGTCTTCGTACGCTCTCCCGGCGCGAAGACCAGATCGCCGGTGGCGTTCACATAATCCTCGCCAGGCCGTGCGCTTCCCGGTGCGGTCTCGTACGACACGCGGACTTCCTCGTCCAGCGCCGCATCCAGCTCGATACGCACGCTGACCAGGGTCTGCCCGCTGTCGCCCTCGCGGACCGAGGCATCGCGCGCGTAGACCTGAGTGATGAGGTCGTCGTTGAGAATCGTGCCCGTGGCGGTCGAGTTCGCGACGTTCGCGCCGCTGAGGTTCGAGATCTCCAGAAAGAAGGTTTCGTCCTGCTCCCGGCTGCGATCCCCGAGGACGGCCACGGACACGCTGGTTTCGGTCTCGCCCTCGCCCATGTAGAGAAATAACCAGTCCTGCGCTTCGTAATCCGTGTCACCGGCTGTTCCATGGCGCGTGGCGAGGTCGAACCTGACGCCTTCCGGAGGCGCCGGTTCGCTCAGCAGCACGCGGAACTCGAACAGGGTGACATCGCCTTCGCCGCCTTCGGGCAAGGCCACATCTTCGATCGACAAGGTCGGCAGTGTCTGTGCCGACGCAACGCCAGACCATGCCGCCGACAGCGGCGCGATGCAGACAGCCAAAACGGCCGCCATCGAGGCGATCCGACGGATCGTGTGTCGCACCATGCCACGGCTCCTTGCTGGAAACGGAATCTTAGCGCGTATAAATCGCAGCCAACGCGACGCCATCCACCCGAATTCTCACTGCGACTTCAGAAACACGAAGCCCCGGCATGCCGGGGCTTCGTGGTGTCGCTTGTCGCGGGTCCGGCGCGCGTCGGCGCCGGTCGCTGGCTCAGTACTGCTTCTCGACGTTCAGCAGGAACCCGTTGTCGCGGTCCTCACCGTCGATCAGGCCGCGGTACTCCAGGCGGAATGTCCAGTCCGTCTCCGTCCGGAACAGCGCGCCCAGCCCGAACACGAAGCGGTTGCGCTCGTAGCCGGTCACGTCCGCGCGGTAGAACGGGTCCAGGCCGTCCGCGTAGCGGATGCCCGCGTCCGCGTCCGCGTCGAAGTCGTGCTGGTATTCCAGACGCAGCTGCGGCGAGAACATCCCCCACGTCGTCTTCTTCCGGTAGTCCACGCGCAGGCCCACGCTGCCGGTCGTCGTGTCCACGTCCATCGACTCGTAGCGCAGCGCCAGCAGCGGGTCGCCGGTTTCGCTGTAGCTGTCCAGCGTCGCACGCGCCACGTCCAGTCGGCCGTACGGCACCCACATCCATGCCTCGTTGGCGAACTCGCCGCCCGCGCTCACCGATGCGAACCACTGCTCGCCGTCGCGCTGGCCGCGCACCAGATTGCCGTTGAACGTGATCCGGCGACGCAGTTCGTAGTCCAGGCGCTGGATACCGAACAGCGTATCCAGATAGAACACCTCGCCCGGGTGCCAGCTGGCGTAGATCGCCGCGGTCGTCGCCTCGCCGTCGATCCGGCTGCCCGCCTCGCCCACGCGGCTCTCGTCGCGGCCGTAGCCCAGGCCGCCGCCGAGCACGAAGCTCGGGCTGAAGCGGTAGTCGGCGCCGACGCTGATGCCGTCGGTCTCGAAGTCCACACCGCCGCCGCCACCGCGGCCGTCCAGGTTGCCCGAGCGCAGCGTGCCGCCGACCCACAGGCCGACCGGGCTGTCTTTTCCGCCGGAGCCGGAACCATTGCGCTCGCCTGCGGACAGTGTGCTGTCGCCAGCGCTCGGACCCTCGCTCTCGCCGTCCTCACGGCAGCTCTCGCCCGGCCTGGAACCGCTCTCCATCGCACCGGTCTGCTGCACGCAGTGCTGACGCAGCGAGAAGCCCAGGCCATTCTCGAAGCCGCCGCTGCCGCCGCGCTCACCGCCGCGGTGCAGGGTCTCCATCCGGCGCTGGAAGTTCTGCGTCTGCGCCTCGGCGAAGCGACGCGTCGCCGCCGCCTGCGCGTTCAGCAGGCCACGCACTTCCGCATCCTGCGTCGGATCCGGACGCTCGATCACCTCCAGCGTGTAGTCGCGCGTGCCGGTGAAGCCCAGCGCATCGGTCGCGGTGATGGTGAACGTGGCCGAGGCCAGCGCCGTCGGCGTGCCGGTGATCGCACCGGTCGCCCCGTTGAGGCTCAGGCCCGCAGGCAGCACACCTGCCGTCACCGCGAAGGTGTACGGCGCCGTGCCGCCGGTCGCGCTCAGCGTCTGGTTGTACGGCAATGCCGCCACGCCGCCCGGCAGCGTTGCCGGGTTGACCACGATGGTCGGCGCCGAGATCACCAGCGTGTACGCCTGGGTCACCGTGCCGGCGGTGCCGGTGGTGCTGTCGGTCGCGGTCACGCTGAAGTTGAAGCTGCCGGCCACCGTCGGCGTGCCGCTCAGCGCACCGGTGGTGCCGTTGAGGCTCACGCCCGCAGGCAGCGCACCCGCGCTCAGCGTGTACGCGTACGGCGCGATGCCGCCGCTCGCCGCGAAGGTCTGGCTGTAGGCCGTGCCGGCCGTGCCGCCCGGCAGCGCGCCGGCGGCGGGCGTCAGGGTCAGCGTCGGGGCGGCGATCACCAGCGTGTAGTTGTTGGTGACCGTGGCCGCGGTGCCGCCGGTGCTGTCGGTCACGGTCACGCTGATATTGAACGTGCCCGACTGGGTCGGCGTGCCGCTGAAGGTGCGGGTCGCGGTGTTGAAGCTCATGCCGGTCGGCAGCGCACCGGTCAGGGTGGTCGTGTACGGCGCGATGCCGCCACTGATCGTCAGGGTCTGCGTGTAGGCCGTGCCGGCCGTGCCCGCCGGCAGCGTGGCCGGGGTGAGCGTGAGCGTGGGCACTGCGACCACGATGCTGTACGCCTGCGTGCCGGTCTGGCCGAAGTTGTCGGTGGCGGTCACGGTGAAGTTGAACGTGCCCGAGCTGGTGGTGGTGCCGGACAGCGCACCACCCGCACCCAGAACGAGGCCCGGCGGCAGGCTACCGGCGGTCACGCTGAAGGCATAGGGCGCCGCGCCGCCGCTCGCGCTGAGGCTCTGGCTGTAGGCCAGACCCGCCGTGGTGCCCGGCAGCGTGGCCGGCGCGATCACGATGGTCGGTGCAGGCACGTCGATGGTGTAGTTCACCGCGACACTGAAGGGCGCGCCGGCCCCAGTCAGCTGCGTGTCGGTGGCCGTGACGGTGATCGGGTAGCTGCCCGGCGCCGTCGGCGTGCCGCTGATCGTGTTGCCGGCGAAGCTCAGGCCGGTCGGCAGTGCGCCGGTCAGGGCGTAGCTGAAGCTGCCCGAGCCACCGGTGGCGGTGAAGGCCTGGGTGAACGGCGTGTTGTACGGGGCGTTGAGCGTGCCCGCGGCCGGGGTCATGGTCAGTGTCGGCGCCGCGATGGTCACGGTGTACGCACGGCTGCCGGTCTGGCCGAAGTTGTCGGTGGCGGTCACCGTGAAGTTGAAGCTGCCGACTTGGTTGCTGGTGCCCGACAGCACGCCGCCGCTGCTCAGCGTGATGCCCGGCGGCAGGCTGCCGGCGGTCACCGCAAAGCTGTATGGCGCGATTCCACCACTGGCGGTGACGCTCTGGCTGTAGGCCACGGCTGCGGCCGGGTTGGGCAGCGTGGCCGGGTCGACCACGATGACGGGCGGCGCCACGTTGAAGGTGTAGCTCTGGCCGATGCTGAACGGCGCGCCGGTGCCGGTGGAGCCGGTGTCGGTGGCCGTGATCAGCACCACGTAGTTGCCCGGATTGGTCGCCGTGCCGGACAGCACGCCGCCGCTGCTGAGGGTCAGCCCGGTCGGCAGGGTGCCGGTCACCGTATAGGTGTACGGCCCGATGCCACCGCCCGCGGTGAAGGTCTGCGAGAACGCCGCGCCGTAGGTCGGGTTGAAGGTGGTCGAAGCCGGCGTCAGCGTGAGCGTCGGCGGTCCCACGTCCAGGGTGAACGCCTGGCCGACCGCGAACGGGCCGTTGCCGGTGCTGCTGTCGGTGGCGGACACGTTGAGATTGAAGCTGCCCGCCTGCGTCGGCGTACCGGAGATGGTCACCGTGTTGGCGGTGGTGCCGGTGATCGCCAGGCCCGCCGGCAGGTTGGTCACCTGATAGCCGGTCCACGGCTGCGCGCCGCCGTTGAAGGTGAAGGTCTGGGTGTAGGCCGCGGCCACCGCGGTGGTGAAGCCGCCGGACGGGGTGATGGTGATGACCGGATCCTGCACCGTGATGCTCACGGTCGCCGGCGCCGACGTGCCGCCGCTGTTGGTCGCGGTGTAGGTGAAGCTGTCGGGACCCGCGTAGCCGGCGTTCGGCTGGTAGGTGATGGTGTTCGGGCCGGTCACCAGGGCCGTGCCGTTGCTCGGCGGCGTGGTGATGGTCAGCGAAGTCGGCGCACCGCCGCTCAGGCTCAGCGGCACGTTGGTGGCCGCGGCGTTGTACGCCACGGTCAGCGACGAGTTGCTGGCCACCGGCGGCACGTCGATCACGGTGATCGCATAGCTCTGGGTCGCCGTGTACGGGCCGGTGCCGGTGCTGCTGTCGGTGGCGGTGATGCTGAAGTTGAAGGTGCCCACCGCACTCGGCGTACCGGTGATCGCGCCGGTGGAGGCATTCAAGGTCAGGCCGCCCGGCAGCGCGCCAGCGGTAACCGCATAGGCGTACGGCGCGGTGCCACCGGAGGCGGGAGTGATCGCGTCCGAATACGCCGCGCCCAGGGTGCCTCCGGCGAGCGTGGTCGCCGGCAGCACCACCGTCGGCGGCGTGATCGTCAGCAGGTAAGCCTGACTGCCGGAGAACGGACCCGGGAACGCACTGCTGTCGGTCGCGGTGATGGTGAAGCTGAAGGTGCCGCCCGCGGTGGGCGTACCGCTCAGCAGGCCACCGGGGGACAGGGTCAGGCCGGCCGGCAGCGCGCCGGCGCTCACCGTGAAGCTGTAGGGCGCGACGCCGCCGCTGGCGCTGATGGTCTGGCTGTAGGCCGCGGCCACCGCGCCGTTGGGCAGCGCACCCGGCGACACCGTGACAGGCACATCATCGTTGCTGATGGTGCCCACGCTCTGGTTGTCGGCGATGGTGGCGTTGGTGGCGCCGCTGAGGTTGACGAAGAAGGTCTCGTTGGCTTCGGGGACGATCTCGCCGATCACGGGGACGGTGATCGTGCGGGTCGTCTGGCCGGGGGTGAAGGTCAGCGTTCCCGACGTGTTGGTGTAGTCGGCCGGCTGGGTCGCGGTGCCGTCGGCGGTCGCATAGTTCACGGCCACGGTCTGACCGCTGGCTGCGGACAGCGTGACGGTGAAGACCGCATTGACCGTACCTGCATTGCCCTCGACCACCGTCACGTCGTTGATCGACAGGCTGGGTAGCGGGTCGTCGTTGACGATGGTGCCCACGCCCTGACCATCCACCACCACCGCGTTGACCACGTTGGTGACGTTGACGAAAAAGGTCTCGCTCGGCTCGTTCAGCAGTTCGCCGTTGACCAGCACCGTGAAGGTATAGGTGCTGCTGCCCGGCGGGATGGTCTGCGAGGTCAGGCTGCTGGCGACGTAGTCCACACCGGCGGTCGCGCTGCCGTTGGCGGTGCCGATGTCGAACGTCACGCCGCCCGGGCCGGCGGGAGCGCTCAGGCTCACCGTGAAGGTGAAATTGGTGATGCCGGCATTGCCCTCGTTGGCGGTGACGTCGTTGATGACCAGGTTGGGCAGGTCGTCGTTGAGGATGGTGCCGGTGGCCGCATTCGGCACGCCCACCGTGTAGCCGGTGCCGGCATTGAGCGTCAACGTCACCGTCTCGTTGGTCTCGATCGTGGCATCGGCGGTCGGATTGACCGTGATCGTGCCGGTGGTGTTGCCCGTATTGATGACCAGCGGCGAGGTGATCGTCGCGTAGTCGGTGCCGTTGGTCGCGGTGCCGCCGATGGCGTAGTTGATGCTGATCGGGTTGAACGCGGCCTGGTTCAGGGTGACGGTGTAGACCAGATTGGGCGCGCCGTCCTCGGCGACGTTGGCCGGAGAGACGCTGATGGTTGCGCTCGGCACGTCATCGTTGAGGATGGTGCCGGTGGCGACGGACGGCGTGCCGATGGTGTAGCCCGTGCCGGCCGCGATGCTGAAGGTGACCGTCTCATCGGGCTCGACGGTGCCGTCGACCATCGGGTCGATGGGGAAGGTGGCCGTGGTGGCGCCCGCGGGGATGGTGATGTTGGCCGGCGCGCCGGTGTAGTCGACGC
>ERZ1066123.80-NODE-80-length-78853-cov-26.029214_pt1 | contig 78853 bp, 84 predicted proteins | sample MGYA00382770_ERZ1066123 | MGnify/ENA primary metagenome ERZ1066123 (study PRJEB33369, sample SAMEA5778353) | biofilm metagenome | biome: Industrial cooling water; feature: Water cooling tower basin; material: Biofilm | place: United Arab Emirates | collected...
GGCGCGTCCCTTGCGGGACCGGGCTCTAGTCCCGTCCGGCCCCCCGGGGAGACCCCTTGGGGGTCCGGCCGGGACCGGAGCCGGGCCGTCCGCCGGCGCGCCTGCGCTGCGCCCCCCTGGGTCTCCCCGGCGCGCGCCCCTTCTCCGCCCGTGCGGGTGACGATCCCTCGCGCGGGCCAGGGACACCCGTGCGGTGCCTGAGGGGCGGGGGAGGCGCCTGCCGCCGTTCGCTGGACGCAGGACGCAGGACGCAAGGCCGGCGGAGACCCCGGCCCCGGGGGCCGGGCTCGAGGGGGCAGGGACGCGGCCCCCTCCGCTGGCGCTCCCGGGGCCCGCGACGCCTCCTCGTGCTTCCTTGGCCGCCACGCATCCCCCGCCCCGGGGGTCAAGGGGCAAGCGCCGCCGGGCGTGCCGCCCGTCGTCGGCTCCGGGACCCCCCGTGTCCTCGGGCTTCGCCCTGCGGGCCGCGCCAGGGGTCCCTGCGCCCCCTTGACCCCCGGGGCGGGGGCCGCGGGCCGGGCTGCGCCCGCCCCGCTCTGCCTTCCGAAACGTGCGGGGCCCGTTCGGAACGCAGACCGGAGCGGCTCCGCCCAGAGGCGGCGACGAGGGCACCAAGCCCACGCGCCAGATGAGCAACACCGCTAGGAGCCGGCACATGGCGACCACCAGGACGACCACCGCCTTCGACCCCGAGCGCGAGGTCGCTGACAAGATCATCGCCGCCATCGAGGCGAGCACCCCGCCCTGGCGCAAGCCCTGGACCGGGGGAGGGGGCTGCCCCTTCCCGCTGCGCGCCACCGGCGAGCCCTACCGGGGGATCAATGTCCTCCTCCTCTGGCTCGAGGCCGCCGCGCGCGGCCTGTCGGCCGCCACCTGGATGACCTACAACCAAGCGCAGGCCTTGGGCGGGCAGGTCCGCAAGGGCGAGACCTCGTCGCTCGTCATCAAGTACGGCCTCATCGAGCCCAAGGAGGGCGCCGCCCCCGACAGCCGCGAGGGCCAGCGCCGCCCCTACCTGCGGACCTACCGCGTGTTCAACGCCGACCAAGTGGACGGCCTGCCCGACGAGATGCGGGGCGCGCCCGACCCGGTGCTGGACCTCGGCACTGAGCCCAACGCTGTTCTCGCCGCCTACTTCGGCAGCCTCGGCGCCACCGTGGAGACCACGCCCGAGCCGCGCGCCTACTACCACCCGGCGCGCGACGTCATCCACCTGCCCCCCATCGCCACCTTCCACACGACCCAGGGCTACTACGAGACCCTCGGCCACGAGGCGGTGCACTGGACGGGGCACGGCTCCCGGCTCGACCGGCTGGCGCGCTGCCGCGACCGCGAGGCCTACGCCTTCGAGGAGCTGGTGGCCGAGGTGGGGCAGTGCCTCCTCTTCGCGCGCCTCGGCCTCACGCCGTCCATCGACCAGAGCGCGGCCTACGTCGAGGGCTGGCTCAAGGCGCTGCGCGAGGACAAGCGCGCCATCTTCCGCGCCGCCACCGAGGCGCAGAAGGCCGTGGACCTTATCGCCGAGCGCTGCGGTGGCGGCACGGGGCAGGCGGGCGGGGCCACACCGGCCGAGGCGACGGAGTGCGGCGAACGGGAGGAGGCCGCGTGAGCGGACCCCTTCCTCCCCCTCCCTTCTTCGCCTGGAGCCGCATCGTGACCGACAGCACCCGCGTGGACGACACATCCCCGAACCCCGCTTGGGATCTTCTCCTGGACTTCCAGGAGATGACCCACGACCCCGAGACGGGCGAGGGCTGGCCCGAGCCCATCACCGCGCGGCCCGACCGCGACGAGCTTCTGGACCTCGCCTTGTCCGGCCTCTGCCCGGCGACGGACGGCTGCGAGGTCGAGGCGGACGGCATCTGCGAGCATGGCCATCCGGCCTGGACGCTCCGCATGGGCGTCCTCTGAGGCGTGCCCTGCCGAGGGGGGCTACCGTGCCTCCCTAGGTCCCACCCCGTACTTCCGCATCGAGGACCGCCCATGACCGCGACGTGCTTTCCGCTCGGCTTCCCGCGCCAGGCCTGGACCGACTTCTGCCCGGTCAACTGGCGAGACCGCCCCATCGTGCCGCGCTGCGTCAACAGCGAGCCCGGCACCTATGGCCACGAGTGCGGCCGCGATGCGACGACGGTCGGCACCCACCCGGATGGCCACGAGAGCTGCTACTGCGACCGCTGCGCCGCGCACGGCATCGAAGCGCGCCGGGCCGTGGACCTTCGGCTGCTAGGTCGGGGCTCATCACACCGCGAGCCGCCGTAGGTCGGACGCCGGGCGCAGGACGCCGCTTGCCGGAACGGACGGCCCTGGGCACCATGTCGCGTCGGACGGCTTGGGGAGCCCGCGGGCCCATCTACGGACCCAGCCGCGTGCCCGGTGGTCAGCGATCAGCGGAGGCCCCGGCAACGGGCCGGAGCCGGAGGGATAGGGACCCGGGCCCCGCCGCTGACGCTCTGGGACCCGCGACGCCTCTCCTGCTTGGTTGGCCGCCACGCATCCCCGTGTGCGCCCGTCAAGGGACAAGCGCCCGGCCCCTGCTGGGCCGGTCGGCTCCGGGCCCCCCCGTGTCCTCGGCTGCGCCTGCGGGCCGCGCCAGGGGTCCCTTCGCCCCCTTGACGGTCGCCCCCGGGGCCGCGGGTCGGGCTGCGCCCGCCCCGCTCTGCCTTCCGAAACATGCGAGGCCGCACGTTCGGAAGTCAGACCGGGACGGCTTCGCCCAAGGGCGGCAAAGGGCACCAGACCCGACGCGCTTGGTCCCCCACCGCAAGGAGCTGGCCCATGCCATCCATGTCCGAAACCCTCGTCACCGGCGCCTTCAAGGGCGCCACGGTCGCCCAGCAGAACGACCTCTTCCGCAACACCTGGGGGACCGACCCCGCCGTGCCGGGTCGCGTCGTCGCCACCCGAGGGGTCGCGGCGCTCGGGCCCGAGACCTGCCTTCGTATCATGGGGATCGTGCGGGTCTACTCGTTCTTCACAGAGGATAACGACCCGTTCGGCACCCGCGACTTCGGGGACTTCGAGGTCGAGGCCGAGGGTCAGAGGGTCAAGGTCTACTGGAAGATCGACCTCTACGACCTCGCCTACGAGTTCGGGTCCGAGGCGCCCGACGACCCCGCCCGCACCCGTCGCCTTCTGACGATCCTCCTGCCCGAGGAGTGGTGAGCCCGAGCCACGGGGGGGCCTCGCGCCCCCTCGATCCCGTCCGCCATTCCCTCACCTGGAGCCTCCCATGTCCGCCTTCTTCGTCGCCCCCGCCACCATCGACGCGGCCGTGGCCGCCTTCATCGCCCACGAGGGCCCCCTGAGCCTGGAGGCCGCGACGGCGCTCGGCCGCGTGCTCTGGGCACTCAACGCCGAGGCTGTGCGCTGGCGCTACGACCTCGGCGCCGGCAGCGAGGCCGAGCGGGCCGAGCACGCCGCCAGCATGGCAGAGGCCGCCGCCTACGAGTGGACGCCGCGCGACCTCGCCGAGGCGGTCATGGTCAAGTCCCTCGACTGCCTGCACTATCAATGCTGCGAGGGCCCCGTGCGGGAGACGGTGCTCTATGGCCGCCTCACGACCCTCTCCAACGCCTTCGACGCGGGCGGCATCCGCGAGACCGAGGCCTACGAGCGGGCGCCCTGGGGGCTGGACGAGCCCGCACCCGCCGACGACCCCGAGGCCCTGAAGGTCGCGCCGGCCTTTCGGTCGGAGCTGACGCCCGAGGGCGAGCAGTTGGTGATCCCCGGCTGCGAGAGGAACCCCGCGCGCGTGGCGGGACAGCTCGACCTGTTCGGCTGAACCCGCCGCGTGGCCCGTGCCTCGCACGGGCCACGCGTTCGCCGATGGCGCGAGGCTCGGCCTTCCAGGCCTCGCCGCACCCGGATCCGTCCGAAATCCATGGTCATCCACATCCTGGAGCCGAGGAACCTGTTGACTCACGCGGTCGTCATCTAGAACAAAACAGGAACGAAAACCTGTTTGCCGAAGCGAGGCCTCGTGTGGACCGCCCCGCCCGTCCCGTGCTGGATCGCCTGCGAGCGGACATCGTCCGACTCGAAGCCCGCGACCCCTCGCGGCCGCAGTCGGTGCATCCCTTCGGCCTGGACGCCCTCGACGCCCGCCTGCCCGGGGGTGGCCTGGCGCGGGCCGCCCTCCACGAGGTGGCGGGCGGGGGCGCCGACGTGGTGCATGGGACCGCGGCGGCACTCTTCGCCGCGGGCATCCTCGCGCGCCTGCACGGCCCGGTGCTGTGGTGCCTGACGCGCCCCGACCTCTTCGCGCCGGCGCTCCAACAGGCGGGCCTGCACGCCGACCGCGTGATCTACGCGGAGGCAGGCGACGACCCGGGCGTGCTGGCCTGCGCCGAGGAGGGGCTCAGGCACGGTGGCCTCGGGGGCGTGGTGGCCGAGGTGGGCAAGCTCGGCATGACCGCCTCGCGCAGGCTCCAGCTCGCCGCCGAGGAGGGGGCGACGCTGGGCTTGGCGCTGCGGCGCTGGCGGAGGCCCGCCGAGGCCGCGGACTTCGGCCAGCCCACGGCGGCGCGCACGCGCTGGCGCGTCACCGCGCTCCCCTCCGCGCCCCTGCCCGTGCCGGGCATGGGCCGCGCCCGCTGGCTCGTGGAGCTCGTGCGGGCGCGCGCGGGCGGCAGCGTCGACGTGGTGGTGGAGGCCTGCGATGAGGCGGGTCGTCTCGCTCTGCCTGCCAAGCTGGCCCATCGATCGGCTGAGGCGCCGCCTGGGCGCCGCCGCGCCGCCTCTTGAGGCGCCCCTGGTGCTGGTCGGCAGCGACGGGCGCAGGCGGGTGGTTTACGCGGCCTGCGCCGCCGCCCGGGCGCTGGGGCTCAAGCCCGGCCTCGCGGCCGCGCAGGCCACCGTGTTGGTGCCGGGGCTCGTGACCCACCCCGCCGATCCGGCCGAGGACCTGGCGGGCCTCCAGCGCCTCGCGGCCTGGGCGCTGCGGCGCTACGCGCCTGCCGTCGCGGCCGATCCGCCCGACGGGCTCGTGCTCGACGTCACGGGGGCTGCGCACCTGCACGGGGGCGAGACCGCGCTCCTCGACGACCTCCTCCAGCGGCTCGGGGCGGCGGGCCTAGCCGCCCGGGCGGCGCTGGCCCCGACCTGGGGCGCGGCGCACGCGCTCGCCCGCTGGGGCGGGGCGGCCACCGTGATCGTGGGCCGCGAGGAGGGAAGGCAGGGGGGTCCCAAGGGTTGGGACGACGGCCCGGAGAGAGAGGGTCAAGCGATGCCTCAGGCGTTGGCCGAGGCCTTGGCGCCCCTCCCCGTGGCGGCGCTGCGCCTCGCGCCAGACCTCGTGCAAGGCCTGCGCCGCCTCGGGCTCGAGCGCGTGGGCGACCTCCTGGCCCAGCCCCGGTCGCCACTCGCCCTGCGCTTCGGACCCGAGCCGGGCCGGCGCCTCGACCAGGCGCTCGGGCGCGTCTCCGAGCCCATCACGCCCGTGGTCGTGCCGGAGGCGGTGCGCGTGGGCCGCGTCCTGGCCGAGCCTGTCGTGGACGCCGAGATCCTCACGAGGCACGTCGAACGCCTCGCCGCGGCGCTAGCGGAGGCGTTGGAGGCGCGAGCGCTCGGTGCCCGGCGCGTGGACCTCCTCTGCCAGCGGGTGGACGGGCGCGTGGAAGCGGTGCGGGCGGGCACGGCGCGGGCCTCGCGCGACCCTCGCCACCTCGCGCGCCTGCTGACCACCCATCTGGAGCGCGTCGACCCTGGGCTCGGCGTCGAGCGGCTGACCCTCGTGGTGCCCTGGGCCGAGCCCCTGGGCTGGCGCCCGGCCGCCTCCGAGCTGGGTGCCGCCCCCGAGCCCGGCGTCGCGGCCCTCCTCGACACGCTGGGGACCCGGGTGGGCGCGGGCCGGCTTTACCGGTTGGCGCGGGTGGAGAGCGAGGTCCCCGAGCGTTCAGTCAGGCGGGTGGCGCCGCTCGCCCCGCCATCGCCCGGTCGCTGGCCTGCGGGCTGGCCGCGGCCCGCCCGGCTCCTGCGCACGCCCGAGCCGGTGGAGACGCTGGCGCTCCTGCCCGATCATCCGCCCGTCCACTTCACCTGGCGCGGCGTGCGCCGACGGGTGCTGCGTGCCGACGGGCCCGAGCGCATTCACGGCGAGTGGGCGCGAAGCGACGCCGAACTCTGGGCGGTGCGGGACTACTTCGCCGTCGAGGACGAGGCGGGCCTGCGCTACTGGCTGTTCCGCGCGGGCGACGGTTCGGACCCCGCCACGGGACCGCAGGCCTGGTTCCTTCACGGGCTCTTCGGGTGAGCGGCGCGAGAGCAGGGCAGGGCGCAGGCACCTCCGGCGAGCCGGGCGCGAGCGGCGGGCCCCGCTACGTCGAGCTCGGCTGCATGAGCCACTTCGCGTTCCTGCGCGGCGCCTCCTCGGTCGAGGAGCTGTTCGCCGCCGCTCGGGCGGGCGGGCTCGAGGCCCTGGCCGTCACGGACTTGCACAGCCTCGCCGGGATCGTGCGCGCCCATGAGACGGCCAGGGAGGTCGGCGTGCGGCTCGTGGTGGGCTGCCGGCTGCAACTGCGCGAGGGCGCCGTGCTCCTCCTGCACCCAGAGAACCGCGACGCCTACGGGCGGCTCTGCCGGCTCCTGACGCTCGGCAAGCGCCGCGCCGGCAAGGGCGGCTGCGACCTCGGTTGGGACGACGTGGCCGCCCACGCTGAGGGCCTCTGGGCCACGCTGGTCCCCGACGAGCCCGACGCGCGGCTCTCGGCCGACCTGCGCCGGCTCGCGGCCGCTTTCGGCCCGCGCGCCTCGCTCGCCCTCACCCTGCGCCGCCGGCCCGGCGACCGGCTGCGGCTGCACGACCTCGCCGGCCTCGCCGCGGCGGCCGGCGTGGCGCCCGTGGTGGTGGGCGACGTGCTCTACCACGACCCCCGGCGCCGCGTGCTCCAGGAGGTCGTCACCTGCATCCGGCACGGCTGCACCATCGACGAACTCGGCGACCGGCGCGAGCGCTACGCCGACCGACACCTCAAGCCCGCGGCCGAGATGCACCGGCTCTACGCGGCCCACCCCGACGCGCTGGCCCGCACCGTCGAGATCGCCGGGCGCTGTCGCTTCTCGCTCTCCGAGCTCGCCTACCAGTATCCCGAGGAGGCGGTGCTGCCGGGGCTTAGGCCCCAGGCGGCGCTGGAGCGGCTTGCCCGGGAGGGGGCCGAGAAGCGCTACCCCGAGGGCGTGCCCGCCGAGGTGGCGGCGCTGATCGAGCGCGAGCTCGCCCTGATCGCGACCCTGGACTACGCCCCCTACTTCCTGACCGTCCATGCCATCGTCCGCTTCGCCCGCTCGCGCGGCATCCTCTGCCAAGGGAGGGGCTCGGCCGCGAACTCGGCCGTCTGCTACGCCCTCGGCATCACCGCCATCGACCCCGAGCGCTCGGACCTCCTCTTCGAGCGCTTCGTGAGCCAAGAGCGGGCCGAGCCCCCGGACATCGACGTCGACTTCGAGCACGAGCGGCGCGAGGAGGTGATCCAGTGGGTCTACGAAACCTACGGCCGCGACCGCGCCGCCCTCTGCTCGACGGTGATCCGCTACCGCGCCAAGGGGGCCATCCGCGACGTGGGCAAGGCTCTGGGCATGCCCGAGGACGTGGTGGCTGCCCTCTCCTCCCAGGTCTGGGGCTGGGCCGTAGCCGGCGTGGAGCTGGAGCACGCGGCAGACCTCCACCTCGACACCACCGACCGCCGCCTGCGCCTCGCGCTCGACCTCGCGCGAGAGCTGATCGGCACCCCCCGCCACCTTTCCCAGCATCCGGGCGGCTTCGTGCTGACGCGCGATCGCCTGGACGAGCTCGTGCCCATCGAGCCCGCGGCCATGGCCGACCGGCAGGTGATCGAATGGGATCGCGACGACGTGGGCGCCTTGGGCTTCATGAAGGTCGACTGTCTGGCGCTGGGGATGCTGTCGTGCCTGCGCCGCGGCCTCGACCTCCTCGCCCATCACAAGGAGGTCCGGCTCGACCTCGCCTCCATACCGCCCGAGGACCCGCGGACCTACGCCATGATCCGCCGCGCCGACACCCTGGGCGTGTTCCAGATCGAGTCACGGGCGCAGATGGCCATGCTGCCGCGCATCCGCCCGAGGACGTTTTACGACCTGGTGGTGGAGGTGGCCATTGTCCGGCCTGGCCCCATCCAGGGCGACATGGTGCATCCCTACCTGCGGCGGCGCGAGGGCCGCGAGCCCGTGCGCTACCCCACGCCCGAGCTCGAGCGGGTGCTGGGCAAGACCCTGGGCGTGCCGCTCTTCCAGGAGCAGGCCATGCGGGTCGCCATCGAGTGCGCGGGCTTCACCCCCGGCGAGGCCGACCAGCTCCGCCGGGCGATGGCGACGTTCAAGTTCACCGGCGGGGTGAGCCCGTTCAGGGACAAGCTGATCTCTGGCATGGTGCGGAAGGGCTACGAGCCGGCCTTCGCCGAGCAGACCTTCAAGCAGCTGGAGGGCTTCGGCTCCTACGGCTTCCCCGAGAGCCACGCGGCCTCCTTCGCGCTCCTGGCCTACGCGTCGTCCTGGCTGAAGTGCTGGCACCCGGAGGTGTTCTGCGCGGCGCTCCTCAACTCCCAGCCCATGGGCTTCTACGCCCCCGCGCAGATCGTGCGCGACGCAAGGGAGCACGGCGTAGAGGTGCGCCCCGTGTGCGTGAACGCGTCGCGGTGGGACTGCACGCTCGAGGCGGAGGACGGCGCGGGCGAGCGCTTCGCCGTGCGCCTGGGCCTGCGGCTCGTCGCCGGGCTCCCCAACGCCCATGCCGCCCGCCTCGTGGCCGCCCGGGGCGAGCGGCCCTTTGCGGGCGTCGACGATCTCTGGCGCCGCGCCGGCGTGCCGGTGGCAAGCCTCGTGAGGCTTGCGCAGGCCGACGCCTTCCGGCCTGCGCTCGGTCTCGCCCGGCGCGAGGCGCTCTGGTCGCTACGCGGACTCAGGGATGAGCCGTTGCCGCTGTTCCGAGCCACCACGGAGCGAGAGGAGGAGGCAGGGGAGGTGGTCTCCCCGGAGGCGGCGGAGCCGCAGCCTGGGCTGAAGCCCATGCGCGCCGGCCGGGAGGTGGTCGAGGACTACCGCCACACCGGCCTCAGCCTTCGCCCGCACCCTCTCTCGTTCCTAAGGGGCGACCTCGCGCGCCGGCGCATCCTGACCTGCGCCGAGGCAGGCGCCCTGCGCGACCGCCGCCCGGTGCGGCTGGCTGGCCTCGTGCTCGTGCGCCAGAAGCCCGGCTCGGCGAAGGGCGTGGTGTTCATCACGGTCGAGGACGAGACGGGCGTGGCCAACCTCGTGGTCTGGCCGCAGGTCTTCGAGGCGCAGCGCCGCGTGGTGCTGGGCGCGCGGATGCTGGGGGTGGAGGGGCAGGTCCAGCGCGAGGGCGAGGTGGTCCACGTCGTGGCCCGCCGGCTCCACGACCTCTCGCGCCTGCTCGACGGCCTGGGCGCGCGGGACGAGGGCTTCGTGCTGCCGCACGGGCTGGGCGACGAGGTCCATCATGGCGGCGCGCCCGACACGCGGGTCGTCGTCCCGGTCGCCACGAAGGTGCGAGACATCTTCATCCCGGACCTGTCGCTGGAGACCCTCAGGGCGAAGCCCAGGGACTTCTGGTAGGCCGTGGAGCGACCTGTGAGCCGAAATGCGTTCCCGCCTTGTTCACCTTCCGTATCGGTCGTCCATGACCCAGACTCGGGCCATGCCGATCGCGCGCGAGAACCGCTGGCTCTACCCCATCGACTGGCCCGAGTTGTCGCGGCTGATCCGCTTCGGCCGGGCTAAGGGGCGCTGCGAGCGCTGTGGCCGGCCGCATGGGCGGGACGTGATCCATCTGGGCGACGGGCGCTGGTGGGACGAGGAGCAGGGGCGCTGGCGCGACGGCCGCGGCAGGCGGGTGCGGGGGCTGCTGCCGCCCGAGGCGATCGAGGCCCAGCAGCCGACCCTTGCCGGCCTCGAGCCGGTGGCGTGGTTGCCCGTCACCTCCGTGGTGCTGGCGAGCTGCCACCTCCGCCACGACCCGGGCCGCAACGGGCCGCGCGACCTCGCCGCCTTCTGCCAGCGCTGCCACATGCTCCACGACGCGCCCGAGCATCGGCGCACGCGGTGGCGCAAGGCGTTCGGGCTGCGAGCGCTCGGCGACCTCTTCGGGCTGAGCGGACGTGCGTGACCGGCTGGAGCCTAGGGACGCGAGCTCCGACCTCCGCCTTGCCAGCATTCGTGTTGGTGCCTAAGGTTACGACCAACATCTAAGATAATGATTTACTTGACATAAGAACTATTATGCGACTTCGGCCTGTAGGCGCAAAGTTGAAATGTCGTTTGCTCTGCCTCCGTTCTGCTGATCCTTCGACGGCTGGCTTGGCGCCCCGCCCGGACGCTCCGGGCGAGCCAGAGGCATGGGCTCAGTCCTCGCTGCGGCCCGTCGGCCGCGACCAGATCAGTCGGTGCGCCTGCCCATCCTGAGCCCTCCCGGCAGCTGAGCGTCGGGAACGCGGCGCGGGTCGCTCTACGTGAGGGCGAGGTAGCTGCGGCCCTTGTCGGAAACGGTCCATTGGCCTTGCCCCGAAGCTGCCGGCCGAAGCAGTAGTGGGTGGGAGCTTTCGACGGTGGTGTGCCCGCTCGGACTATGCCCGGCCGTCCTGCCCTAGGATTGATGATTGACCGAGCGCTGTCGTGCCGTTCCCAGGAGGTGCCGATGGTGGCCACCAAGTCTCCCTGACGCTCCCAGCCCCGTCACGCGCTCCGCATGGCCTCGTCGATGGGCTGATCTGGCCTGAGGGCGGCTGCGCCTCGACCCGGGCGCGCAACGGCGGCGTCGGGCTTTCTTCCCCTGGCCTGTGGCCATTCCTCGCGGGCCAAGAAAGCCCTCCTTGGCCGTCAGGCCCCTGCGGGGTGCGCCCCGGGTCGCCTCCGGCCGTGCGATCCCCATCGAGGCCGCGCGGTGCGGGCTCGAGGATTAGGAAGCAGGAGACCCACCATGGCGACCATCGGCACCTTCAAGAAGAACGGCGACGAGCTCACCGGCGAGATCGTCTCTCTCACCCTCCAGGCCAAGAAGGTCCGCATCACCCCGGTCGAGAGCCGGTCGAGCGATAGCGCCCCCACCCACCGCGTCTTCGTCGGGACCGCCGAGATCGGCGCCGGCTGGATCAAGACCTCGCAGGGCGGCCGCGAGTACCTCGCCCTCAAGCTCGACGACCCGAGCTTCGCCGCCCCCGTCTACGCCAACCTCATCGGCGTCGAGGACGGCACCACCCACCGGCTGATCTGGTCGCGGCCGACGGGCCGCAGCGAGGACTGACGCCCCCTGCCCCGCCCGGGAACACACGGGCGGGGCTCATGGCCGTTAGTCGAACCATCGACCGAGCGCCGTAGCACATTCCTCAGGAGTAGGTCTGTTTCGCCCATTAGCAGAGCGCGAGCCAAGTCGTTGAACCTGAGGCCCTGTGCGGACGGTCAACAAGTCAAGAGTGGCGCACACAGCAACCGGCGAGCGCTCAAAGCATTGAGGTAAGCTCAGTAGGCACAACTGGCTTCATCGAAGCCTCGACAACCCACGAGCAGGTTGCGCGTGACGGCTCGCAACTCCAGCGCCATGGCGTACATCTCCTCAGGGCGATACTCCTCTACCCGACCCGGGCTCGTCGCCAAGAATTCCCCATCAGCGTGCATGAATGGGGGACAGACGTGGCGGTACTCGTTCAGCATGTCGAGCGTCAGGATGTGGTGGGGCTGGCGTTCGAAAGCCTCACAAATGAGTCCGCTCGCAGCCGCCTCCCGCACGAAGTGGAATGTGAACGCAGTGACCCGGGGCACGACGAGCGGCTTCGCCAAGGTTTTCGCCGCGCGTTCTAGGACCTCCGCGACCGTCCCCAGCCCGCTCGCCTCGACGCACGCCTCCACGTAGTCCCGGCTTTCCTCGTAGCGCTCGCCATTGTTGACGAGGCAAGCGAAGGCGAAGCCACGGTCCATGTTGCGCTTGAAGGCCGCGTTGCGCTTGCCGAACTCTTTAAAGGACACAGGCACCCGAAGCCTGTCGAAGTCGGACCGTTGAAGGTTCAAGACCACGAAGGCGAGCGCACTAGCTGCTCGGTAGGTCAGGGCGAGATCCTTGGTTCCGGCCCGGACCGAGAGCAGGTGGGCGGCCACATTGTACTCGATCAGATCATGGTCGTAGGCGAGCCGGTTGAACTCGCCGTTCATGATGTGACCCTCGGTGCGGGCAAGATCCTGGTCGGGGCATGAGGCGATGGCTGCGCGCCCTGCTTCGATCTCGGCCGCCACCGCCCTCACCTCCAGAAGCGAACCCACCGAGAGCGGCTGGCGGGCGAAGGTCCGGCGTGACGGGTTTTCGCCGAAACGGACGAGGTAAATGGGCTTTTGCTCGTTGGTGCGCCCATCAGGGTCGATCTCGCAACCGCTGGCGTAGTCGATGGACCAAGGATGCCGGGCGTCGTGCGGAGCGCTTGGCGGGGCGGTGAAGCGGTAGTAGGCGGGTGTGAGCACGCGCCGATCACGGTCGAACAACTCAACCAGCGTGGGGAACCCTGCTTCGCGCTCACCCATCGCAAGGTGCGCTCGGCAGATCGCTACCGCGTAGCTTCGCCCCCAGACGGTGCCGAAGAAGTCGAACCAGTGCGCCATCTCGTGGCACAGCACTTGGACGTCCCGACGCACTGGCAGCAGGTCGCTCGTTGCCATGGCCTGCGCCACCTCCACAGGCCGGAACGCCGACACCTCAACAAGGGTGGAGTGAGGCTCAAATAGGCCCTCCGCGACCTGGTTCGGGAAGAAGCGGGCGCTCTCCCGCATCTGTTGACGCTGCTCGGGCGTGAACCGCACGCCGGGGACGCGATGGAACAAGGGCGAGACCTCCGGGACACGCGGTGGAACAGTCGACAGCAACGATAGCCTCAAGCACTTGCGCTATCGAAATGTCAAGTCTATCGTCAACAGCAGGATCAACCCTTGGAGGGGCGCCATGCCGCCGTCCAACGTCATCCACTTGCCGCGTCCGCGCTCGCTGCGTCCTTCTCCGGCTCGGCTCGGCTACTACCTCCGCGTCGGCCACAACAACCACAAGGAGGTCGCGCAACTCCTTGCCGAGGGCGAGCGCGCCTACCTGGGCCTCGTCATCGAGGCTCCGAACCGTGAGCGGCACCGGGAGCTGATCGCCGATGCGCTGCGCCTCGGCCTCGACGTTGTGCTCGACCCGAAGTCCCACGCCGCAGCATTCCAAGGAGGCTTCACCGATGGTCTGGGCCGCCTGCCCTGGGGCTTGGGCCGACAAGCCAGGCTAGACGATTATCAGGGTGTAGCCGGTCAGCGTCGTGCTGAGGAAGTCGCAGGCTTCGCCGTGGAGGGCGGCTTCACCGCCGTCATCGCACCCACGCACCTTCTCACTGGCCCTGACGACCCTTGGTTCGCCGCCGATCTCGCCGTCGCCCGCCGGCTGCGCGCGCTCCTGCCGACCGGAACTGCCCTGATCTACGCGCTCGCCGTGCCGATGCAGGTCCTGCGCGACCCCGCCAAGAGGGCCGCGCTCCGAGAAGGGCTCCGAGGGGTCGACGCCGACACGCTCTGGCTCAAGGTCGAGAACTTCGGCTCGGACGCCACCGGCGAGAAGGTCCGCGCCTACGTGGAGGCGATGGCTGAGTTCAACGCCCTGGGCCTGCCGACCGTGGCCGACCATGTGGGCGGCCTGCCGGGCCTGGCGCTCCTCGCCTTCGATGCTACCGGCGGCATGGCGCACGGCGTGATGATGCTGGAAACCTTCAAGGTGTCCTCCTGGCGGCGTCCGCCGAGCGAGGCTCGACACTTCTCGCCCAAGCCCCGGGTCTACCTGCCGGGCCTCGACTTGCTGGTCACGCCCGAGCTGGCTGGCGCGCTCTTCGACCATTCGACGCGGGTGAGGGGTCAGCACGCCTGCCGCGATCCCCGGTGCTGCCTGCGGGGCGCTCGGGACATGCTGGAGCACCCGACCCGTCACTACCTCAAGAGCCGGGCCAGGGAAGTCGAGGCGATCAGCGCCGCCCCTGCGGGTCCGGCCCGGGTGCAGGCTTTCATGGACGGCGCGCTGCGCGCCCGCTCCGACGCCCTCGCCGCCTTGGCGGCGCTCGGGCTCGCCAACAACCAGCTCGCCAAGGTGGTCGACGAGCGCAACCAGAAGGTGGCGCGGCTCAGGACTACGATGGCGAACCTTGCGGAGGGCTTCGAGCCCACTACCCACGCCCGTGCGCCGCTGTCGCGCGCGGAGAGGCAAGAGCCATGAGGCCGAGCAGGACAGAGGTGACATTCGACGGAGCCCCGCCATGACCGCACTCGCCCGCAAGCTCGACGTCATCCGCGACAAGGGAGGGCTCAGGAGCACCGACGTAGCCAACCTCCTGGGCACCCGGCCCGAGACGGTCTCGCGCTGGAACCAGGGCAAGGCCCACCCCCACGCCTCCACCGAGAAGGCGCTCCTGGAGCTCGAGTACATCATCGACCAACTCAGCGACTTCTACGCGCCCGACCAGGCGCGCCAGTTCGTGTTCGCCCGCCAGCGCCTTCTCGACGGCCGCTCGCCAGCCGAGCTGATCCGGCAGGGCGCCATCGACGAGGTGCTCCTCCTGGTGGGCCAGCTCCGCGATGGCGTCTACCTCTGAGGGCGGCCCCCGGCCGCATGAGCCCGCCCTCCTCGAGGCGCTCGCCGCCTTCCCCGAGGAGGCCTTCGACGGCCAGGCCTTCCGCGTCACGGGTCGCTCTGCCGAGCCCGTGGTGTTCTCCACCAATGGGGGCCGCTGGGCGCCGCCCTCCACCTACCTCTCGGTGCCGGTGCTCTACACCGGCCTGACGCGCGAGGCGGCCCTAGCCGAGGTCGCCTCCTACCTTGCGATGCTGAGCCCTGAGCCCGCTCGGCTCGTGGCACTCCACCGGCTGCACGTCACGGCCAAGCGCGTCATGCGCCTCGCTCCCGCGGACCTGGAGCGCCTCGGCGTGGACCAAGCCACCTACCCCGAGCGGGGCTACGCCCGGCCTGGCCAGGCGCCGCCCTCGCGCAGCCAGGAGGTCGGGGCCGCGCTGGCCTTCCTCGGCTTCGACGGGCTCATCGCGCCCTCCGCCCGCTGGCCGGGCGACAACTTCATGCTCTTCGGCGACAACCACGGGCTCGACTGCGAGTTGGAGGCCGTCGAGCGCGAGGAGGTGGACTGGCGCATTTGGATGGAGGGCACAGGGCTCGAGGTGCGCTGATTGAGTGGGGTCTGAGGGTCCTTGTCAGTCGCTGCTTATCGCCCGTAGGCGTGCCTCGGTGTCCAGCTCTCGATCAGTTCCTGCTCCTCGTTCTCATGTTCGTCGGGGTTGTCCGGCAGAGCTTCGCTCGACAGAACGGTGAGGGTGTAGCCGTACTTCCCCAGACCGATGACCTCCTCGTCCAGCTCGACGTGGGAGGGTCCATCGAACCACGCCGCCAGCGTGGTGGTAGCGCAGGCCGTCCTTCCCTGTCTGACCTTCTCAGGGTCGCGGTTGAACGAGCGGGTGAAGGATGCGGGCAGGGGGTCACCTTTCCGCAGGAAGCGGAGCCGCCCAAGCCGCTTGAAGCCGTCGGACAGGAAGCCATAGGCGACTTGGCCGCCTCGGCTCACCACAACCGCGACGGGGTAGGAGGCGCACTCGGCCGTGCGGATGGCGGCGGCCGTCAGCGAGGTCTCTGCGTCGTTCGCCAGATGCTGTACCCCGGCGAGCCCGATGGGCGCCCTCGCCAAGCTCGCGCGAGTCAGGCGACCCGGCATGAGCAGGCCGGAGGCAAAGTGGTCGGCCTCTATCTCGATCCGGCTATGCCCTTGGGTGAAGCCCGCCTTGGAGAGGTGGACACGGGAGGTCTTCATGATCTCCTCGGGGTGCCCATCCAAGAAGTAGTGGCCCAGCTCGTGGGCCACCGTGAAGCGTTGGAAGCCTTCGTTGCGGATGTGGGTGGCGTAGAGGATCCCGACTCCATCATCGTTGAAGATGATGCAGCCGCTGACCCCCTCGTGCTCGGGGTCCTTGGCCTCGACTACGATGTCCTCGGACGCCGCGATCCTGAACGGGTCCACGGGGAACGCGGCGAAGCCGTGCTCCTCGGCCTTCATCTCGCCGCGCTGGCGCGCGAGCGTCAGGCGGAAGGCGGTCACTCCGCCCCCCTCCGCCGCTCGCTCAAGGTGTCGATCATCACCTGGATACTGTCGCGGTCCGCGGCGGTCAGGTTCTCCTCGTTGCGGAACGCCGTAGTCGCGCCTTCCAGGGTCGCCGCTCGGCCGAGCAGGTAGTCCGAGGACACGGCGAGCGCCTTGGCCAAGGCGCGGATGTTGGCGAAGGACGGCTTGCGGCGGTCCTTCTCGAAGTGGCCGATCGCGGCCGGCTGGAGGCCCGCTCGCTGCGCGAGCTCCGTCTGGTTCAGCTTCCGAGCCTCTCGCGCGAGCCGTAGCCGCTCGCCGAACACGCCCTCGGATGCCTCAGGTGTGGACATTGACGCCTCTCATCACTATAATGTGACGACTTCGTAGGCCGTTGTCCACAACTGCGTGACCGCTTCCGTTTGGCGAATCACCTACGAAGTCGTAGGATAAAGTATGACGGGCGCGATCTGGGGTCAACGACCGACCGCGCAGGGCGACCCGTCGTGAGGCAGCGAAACGTAGAGGCAGGAAACAGATGCCCCTCGACATGACCACCCCTGGGCTCGACGCCCTTCTTCTGGCGACCGTCCTTGAGCTCGAACTGAGCGACCGGGACCGCCGCGTGGCGGAGAAGCGCTACCAACTGATCCCCGAGCACCTGCAAAGGCCCACCAGCCGGCTCCGACCCTACATGGAGACGGCGCTGGTCTACGCCCAAGGCTCCCGCGCGATTGGCGCCACCATCGTTCATGGCGCCGACGAGGATCGGTTCGATCTCGACGCCATCCTGGAGTTCCCACCGCCGCGGTCGTGGACCTCGCGCATGGTCCTCGACGAGCTCCACGAGGCCTTTCAGGGCTTCCCGGACGTGCAGGAAGTCGTGCGCTGCACGCGCTGCGTCCAGCTCCGGTTCGCCTTCATGCACTTGGACGTGACACCCATGGACCCGGCGGCCGAACCGCGGTCCGCCCGGGTGGGCCAGATCCATCACAGCCCTGACCTTGGACCGGACGAGCGCTTCAGCGTGAACCCCTTTGGCTTCGCCGCTTGGTTCAGGAGCAAGGTCGCTCAGCCGACTCGGGCATTTCAGGATCACGTCCAGGAGCTGCGCGCCCGCATGGGGAGCCACGACCGCTTGGTCGTGGGCACGGTCCTGGCGGACGCCGACATCGACGACCTGCCCGAGCTTGTCGATCCCATCCGCGATGCTCCCCAGGTGATCGCGCTCAAGCTGATGAAGCGCTACCTGAACCTTCGCTACGCCAAGCGGGACATGAAGCGGCCGGTGTCGGTGTACCTCTCGAAGATCGCCGCGCTGGTGCCGGCCAGCCCTTACGGGCTTTGCGCGCAGCTTGAGGCCTACGCCCAGGAGCTCGACCGGCGCATGACTGTCGCGCTCGAAACCAGAAGGCGCCCTGAGGAGCGCAACCCGGCCTTCCCCGAGGAGAACTTCAACGACCGCTGGCCCAAGGAGGAGCGAGAGATGAGAGTCTTCCAGGCCGATCTTCGACACCTGCTTGAGGAGCTCGGGAAGGCCCGCCGCTCGGATCTCGTCGACATTCGGAGGATCTTCGATGGCCTCTTTGGCGAGACGGTCAGCGGGAGGGCCGTGCGCTCGTACATGGACGGGATCGCGGGTGGGGCGAAGGCAAGCGCCTACGAGCACGGCAAGGGCTTCGTGGCCGCGCCCGCGCTCCTGGCGCCGGCCGCTGCCAGGTCCGCCCAGACTTCGAGAGCTCCGGCGCATCACTTCCATCCTGGGCGCCTTCGCTGATGGCGCTCAAGCGCACGAAGCCTCGGTCGCCACAGTCGCAGCTTGGCCGCATGGCCATGCGCTGGCCAGCGCTCGACCCGTGCCTTGTCGGCGCTGGCGATGTGCTCGCCTGGATCGGCCCGCTCCGCGGCCTTCAGATGAGCTACCAGGTCCAGGTGCAGTGGGAGTGGACGAGATCACGGTCATTCCCCTGCGTCTTCGTGCTCGATCCGCCGCTTCGGCCCCGGCCGGGTGGGCGCTTCGTCGACATCCCCCATCTCATCTACAACGGGGACGCGCCTGCGCACTCCGCCCTCTGCCTCTTCGATCCCGACGAGGGGGAGTGGAACGTCACCATGTGGATCTCGGACACGACGATCCCGTGGGCCTCCGAGTGGCTCCACCACTACGAGCTCTGGCACGTCGACGGCGTCTGGCGTGGAGCGAACGCACCCGGCCCGATCTCGGTTGGCGCGGCTCAGGCCGAGGTGCTGCATGATGTCCAGTAGATGTAGCCCATCACCGACTACATGGTCCCGCGAGGCCGCATGATCCATCTGAGCCGTGCCTGACAATGGACGCCTCCGACCCGGCGAGGCTCGCTCGGCAGGAGCAATGCCTCAGCGCCGAGTTCCACAGGCGTGGCCGGCGGACCGGCGGTTCCGCATCCTGTCCCTCGACGGCGGCGGCATCCGCGGCGTTTTCCCGGCCACAGTCCTGGCCGAGCTGGAGCGCCGCTACACGGGTGGACGGTCCATCGGGGACTACTTCGACCTGTTTGCGGGAACCTCGACGGGCGGCATCCTGGGCTTGGGGCTGGGTGCCGGCCTCACCGGGGTGGAGCTCCAGGAGCTCTACGTCGTGCGTGGCCGCGAGGTCTTCCCGCCGCTCCCCGACGGCCTTTACGGCCGCCTGAGAGGTTGGTGGCGCGACGGCCTCCACTACGTGCGCCACCGCTACGATCGCACCGCGCTGGAGGCGCTGCTCAAGGACCGCCTTGGAGCCGACAGGCTCTTCGGGGAGTCGAGGGTCCGGCTGGTCATCCCCGCCTTCGAGGGCGGCCGCAGCGAGGTCCTCGTCTACAAGACGCCGCACCACCCCGACTACAGGACCGACAGGTACAAGCCGATGGTCACGGTCGGCCTCGCGACGGCTGCGGCCCCGGCCTACTATCGGCCCCTCGAGGATGAAGGCTACGTGCTGGTGGACGGCGGGGTGTGGGCCAACAACCCCGTCATGCTGGCGGTCATCGAGGCGCTGACGTGCTTCACCGTCGAGCCCACGCAGATCGACGTGCTGACCATCGGCTGCGGCGACGACCCTTACATCGTCTCGCCAAAGCAGATCAGGCTGGGGGGACGGTTCTTCTGGCGGACTGCGCTCTTCGCCGCCATGCGGCTCCAGTCGCTCGCCGCAACGAACCAAGCGCGGCTCCTGCTCGGCCCGCTGAGCGTGGTCCGCGTCGACGCCCCGACCAACGAAAGGGAGATCGCGCTCGACGACTGGCGGCGGTCGGTGGATGAGCTCGTCCCCGCCGCTGTCGCGAGCGTGGAGGCGATAGGAGACAGGATCGCGGACCAGTTTCTGACGGCTCCGACGCATCCCTACGTACCTCTCCCCGAGCAACCACCCTGATCTCTCGAAAGGCAAGCCAGTTGCCTGTCCTTCGCCACCACGTCCGCAATAGGGTCTCGGAGCGGATGGCCGCGCGGCTTGAGAGTCTTCATCCACAGGTCCTTTACCGGGGGCGTCGAGAGCCTCTGAGGAGCGCCTGCAGCGGTGTCGGCAAACACCTGTTCGACCTCATCGTAGAGGCCCTCGGCTTGGCTGGGATCGAAGAGGAGGTGCCAGCTGAAGGTCGACACCGCGCTGGGGAGGACCACGAAGTCGTGCCAGGCCAGGAGCGCGGCCCCGAACTCCCGCTGCCCGGCGCTCGGCTGGCCGGGGTGCAGCCAGTGCGGGCTGCGCACCTCCTCTGGCCGGACGACGTGAACGCGCCCTGGATCGATGAGTCGTGCCCGGGTGAGTGTGTGCGACACGGTGTCGAGGACGCGGAAACCCTTGTGCACAGCCACCTCCAGGATGCCGGTGGAGGGGTCGAGGGAGGCGTAGACCACGCGCTGGCCGCGGCCGTTCCAACGGCCGCCCACCCGGAAGCTGCCCTCACCGCTCGCCCAGCTATGGGCGAAACGGGCCGCGTCGAGACGCCAGAAGATGACCTTCCCCGTCCCGAGCGGGGGTGGGAGCGGGGTCATGCAGCGGTCACGTGTAGACGCCGTACTCGAGCCGGGTGAGGTGGTCGCCCACGGCCTCGGCGCCCGCGGGCGTGCGCAGCAGGTCGATGGGCCGGCGCCCATCGAGCGCGAGCGCCGGGCGCCGCAGCCAGTCGAGCGCGTCCTCGCGGGAGCCGAAGGCCTCGGTGGCACGGCCGAAGATCTCCGCGAGCGTCCAAGCACGCCCACTCTGCTCGGGGCTGAGCGAGCGATCCTGATGGTCGCGCCGTCGCTGGAGCGTGCGCAGGCTCATGCCGAGGGCACCCACGAACTCGGCCGCGCCCAGGCCGATGCGCTCACGCAGGAGGAATAGGCTCGCCGTGGGCAGGCCTTGGGCTAGGAGGTCGTGGGCCTCCAGCGAGGTGCGCACGGGTGTGGAGATCACCTTTGGGCCGCCCAGGAGGTCAAGGGTGCGCGAGAGGGCCGGGTCCAGGGCAATCGGATCTGGGGTGGCCGACCGAGGGGCGACGCGCGCGGGACGGTTCATTGGGGCTCTCCGAGACTGACCTGCACCTGGCAAGGGTGCGACAGGTGTCGCCCCTACATATGACAAGCGTCGCGTTGCGATCGAAGCTCCTTGGCCCAGCTCGGCCTGCCGCCCTGCGCCCTGCGCCCCTTGGCCCGTGCCTCGTGCAACGTTGAGAGCACCTGCTCGAAGCCATCGGGTCGAGGCGGCCATCAGGCGTTCGCGCGGCCCGCCCCGGGCGCCGCCTTGGCGTCCTTCGCCATGCGGTCGAGCAGCCTGACCCCGTCGGCCCGGAGCTCGCCCGTCGGGCTCACGAAGCGGTAGAGCGTCTGGCGCGTGACGCCGAGCTCGGCGCAGAGCTCCGCGATGCGGGTCTCGGGCTGGCCCATGGCGGCCTGCGCCAGACGCAGCTTGGCCGCGGTCATCTTGTAGGGGCGCCCGCCGTGGCGGCCCCGGGCGCGCGCGGCAGCGAGCCCCGCTTTGGTGCGCTCGACGATGAGCTCGCGCTCGAACTCGGCCAAGGCGGCGAAGATCGCGAACACGAGCCGGCCGTTCGCCGTGGTGGTGTCCACCGAGGCACCCTCGCCGGCCAGCACCTTGAGGCCCACACCGCGCCGGGTGAGGTCGTCGACCACGCCGACCAGGTGCTTGAGGTCGCGCCCGAGCCGGTCGAGCTTCCAGACCGCGAGCGCGTCGCCCTCCCGCAGCGCCTTGAGGCAGGCCTCGAGCCCGGGCCGGTCGTCGCGCCGCCCCGAGGCGCGGTCCTCGTACATGCGATCCTCCGGCACGCCGGCACGGAGGAGCGCATCACGCTGGAGGTCGAGCACCTGACTGCCGTCGGCCTTGGACACGCGCATGTAGCCGATCAGCATCGTCACACAAACGTCCGATTGGATGACAAAGACGGCGAGCAGGTTGGCATGGAGGACAGCTTGTCACACAACCCGTCATCCTGTCTATGATCCACAAACCAGCGAGACCGAAGATTGTGTGACGACGTCCTGATCGGCGAAGGGCACCGCATCCGTGCGATCGGCGGTGGACACGCTGGCTAGAGCAAAACTATAGGTTAGCTCACTCTCCTAGCGAGACTCGGAGCGGACCATGCCAGCGAAGCACCGCGCCACTCGGGCCCCTTCCTCGCTCCTGGAGGGCTGCAAGCGACGTCAACAAGTTTGTGTCGTTCGACCCGGACGTGTAACCCTGAGTCCCGAAACCCTACCCCCGAAGGAGTCGTAGCGACCCCCAGAAAGCGAAACCCCCGCGAGGCTGGCGCCTCAACGGGGGGTGCTAGAGCCAAGGGACGCCAATCCCTCACGGCCACCATCATGTCAGGCCCGGTTCTAGCACCTCCCCACAGACAGGCAAGAGAAAACCGCGCCCGCGCGATCGGGAGCGGCTTGCCCGCGCCGCCCTCGCCTCACCCTAGAGGAGGAGACGATGCCTATCCCAGCCGCGGTCATGGACCGCGAGCCCACCCATGCCACCTATCCGGTCCTTCCCGACGGGATGCAGCGCAGCCAGGTCGAGCAGCTCCTGTCAGAGCTGGCTCCGGCGATCGGCCTGTCCGGCGCGCGCCTCCACGCCCTCCTCGTCATGATCGGCTACACCCGGCCTCAGGCCTGGACCGATCCCGAGGATGAGCCGGTGTGCTACGCCTCCCAGGTCGAGCTCGCCGCCGCCCTGGGCCTCAGCGAGCGGGCCGTGCGCGCCCACGAGCACGCCCTGTCGCGTCAGCTCGGGCTCGTCGAGAAGCGCACCGCCGCCAACGGCTCGCGCTCGCGCTCGGGCGGCCTCGGCCTCGTGTTCTCCCGGCTCATCACGCTGGTGCCCCAGCTCCTCGGCCTGCGCGACCAGCGGCGGGTCGACCGCGCCCGCGTGCAGACCCTGGTGCGGCTCCGCAGCAGCTACTTCCGTCACCTGCGGGACGGCCTCGCGGAGCTGCATCCCGCCCGCCCCGACGACCCCGCGCTCGGCGCCATCCGCGACGCCGTGCTCGAGTGGCCTTCCAGCGGCGCGCTCCGCGGCCTGGGCCTCGCGGCGCTGGAGGATCACGTCGTCGCGGCACGGGCCCTTTGCAACGAGCTCGACCGCCTGGCCCGCGATGCCGCCGATCGACGTGGCTCGACCCAAGAATCTTCCGGTCGAGCGGCCGAAACCTTCCGGTCCTATCTACAAGCTACAACGCAAGACTCCCTGGACTCCTGTAGCAGGGAACAGGTGGAGCGCCGGGTGGAGGCGTCCCGCGAACCTGACGACGGTGCCACTGGCCCGGAGAGGCAGGACGCCTTCGTGGCCCGGCTGGGCCCACGACGGCTGTACGAACTCGCCGGCGAGGACTTCCGGCTCTGCCTCGACATGGCCGGTAAACCGCCCGAGCGGCTGGGACCGCTCGACTTCGTGGCCGCGGCCGTCCACCTTCTCCCACCCCTGGGCATCAGCGGCGCTGCTTGGGCAGACGCAGCGGAGACGATGGGGGACTTCCGCGCGGCGCTGTGCGTGCTCGTCACCGACGCCAACCGCGACCACCCCCTCACGCCCATCCGCAGGCCAGGCGGGCACCTGCGAGCCCTGACCCAGCGCCACAGGGCGGGGCAGCTCAACCTCGTGGGCAGCCTGATCGGCCTCGCCGAGCGGCGGGACGCGACATGACCACTACGCAGCCTCCCGGCCGTAGGATGCCGGGCGAGGACACAAAGGAGCGACAGCCCGAGACAGTGAGGCCGCCGCTGGACCCAACCGACTTCGTCCACCACTTGGCGGCTAAAGGGGACTTCCCCAACGCCGAGGCGACGATGGACCTCGTCATCAGGCTCGTTCGGGAGGACGAGCAGGGGTGGGAGGCGTTCATCGACCCCATCGATCAGACCTACGACGATGAGCTGGTCCTCGGAACGGCCGAGCCCTTTGCTGCGAAGGGCTCGTCGGGGCGGCGGGCCTTCCGACCCGCGGGCGAACCTCGAGGCACGCCACAAGTCGGCAGCAGGGGACGACGCCGACGGAGCGGGGGCCCGAGGACGAACGCCGAGCGGCCTCGCGGCCGCCCGGCACTCACCTTCACGGTCATCGGCGTCCCCGCCTGTACCGCTCCCGGAGCGTGCGACAGGGGGCGTCGATGGTCAATGACCTGACCAAGGCATATGTCCACAGCGCTAGAGCGGCGCCTGCAGTATGCGAGGCACGCGTAGCGGCGCAGGGGGGTGGGGTCGATTGACGGACACCGGCTCGTGGCTTCGGACTGACTCCTGAGGTCGACAGAAAGCCGCCGCCAATCGCAGCGTCCGCCAGTCAGCTGGCTGATCGCATCTGCCTTCACCCTGGCTCGACCGGCAGCCCCCTGTCGGCCCAGTCCTTGATGCCTCCGAGGTTGCGCACGTCCTGGAAGCCCAGGTCCTGCAGCACCACCCCGGCCAGCGCCGCGCGGCCGCCGACGGCGCAATAGAGCAGCACCGGCCGGTCGAGCGCGAAGCGGTCGTCGTGCCACGGCGACTCGGGGTCCGCGCGCCATTCGAGCCAGCCGCGCGGGATCACGACCGCCCCCTCGATCTTGCCCGTGGCCGCGACCTCGTCGGGCTCGCGCAGGTCCACGATCAGGGCATCGGGCAGGGCCCGCGCCTCCTCTGGGGTCACGGCGGGCACGCGCGCCCGCGCCTCCGCGACCATCTCCGCTGCCGTCCTGCGCGCCATGGCTCGACTCCCTCTCAGCTTCTCGACCAGCGTTCCCACATCAGCATCAGGACGGCCACCAGGCTGCCACCGGCCGCGAGCGCCAGGCCGGATTGCCAACCACCCGTGGCATCGCGCAGAACCCCGGCGACCCACGGCCCGACCAGCCCCGCCGCGCCCCATCCCGTGAAGACGACGCCGTAGGCGCGCGAGAAGGCGGCAGGCCCAGCGGCGGCGCGCACCATGAGCGGCATGCCTGCCGCTGTCAGCCCGTAGCCCAGCGCGACGGCCGCGAGGAGCGCGGTCGCCGTCCCCGGGCCGCCGGGCCACAGCAGACCGAGGAGCGCGAGCCCCCCCACGACCTGAGCCAGCATCAGCACGGCGGTGGGAGATAGGCGAACGCCGAGCAGGCTGGCGCCAAGGCGGCCCAGCACGTTGCCCCCGGCGACCGCGACGACGCCCAGGGCAGCAATCCAGGGCGAGGCGCCTCGGTCAGCCGAGATCGGCTGCGCCAGGCCAAGGGCCACGAGCCCACCCAGCGAGCCGACGGCGAAGATGAGCCAGTGCCGGAAGAGCGTCCGTGGCCGTGGCAGGTCTGCCACGGCGACCGTCGCACCTCCGCCACCTCCCTCACGCAAGGCCATGCAGGCCAGTGCCGCCGCGGCTACGGCACTCCCCACCCAGGCCAGCGCCCCCAGCCCCGCTCCGCCGGCCAGCAGCGCGCCGAGCAGCCCCCCGAAGACTGCCCCACCCGCGCCGAAGGCCGCGACCACCAGCGGCACCCCCAAACCCGGCCGGGGCCCTCGCGAGGCGATCTCCACGGCGGTGATGTAGGCGGCACCTGCCATGGCGCCGAAACCCAGCGCGTAGAACGCCAGGAAGGCCGCGAAGCCCTGCGCCTGCGAGGCCCCAAGTAGGCAGAGCGCTGCCCCTCCCAGGGCGACCGCCAGCGTCCGGTGCCCTCCGCGCAGGCGCGGCGCTAGCAGAGCCCCGGCCGTGAAGGCGACGATGGCCCAGGAGAACGTCTGGCCCGTTGCGGAATGGTCGATGCCGAAGCGCGAGACCAGCGCGGGGGTGAGGGCGCTCCAACCATAGAGGCTGCCGACGCCGAGGCATCCCGCGGCCGCCACGGCCACGCCAAGGGCTGAGCCGGTCGGGGCCAAAGGTGCAAGCGACGCCGGGCGATCCATGAGCATCGGCTGCCTCCCGCGCCAAACTTGTAGGGACATATTTGATCTGTCAATGTGGCGCCGGGCGGCCGCGGGGGCGCTCCGGGAGGTTCGCTTGACCGAAGTCGCCGTCGCTGGCGTGGGCATGACGCGCTTCGGGCGCCACCGGAACAGGTCGTTCCGCGACCTCGCCCTCGAGGCCTTCGACGCGGCCCTGCTCATGGCGGGCCTTGATGCGGGCGACATCGACGCCCTGGTCCTCGCGGCCGAAAGCGACGCCTTCACGCTCCAGCTCAACCCCTCTGCCGTGGTCGCGGGGGACCTGGGGCTCACGGGCGCGGCGGCGCTGCGCGTCGAGGCCGGCGGCGCGTCGGGCGGGGTCGCAGTCCAGGCGGCGGCGGCGCGCATACTCGCAGGCCTGTCGCGGCGTGTGGCGGTGGTGGGGGTGGACGTCACGGCCTCCTCGCTGCCGGGCGACGCCGTGCGCGACCTCTACGGCTTCTCCTTCGACGCCTGGGGCGAGGGCATGACGGGGGTGACAGCGACGGCGCTCTACGCGCTCTCGTGGCAGGCCTGGGCGGCGCGCGAAGGGGCCGGGGACGACGACCTCGCCCGCGTGGTGCTGAAGAACCGCGCCAACGCCTGCCTCAACCCCCTCGCCCACCTGCCCCGCACCCAGGACGCCGCCGAGGTCGCCTCCTCTCCCCTCGTCGCCTCGCCCTACCGACGCCTCCACTGCTCGCCGCTCAGCGACGGGGCAGCGGCCGTGGTCCTCGCGCGCCGCGCCGACCTGCCCCTGGGCCGCCGGGACGCGCCGCGCATCTTGGGGATGGGGGCGGCCACCGACCTCGCGCAGCCGGGCGGGCGCGGGGACATGGGAGACTTCGCGGCGAAGAGGACGGCCATGGGTCGCGCCCTCGACATGGCCGGGCTGGGCGCCGGGGATGTGGAGGCAGCCGAGGTCTACGACGCCTATGCCGGCGCCGAGATGCAGGCGCTCGACGCGCTGGGGCTTTCAGCGGACCCGGCTCGCGAGCTCGCGCAGGGGCGCTTTGGCCGCGACGGCGCCCTGCCGATCAACCTCTCGGGCGGGCTTCTGGGCCAGGGCGCCCCGCCCGGGGCCACCGGCGTGGCGCAGGCCGCGACGTGCGCGCTCCTGGTCGAGGGGCAGTATCATGAGGGCCTTCAGCCGTCGCGCCCCCCCCGGGTGGCCCTGGCCGACACGCATGGCGGGCTCTGCACCACGGCCACCGTGACGCTCATCGGGCGCGCGGCATGAGGCTCGACCTGCACCTCCCATACGACCTCGCGCCGGGCTGGCTCGCGCCTCATGTCGACGGGCTGCGCGAGGGCCGCGCCGTGGCGTCCCGCTGCGGCGCCTGCGGGCTCGTCAGCTTCCCGCCCCGGCGCGCCTGCACCTGCGGGGGCCGTGCGGAGGACTGGGCGACGTTGCCTGGTACGGCGGCGGTCCTGGCCCGGACCGAGGGGCGGGACGGCGCCTTCGCGCTGGTGCGCCTCGACGGCGCCGCGACCGCTTGCGTCGCCGTGGCGCACGACCTGCCGCCCCATGCCAAGAGGGCGCGCCTCCTGGCCGCGACAGGCGAGCGCCCTGCCCTCGTCGTCGGCCCTGAGGAGGCGCCATGACCGACCTCTACGCCTCCCTCACCCCCGACCTCCTCGGCCGCCTCGGCCTCGTCCGCGGCCCCGAGGGCCTTCGCATCGCCTGGCCGGGGGACGCCAACATCCACCACATGACGCTCGGCCGCCACCTCGGCGCCGAGAGCCGCGATCGTCCTGCCCTCGTCTTCGAGAGGCCGGACGGAGCCGTCGAGCGCCAGAGCTTCGCCGACGTCGACCGCGCGGCCACGGGCCTGGCCGCGACCCTGCGGGACCTGGGCGTCGGCCGCGGCGACCTCGTGGGCCTCCACACGGGCTTCCACCCCGACACCGCCGTGGCCCACATGGCCGTCTGCCGGCTCGGCGCGGTGGCGGTGACCCTCTCGCAGCTCTACGGGCCCGAGGCCCTCGCCCACGCGCTCAACGACTGCCGCGCCCCCGTGCTCCTGACCGACGCGGCGGCGTGGTCCCCCATCAGGCCCGAGCGCGCGACCCTCCTGCCCCACCTGCGCCACGTCCTGCTGCGCGAGCCGGAGGTGACCGAAGGCGACTTGGGCGCCGGCCTCGCGCGCGAGGCGCCGGGCTTCGCGCCCGACTACGGCGGCGCCGACGACCCGGCGCTGCTCATGTACACGTCCGGCTCCACCGGGCGGCCCAAGGGCATCCTGCACGGCCACCGTGTCCTCGCCGCCTACAGGCCGTCGATCAACCTCTTCTTCGACCTGTCGATGGAGGACGAGGACGCCATGTTCTGGTCGCCCTCCGACTGGGCCTGGGTGGGCGGCCTCCTCGACATGCTCCTCCCCGCCTGGATGGCGGGGCGGCCCGTGGCCACCTCGCTCGACCGCTTCGCGCCCGAGCGCGCCTATCCCTTCCTGGCCCGCCACCGGGTCACCCACGCCTTCCTTGCCCCCACCGCGATCAAGCGGCTCGCCCAGGAGCCCAGGCCCCGCGACCGCCACGACCTGGCGCTGCGGGTGGTCTGCACCGGGGGCGAGGCGCTGGCCGCGGAGACGCTCGAATGGGCGGAGACGCGGCTCGGCGTCGTCTGCAACGAGTTCTACGGCATGACCGAGGTCAACCACCTGATCGGCAATTGCGCGGCCCTCTTCCCGCGCCGCCCCGGCTCCATGGGCCGCGCCTATCCAGGGCACGTCGTCGCGCTCGTGGACGACGAGGGACACGAGGTGCCGGACGGCACGCCCGGCGAGATCGTGACGCCCCAGGACGCGCCGACGCGCTTCCTGGGCTACCTGGGGGCGCCCGACAAGGAGGCCGAGATGCGCCTCGGGCCCTGGCTCAGGACGCGCGACCTCGCCGTCAGGGACGCCGACGGCTACTTCTGGCACAAGGGTCGCGGCGACGACCTCATCAAGTCGTCCGGCTTCCGCATCGGCCCTACGGAGATCGAGGACAGCCTCCTGGCGCACCCGGCCGTGGCCGAGTGCGGCGTGGTGGGCCTGCCGGACCCCGACCGGGGTCAGGTCGTCGCGGCCTTCGTGCGCGCGCGGGCGGGGGTGGAGCCCGGCGAGGGCTTGGCCGACGAGCTCCGCGCCCATGTCCGCTCGCGCCTGGCCCCCTACAAGGCGCCCCGCGTCGTCCGCTTCGTGGAGGACTTCCCCATGACCTCGTCGGGCAAGATCAACCGCCGCGCGCTCCGCGAGGGATGGCCCCCGGGGGCCGGGGCATGATCCCGCTCCTGCCCGAGGTCGCGGCCTTCGTCGCCCGCCCGCAGCCCCTGCGCATCGGCGGCCGCGAGGTGGAGGGCGACGGGATGCTGGCCGTCACGGATCCCTCTACCGAGGGGCCGCTCGCCACGGTCGCGGCCGCCGGCCCGCGCGAGGTGGACCGCGCGGTCCAGGCCGCGCGCGCGGCCTTCGAGGGCCCCTGGGGGGCCATGGCCGCCAGCGAGCGCGGGCGCCTCCTGTGGCGCCTCGCCGAGATGGTGGACGCGCAGGCCGCCGTCTTCGGGCAGCTCGACGCCCTCGACACCGGCAAACCCTTCGCCAAGGCCCGCGACGTCGACGCCGCGTGGTCGGCGCGGCACCTGCGCTACTTCGCGGGCTGGCCCGACAAGATCGAGGGCGCGACCATCCCCATCCCCGACCGGCTGACCTACACGAGGATCGAGCCGGTGGGCGTAGCGGGCCTCATCGCGCCCTGGAACTACCCTCTCCTGATGGCGATGTGGAAGCTCGCACCGGCGCTCGCGGCGGGCAACGCGGTGGTCCTGAAGCCCTCGGAGGAGACGCCCCTCTCGGCCCTGCGGCTGGCGGACCTCGCGCTGGAGGCCGGACTGCCGCCGGGGGTCCTGAACGTGGTGTCGGGGACGGGCGGCGTCGCGGGCGAGGCGCTGGTCGCGCATCCCGACGTGGCCAAGGTGGGCTTCACAGGATCGACCGCCACGGGCCGGCGCATCGCCGCCGCCGCCGCGCCGAGCCTCAAGCGCGTGTCCCTCGAGCTCGGCGGCAAGGCTGCCAACATCGTCTTCGCCGACGCCGACCTCGAGCGGGCGGTCCCGGGCTCGCTCTGGGCGGCCTTCGGCAACAACGGCCAGAGCTGCACGGCCGGCGCGCGCCTCCTGGTCCACCGCTCGATCCACGATCGCGTGCTCGACGCACTGGTCGCGCTCGCGGGCGGGCTGTCCGTCGGCCCCGGGCTCGACGAGCCCGGCCACGACCTTGGCCCGCTGGTGAGCCAGGCGCAGATGGACAAGGTCCTGGGCTACATCGAGGGCGGCCTGCAGGACGGGGCCGAGGCCGTCCTGGGGGGCGCGCGGGCCGGGCGCCCCGGCTGGTTCGTGCCGCCCACCATCCTCGCGGGCGTCACCGATGCCATGGCGGTGGCCCGGGAGGAGGCGTTCGGGCCGCTCCTCGCGGTGCAGGTCTTCGAGGACGACGCGGAGGCCCTGGGGCGCGCGAACGCTACGCCTTACGGGCTCGCCGCCGGGATCTGGACGCGCGACCTCGACCGCGCGAGACGCATGGCCGAGCGGCTCCGGGCCGGGACGGTCTGGATCAACTGCTGGGGCGAGACGGATGCCGCCGTGCCCTTCGGTGGCATCCGCCAGTCCGGCTACGGCCGCGAGATGGGCCGCGAGGCCCTGTCGCTCTACACCCAGACCAAGGCGGTCTGGGTCGCCTGAGGGGACCCATGGAAGCAGCCACGCCCAAGTACGAGCGCGCCTACCGGTCGGTCCTGGGGCAGATCCGCGAGGGCCGCTACCCCGTCGGGGCGCGCATCCCGACCGAAGGGGAGCTGTCGGCGCGCTTCGGCGTGAGCCGCGTCACGGTGCGCCGAGCGCTCGAGATGCTGGTGCAGGACGGCTACCTGGAGAGCCGGCAAGGCAGCGGCTACCGGGTCGTGACGCTGTCGCCGGCCTCGGACACGTGCCTGACGTCCTTCACGGACGCCATGCTGCGCGCTGGCCGCGAGCCCACGACCGAGCTCCTCGGCCTCGACGCGTTGGCCCCCGGCGACCCGGCAACGGCCGACCTGCCCGCCGGGCTCAGGGACCGCGAGGTGACGCGCATCCGCCGCCTGCGCCGCGTGGACGGGGTGCCGCGGATGCTGGTCGTCACCTACGCGCCCACGGCGCTCCTGCCCAGCGTGGCGCCGGAGGACTTCCCCGGGGCGGGGCCCGGGCAGTCGATCCTGCGCATCCTCGCGGGGCGCTTCGGACTCGACTGGTCGGCCGCCTGCGAGGACATCAGCCCCGTGCTTGCCGACGGTGCCACCGCCGCGCTCTTCGCCATCCCCCAAGGCGCGCCGATCCTGCGCCAAGCCTGCTCGGCCTTCGCCGAGGACGGCGCCGTGGTGTTCCACGAGGACGTGTTCCGCACCGGCGCCGTGAGCTTCGCCCTCACGCGGCAGGCCCGCGTGCCCCAGCACTAGAGGCAACGATGCCCCCCTTCCCCCCGTCTGACCCCGATCATCTGCGCCGCCGCCTGGAGCCCCCGTCAGGCTTGGTCCGGGTCGTCATCGACACCGACTGTGCCAACGAGATCGACGACCAGTTCGCGCTGGCCTGGGCCCTGCTCAGGCCCGACCGGCTGCGCGTGGAGGCGGTCACGGCCGAGCCCTTCTCGTTCCGCCACCATCTGCCGGGCCTGCGGGCGGCGGAAGCCGCTCTAGACGGCGGCGGGGTGGCGGACGAGGCCCTGGTGGGTGGCTTCCAGGGCTGGGCGCGGCGGCTGCGCGACCAGGGGCGGCGCGTGGACGACCTCCGCCTCGTCGGTCCCGAGGAGGGCATGGAGCTGAGCCACGCGGAGATCCTGCGCGTGGTGGGCCACTTGGGCGGACGTCCCGGCCTGCCGGTGCTGCGTGGCGCGCCCCGCTACATGGCCGGCCCCGGCGACGTGGTGCGCAGCGAGGCGGCCGAGGCCATCGTCGACATCGCCAAGTCCGGGTCCGGCGACGATCCGCTCTACGTGGCCGCCCTCGGCTGCGTGACCAACGTGGCGGCCGCGCTGCTCATGGCGCCCGAGATCGCGCGCGACCTCGTGGTGGTGTGGACCTCCTCCTACCCCTCTACGGCGCCGCACTCGAACCGCCCTTCCCTCAACCTCGTGCAGGACCTTCCGGCCTCGCGGCTCCTCTTCGACTCCGGCGTGCCGCTCGTCTACATCCCCGGCTACCAGGTCGGCGCGCAGCTCCGCGTGTCGCTGCCCGAGATCGAGAGCTTCGTCCGGGGCCGGGGCGCGATCGGCGACTACCTCCATCACCTCTTCACCCACAACCCGCTGCACGCGATGTTCGGGCTCTCGGACACCGGGCGGCGCACCTGGACGATCTGGGACCTGATCTGCATCGCCTGGCTGCTGGAGCCCTCCTGGGTGCCGACGCACCTCGCCCCTTCGCCGGTCCTGGGCGACGACCTCCACTGGCATCAAGCGCCGGGCCGGCACCTCATCCGCGAGGCGCACGACGTGCAGCGCGACGAGATCTTCCTCGACCTCTACGATCGGCTCGACACGCTCAGGTGAAGTCGGCGGCGTCGAGGTGGTCGCGCCAGGGGCGGCGCCCGAGCGTCGCCATCCCGGCCCAGGCGCCGAGCTCGGCCCAGTCGGCCTCGTGGTCGCCGGGGGTGAGCACGACATGATGGTCGAGCCCATGCGACAGGACGGTGGCCACCACGTCGCCGAGCGAGGCGTCCTCGCCCGCGACGCGGAACCCGTCGAGCCAGCCGCGCGAGCCCAGGAAGCCCGACGGCTCCCAGGGTGCGACGCGCGCGCCCATACGGAAGAGGGCCCGACCGTGGCGTGCCACGCGCGAGACGGTGGCCGGACCCGGTGCGAAGACGAGGTCGGCGATGGCGCCGAGCCGCCGCCCGCCGGGTGCGCGGCCGATCATCGGGTGGTCGATCCAGGCCGCGCCGGCACCGTCCGCCATGTGGAGCGGGCCCCCGCCCCCGTGCCACACCAGGAGCCGCCCCGTGGAATGGTCGGGCTCGGTGAGGTCGAGGAGGCATCCCAGGCGTCCCGTCAGCCCGCGGGCCAGGAGCTGCGTGACGGCGCCCAGCACGTCGCCCTCCGACGCCACGGGGAGGCCCTCCTCCTCTAGCCACGAGAAGGCCGCGCCCGGGTGCATCCCCGGGTCGGCCTGGAGCGCGGGCCAGTCGCTGACGGCGAGGCCCGCGTGCCCCGCCTCGGTCGCGAGGTCGCGCAAGGACAGGGCGGCGCGGGCCGACAGGTCCATGCCGTCGCCCGACACGCCGCGCGCCGGCGCCGCGGCCTCCATGCGCGCGCGCTCGGCGACGACTCGGGCAGCATCCTGCGTCCGCATCCGTCCCTGGAGCTCGCCGATGTCGTGCTGGGCGACGGCCACGCCCAGAGAGGCAAGAAGCGCGCCCTCGTCCACTGCGAGGTTGTGGAAGGTGGGCGCGAGGCCCCCCAGCACGCCCACGCGCGCGCCGCGCAGCGCGGCGAGCGCCGACAGGGCACGGACGGTGCGGAGGAGGCGCGCGCGCAGAGCGTCGTCGCTAGGCGCCCCGTGGAACCAGGCGGCCGGGCGGGCGCGCAGGTCGCGCACCCCCCGGGCCAAGCCCAGGCTCATGTGCAGCGACACGAAGCCGTTGAGCTGGACGTCGCCGTCGAGCACCGGCTCGGGCACCGCCCAGAAGCCTACGGGGCCGCGCCACGTCGCCAGCTCGCGCGACACGTCGCCCATGGTGAAGCCGCCGTGCAGGAGGAGCACGAGCCCGGCCCCTTCGGCCTCCGCGCGGTCCAGGGCTGCGCGCGCCTCGCGCGCGTCCATGGGCACCTCGGGGTCCACGTGAAGACGGGCGCCCGTCGCCTGGCAGACCTCCCCCAGCGCAGCCTCGGCGGCGGCCCAGACGCCATGGCGCTCGGGGAAGTAGCTCGGCAGCGAGGCGCGGAGGAGGGCGACGGTGAAGGCCATCAGATCCTCAGGTAGCCGCCGTCCACGACGTGCGTGGCACCGGTGACGTAGGAGGCGAGGTCGGAGGCGAGGTAGAGGCAGGCCTTGGCCACCTCCTCCGGCTCGCCCCAGCGTCGCAGCGGGATCATGGGGAGGTAGCCCTCGCCCGTGGGCGTGCCGATGACGGGGTCGTCCTCCACATTCATGAGGGTGCGCATGATGCCGGGCGCGACCACGACCACGCGGATGCCGAGCGGTCCCAGCTCGTCGGCGAGCGCGTAGCTGAGGAGCCGCACGGCCCCCTTGGTCATGTTGTAGTGCGTGAAGCCGCCCGTGCCGCGCATTCCGGCGATCGACCCCATGTTGAGGATCACGCCGCGCCCACGCCGCGCCATCGCGCGCGCGGCGGCCTGCGACCCGAAGAGGACCGAGCGAACGTTGACGTCGATCATGCGGTCGAACGTGGCCTCGGTCGCCTCCAGGATCGGCTCCTTGAGGAGGATGCCTGCGTTGTTGACCATCACGTCGAGCCCGCCCCAGGCCTCGGCTTCGACGATCGCCGCCTCGAGGTCGGCGACGCGCGACACGTCGCAGGCGACGAAGCGGGCGCGCCCCGGGTGCAGGGCCTCGATCAGCGCGGCCGTGGGCTCCCCGCCCTCGCGCGGGGTTTCGGACAGGTCGGCCACGACGACGCGAGCGCCGTGGTCGGCGAAGAGGCGGGCGATGGCCCGGCCGTTGCCGCTGGAGGCGCCCGTGACGAGGGCGACGCGACCTTCGAGGAGACCGGTCATGCGCCCTCCAGCGCCGCCTTGAGGCGGTCGAGCCGGGCGCGTCCCTCGCCGGCGAGCCAAGCCTCGGCGGCCTCGGGGCCGTCGCGGCCGAAGATGGGGATGGCCTCGTTCCAGAGCGCGCGCCCGCAGACGAAGCCGGCCGCGCCCGTACGGGCCTCGGCGGCGAGCCGCAGGGACGCCTCGAAGCGGTCGAAGGGGACGCCGGCGCTGAGGTAGACGAAGGGAATGCCCGCCTCCGTGGCGGGCCTAGCCGCGTCTCGAAAGGCAGCGAGTGCCTCGGACCGGCTCCGATCGGGCGCCCCGAAGCCCGTCACGTGATCGAGGTCCACGGGCACCTCCACCTTGAGCACGTCCACCCCGAGCGCGGGGTCGGCGAAGGCGGCCGTGGCCCGCTGCACGAGGTCCGGCTTGATCGCCGCGAAGGCGGCTCCTCCAGGCGGGACGTTTCGGCGGTAGACCAAGGGCTCCATGAGGAAGCGCAGGCCCTCCGCGCGCGCGGCCGCCCCGACCTCGCCCACGAGGCGGCGCTTGCGGGCGTTGAGGGGCGTGGGGTCGTCCGGGTCGAACCACATGAAGAACTTGAGCTGGCGCACGCCGAGCCGGGGGAAGTCGGCAATCGCCAAGTCGTCGGGTGGCACCGTGACGCGGTCGTCGTCACGGATGTGGTAGACGTCGGCCTCCCAGGCGAGCATGGGCTCGCAGTCGGGCGGGATGTCCGAGAGCAGCCCCGGGCCAAGGGAAGCGTCGAGCAGCAGCGTGGTCGCGCCGGGGCCGAGCGCGCGGACGACCGCGAGCTTGAAGCGCCGCAGGTCGCCCGGCTCCGAGGCCGGCCCCCGTGCCGCCCGCAGCGCCTCGGCCAGCCCGCTGCCGGCGTCCACCGCGACGCCATGCACCGGAGGCGTCACGGGTGGACCGCCGGGAAGAGAGGCGTGGCCTGCGGCGCGCGCCACAGGCGCAGCATCTCGGGTGTGGCGTCGAGCAGCGAGATCGAGAAGCCCGCCATCTCCTGTGTGGTGGACAGGGGGCCGATGACCGGCGAGACCGTCTCGACGCCCCGGGCGCGGAGCGCGGAAGCCGCCTCCCCGAACACGGTCAGGAGCTCCATCATGGTCGTGCCGCCCGCGCCGTTGACGATGACGGCCGCCGCGCGGCCTGCGAAGGGGCGGTCGTCGAGCAGCGCCTCGACCATGAAGGCCACCAGGTCGCGGACGGGCCCGAGCGGGCGCCGCGCCACGCCGGGCTCCCCGTGGACGCCCATGCCGACGAAGACCTCGCCGTCGGGGAGATCGAACATGGGCCGGCCCGTCAGCGGCGACACGCCGGGGCCGAGCGCCGCGCCCAGGGTGCGCGTGGCGCCCCGCACGTCCTCGCCCAAGGCCACGAGGCCTGCGAGCGGCATCCCCTCCTCGGCGGCGGCCCCGAGGATCTTGTAGCAGAAGAGCGTGCCGGCCGCCCCTCGGCGATCCTCCATGTGGTCGGGCGGAGCCGAGGACACGTCGTCGAACATCCAGAACGGGGCGACCGCCAGGCCCTCGTCCTGGGCCATCAGCGCGGCCTCCATGCCGTTGATCACGTCGCCCTCGTGGCGCGAGATCAGGAGCAGGGTGCCCCCGGGCGCATCGAGTTCGCGGAGGCCCGCGAGGATCAGGTCGGGCGAGGGCGCAGCGAAGACGTCGCCCACCACGTTGCCGTCCAGCATCCCCTCGCCGACGAAGCCCATGGCGATGGGTTCGTGGCCCGAGCCGTTGCCGATCAAGAGCCTCGTCTTGGCCCCCTCCTTCGGCAAGGCCCGCCGGACGAGGCGCGGGTGGCGGCCGCGCGCCACGAGGCCGGGGAAGGCGGCCACGAAGCCCGACACCATGTCGTCTACCATCGTGTCGCGGGCGTTGAGGAGCTTCCTCACGGCACTTTCCCTTCAGCCAGCACGGCGAGCGCCTCCGCGACGGAGCGGGCGCCCGCATCGGCGTGGCCCTGCCCCGCCCCCTCGACGTAGCGGGCGCGGCCACGCCTGGCGGCCATGCCCGCCGTCGCCTCGGCCCCCTCGCGCGCGGCCCGGGCCGCGGCGGCCGGATCGTCGCCGGCCTCGGCGGCCGGGAGGAGGGCATCAAGCATCGTCCGGTCCCCCCGGGCTGCGCCTCCGACCTGGGCGATGCGGGCGGCTGCTCGCGCGAGCGCCGGCCCCAGCGGCTCGCCCGCTTCGGCGGCGAGGAGGACCGAGAGCACCTGCGCCCAGAGCGAGCCCGAGGCGCCTCCGGCGGCCGCGCGGAAGGCCGCTGCGGCCGTCTCGGGCTCGGCCGCTGCCGCGCGCAGGCCCCGCAGCACCGTCGTCCCGTGGTCGCCGTCGCCCGCGGCGGCGTCGAGCGCGTTGAGCTCGTCTTCCAGGGCCTCGAAGCGGGCCAGGAGCGCGGGGAGAAGCGCGCTCATCCCCAGGTCTCGCGCAGGAAGGCGAGGGCCCGGCGGGCGGCATCCGTCGGATCGGGCTCGATGTGGCGCCAGATGCTGAGGTCGTCGCCCGCGGGCGTCCCCGCGCGCACGAACATCTCGGCCACGATCCAGCCGTCGTAGCCGGCCTCCGCGAGCCCCGCCCGCACGCCCCCCCACGGCACGTGGCCCGATCCCGGGACGCCTCGGTCGTTGTCGGAGACGTGGAAGTGGCTGAGGCGCGCCCCCGTGCGCGCGATGGCCGCGCGTACGTCCTTCTCCTCTACGTTGAGGTGGAACGTGTCGAGGAGGACGCCGATGCGGTCCGAGCCCGTCGCCTCGGCCAGGGCCGTGGCCTCGGCGGCGGTGTTGAGGAGGTCGGTCTCGAAGCGGTTGAGCGCCTCCAGGCCGAGCGTGACGCCGTGCGCGCGCAGGTCGCCGTCGAGGAGGGCCAGGGTCTCCGCCGACCGCGCCAGGCGCTCCCGCTTGCGGCCCGGCACGAACAGGCCCCAGGGCGCGTAGGTGACGCCCGCGAGGCTCTGCGCACCCATCGCGGCGGCCAGGCGGACGGAGCGCCGCAGATGGTCGAGCCCCCGCGCCCGCGTGCCCTCATCGTCGGAGGTCACGTCGGCCTGGCGCGGCAGACCATCGGAGCACGTCACGGCGAGTCCCAGCGTCCGCGCCTGGCGCCCGGCCTCCTCGGCCCGCGCCTCGGTCATGCCGAGCAGCGACACCTCGATCCCGTCGAAGCCCAGCTCCGCGACCGTCCCGAGGATCGGGGCGAGCTCGTCGGTCCACCGCGCCATCCAGAGGCCGGCATGGACGCCGTATCTCATGGCCCCTCCCCCATGGCCCAGAGCGCGCCCGGCGGGAGGTGGACGGTCATCGTCCCGCCCGGCTCAACGCCCTCGGCCGCGTCCGGGCTGACCACGGCCTCCAGGGGCACCTCGCCGATCCGGAGCCTGAGCCGCGTCTGCGTGCCCAGGTAGATGCGGTCCACGACCTGGGCCTCGAGGGCGTTGGGGCCGGGGCCCAGGCGGATGGCCTCGGGCCTGATGGTCAGGAGGGCGTGGCCGTCGGTCAGCCCCGGCGGAAGGGCGAGCCGTCCCAGCGGCCCCTCGAAGGTCTCGCCCCTGACCTCGCCCCGCACGAAGTTCTGCCCGCCGAAGAAGCGCGCGACGGCCTCGTCGCGCGGGCGCCGGTAGAAGAGGTCGGCCCGGTCGTACTGGCGCAGGCGGCCGTCGAGGATGAGGGCGACGCGGTCGGCCAGGACCACGGCCTCCTCCTGGTCGTGCGTCACGAAGATCGTGGTGATCCTCAGGTCCTTCTGGAGCGAGCGGATCAGGTCTCGCATCTCCAGCCGCAGGTGCGCGTCGAGGTTGGAGAGCGGCTCGTCGAGAAGCAGCACCTTGGGCCGCACGATGAGCGCCCGCGCCAGGGCCACCCGCTGCTGCTGGCCGCCCGAGAGGTCCGCAGGTCGCCGCCGGCCGAGGTCGGGCAGGCGCACCAGGGCCAGCATCTCGGACACGCGGGCGGCGATCTCGGCCTTGGGCAGGCCGCGCATGCGCAGGCCGAAGCCCACGTTGTCGGCCACGGACATGTAGGGAAAGAGGAGGTAGTTCTGGAACACCATGACGACGCCCCGGCTCTCGGGCTTGTCGCGCAGGATGGAACGGCCGTCGAAGTCGATGGCGCCCGACGTGGGCTCGAGCAGGCCGGCGATCATCTTCATGGTGGTGGTCTTGCCGCAGCCCGAGGGGCCGAGGAGGGCCGTCAGCTCGCCCGAGGGGATCTCGAGCGACAGGCGGTCGACCGAAGGCTGGGCGGCACCCGCGTAGGTCTTGGTGAGGTCGCGGATCGAGACGTGGGTCATGGGGGTGTCACACTCGCCCGAAGCCGCCGACGGCGCCGCTGCGGCCCGACAGGTGGCGCGCCGTCAGGAGCAGGATGAGGATGCCGGGCAGGATGTAGATCATGCCGATGGCGCCCGAGACGTCGTTGCGCCCCGCCGAGACGAAGTTGAACAGGAGGAGCGGCAGGGTGACGACGCGGCCACCCCCGATCAGCAAGGTGAGCACGTACTGGCTCCAGGACACGAGGAAGGCGAAGAGCCCGCCGACGATGATGCCCGGCATGATGGCGGGCAGGGTCACGTGCCAGAAGGTCTGGAGGGGGGACGCGCCGAGCGAGCGGGCCTGATCCTCGAAGGCGGGGTCGTAGTTGGCGAAGATGCCCGCCATGACGAGGGTCATGTAGGGCAGCGTCGGGATCAGGTGGACGAGGGCCACGCCCATCAGCGTGTTGGTGAGCCCGAGCGCAATGAAGACGCCGTGGATGCCCAGGGCTACGGCGATCCCCGGAACGATGATGGGGGCGAGGATCAGGAGCTCCACCGCTCCCTTGCCGCGGAACTTGTAGAGTCCGAGTGCGCGACCCGCCGGCACCCCCACGAGGATCGACAGCACGGTGGCGATCAGCGCGATGAGGGTGGTCGTCCAGAGCGCCTCCAGCACGCCCGAACGCGCGGAGAAGGCGAAGGTCCAGGCCTCGGTGGACCACTGGTTGGGCAGGAGGCTCGGGAAGCGCCAGCCGCGCGCGAAGGACCAGATGGCCAGCGGCACGAGGGGCAGGACCAGCCAGAGGATCAGGAGCGTCCCGGTGAGCACCTGGAAGGTCCGCATCCAGAGCGGGTCGCGGCCCATCACGCGCGGGCCCCGCGGCGGGTGAGGCGGACGTAGGCCCAGATCATGAGGCCCGACAGGAGCGCGATGACGATGGCCATCGCCATGGCCTCGGGCCGGCTGGCGAGGTCCACGTCGGTGTAGGTGCGGTAGGCCAGGACGGGCAGCGCCGCGGGGTGGTTCTCGCCCAGGACCAGGGGGATCTCGTAGGCCCCGAATGTGAACGCGAAGACGATCACGCAGGCCGACAGGACGCCGGGCATGATCAGCGGCAGGAGCACGTGGCGGAAGGCCTGCCAGCGGCTCGCGCCGAGCGACCGGGCGACGGCCTCGTAGTCCTGCCCGAGCGCCTGCATCTGCGCCAGCACGATGACGCCGATGAAGGGGATCTCCTTCCAGACGTACTGGAGGATGATGCCGATGGCGTAGGGGTCGAAGACCAGCGCGGGGAAGTCGGCCGGCCTATCGATCATGCCCGCGGCGTGGGCGAGGCGGGCGAAGCTGCCGGACTGGGAGAAGAGGTAGAGGATGCCGATGGCGCCGACGAGGTGGGGCACGGTGAGGTTGAGCTGGAAGAGGAAGTTGATGACGGCGCGGCCCGGGAAGGTCTTGCGCAGCAGGAGCGCCGCGCCGACCGCGAGGACGGCCGAGATCACGGTGGACGTGAAGGAGATGTGGAAGGTCAGCAGGAACGAGCCCAGGAAGTCGCGCGACGACAGCACGGCGCGGTAGGCGTCGAGGTTGGGCTCCGTGAGGCCGATGACGGGCATGTAGTTGAAGGATCTGAGGAGCCCGATCAGGAGCCCGCCTCCGAACAGGAGGCCGATTACGGCGAGCGCCGGGGCCAGGAGCAGGGCGATGCGCAGTCGGTCGGACAAGAGGACGGCTCCGGCGGGGGCCCGGGCGCGAGCGCCCGGGCCGGTTGGGGCTCAGTTGCCGACGTTCTCGAGCCAGCCCTGCTCGATGGCCGAGATCCAGGCGGCCTCCAACTCGGGCAAGGCGTTCTGGGCGAGCTCGGCGGCCGGCACCACCGAGGGGTGCTGGGGCAGCGCGGCGAACTCGGCCTGGAGCTCGGGGCTCAAGCGGTCCACCTCGATGCCGGGGGAGGTGCCCCAGACGGTGGGCTCGGCTTTCTCGAGCTGGGCCTCACCCGACAAAAGCACCTGCTGGAGCACCAGCGCGGCCGCCTTGTTGGGCGAGTTGAAGGGGATCAGCGTGTAGTTGGTGTTGCCGATCGTCCCGTCGGTGAGCCCGTAGGAGCGCACGGTGTCCGGGTAGGTGCCGTCGTCCACGCCGATGCCGAACTGCGAGGGCTCGTAGTTCATGTTGAGGGCCACCTCGCCGTTGGCGAAGAGCTCGTTGAGCTGGGTGATGGAGGTGGGGTAGGTCTGGCCCTCGCGCCAGAGATGGGGCTCCATCTCGTTGAGGATGCGCCAGGCCTCGGGAGCCACCTCGTCGAACTTCGCCTGGTCGAAGGGGCCGAGCAGGTTCTCGACGCCGCCGGCGGCGTGGTAGAACACGTGGCGCACGAACACCGACCCGTTGAAGTCGGGCGGGGCGGGGTAGGTGAACTGCCCGGGGTTGGCCGCCACCCAGTCGATCAGCTCTGGGATGGATCGGGGCGGCTCCTGGGTCACGGCGCTGTCGTAGGCGAAGGCGAACTGGGCGCGGCTCCAGGGCACCTCGCAGCCCTCCACCGGCACGCCGAAGTCGTTGGCGATGGCGGGGTTGTCCCAGTTGATGAGCTCGTTGTTGGGCAGCGTCTCGACGTAGCCGCACCAGGCGAGGTCACCCTGCTTCATGGTGCGGAAGTTCTCGCCGTTGATCCAGATCATGTCGACCGAGCCGGCGTCGACGTTCCCCGCCTCCTTCTCGCCCAGGACGATGTTGACGACCTCGACGGTGTCGGTGACGCCCACGCGGTTCAGCGTGATGCCGTACTGCTCCTGCAGGATGCCGCCGATGTACTCGTCCACGTAGCGGTTGATGTTGTCCGCCCCGCCCCACATGAACCAGTTGACCTCGCCGCCCCGGGCCATCTCGACGATGGAGTCCCAGTCCTGCCCGATGAGGGCGGCGCCGTCGGCCGTGTCGGCCCAGGCCGGCAGGGCCAGGGCCGCCGTGAGGGCCGTGGGGGCCAGGGCCCAAGCGAAGCGTCGCGTCATGTCGTCCTCCCTGTGTTGGGCCGTGTTCCCGGCCTCCGTCGTGTCGTGATCAGGCGGCGGCGCGGGCCTCCCCGGCCTCGGCCGCCAGGTCGAGCGCCGCCTCGAAGGTGGCCTCGTCGGCGCGGGCGAGCGTGGCCTGCGCCTGTGTCCCGAGTGGGTCGAGGAACGTCTTGCCCTCTGCCAGCGCATCCCAGACGGCGAGCAGCGCCACGGCCTCGCCGCCGAAGCGGGCGGCCACCGCGGCGACGGCCCCCGCCTCCATGTCCACGCTCTGGAGCCCCTGGGCGCGCCAGTCCACCACCATCGCGTCCGACTGGGCGAAAAGGCTCGGCCAGGTGAGGTGCCTTGTGCGCGCCGCCAGCACGCCGCGCCGCGCGAGGGCGGCGACGGCCCGGTCCGACCAGCCCCGCGACGTGGCCACCTCGCTCCCGGCGCCGTAGAGCGCGGACAAGCCGTCGCGGGCGACGATCAGGTCCGGCACCGCGACGGAGCCCGCCGCCAGCCCCGCGTCGATGGCTCCGCAGGTGCCGATCTGGATCAGGAGGGGCGTGCCCATTTGGGCGAAGACGTGGGCAGGCTCCACCGCCCGCGCCGCGCCGTAGGCGCAGGCATAGGCCACGAGCCGCCCGCGGTGGCGGCCAAGGTGGATGTCGGGAAAGGCGCTCTCGCGCACGTCATCGAGCCGGGCGAGCCGCCTCGCCTCGGCGCGGGCGCGCCACCACGTCCCTTCGAGGATGAGCGCGACGGGCACCTCGTCGAGGTCGAGGGCGCGGGCCCAGGTCTCAGCCGGGAGATCGAGGATCGCCACAGGTCACCCGAAGTTGTCGTAACAAATCGTTAGAGACAACTCGGCGAGGCCGCAACGGAAAGTTTTGGCGCCGTCGGTACCCTACCAGCTCCTGTGCGCGCTGGTCCTGTCTGCCAGGGGCAGCGCTGCCTGCGGAGGCGCGAGGTCTTGTGGTCCTGCGGCCCTCAACGGACGGTCGTGGTCCACGAGGCGACCTCACGCAGCCTGAGCCGAGCCGTTGCCTAGTAGGCTGCTGACCTTATGGCTCGGCGCCAGGAGCCCGCGCGGCGCGCTTTCCTGCGTCCTCCTTCCGTTCCGAGTAGCGGTCGGTGAGGTGATCGGCGACGCCGCGGGTCAGGAGCGTGAAGCGCACCAGCTCCTCCATGACGTCCACCACGCGGTCGTAGAACGCCGAGGGCTTCATGCGCCCGTCGTCGGTGAACTCCTGGAACGCCTTGGCGACCGACGACTGGTTGGGGATCGTGACCATGCGCATCCAGCGGCCGAGGATGCGCATCTGGTTCACGGCGTTGAATGACTGCGAGCCCCCGGACACCTGCATGAGGGCCAGCGTCCGGCCTTGCGTGGGCCGGATGGCACCGCCGGGGAGGGGTATCCAGTCGATCTGCGCCTTGAGCACGGCCGACATGGCGCCGTGCCGCTCGGGCGAGGTCCAGACCTGGCCCTCGGACCACAGCATGGCCTCGCGTAGCTCCTGGACCTTCGGGTGGGAGGCCTCGGCGTCATCGGGGAGCGGCAGGCCGTGGGCGTGGAACACGCGCGTCTCGCAGCCCAAGGCGTCGAGCAGGCGCTGCGCCTCCAGGGTGAGCAGGCGCGAGTAGGAGCGCGGGCGCAGCGAGCCGTAGAGCAGCAGGATGCGCGGCGGGTGCGAGGGCGGGGCCACGAACAGGCGCGCGGGGTCGGGCGCCAGGAAGTGGGCCGCGTCGAGGGCGGGGAGGTCGGCCAAGGCCGCGGCCGGCGAGGCGCCGTCAGCCATGCGCGGCGCCTCCGGCCGGCCGGCGCACCACCTCGCCGTCCTCCTTGGTGAACTCGGCCACGGGGTCGTCGAGCACGTCGAGGACCAGTTCGGAGGGCCGCGCCAGGCGGGTGCCCTTGGGGCCGACGACGAAGGGGCGGTTGATGAGGATGGGGTGCACCAGCATCGCGTCGAGGAGCTGGTCGTCGGTGAGCGCGGGGTCGGAGAGGCCCAGCTCTTCGTAGGGCGTGCCCTTCTGCCGGACGGCCTCGCGCACGGTGAGCCCGGCGGCGGCGATCAGCTCGACCAGGCGCTCGCGGGTCGGCGGGTGCGCGAGGTAGTCGATCACCTCCGGCTCCTCGCCGCTGGCGCGGATGAGCGCGAGCGCGTTGCGGGACGTGCCGCAGGCGGGGTTGTGGTAGATGGTGACGGTCATTCCTGGCCTCCTGGGCCGGCGGGGAGATCGGGGGGGAGCGGGGCGGATGGGGCGCCGCGCAGGAGCCAACCCATGAAGGCCGCGGCCGCGAGGGCGCCGGCGAGCTGCGCCAGCACGAAGCCGGGCAGGTCGAGGGGACGGATGCCCGCGAAGGTGTCGGTGAGGGAGCGTGCGAGCGCCACGGCGGGGTTGGCAAAGGACGTGGACGCGGTGAACCAGTAGGCGGCCACGATGTAGAGCCCGACGAGCCAGGGCACAGCGCGCCGGTCGTGCCGCAGGCCTGCCAGGATCACCGCCACGAGGCCGAAGGTGGCGACCCCCTCGGAGAGCCAATGCGCCGCGCCCGTGCGGGCCGTTGTCGATGCCTGGACGAGCGGCAGGGCGAACATGGCGTGTGCGAGCAGGGTGCCGGCGATCCCGCCCACGAGCTGCGCCAGCACGTAGGCGCCGAGGTCACGCGCGGGCAGCTCGCGGCGCAAAGCGAACACCAGCGACATGGCCGGGTTGAAGTGGGCGCCCGAGAGAGGCCCGAGCGTGGTGATGAGCACCACCAGGATCGCACCGGTGGCGACCGTGTTGGCGAGGAGCGCGAGCGCCGTGTCGCCGGTCAGGCTGTCGGCCATGATGCCCGAGCCGACCACGGCCGCGACCAGGAGCCCCGTGCCCAGGACCTCGGCCGCGAGGCGGCGGGGAAGGTCAGCCTGCATGGACGCTGTGGGGGCCGCCCAGGGCGCGGGTGAGGAGGGGTGCTGTGCCGCAGATGGAGCTGGCCTGCCGGGTGGCGAGCACCGTGGCCGGGGCGTCCCGCCGCTCGGCCCGCACGAAGCCCAAGGACTCGAAGAAGGCCGCGGCCGTGGTGGTGAGGAGCCACGCGCGCGTCGCGCCGCCCTCGCCGGCGAGCTGGAGGAGCCGCCCGGCCATCGCCCGACCGTGCCCTTGCCCGCGCGCCTCGGGCAGCGCCACGAGCGAGCGCAGGAGCGCGTGCGCGCCCAGGGGCTCGAGGCCGCCGTAGCCCACGCAGGAGCCGCCGGCGCCATCCTCCGCCGCGAAGCGCCAGAACAGCCGTCCGGGCTCGGCGAGGTCGTTCACGGGCAGGCCGGCGGCGAGGAGCGCGGCCGAGAGGCCCGCGTCGCCGCCCGCGACGGGGACGGCGACCAGACGCGCGGCAGGCATCAGGCGACGTGGGGGCGTGACGTGGCGGTGCCCTCCATCGCCCCGATCCCTTGAAGCCTGGAGGTGAGCGCGAGCCGGTCGAGGCTCTCGATGGGCAGGCTGGCGAAGGCAGCGATGCGGCGGCGCATGTAGTCGAGCGCGCGCTCGAAGGCGGCGCGGCGCTGGAACTCGGGGCCGTCCACGGCGGCCGGGTCCTCGATGCCCCAGTGGGCCGTCATGGGCTGGCCGGGCCAGATCGGGCACACCTCGCCGGCCGCGTTGTCGCAGACGGTGAAGACGAAGTGCAGGGGCCGGGCGCCCGGGGCGGCGAACTCGTCCCAGGGCTTCGAGCGCAGGCCGTTCGTGGCGATGCCGGCGCGGGCCAGCACGTCGAGGGCCAGGGGGTGGACCGCGCCCTTGGGGTGGCTCCCGGCCGAGAAGGCGCGGAAGCGGTCGCCGCCCACATGGTTCAGCACCGCCTCGCCCAGGATCGAGCGGGCCGAGTTGCCGGTGCAGAGGAACAGGACGTTGTAGGGCTCGCGGCTCATGAGGTGGCCTCCTCTGGGGCGGTGGAGCGGGACGACGAGGGAGCGGGCTCGCAGCAGGGCGCCAGCGCGGCGGCGACGGGCGCGCAGAGGCTCGCGTTGCCCCCGCAGCAGTCCTTGAGGAGGAACAGGGTCAGCGCCTGCACTCGGGAAAGGTCGGCTCGGTAGATGATGGACCGGCTCGCGCGAGTCCCTGCAACCAACCCCGCGTGCTTTAGGGTGCTCAGGTGCGCCGACATGGTGTTGGGCGGCACTCCTAGCCGCCGCGCCAGCTCGCCCGCGGGCAGGCCCAGCGGCTCGGCCGCCACCAGCAGGCGGAAAGCGTCGAGGCGCGTGGGCTGGGCGAGGGCCGCCAGGGCCGTGATTGCGGACGATGATTCCACGCGTCCAGAATAGATGACGGTTCAGATGGTGCAAGCGGCCGTGCGTGCGGCCCTCAGGTGCGAGGTCCCCACAAGATGATCGCCATGCCCCCGAGGCAGAGGGCTCTCCCGAGGAGGTCCCACTGGTCGGGGCGGTGCCCCTCCGCGAGCCACAGCCACAGGATCGAGGCCGCGACGTAGACGCCGCCATAGGCCGCGTAGGTCCGGCCGCCTCGCTGTCCACCAGCGTCAGCAGGACCGCGAAGACCGCGAGCGACGCCATGCCGGGCAGCAGCCACCAGGGCGAGCGGTCCAGGCGCAGCCAGGTCCAGAAGGCGAAGCAGCCCGCGATCTCAGCGATCGCGGCGCCTGCATAGGCGAGAAGGGTCATGACGGCAGGCTGTCACAGGAGTGGACGAGCCGACAATCATGGGCGGCTTCTCGGCCCAGGCCCCAGGGCAGGCCCGGCCGGCCGTTTTTCGGGACTGTGACGGATCCCTGGGTAGGCACCGTCACCAGCGGAGCCCCGGCTCTGGCCGTGTCGGACCTCCAACGCCTCGAGCGGGGTCCCGGCCGCAAGCGCCTCGCGGAACCACCGCGGCTTCGAGCCTCGTCCCGACCAGGTGTTCCCCTCATTGGCGGGGTCCCGGTACTTGGGCGGCAGCGCCTTGCCGACGACGGGCGAGGCTCGGAGGGGTCCCAGATCCTCGGGCCTGAGGCCGAAGGAGGCCAGTACGTCCGGCCGGGCCGCCCGCTTCCGGCGGGCCGCCACGGCGGCCTCGATGGCGCGGTCCACGCGGCGGCGCAGGGCGCGCAGCTCGGCGACCGACATGACCCTCAGGTCCTCACCGTCCGGCATCGGTGTGCGCCGATCCTCCTCCTCTCGCTGCCGTGACCTTAGTGGACGGCCCTCCGGCCATGCAACTGCCGCGTGAGAGACGGGCGCGTCCCTTGCGGGACCGGGCTCTAGTCCCGTCCGGCCCCCCGGGGAGACCCCTTGGGGGTCCGGCCGGGACCGGAGCCGGGCCGTCCGCCGGCGCGCCTGCGCTGCGCCCCCCTGGGTCTCCCCGGCGCGCGCCCCTTCTCCGCCCGTGCGGGTGACGATCCCTCGCGCGGGCCAGGGACACCCGTGCGGTGCCTGAGGGGCGGGGGAGGCGCCTGCCGCCGTTCGCTGGACGCAGGACGCAGGACGCAAGGCCGGCGGAGACCCCGGCCCCGGGGGCCGGGCTCGAGGGGGCAGGGACGCGGCCCCCTCCGCTGGCGCTCCCGGGGCCCGCGACGCCTCCTCGTGCTTCCTTGGCCGCCACGCATCCCCCGCCCCGGGGGTCAAGGGGCAAGCGCCGCCGGGCGTGCCGCCCGTCGTCGGCTCCGGGACCCCCCGTGTCCTCGGGCTTCGCCCTGCGGGCCGCGCCAGGGGTCCCTGCGCCCCCTTGACCCCCGGGGCGGGGGCCGCGGGCCGGGCTGCGCCCGCCCCGCTCTGCCTTCCGAAACGTGCGGGGCCCGTTCGGAACGCAGACCGGAGCGGCTCCGCCCAGAGGCGGCGACGAGGGACCAACCCCACGCGCCAGACAGCAACACCGCTAGGAGAAGACCATGCCACGTTCCGCCAAGATCGTCCCCCTGCCCCAGCCCCAGGCCATCGAGCCCGACTCGGCGGTGAACACCGCGGCCGTGCCAATCCCGCTCGCGGACCTCATCCTCTCGCCCCTGAACCCTCGCCAGGAGCACGACCCCGAGGGCATCGCCGCGCTGGCCGAGAGCCTGCGCAGCATCGGCCTCATCCAGAACCTCGCGGGCTACAGGGACGCCGAGGGCCGCGTCGCCATCGTCGCCGGAGGCCGCCGCCTCGCCGCGCTGCGCCTCGCCGCAGCCGAGCGACCCGACCTCGACCCGGTGCCCGTGCGCCTCGCCCCCGACGAGGCCACCGCCCGGCTCTGGGCCTTGGCGGAGAACACCGCCCGCGAGGCGCTCCACGTCGCCGACGAGGTCCGCGCCTACCGCCGCATGGTGGAGGGGGGCTCGCCCCTGCCCGTCATCGCCGCCGCCTTCGCCGTGACCGAGGCCCACGTCCGGCGCAGGCTCAAGCTCGCGAGCCTGCCCTCCCTCGTCCTCGACGCGTTGAAGGCGGGCCGCATCAGCGTGGGCCACGCCCAGGTGCTGACGCTCACGGCCGACGAGGCGCGGCAGGTGCAGGCGCTCGACCTCCTGGTGCAGCGCCCCATGAGCGAGGAGAGCCTGCGGCGCGTCCTGACCCAGGAGCGCGTCCGCGCGGACGACCGGCAGGCGGTGTTCGTTGGCCTTCCCGCCTACGAGGCCGCGGGCGGCACCGTGACGCGCGACCTCTTCTCGGCCGAGGACGAGGCCTTCGTCGACGACCCCGCGCTCCTCGATCGGCTCTTCGAGGAGCGGCTTACCACGGTCGCCGAGACCAAGCGCGCCGAGGGCTGGCGCTGGGTCGAGCCACACCGCGACCACTACCTGCCCTGGGATGCGGGCAAGGGCATGGCGCGGGTCTACCCCCTGCCCTCCCCCATGACGGACGAGGAGGAGGCGGAGCTGGCCGGGCTCTACGAGATGGCCGAGGCCGAGGAACTGTCGGACGAGGGCTACGCCCGCATCGAGGAGATCGAGCAGGCCCGGCCCGCCGCCTTCGACGAGGGCCACCGCGCCGTGGCCGGAGGGTGGGTCTACGTGGACCGGGATGGCGACTTGTGCGAGGCCCTGGGCTTCATCCGGGCCGAGGACAAGGCGGACGCCATCGCTGCCGGGGCAATCCAGGCCCCGCCCACGCGGACGGGCGGCATCGGCGCGGCGGGCCCCGGGGAGGCGCGCAAGGACGGGGAAGGAGTCGAAGACGGGTCCGCCAGCGACGACGGGACGGGCAGCCATGCGGCGGCCGTAGAGACGCCTGCCAAACCCCCCTACTCCGCCGTGCTGGAGGCCGACATGCGGGCGGTGCGCCTCGCCGCCGTGCAGGGTGCGCTCCTCGACCGTCCCGACCTCGTCCTCGACCTCCTCGCCTTCTCCCTTTCCCCCGAGAGCGGATGGGCCACCACCCCACTGGACGTGCGGGCCGAGGCGCAGCCCATCACGCCCACCGAGGCGGACGGCCTCAGTCTCGACGCGCGCCTCACCGAGCGCCCCGCCTACACCTACGGCCCCGACGACCTCCTCGCGGCCTTCGAGGCCTTCCGCGCCCAGGGGCAGGCGCACCGGGACGCCATGCTGGCCCAGGCCTTCGCGCGGACCCTGCGCTACGGGGGCGGCGCGACCGACCGGACGAGGACGCTGTTCGAGCGGATCGAGCAGGAGGCGGGCGCGAGCCTGCGCAGCGTGTGGCAGCCCACAGGGGCCAACTTCCTCGGCAGGGTCAGGAGCGAGGTCCTGGACGCCCTCTTCAAGGACCTCCTCGACCGCACGGACGACGACCCCGCCTTCAGGGCCTTCCGCGCGATGAAGAAGGGCGAGAAGGTCGCGGCCATGGAGCGGCTCTTCGCCGACCCCGAGGGCCAGGGGGAGTGGCTCGTGACGCCCGAGCAGAGGGCGCGCATTGTCGCCTGGGCTCCTCCCTGCGCGTGACCATGACCGAGGGGGGCGGGTCAGGCCGCCCCCCTTGGCTCCCCTGCCCCGCCAGTCCCAGGAGCTTCGCCGTGCCCCCCTTCGCCCCACTCGACCCCGAGCAGGCCTCGGCCCTGGGCCGCTACGCCGAGGCCTACGGATCCAGCTGGAAAGACGAGCTGAGGACCGCCTGGGTGTGCGCCTCGGCCGAGCCGATCCTGCACCGCCTCCGCAACACTCATGGGCCGGCTTGGCTCGCGGCCGTGAGGCTGGAGGCGCAGGAGGCGGCGCCTCGCCCCGACTTCACGGCGCACGCCCACCCGGTCCTTGCGGTCCCCTGCCCCGCTTGCGGCCGCCGCGCCGGCGCGTGGTGCAGGAGGCCGAGCGGCTACCGCGCCCAGAGGCCCCACCAAGACCGCGCCGCGGCGGCGGATACAGTCTTCGTCGCCCAGCACGGCGACGGGGCGGCAATCCTGCTGGCGCCGGACGGCAGGTGGGTCGTCGACCGGAACGGCCGCGCCCGCGACTGACATCGCCTCCCGCAGTTCCCAGCGGTGGGACGCACTGCCGCCCCCTCGGGGGCGGCCTTTTTCGTCGCGGGCGAGCGATGGCCCGCTCGGACATCCTGGCGAGACTTCCCTTCACCCATAGCGATCCTATAGTGTCGCTGAAGCAACCGCAGATTGTGCTCAGGAGGATGACCCATGAGAACCTTCGCCGAGTTCCAGCTCCTCGGCCACGTCGGCAAGGTGAAGCGGGTCGGCCCCACCCTGCGCGTCGACGTGGCCGCCGACTACGGCCGCAAGGACGAGGCCAGCGGCGAGTACAAGTCGAACCCCTACTGGAACGAGGTCACGCTGTTCGGCGAGCGCCTCGTCGCCTGGGCCGACGCCAACGTGAAGAAGGGCGACCTCGTGCACGTGCGCGGCACCATCCGGCAGACGAGCTACGAGAAGGACGGCCAGACCGTCTACGGCGTGACGCTGGCCGCCAACGACTTCGACCTCCTGGGCTCGAAGGCTCGGGCCGAGGCATGATGTTGAGACGTGACGGGGAGAGCCGATGACTTGCTGGTCATTGGACCCGGCGTCCCTTCATCTGCTTGCGCTCCTCCGAGAGTGTCAGACCGACGGGGACCTTGCCGCCTCGTATGGGGTCTTGGACGCAGCGCTTCAGCAGCGTGGTGGCGCCGTGCTCGACGCCGGCCGCGCCAGACAGCGCCGCCGAGGGTCGCTCGACGGGGTCCTCGGGCCCGACCTAACCGTGCCCGCTCCCCACAAGGCAGCGCCGGCGAGCGTCGAGGAGCAGCGTGCCATCGACCTGCTGGCCGACGACGCGGTCGCGCTTCATCTCGCCGCTCTCCTCTGGCGGCTCCATGCGGCCACCGGCGATGAAGACTTGACCATCGCCGCGATCAGGAGCGCCCTGGACACACGCCTCATCGCGCTCGGGGCCGGGCTCGACGCCGCCGACCCGATGCTTCCCCGAAGCGCGCCGCCGAGGAGGCGGCCAGCGGCCGTGGAGCAGCCTGCCAACCTCCGTAGCCGTCCCTCGGGCCGAGCTGGCCCTATCTCGATCCCGTGCACCGTCCCAACGCTGCGTCTGTCTCGCTTCGGTCGGCGGCAAGCCGGGGGTGGAGCCCGACCGCCATGATCCGGGACGTCTCGCCGTTGTCCCACTCGTAGGTCCAGCCCAGGACCTCGCCCGTGGTCTCGTCGGTGATCGGGGCGACCGCCCGCCCGAGCTTGCGTGATGATCTCTGCATGGCTCCGCTCCTTTGAGGATGCGGCGGCCCGTCCTGCTGGCCTTCCGATGGAAGCAGGGGTCAGGCGCGCCTGACCCCTGCCCAAGCGGCGAGCGTCGAGAGGTGGGGGGGGAAGCGAAATCGACGGGGGTGGTGCGGCCCGCAGGCGAAGCCGAGGACACGGCCCCGTCTATTTCGCTTCGGGGGGGAGGAGGTCGAAACCCCTCCCCCCCTGCGGGTCCAAGCGCGTCGGCTGGTCCCGCCCGGTTCTCGGGCGCAGCTCCCTGCCCCGGAGCGACCGATGGGTCTGCGGCGGAGCGGGCTGCTCGGCGCGTAGGATCGTGCCGTCCGGCGGCCTCTGGCAGTTCGCAGGCCTACCGCAAGCCTGCCCTCGTCGGGCCGACCGCCTTCTCGCCTCAGCGGGCGCGGCTGGAGGCGACCTGGGCCAGGACCTCCTCGATGGCGTCCCACAGCCGGGGCTCGACCTGGCCGCGCAGCAGCCACCAGCCGCCGCGGACCCCCAGGGGGTCGTGCTCCCGGGCGAGCGCGGCCAGCGCGGCGGCGTCCACGATCAGCGTGGTGTTGTAGTGGAGCGACCCCCCTGCCCTGCCGGCGGGCTCGGGCTCGACGAACTCCGGCCCGACCTCGTAGCCGCTCGACGCCTTGCGCCAAGCGGCTTTCAGCACGTCGCCGGGGCGCAGCCCGGTCGCCACGATCCGGTCCACCTGGTCGGCGCGGGCCCGGACGCGCACGGGGACGTAGGCCCGGTCGGAGACGGGTCGCGTGGCCTTGGGCGCGGCCTCGACCGGGGGTGCGGGCGGCGTCGTGCGGGGGCGGGGCGTCGCGCGCGCGGTGGTTGCCGGCTTGGGCGGGACGGGCGGCGGCTGGACCTCGGCCGACGGGCGCGCGTCCTGCGGCGCCTCCTGCGGCTCCGGCGCCGCCACCTCGGACGGCGACGCGGCCGGGGGAGTGGCGTCCAGGCTCCACTCGTCCGCGCTGAAGCCGCCGGCGTAGTCCGGGTCTCGCGCCTTCACCTGCTGGAACGTGCGCCTCACCATCACCCCCTCCCCAGGATGTCGTTGAGAACGTCGGTCGCCTCCAGGATGGCCTCCTGGAAGCGGCGGGCCTGGGACCGTTCGAGGGCGTTCGCCTTGGACTGGTAGCTCTTGAGAAGCTCGCCGAGGAAGCCCTGGGCGTCCATCACGATGTAGGCGTTCCGATGCTGGACGATGTTGTTGATGACCGGGAAGTTCTCCTTGGCGCTGACCAGGAGCTCCTGCTCGACCCGTGTCGGCTTGGCGGGGAAGTTGCTGATGACGACGCGATGGGGGGGCAGGTCGTCGGGGCTCTCCACGCGGTCGCGCAGGCCCCGGAACCACTTCATCGTCTGCGTGCCCACCGTGAAGTCGGTGTAGGTCGCCACCACGGGCGTCACCAGCACGTCCGACATGATGGCGATCTCGTCGGCCCAGGGGCCCGCCGTCCCGGCGGTGTCGATGAGGAGGAAGTCGGCCGTGCCCTCGTCGTAGGTCTTGGTGATGACGGCCTCGAGTTCCTTGGGGTGGGAGGCGCGCGTCAGGGCAGCGCCCTCGGGCACCATGCCCTTTCGCTTCGCACGATCGAACCACTGCGTGAGGTCGCCCTGGGGGTCGGTGTCCACGAGGAGCGCCGTCTTGCCGCCGGCCAGCGCCGCGCTCGCCAGAGCCTTCACGAGGGTCGACTTGCCCGAGCCGCCCTTGCGGGCCACGGCCGCGATCACCCTCATCTCGTCGTTGCCCATGCCCCGCCTCCGGCTCTTGCTGTCCGAGCGCGGGTCGAGCCCGCTTGGCTCGGAGTGAGCCTCGGCTCGGTGCCGGAGTCCAGATGCCTGACGCCGGAAGGCGGACGCTGATGTGTGAAGTCCACAGGACGGACGCCGGATGCCGTGCTGAGGATGACGGCCACCGCACGATGGATGCCGCTCGCCGACCAAAGGGTACTGGAACACGGAACGAAGAGAGCTGGACGACGGATGCCAAACATTGACTGCCGGATGCAGATGGCAATCCGCAGCGAGCCGGACGCAGCATCGTTGGCTCAGGATATTGAACTCTGTTCACTGGAAGACGGATGCAAGTTGCTAGACGCTGGACGACGGAAGCTGTTCGAGCTCCGCTCCTCGGACGCCAGCCTTCCGGGCCGTCGACCCAGTCGCTTGGCCTCGCGCAAGGTCAACCGCTGGCATCCGTGACGGCTGCTTGTGCAACCCGAAGTTGAAGGGGTAGGTTGAATGGCAGGAAATAGAGTTGTTAACTTTCACCCATGCCACCTACCCCTTCGTCCGTTTCACCGCGCCGTCGGCTGACGCCGGCCCAGCGGGTCGAGATCGCCCGCGAGCGGGCGAAGGGGGTGCCGTCGCGGGCCCTGGCCACGCGCTTCGGGGTCAGCGTCCAGACGGTCACGGCCGCCGTCCGCAGCCTCCGCGACGCGCCGGCGGTCGAAGGTCAAGGCACCAGGGTCCTGGGGCTGCGGGTGACGACCCAGGAGGCGAGGGCCTTCGAGGCCGCGATCGGCCGCTTAGGGATCAGCAAGACGGAGGCGCTGCGGCGGCTGATGCACGCGGCCAGCGACGTGCTGGCGCCCGACGAGGAGCTGGCCGACCGGCTTCGCCGCTACGGCGCGGAGGTCAACCGGGTCGGCGGGAACCTCAACCAGCTCGCGAGGGCCTGCAACGAGGCCCGCCTGATGGGCCAGCCCATTCCCTACACGGCGCGGTCGCACGCCGAGGTCCGGGCGGCCATCAGGGCGGTGTTCGACACCGCGGCCCAAGTGGGTCAGCTCGCGCGCGACCGCCGGGGCCGCCTCGACGCCGTGGTGGCGGAGGCCTTGGGGGCAGGGGGCGACGATGAGCCGACCTAGCCTCGGGCCTGCGGCCGACCTCTTCGACGAGGGCTGGAGCCGGGTGCGGGGCCAGCGTGGGCGGCCCGACCTGGGCGGCAGGGTAGGGGGACCCGGTCGGTCGCTGGGGCGCGCCTCGCAGATGGTCCGCGCGGCCACTGGCGCGCGCGCGACCGTCTTCAAGGCCATCCGCAACGGCGGCACCCACACCCGCACGGAGCTCGCGCGCCAGCTCGCCTACGTGGCCACCAAGTCGGTCTGCGTGTTCGACGCGCGCGGCGAGTACGACGGCCAGCGCGTCCTCACGCCCGCCCAGGTCGCCGCGGTCACGGAGCGGTTCGCGGAGACCTGGGATCCCGCGCGGCCGACCAAGCTGGGGCACACCTCGCACCTGCTGCTGTCGTTCCCGCTCGGCACCAGGGTCCAGGCCGTGCGGGACGTGACGCGCGGCGTGGTCGAGCAGTTCTTTCAGGGCGACGGCGCGCGCTTCGACTACCTCGTGGCCGTCCACGACGACCGGGCGCACCGGCACGCCCACGTGATTCTCAACCGCCACAGCCCCGACGGCGAGATGTTCTTCCTGCGGTCGGGCCACCGCTTCAGCTACGAGCTGTTCCGCGAGGCGATGGTCGAGCAGGGCGACCGGCACGGGCTCCGCCTGGAGGCCACGCGGCGGATCGACCGCGGCCTCGTCACCTACCGCGCCCGCCCGGCCGAGGCGCGCCGGGCTTTCGAGAGGGGCCACGAGCCCCCTGTGCGCGCTCGGGAGGGGGAGCACCTGGAGAGGGCGCGCCGCCACGTCGCGCTGGCCGCCTCGACCTACCAGGGGCTCGCCACGACCGCTCGCCGCGAGGGGTTCGAGCAGGTGAGCGAGGCCCTGCTCCGCGCGAGCCTCGCGCTCGCGCGCCACGGCGCCGTCCTGCCAACAAGGGAGTTCGAGATGGCTGACACGCAAGGCTCCTTCGAGGCGCTCGTGCGGGAGTTCGGGCGCAACGTGGAGGCCCTGGAGGACCGCATCGCCAGCGCCGCGCCCGCGCAGCGGCCCCGCCTGGAGCGCGGCCTGACCGAGGCGCTGGCCTCGGTGGCGGGCCTCAACCCCTTGGGCGAGCGCAGCGGCACGCTCCGGGAGGGTCCGAGCGCCCACGGGGTCTACAGCGAGGCTCGCGTCGACCGCGCCGCCCTGGGCCGGCTCGACGAGCCGCGCCTGCGCGCCGCCTTGGAGGTAGCCGTGCAGGGCACGGGGCTGTCGGCGGGGGAGGTGGCGGAGCGCATCAGGGTCGGGGCCCAGAGCGCGGCCCTGGAGGCCCACTGGCACGCCGCGGACGTGCGTGCGGTGAGCCGGCAGGTCGGGGCCGTCGCCTCGCCGGCGATGCTGGAGGGGGTGCTGGACCGCCTGGAGGCCGCCTACGACCGCATCGAGGGCGCGCTGCAGCAGGTGGGCGTGCTGCGCGACGTGGCCGTGGCCGAGGAGCCGCGCGCGCGGGTCGAGGCGAGGCCGTCGCACGCGACGGCGGCGGTCGAGGCGGAACCGGAGGTGCCGCGCACGGGACCGCGCGACCCCATGGTGGCGGCGACGGCCGCGCGCCTGCGCGACCAGGCGGTGGCCGAGTTCGCCTTCCGGGACGTGGCGGAGGCCGGCGCCTTCGCCCGCGCCCTGGAGCGCGAGCTCGGCGCGGGGGAGCTCGGACGCCTGCGCCAGGGCGACGAGGCGGCGCTCGCGCGCGTGGCGGGCGATCGCCTCGACCGGCTCGCGCTCGCCAAGGCCTACCTCGAGGCCCACCCCGACACCCGGGGCACCGCCGCGCACCACCGCGTGCTGGAGCGGATCGTCGACGAGCAGGCGGCGGCGCGGCGCCTCGCCCGCGGCCACGAGGACGAGGGGCACGTCCATGGATAGCGCGCGCCGCATCGTGGGCAGGGCAGGGGGGTGGGCCGCGCTCGGGGCGGGCCTCGGCTACCTCTTCGCCAACGCCTACGTCACCCAGCGCTTCGGCGGCTCGCTCGGAAGCCTGGAGGTGCTGTTCCTCCTCCGCAACGTCGGCGCGATCTTCGAGCGCGCTCCTCACGAGTTCTGGCGAGCCGCGGTCCTCGTCGGGGGCTGCGCCCTGGCGCTGCCCCTCCTTCCTCTCCTTCCACACCTCGCGACGGCCGCCCGCCGGGCCAGGGCCTCGGCCGTGCGGGCCAGGCGCGACGGCGGGAGCCCCGGGCCGGCGGGAGGGCGCGCCGTGGCCGGCGGCCTGGCGCTCGCCGCGTTCGGCGCCGCCTTGGGCTACGTCCTCGCCAGCGCCTACCTCACGGTTCGGCTCGGGGGCTCGCTCGACCGCATCGACTTTCTGTTCCTCCTCCGCAACGCCCGCGCCCTGCACGAGCGCGCGCCCCAGGAGTTCTGGACGGCCATCGTCATCGTCGGGGCCTGCCTCGCCGTGCCGCTCGGCCTGACGACCATGCTGACGCTCAACGAGCGTCTCACCACCTTCGGGACGACCCACTGGCAGAGCCGGCGGGAGATCAGGAGGAACCGGTTCCTGGCCGATCCGGGCCACGGCTTCATGCTGGCCAAGCTCGGCGACCCGGATACGTCAGAGCCCTTCGTGGTGTCCAAGACCTATCCCCACGCGCTCATCGTGGCGCCCACGGGCCGGGGCAAGGGGGTGGGCTTCGTGACCCCGAACCTGCTCACCTTCAAGGGCTCCGTCGTCGTCCTCGACGTCAAGGGCGAGAACTTCATCAACACCGCCCGGCACCGACAAAGGATGAAGGACCGCGTCATCCGGGTGGCGCCGCTCGACTTCGTGGGCGAGTCCCACCGCTACAACCCGCTCCAGCGCGTGTTCGAGATCGAGAACCCCGACCAGCGGATGCTGCGGCTCCAGCAGACGGCGAACCTGTTCCTCCAGACCACGGAGGGCGCCCAGAGCTTCCTGCAGGGCGGCATCGACATCTTCACCGCCTGCGGCCTTCTCGCCTTCGAGCGCCGCAGCCCAACCCTCGGGGAGATCTACAACCTCGCCACGGGCGGCGGCGACAAGAACAAGGCCTACGAGAAGCTGTCCGCCAAGGTGCAGTACCGCCCGGCCCGCAACCTGTTCGCGAACCTCGCCTCGCTCAACGACAAGACGCTCACCTCCTACCTGTCCGTGCTCCTGACCTCGGGGCTCGGCCTGTGGGCGAACCCCGCCATCCAGCGGGTCACGAGCCGCTCGGACTTCTCGTTCCGCGACATCCGCCGCGTGCCGCACGCCGTCTACTTCGAGGTGCCGCCCGACGACGTGGTCACGGTGGCGCCGCTCGCGCGCCTGTTCTTCTCGGACCTGATCGCCTCGCTCCAGGCCAAAGAGCCCGGACCTCGCGAGCCGGGCAAGGTGATGATCGTGCTCGACGAGTTCGACAAGCTGGGGCGGATGCCGATCGTGGCCGAGTCCATCAAGACGCTGCGCTCCTACGGCGCGCACCTCGCGGTGGTCACGCAGAGCGTTCCCCAGCTCGACGAGATCTACGGCGAGAACACGCGGCTGTCGCTCCAGGCCGGGGCAGGGGTCAAGGTCTACTGGACGCCGTCGGACGCCAAGACCGTCAAGGAGGTGAGCACCTCGCTCGGCACGACCACCCGGCGCGTAGTGTCGAAGTCGCGTCCCCTCGGGATGAGCCCGCTCCGGTCGCGCACCGTGACGGAGCGCACGGAGGAGGCGCCCCTCATGTCGGAGGATCAGGTGCGCCGCATGGACCTCGACGACGTGGTCCTGGTCATCGACGCCCAGATGCCGATCCGGGCGCGGCGCCTCGTGTTCCACGAGGACCCGGTGCTCAAGGCCGTCTACGAGGCGCAGACAGGGGAGTGGCCAAGCCCCCCGAAGCCGGCCAAGGGCGAGGAGCCTGTGGAGTTCGTCTACCCCACTGCCGACGAGTCCACGCCCGCCGCGGCGCCTACGGGGCCGCCGGAGGGCACGGCCGAGCCCGCGGCGGCCGAGGCGGTGGCGCATCCCGCCGCACACGCGGCGGCGTCCACCGAGCCGCAGGCCAAGCTCGCGCCACCCGGTCGGCGCCAAGAGTTGCGGAATGCCCGCACCTTCAGCTTCGTCGAGCCCCTTGGCGAGATCGTCACGCCAGAGGAGGTGGCGGAACTCCGGGCATCCAACCGTCGCGTGGTCCGGCTCCTCGACCAGGCCGGCAGGCCCCCTGGGGCCTCGCCCGAGGCCATGCCGCGGTCGGCAAGGCCGCCGGAGGAGGCCTTGGACGAGCCGGCGACCCCACTGGCCGCCAGGATGAGAACGCCGGCCCGCCGGGCCGCCTTGCGGAGCGCGCAGCCTGCCACCGTCGTACAGCCCCTGCGGTCGGCCGTCGATCCTGAGGACGTGACCTCCCTCCGCAAGGGCATCACCACGATCGAGGAGGTGCTCGGGAGCTCGTCGTTGCCGGCCGGACCTCTCGAAGCAGAGGCAGAAGGCACCGAGCCCCAGGCCGAACGAGGCCCCGACCCTCGAGCCGCTTGAGAGGGTTCGGCAGGCTCGATGTCGTTGTGGGGCTCCGTTCTGCACCAGACTCATGCGCAGGCTAACCTGCTGATTTGCCTGTCTCCTATACGCCGCTCAGAAGTGACAAATTATGCGCGTGGGCGTAAAGGATGAGCGCGGCAGTTTCACCTACACCATGTACCCGAGGTCGGAGGCACCTGTCGGGTAAGCGAACATGGTCGACTTCAAGTCCGTAGCGGTCAGGTCATGGCGGATCGCCAAGGCGAAGAGGTTGATCACCTCGTCGACGTGCGGGCCCACCAAGTGGGCGCCCAGGACTCGGTCGGTCCCTTCCTCCACGAGAACCTTGTAGCCGTAGATCGGCTCGGCGGCGGCGCGTGCGGTGTACCACTCCGACGCCAGTTGCGACTGCATCCGGTACTTCAGGCCTTGCTCCTTGGCCTCCTTTTCGCTCACTCCCACAGAAGCCATGGGCGGGATGGTGAACGCCACGCTTGGCACCCCCCGGTAGTCGGGCCGCTCCGCGTTCCCGTTCAGGATGTTGGCGGCCACGACCTTCGCGTCATGGCTCGACACGGGGGTGAGGGGCGGACCCACCTGCGCGGCGTCCCCTGCCGCATAGACGGCAGGATTGGACACGCTCTGGAGGAACTCGTTGAGCTTCAACCGGCCACGGTCGTGCTCAATGCCAGCCGCGGCGAGATCGAGGGTCTCAAGCGCCGGTCGCCGCCCGGCCGCATGGACGACTAGGTCAGCTTCGAAGGACACCAGTTTCCCAGCCGTATTTGCCCTCACCCGGAACTCCCCGTCGGTCTGCTCGATGCTCTCGACGGATGTTTGCAGGTGGACGTCCACGCCGATGCTGCGGAACCGCTCCATGAGCCATCCAACCAGGTCCGAGTCGAACTGGGGCAGGAGGCGCTCTCCTCGCTGGAGTATGACCACCTCCGCGCCGGCCCGGGCTGCAAGGTGGGAGAACTCCGCAGCGATATAGCCACCGCCGACCAGGACGATCCGGCGTGGCAGTTGCTCCAGCTCGAGGAACCCCTCGCTCGTGATCAGATGCTCTTCGCCTGGGATGCCGAGCGTGACGGGCTCGGCACCGGCCGCGACGAGGACGTGGGTGAACTCCAGGTCCTCGCCAGAGATCGACAGGCTGTTGCGGCCCGTGAAGCGAGCCGTGCCGTGATACGCGTCGATGCCCTTCTCGGCATAGCGCTGCTCGTGCTTTGCGGGCACCGGGTCCGTGAAGCTGCGCTTGAACCTCATGAGACTTGGCCACTCGATGGCGACGTCACCGGTCACCCCGTTGGGATGCATCCGCCGCACGTGATCAACGGCGTTCGCGCCGCCGATCAGCATCTTCTTGGGATCACAGCCCCTCAGGGCGCAGGTGCCGCCATAGGGGCGACAATCCACGATGGCGACGCTCTTTCCCGCAGCGCGAACCCGCATGGCCCCCACCATGGCGGCCGTGCCCGCGCCGATGACAACGAGGTCGTAGGTCTTGGAGCCGTTCGGTGTGGGCGCGCTCATTGAGCTGCTCCTTACCTGGTGCGGAGGTCGGTCTGCATCCGAAACAAACCTGGAGTTGCTACAGGTTCCGACGCTCTCGCCAGGTAGTGCTCAGAACAGGGCTTCCAGCAGCGGGCACTCGGGCGTCGTGTCGTGAGCGCACTGCTCGACGACTTCGGCGAGGACAGCCTCCATCTTTTCAAGATCGGCGATCTTGCCGCGCACGTCGGCCAAGTGCTTGCTCGCCACCTCGCGGGCTTCAGCACAGGGTTGGTCGCGCTCGTCCACGAGGCGCAGGAGGGTGCGGATCTCCTCGATCGTAAAGCCGAGGTCGCGGGCCTTTCGCACGAAGCCCAGGCGCTTGAGATGCCCGGTGCCGTACATCCGGTGCCCACCTTCGCTGCGCGCAGGCAAAGGCAGCAGCCCGATCCGCTCGTAGTAGCGCACCGTCTCGATGTTGACGCCCGTGCGCCGAGACAAGACACCGATCGCCAACTGAGGCGTCGTGTCGCGCAGCGCCAGCTTGTCCATCGCAAAATACCCCCTTGTATCTGTAGTTGCTACAGGTCCTACGTCCTGCGTCGTGGCAAGTGAAGGATCACCCACGATGACGACAGCGGATCGAAGCGAGCCTACCGACACGGGCTCAGACCCTTCCTCCGGGTCGGCCTTGCTGGCGACCGGCAGCGTGCTGGCCGCGATCGGCGCCACGTCCTGTTGCGTGCTCCCGCTCGCTTTCTTCTTTCTCGGCGTCAGCGGCGCCTGGATCGGCAACCTGACGGCGCTCGCGCCCTATCAGCCGTACTTCGTGGCCGTGGCTGTCGCCTGCCTCGCCTTCGGGTTCTGGCGTGTCCACCGCAGTCCCGTCGCCTGCGGCCCCGACGGGACCTGTGCCCGCCCGCTCCCCCGCCGCGCCGTCAAGCGGGCCCTTTGGCTCGCGACGATCCTCGTCGGGGTCGCGATCGTCTTCCCCTATGCCGCGCTGCTCGTCCTCAGCGCCTGAACCTCGGAGACATCCTCATGCTCAAAGTCATGCGCCTTGCCCTCACCACTGGCCTGCTGCTCGCCGCCGGGTCGGCTCTCGCCACCGAGCGGACACTCATTCTCGACGTGGAGAACGTGGGCTGCGTCACCTGTGGTCCGATCGTGGAATGGGCGGTCGGAAGCCTCGCGGGCGTCAGCAGCGTCACAGTCGTGGAGGAGGAGCTTGGCCTCGCGGTCGCGACCGTCGTCTATGACGACGAGCTGGTGGCTCCCGAAGCGCTGGCGCAGGCGTCCACCGACGCTGGCTTCCCGGCGGTCGTGCGGGCGGACTGACGCCATGAGCTCCGATTGCTGCGCCCCCGCGCGTCCGGGCGGCCCCGACCATTATGACCTTGTCATCCTCGGCTCGGGCTCAACCGCCTTTGCCGCCGCCCTCACAGCCCAGGAGATGGGCAAGACGGCCGTCATGACCGAGGAACGGGTGATCGGTGGCACCTGCGTCAACCGCGGCTGCCTGCCGTCCAAGAACCTCATCGAGGCGGCCAAGCTCGTTTTCGACGCCAGGAACCCGCGCTACCCGGGCCTGGAGACCTGCGGGCCGGGGCTCAAGGTCAACTTCGCCGAGCTGATCGCGCAGAAGGACGAGGTGATCCGGGTCTACCGGGAGAAGAAGTACGACAGCCTGGTGGGGGGGCAGTTCTCGGTCGAGGAGGGTCACTCCCGCTTCCTGGACGCCTACACGGTCGAGGTCGGCGGCAAGCGCGTGACGGGCGAGCGCTTCCTGATCGCCACCGGCTCGCGCCCGGTCATCCCCGACATCCCCGGGCTCGACCAAGTGCCCTACCTCACCAGCGACCTGCTCACCCACGGCGAGGCCCAGGAGCTCACGGAACTGCCGACCTCGCTCCTGATCGTCGGCGGGGGCTACATCGCGCTGGAGCTGGGGCAGATGTTCGCCCGCTTCGGGACCGAGGTGACGATCCTTGAGCGCGGCGGGCAGGTGCTCGCCCACGGCTACGAGCCCGAGCTTGGGCAAGGGGTCGGACAGGTCTTCGCTGAGGAGGGCATCTCGATCGTGCCGCACGCGGCGGTCGAGGGGGTCAGGTCCGAGGGGCCGGGTGTCGTGGCCGAGGTCCGCGTGGGCAAGGGCCGACGTACCTTCCGCGCCGAGCGGCTGCTGATCGCGACGGGCCGACGCCCCAACACCGACGAGATCGGCCTGGAGGCCGCCGGCGTCGCCGTGAACGAGCGGGGCGAGGTCGAGGTCGACCCGGAGCTCCGCACGAATGTGCCGCACATCTTCGCGGCCGGCGACGTGGTTGGGCGGCTGCACGACAGCCAGATGGCGACGCCCGTAGGAGCGCGTCAGGGGGGGATCGCCGCTCACAACGCGCTCAACGGCAACGACCTGCGCGCGTTCGACGGCCGGGTGATCCCGCGCGCGATCTTCACCGACCCGCCGATCGGCATCGTGGGCATGACGGAAGCGGAGGCCATCGCGGCCGGTCACCGCTGCTGGTGCAGGACGATCCCGATGGAGTTGGTACCTCGCGCCGGTGCGATCCGCGACACGCGGGGGCTCATCAAGATGACAGCGGACGCGGACACGAACGAGGTCCTGGGGGTCTCGATGCTGGGCGCCGGCGCGCCCGAGGTCATCCACGAAGCCGCCATGGCCATGCGGTTCCGGGCCAAGCTCAACGACTTCATCGACCAGTTGCACGTCTACCCGACCATGGCCGAGGCGCTGAAGATCGTCGCCATCTCTCGCTACAAAGACCCTGCGAAGCTGTCCTGCTGCGCTGAGTGAGGCTACAGTCGAGCCAATCCTGTGCAAAAATCTTGATTTGTTGTCCGCGGAGCTGTCGGCGATCTTCGACAGGTGAACTGTCCACCACTGGGATGGCTCCGCGCCAGCCTTGGCAGCCCAGGAGAACTGGGCGTCCCTATGGTCCGCCAAGTGCGTCAATCCGCCAAGTGCGTCACGATTGAACCTAGGGGGAAGGTCGTGGCGCCGCGCGTGAACCGGACCCGGACCCGGAGCCGCCCGCGGGCTTGAGCCCTGGCGAGATCACGCCGGCGGCCTCCAGGCGGCGGTTGCGCTCCATCCTCTCGGCCATGCGCTGCCCACTGGACACGTTGGCACGCGCCGCGCCGCCGATGCCGGCGGCGATGGTCTCGGTGACGCCGCGGTTGCCCGACCTCGCGCGGGACTGCGAGCCCTGCGTGTTGAAGAGCCCGGCCATCGCAAGGCGGCCCTGGTTGGCCGCGCCGCCGAGCGCGCCCGCGCCCGCGTTGATGGCGTCGCCGCCCAGCACCGTGCCGATCGCCGGCATGACGAAGTTGCCCGACAGGGTGCGGACGAGGAAGGGGATCACCCCGACCATCCCCGCCGCGAGGAACATCATCGAGAAGAAGGGTAGGAGTGCGCCAAGGGTCGCTCCCTCCGCCGGGTCCCCTAAGGTGTCCGCCATGTCCCTCGCCATGCCGATCACCGTCGCCATCACCCCGGCGATCACGAGCGGATACATGGCGAAGCCCACGAACAGCGACAGCCAGCGGTGGAAGTAGTCCTTCGTCGCGTCGAAGAGCGTGGTGGCAATCATCACCGGGGCGATGCCGATCAGCAGGGTGAGCATGATCTTGGCGAAGATGAGCACGCCGCCCGCGAGCGCCCCCACGAGGCCCATCATCCCCATGCCGAGGGCCGTGACCATGGCCCCGCCCATCCATCCCATGTTCTCGGTCATGGCGTTCAGGTAATCGGCGAAGTTGTACATCACCTGGTCGAAGGCCTCCGGGAAGCCTCCAGCCGTGACCGAGCCGCCCACCGCCTCCACGATCCCGGCGCCCAGGGCGTCGAGGCCGTCGATGATGGCCGAGCCGACCACGTTGAACTGCACCCAGTTGAGCGCGAAGGCGTTAATGAGGAGGAGGCGCACCACGAGGCCGATGGCGCTGCGGCCGTCCATCGAGCGGGTCTGGAGCGAGAAGTTGACGAGCACCAGAACGATCAGGAGCGTCGAGGCGGCCAGCATGATGCCACCGAGCGACCCCGCGACGGCTGCGAAGCTCGACTCGGCCGCGCCGTCGAGGAAGCCTTCGACAGTGCTTACCATCCACGAGACGGGTCCCATGCTGATGCTCTACCAGTTGCCCTGCTCACGGCAGATGCGCCGCACCTCGCGCTGGAAGCCCCGCGAGACGCTGCTGACATCGCTGATGGCACCCTCCACCGCGCCAAGGTCGAGCGCCGCATAATCCTGGAAGTACTCAGCCTCCGCTTCGTCCCACGGCGGCGCCTTGACCGCGCAGGAGCAGTCGCCGGTTGCAGCGATGGCTTCATAGGTGCGTGCCTTGTAGATTTCGGAGAGGAGCAAGGCTCTCACAACCTCCCAGGTCTCAAGGTTCTCCGCCCACTCTGGCCGCGGCTCTCGATCAGGACAGGTCCGATACTCCTGCTCGCTGCGCAGCGCGCCCAGGTCGGGCGGGGTCAGGTCGCTGGCGCCATCGGCCGGCACCTCCTGCGCCCGCGCGGAGCCCCCGAACCCGGCCAAGGCCAGCGCCAAGGCAAGGCCGATCCTCGTCCGCGTCGTTGCGTATCTCATGGTGCCCTCCTCTGCGGCGTTCCCGCCGCTTCCTCGTCCTCGCGGGCCAGGCCCGGCAGGAAGAACTCCGTCGCGCCCCGGCGGTCCTCGCGGCGGCCCACCTGCAGGATCACGTCAACGGTCGCCTCGACGTAGGCGAGGACCTCTGCGTAGGTCATGGGGAGCTGCGCCTTGAGCGCGGCGATCGCCAGCCGCTTGACAGCGAACTGCGGCGTCTCGGCGTGCAGCGTCGTCATCGAGCCGCCATGGCCGGTGTTGACGGCCTCCAAGAAGCTCATCGCCTCGGCGCCGCGCACCTCGCCCAGGATGATCCGATCCGGCCGCATCCTGAGCGTCGAAGTCAGGAGCCGGTCGGCGCTGCGCTCCTCGAGGTCGCGGCTGGCGAGCAGCGTCACGACGTTGGGCTGCCCCGGCATGAGCTCGGCCGCCTCCTCGATGGTGACGATGCGCTCGGAGGCCGCGACGTGGTCGAGCGCCTTGCGGAGCGCCACGGTCTTGCCCGTGCCGGTGCCGCCCGAGACCACGAGGTTGAGCTTGTGGCCGACGCAGAAGGCCATCGCCGCGTCGAGGTCGCCCGAGGCCACCACCTCGCGGAGCCGGGCGTTGCGCTCGCGGCGGCGGGCCTCCAGGCTCTCGGGCTGGCCGTCAAGCCAGTCGAGCCTGAGGCCGTCCAAGGGCACGGACGAGAAGAAGCGCAGGCTGATGGCAGGCGCCGCCCCGTGGACGGCCGGCCCGGTCACCACCTGGGCGCGGATGGGCCGACCCTCGTAGCCGATCGACACCGAGATGATGGGCTTGCGGTCCGAGATCTGCGTTCGCGCCGCCGACGCGATCTGCGCCGCGAAGTCCCTCACGTGCTGGGCCGCGAGCGTGACCTCCAGGGGCCGCATGAAGTGGTCGCCCTGGAACTCGCCCCACACCCGTCCGTCCGGGTTGACCGCGATCTCGATCACGTCGGGCCGCCGCGCCGACGGCCCGAGGCGCGCCAGCGAGGCCGCGAGGTAGGAGTCCGCGACCGGATGGTCGGTCGACGCCGCGAGGGTAGGGGCGGCTACCATCAGAAGAGCTCCAGGTCGCGGTCCACTATGACGGTGATGCGCGCGCCCTGGTCCACGCGGATGGTGGGCGCCACCGAGAGGTACGGATCGAGCACCGACCCGGCGGCGTCCTCGGCGTCGCCGCCCAGCTCCTCGGCCAGCTCCGCCGCGAGCGGGTCCTCCACCGAGGCCGCGGCCGCCGAGGGCAGGGCGGAGATGAGCGACACCAGCACCGCCGACCCGAAGCGGGTCCCGAGCCGCCGGTCGATGGTGCCCGTGGTCCCCGAGCGCCCGAGCTCGTCGGCCCCGTAGGCCGAGATCGTCACCGACTGGCCATCCGGCGTGATGATGCGGTCCCAGGCCACCATGAGGCGGCGCTGGGTCGGCTCGAGCTGGCTGTTGTAGCGCCCGATGAGCTTGGAGCCGCGCGGGATCAGCACGCGCGAGCCGTCGAAGCTGTGCACGTCCTCAGAGACCACCGCCCGGATCGCCCCGGGAAGGCTGGAGTCGATGGCCGTCTCCAGGGCGGCCTGGATCGCAGTGCCCTGGACCACCGTGCGCGACGGGTTGGCGATCACCGCAGCCTGCTCCACGTCGGCCGTCCGAGCGCCCGCACGCAGGAACGCCTCGTCCTGCCCGAGGTCGGGCGCCTCGCCCGCGTCGGCCTCTCCCGGCGAGGCCGAACCGCCGAAGGCGATCAGGGGGGAGGTCACGCGCGCCTCCCGCAGCGCCGCGGCCTCCGCGCGGCGCGCCTCCAGGGCGGCGAGCTGGGCGTCCTCGGCGCTCCTGACCGTCGCGCCAGGACCCCCGGCCTCCGGCAGCACGCCCTCCTGCCCGAACCGCGCGGCTTCCAGTTCGGCCTCGGCCGCCTCCAGTTGGGCGCGCAGGAGGCGCGTGGCGTTCTCCTGGGTGCGGGCCTCCGCCTCGGCCGCGCGCGCCGCCTCCCGCAGGTCGACGGCTTGGCCGTCGAGCTCGGCCACCCGCGCCGTCAGGGCGGCGAGCTGGGCGTCGGCCTCATCTCCTTCGGCCGGCGCCTGGCGCAGAGCGTCGAGCTCGGCACGCAGCTCCTCCAGGGTCTCCATCATCGCCCGCTCGGTCGCGCTGGGACCGTCGGGCAGGACCGGGCCCTGGCTCGGCTCCGCGGCAATTGGCACGGGGGTCGCCTCGGCCGGCGCCGCGGCTGGTGGCGCCGGCGCGGTGATGGCGCCGAACGGGTCGCCCGTGCCCTGCCAGTCCGCGGCCTCAGCCGTGACCAGCGTCTCCTCCGGCTCGCCCCTCAGCCCGTTGAGGAGGTAGGCCCCTCCGCCAAGGAGGCCGATGCCGGCGAGGGCGACGAGCGCGCGGCCCGCGGAGGCCTGCGGACGCGCCGCGCCCCGCTTAACGCGCGGGTCGTCGGCGTCGATCCGGTCCCGCAGCTCCTCGAAGCTGGTCGTCTCGATCTTGTCGGTCACGACAGGGCCTCCGGCGGCAGGGCCTGCACGCAGGTCACCTCCTCCCCGAGCCGCAGGACCCATCGGGGGTTCACGCCAGAGACGCGCACCACGCCGTCCGCTTGCGTCGTGGAGTTGACCGTGCGCTCGCCCCCGTTCGCCCCCACCCGCAGGATGGCGGGGAGGGGGACGCCCGGAGAGAACTCGAAGTAGGTGAAGGTGCCGTCGTCCCACACCGAGCGCGGCGAGAACTCGGTCGGCCCGGCCACCCCGTAGCGGTAGTTGGGGGCCCGGGCCGCCACGGCGCCTCTGGGCGCCTCCGAGGCGGCGCCTGGGTAGGAGAAGCGCACCACGAAGTAGGTGGGGTCGGTCCCCTCGACGACGTTGAAGTAGTAGCTGCGTTGGTCGGTGTAGACGGTGATGTTGGTCTGGACGCCCGCGACCACGGGCTTGACGGCGAAGGCGCGGCCGCCCGGCACCCCGTCGAGCTGGAAGCCCTCGGTGTCGCCCGCGACGATCGACACGATCTCCTCGCCAGGCGCGAACTCGATCGTGGTCACGTTGAGGACGGTGGTCGCGATCCGGTACACCTCGCCGTCGACGTAAGGGGCGACGCGGACGCGCGCGTCGTGGCCGCCCCGGCCAGGGGTGGCCTCCGCCGCGGCCCCGGAGGGCAGGGCGGCCGCGAGCGCCGCCAGGAGGGCGGCCGCGGACGCGAGGGCTCGCACCCGGCGCATGGTCACTCCTCCTCCAGCCGGTCGGCCGCGACGGCGTACTCGCGCACCACGAAGCCCAGCGGGTTCACCCACACCTCGTCGAGGCTGCGCCGCTCCCCGGGGGCGAAGGCGAAGAGGAGCGTCGCCGTGTAGAGCCCCGTGGTGACGCCGTTCGCGTCCGCAAGGCGCTTGCGGAGCCGCACCTGGGCCCGGTCGTTGGTGATGAGCGTGATGCTCAGCACCTCCACGTCGATCCGCGCGGCGCCGTAGGCCTCGGGCGGGTAGCCCTCGTGCCCCGAGGTCCAGAGGGCGCGCAGGCTGCCTTCGGCCCCGTCCTCGCTCATGGCGAGGAGCCGGCGGACGCGCACGTCGTTGTCGAGCTGGTTGTAGGTCTCGCGCTCGGAGACGTAGCGGAAGACCAGCGCCTGGATCATGGCCGGGCGCTCGGCGAGGTCCACGGCCCGCACGGCCGCCTCGGGGAGCGCGAGGCCGGTGTCGGGGTCGTAGGCCACGAGGACCGGGGGCGGGTCGACGTCGAGCACGGCGACAGTGGCCGCCGCGAGGCAGCCGGCGACGCCGAAGAGGGAGGCCGCGACCGCGACGACCTTCCACAGGCGCTCACGTCGGCGCGCGCCGTAGATCAGCTCCTCCTCGACCAGGTCGCTCATCTGGGCCATGGGGTCCGGCTCACTCCATGTCCGGCAGGGTGAAGTCGACGTAGTCGCGCTCGGCCGCGATGGTCGCGGCGTCGATGACGCCCGCCTGGCCCGCGCCCACCGTCGCCACCGACTGGAGGCGCAGCATCTCCAGCATGATGATGCCGAGCTCGGCGGTGACGCGGGTGTTGTGGTCGATGGAGGCTTTGAGGTCGGGCTGGTCGCCGATCGCCGCGACCAGGGTCTCGATGCGCTCGGCCGCTACTCCTGCGTTCTCGTGGCTCACCTGGGCCGCAGCCGACATCGTGGCGCCCGTGGTGGCCTGGGTCGCGATGCGCTGTGCCTGCTCATCCACGGCCGCGGGCCCGGTCGGGTCGTCGGGGGCGCCCACGGGCGGCGTGCCGCCGTCCGGGTTGCCCGCTGCCATGTTCGCCAGAGTGGTGGCGTCGAACCCGGCCGAGTTGAGGACGCTGACGATCTGCTCCTGCATCCGCCCGGCGTTGGCCCCAGTTAGCTGCGAGAAGTCGCCCTGCTGCACGGCCTGGATCGAGTCGAGGACGTTCACGAAGTCGCCGCCGAGGAAGCCGTCGAGCTCACCGCCCATCAGGACGTCGAGCACGTCGCGCTCCCCCGTGAGGACGCCCCGGATCTCCTCCAACTTGTCGAGCTGCGCCTGGAGCTCGGTGAGCTGGTCCTGGGCGCTGTCCAGAAGGTCCATCTGGATCCCGAAGTCCTCCAGCATCTGGTCGAGCTGGGCCACCGCCTGCGCGACGGCGCGTAGGTCGATGACGGGGATCGCGGCCTCGGCTTGGCGGGCGAGGGGGAGGCCTAAGCCCAGGGCGACGGCGGTCGTGGCGATCAGGCGTCTCATTCCAGGGCCTCCGGGGTGAAGTCGGCATAGGCGCGCTCGGCTGCCATCGTGGCGGCGAGCGCCACCTGCTCGGCCGAGAGGGGCTTGGCGTTCGCGGCCTGCAGGCGCACCCACATCACCGTCAGCCGCGCCACCTCGGCGCGGGCGTAGGTGTTGAGGTCCATCGCCTCCTGCGGGTCGCCCGTGGTGCGGATGCGGGTGACGATGGCGCGCAGCCGCGTGGCGGCCGCGGCGAGCATGGCCTCGGTGTGGCCGGCGTAGACCATCGCGGCGTCCGCGGTCATCGAGAAGGTCGAGGAGGCCAGGAGGACCGGGTCGATGGTCCCGAGCGCGTCCACGCCGCCCACCATGGCAAGGTAGCGGTTGTACTGGGCGGGGATCACCGTGACGTAGTTCTCCGTCTCGTCGTAGGGGGGCACGCCCCCGTACTTCTGCACGGCCCCAGGCCCCGCGTTGTAGGCCGCGAGCGCGAAGACCACGTTGCCGTCGAACATCTGGAGCTGCTCGCTGAGGTAGCGGGCGCCGCCCTCCACCTGAAGGTAGGGGTCCTCGTAGTAGGCGGGGTAGATGCCGAGCTGCTGGGCGGTACCCGGAATGATCTGGGTGAGCCCGAAGGCCGCCGCCGGCGAGCGGGCGCCGACCTGGAAGCGGCTCTCCTGCCAGATCAACGCCTGGAGGAGGCAGCGCCACTGCACGACCGACAGGCCCGCCTCCCCCACGCCGGGGTAGCCGTGCGTCTCCTTGGCCACGTCGATGATGAGCTGCTCGACGGATACGGCGGCGTCGCCGAAGAGGCGCGGCGCGGCGGGGTTGAGGTCCATGGGCCCGTAGAGGGCCGCGGCCGCCGTGGGCTCGCCCTCCGCACTCTCCAGCGCGTCGAGCGTCGCGGGCGTGCCGGAGCCGCCCGCCGTCGAGAGCGAGGACAGGAGCCCGTCAAGCGCGGCCGTGGCCTGCCTCTCCCAGTCCAGGGCCTCGGCCTGCGCCTCGAGGCGGTCCCGCTGCACCCCTAGGTCGGCCTCGCCCTGCTCCAGGATCGCCTCCCCCTGCGCGAAGGCGAGGGGGTCGAAGACGCTGCCGCCGCCGAAGAGACCGAACAGGCCGTCGAAGAGCCCGGCCTGGCCGGGGGTGGGACCCGCCAACGCAGCCGCGAGCGAGAGGGTGCCTGCGAGCCTACGAGCCGCCATCGACACCCCCGGCGGCACCTGGCAACGGCTGGAAGTCGCAGGGCGCGTCGCCCTCGACGAGCGTGAAGCAGTTGGCGACCGGCCCGGCGTAGGGGGCGCAGCCTGCCAGCGTCGCGGCCAGGAGGAGGGCCGCCAGGAGGCTCTGGCGCATCACGTCCTCCAGAAGTCGGGGCGGGTGCGGTAGTCGGCGCCGACGAGGGCCTCGCCCTTCTCCATCCCGCCCAGGATGGTCAGGAGCGGGCCGAGCGCGCTGAGGTCAGCGTCGACCAGGGTCGAGCCGCGATCGTCGCGCACCAGCGCGAGGCGTGAGCCGCTGTCCGACCCGAGGAGCATGTCCAGCTCCTTCTCGTTGAGCTGGAGCATCGCGTAGTCGGACGCGCGGGCCCGGATGTTCGGGAGCAGGACCTGCGTGGGCACCGCCTCGACGATGGTCCGGCCCGTGCGCGTGTGCTCGAGCTGGGACGCGTACTGCGTCATCATCACCACCACCGCGTTCTGCTTGCGGGCGGTCACGAGCCAGTTGGACAGCCGCTCGGCGAAGTAGGTGGTGTCGAGGGCCTTCCAGGCCTCGTCGACGACGATCACCGTAGGCCGGCGGTCCTCGATCAGCCGCTCGACGCGTCGGAAGAGGTAGGAGAGCACGGCCATGCGCTCGCGCTCGGACTCCGAGTCGAGGATGCCGGTCAGGTCGAAGCCCACCACGTCCCCGTCGAGCGAGAAGGTGTCGGCGCGCGACTGGCCGAAGATCCAGCCGTAGCGGCCCTCGCGCGTCCACTCGTGGATGCGCTCGTGGAGGTCGCCGCCGTCGTCGGCGGAGGCGAAGAGGGTGGCGAGGTCCGACCAGTTCCTGAGGTGCGGCGCGGCCTCGGCGTTCTGGCGCACGACCTCGGCGATGCGGTTGGCCTGCACGGGCGAGAGGGGCTTGTCGGTGCGCGCGAGCAGCGCTGCCAGCCAATCGGCGAGCCACGCCTGGCCGCGCTCGTCGGTCTCGATCCAGAGGGGGTTCAGGCCCGTGGGCAGGCCGGGCCGGACGGGCGCGTAGGAGCCCCCGAGGGCGCGCACGGCCATCTCGAGCCCGGCCCGGTAGTCGAAGACGATGACCCGCGCCTCGGCGCGGCGCGCCATCGCCATCAGGAAGGCCGACAGCACCGACTTGCCCGAGCCCGGACGGCCGAGGATCAGCGTGTGACCCGAGGTCGGCTCGCGTGAGGGCGCGCCCTGCTCGTGGTAGGAGACCCAGTAGCCGGATCGCTCGGGGGTGGGGAGCATGGTCAGCGGCGTGCCCCAAGGCGTCTCCTCGGCCCGCTTGCCCAGGGGCGTGCGGTGGAAGGCCGCGAGGTCGGCGAAGTTGCGGTTGGTGATCGGCGCGCGGCGAGCCCGCATCGCCCCGTTGCCCGGAGCTTGGGCGAAGAAGTGCGCCTGCGCGGCGAAGGACTCGTTGACGAGGCCCACGCCTTGCTCGGCCGCGATGTTGCGGACCTCGCTGGCCAGCTCGTCGAGCCGGGCAGGGGTCTCGGCGAAGACCGTCACGGTCATGTGGTGGTCGCCGAAGATCAGGCGCCGCGACTCCAGGTCGTCGTGCGCCTCGTCGAGCTCCGCCAGCAGCGACACCGCCCCGTCCTCGCTCGCGCGCATCATGCGCTTCTGGCGCTTGATCCGCTCGGCCATGAGGTTCGAGTTCACGGGGATGAAGGAGTGCGTCACCACCATGTCGACGGGCAGGTCGAGCCCGTCGAACATCCCCACCGTGGTCCGGGCCGGATAGGTCTTGATGGCGAAGGTGGTGCCGTACTTGCGGCCCACCACGCCCTCCGAGAGCACGAAGCGCGCGCCGTGGAACGCGACGCGGGTGTTGGCGACGTCCTCGGCGAGAAAGCCGAAGCGCGAGGACGGGTGGAGCGGCAGCTCCTCGCCGGTGTTGAGGCCGCCGAGGAAGCCTAGGAGCTCGCCCGTGGGCGCCGCGAGCCGGCGCGGGCGCATCGGCCCGAAGCTCGACAGGATGAAGCCCACGACCTCGTTGAGCCTGCGCAGCGAGACGGCGCTGTCGCGGCGCAGCCTCTCGGCCGAGCGGCGCGCGAGCAGCGGCACCTTGGCGCCGAGGTCGGGTCGCTTCATCACGGTGAGCGTCAGGGTCTTGTCGCGCATCCCGATGCGGTCGAGGTGCTCCCGCCAGCGCGCGTCGAGGTGGGCGGCGAAGCCGTCGCCTCCGATGGGCGAGAGGTCGTGGCGCACCGCCTTCGAGACCTTGTGGACGTAGAACGCGTAGCCGGGGCCCACCTGGGCCACGAGCTGCGCGAAGAGCCCCTTGGCGCGGTCCAGGAGCTCGTCCTCGGCCGTGCCGCTGTTGAGCCCGTCGAGGCGGACGCACTGGAACAGCTCACCGCCGCGCGTCCGCACCGTCACGTCGTCCACCAGCGACACGTAGGGCAGCATCTGCGCGAGCTGGCGGTCGGAGCGACGGGCCTTGGGCAGGACGGAGGCAAGGTCGAGGGGGGCGACCGCGTCCACGGCGTCACGGGGCATAGTGGCCCCCCCCGTCCTCGGCGTGCGGGAGCTTCGGCGGCGTGTGCTGCATGACCGTGGCGAAGACGTCGAGGAAGTGCGGATCCCAGTCCGCAGCCTTCCAGATCAGGGGGTAGGCGACCGCGGCGAGGGCCGCGACCGCCCAGTGCTGCACCCATAGGAACAGGAGCGCGGAGCCGAAGAGCCAGCTGGCCGCGTACATGATCGGCAGGCCCAGCAGCTTGGCGGGCCGGATGAGGCCGATGAAGAGCCGCGTCTGCTCCGCCATGCTGCGGGGCCTCAGGCGGAGAAGATCGTGGCGGCGATGACTGGCGCCGAGGCCACGCCGACGATGGCCACGAGCACCATGATGGCGCGTGACCAGTCGATGTAGCCGAAGAGCCAGGCCAGGAAGACGCCCATCAGCGCGAGCGTGCCCACCACGAGGCCGAGCGGTCCCGTCAGGGCGTCGACGATGCCCTGGAGCACCGTCTGGACGGGGGACAGGTCCACCGTCTGGGCGAGGGCCGGATCGGCCGCCGCCAGGGCCAGCGCGACGCCGGCGAGGAGGGTCGTGTGCAGTCTCATAGCCCGGTTTCCTCTCTGAGGCGGTCGAACACGGCGAGCACGCGACGGACGTGCCCTTGGGTTTCTGGGTAGGGCGGCACGCCGCCGTGCTCCGTCACCGCCTCGGGGCCGGCGTTGTAGGCGGCCAGCGCCAGCTCGGGCGTGCCGAAGCGGGCGAGCTGGGTGAGCAGGTAGCGGGCCGAGCCGTCGAGGTTCTGCCGCCAGTCGTAGGGGTCCACGCGCAGAAGCGCGGCCGTCCCCGGCATGAGCTGGCCGAGGCCGAGGGCGCCCACGGGGCTCACCGCGGCAGGGTCGTAGCCGCTCTCGACCTCGATGTTGGCCTGGTAGAGGAGCATCCAGTCGGACGCGCTGAGGCCGGCCGCGCGCAGCGCGCCGTGGCCTGCGTAGCGCATGGCTGCCTCCTCGATCCCCGCCAGGACCTGCGGCGACGGGGGCCGCGCCGACGCGCCCTGCGGGAGCGCCGCCGCCGCGTCGATCACGGCCTCGCCGGCGTCGGAGTCCGCCTCTCGCAAGGGCTCGGGCCGAGGCCGGAACAGGACGACGCCCTGCTCCTCCGGCGCCACCAGGGCGCCGTCGCCGCGCATGACGAGAACAAGGCCGTCCGCGACGGCCGGCGCCGCCATGAGGGCCAGCAGCAGGCTAGTCGGGGCGAGCCTCCGGCCCGCCGAGCGTGTGGCGGACCTCGCCGCCCGCCTCGAAGGGGATGGAGACCACGGCGAAGCCCAGGCCGCGCAGGAAGCTGGCGAGGCCGTTGAGCGTGCGGAAGGTCCGTGGCCGGTCGACGCCCCGGGGCTTGTCGTGCCGCCAGGCCACCAGGATCCGGGCTGATCCCCCGTCGGGAGCGACCGATCGAATGCCCCATAGACCATACCACACGTCGCCTCGCCGCTCGGCGGGCTCCAGGCAGACCACCTCCACGAGGTGTCCCTGTCCTACGAGCTCACGCAGTCCCTCGTCGCTCACCACGTCGGGGCCGAACTGGCGTGCCATTCGATCAGGGGTCCTTCGACCTTCGATCGCATCCCCAGCCCCGGTCCGACGGGGGCCTGGATACGATCCTATAGTTTCGCTCGCAACCGGACTTTGCTACCTTAGAGCGAGTTTTTGAGCATCGATTCCTCCTGCGGATGCAGAACCGGAAGGGTGACAGTGCCTTATCAGACGTTCACGAGATCGTTCCCTATCCTCTCGGGAGCCCTCTTAGCGGTCCTCGCCTGCGCCTTGCCAGCCCTCGCACAGGAGGTGGGCTGCATCCCACCGGTTCCGCCATTCGTGCCATCCGACCCCCGGGACGTGCAGGCCTATGCCGACCTCCTGCGCCAGGACTTCGAGACCTACATCGCCGAGTTCGGCGCCTACATGCGCTGCCTCGACGCCGAGCGCGCCCGTGCCTTCCAGGAGGGGCAGGCCGTGACCCGCGAGTACGGCCGCTTCCAGGAGCTGACGAACCGGCTGGGACCTGCTCCCGAGGCGCCCGACTGATCGAGCAGGGCAGGGTGGCCGGTTCTTGGATCGAGGGCTGGTCCTCACCTTCCTCAAGCATCCTTGTCTGTTTCGGATCGGGTTAGTTTGGCCAGGGATGGGAGGCCGACAGTATCCCGACCCGCTTGCGAGGTCGTCCCCGAGCTCGGTCCCCGTCCCGGGTCCCTGACCCAATCCGAACTGTTGCCTGGCCCGGGCTCCGGTGGAGCCCCGAGGCCGAAGGACAAGGATGGAGCCATGACGGACGGCCCTTGCCACGTCGGTTGCGACGTGTCTCTCGATGCTCTCGATCTGTGCACCCTCAACTCGGGTCAAGCGGTGGCCGCGCGCGTGGCCAACAGCCCATCGGCGATCGCCGGCTTGGTACGCGAGCTTGCCGCACGTCCGGGCGTGCTGGTGATCCTGGAAGCCAGCGGCGGCTACGAGGCTGCGCTGCTCGAAGCCCTCTGGCAGGCCGAGGTCCCGGTGGCGCGGGTCGATCCGCGCCGCGTGCACCGCTTCGCCGAGGCCCAGGGCGAGAAGGCCAAGACCGACCGGGTGGACGCGCGCGTCCTGGCCGAGTTCGGCGCCCGCATGACCCCCGAGCCGACCCTGGACCCTGGGCAGGGCACGCGTCATCTCAAGGCCCTGCTGACGCGACGGCGGTCGCTGGCCGAGCGTCGCAAGGCCGAGGCCTGCCAGCTCAAGCAGGCCCGGTTCGCCGACCTGCGCGCGATGGCCCAGGAGGAGATCGCCCGCCTCAAGGCCCTGATCGCCGCGCTGGACCAGCGGATCGCCCAGCTCGTCACGGCCCAGCCCGCCCTGGCAGAGCGTGCCGCCCGACTGCGCAGCGTCCCTGGCATCGGACCCGTCACGGCCGCGGCCTGCCTGGCCTCGCTGACCGAGCTGGGCCAGCTCGGGCGCGCCCAGGTGGCATCGCTGACCGGCGTCGCTCCCTTCGCGCGGGAGAGCGGAACATGGTGCGGCACAAGGCGCTGCAAGGGCGGCCGCAAAGAGCTGCGCGACACCCTCTGGATGGCCGCCACGTCCGCCGCCCTGCACACGTCATCGCGCTTCGCCACCTTCTACCGAAGCCTCAGAACAGCCGGAAAACCGCACAAGCTCGCCATCACGGCCGTCATCCGCAAACTCGTCGTCACCCTCAACGCCATCGTCCGCGACAACACCACCTTCGCACACTGACACTGTTGCCCGGGGGTGAGCCGCGTCAGCGGCGAGGGGGCGGACGGCCCCCTTGATCGGACGCACCGCTGGCGCTGAACCGTAGGGGTGACACCTCGGCAGCCAGACTACGAGCCCTGAAAGTCGATCAATGTGGGCCAGTTGGTGGCCCGCCTGCCCGCCCAGCTCTGGTTGGCAGGAGATCCCAGGAACTCGCATGTGCTGATCTCAGAGGATGTTCCGCTCGATGGCGAGAGCCACCGCTTGAGCGCTGGTCTTAGCGCCCAGCTTGGCGCAGCTCCGCTTGAGCCGGACCTTCACCGTCGGGACCGCGGCGTTCATGGCCGCGGCGATCTCCTTCTGGCTCATGCCGTCGCGAACGCAGCGCAGGGTCTCGACCTCGTCGCGTGACAGGCTGCTGTCGAGCTTCACCTCGTCCACGAGCCGAGCAAAGGTCAGGGACAGGAACTCGATCTCCTCGTCAGTGAACTCCCGGTCCTCGCGCGCCAGCGTCAGGACCGACTTCTTGGTGCCGACCCAACGCGACAGGATCACGCCGTAGTTGAGGCCGAACCGGCGCGCAGCCTTCATCACGCCTAGCGGGTCAGGGTTCGGAACCTCCGACCATCGCCGCGCGCCCGAGGCCATGACCGACCAGAACAGCACGGGGTCGGCCCACGTGTAGTTCCTGGACTCGTACTCCCGCTGCCACGCCTTGGGGTACTCGGAGTGGAAGTACTGGGGTCCGCGGAGCCCCATGTTGAACACGAGGATAAAGCCCTTCGGCCCCATGAGCCGAAGCATGGGGAGGGCGGCGTCGATCGCGGCGATGCCGGTTTGAGGCGAGCTGCCAGACTGCCGTGGCATGTCTTTTCGGATGTCAGGAGGTTGTCCGAAAGGATAAGCCGGAAGTCTACACTTTCAAGCGAATGGTTAACGTCTGGCTCTCCTCAGGGTAGAAGCCACCTCCCATGACTTCTGAACCGATCCTTCGCGCCGCATCGCAGCAGCCACCAGCGAACTTGGTGCGCTTCACCAAGGACATGGTCGAGACGCTTCTCACGTTCTTCCACGCCTACCAGCGGGACGATGTGGTCACCCTCCAACTTACGGAACGTGGGCTGTGGCTCGTCAACCCGCACGACGACACGCGGCAGTTCCTCGGGCAGGCGGTCCTCTCGGACGCCGAGCGCGAGCGCCTGCGGCGCGCGCGCGGAGGGCTCAACTGATGACGCAAGGCGATGACTTCGAGGTCAGCGTGCTTCGCCTGCCCGACGGCCTGCCCCGTTGGAACCTCGTCTGCGACTTCCTGCGGCTGAGGCGCGAGGTGTTCATCGACGAGATGCACTGGGACCTCCAGACGACCCAGGCGATGGAGTTCGAGCAGTACGACAGCCCGGACGCGGTCTACGTCGTGGCGCACCACCGCGACCGGGTCCTCGGCGGGGCACGGCTCCTCAGGACCGACCGCGAGATCGGCACGGGCCGGGTGCGCTACAGCTACATGATCCGCGACGCCCACCTGGGTCACCTGCCTGGGCTCCCCGCCGACCTCTGCGAGGGCGACCCACCCCGCACCGCGACGGCCTGGGAGCTCACGCGCCTCGCCGTCCGCAGCGCGCGCCTCGGCGCGGATATCCTTACCGCCACCAACGACTTCCTGAAGCGGGAGGGCGCGGACACCTGCCTGTTCCTGGGCTTTCCGGCCTTCATGCGGATGGCTCGGGGAATGGGGTACGACCCAAGGCCGATGGGCAAGCTCACGGGCAACGGCGATGGCCGGTTCCTGGCGTTCTCGTGCGGCGTGATCTGAGCCGCGCGACCGCGTGGCTCCCGATCTGGTCCTGACGATGTGGCCTTCTCAACAGTCGAGACACGAGGATGGCTGAGCGGAAAAGGTTCGTCGCCGAGGCCGTAGCGGAGGTCTCGTCGCCTGAGACCGGCGAGGTCGTCGGTTGGCTCTACCGGTGGGACGACGGCACAGAGTCACGGATCCTGGTCACCGACATCCCGCTAGGCCTTTTTGATCCGGGCCGCGCGAGCCCCGAGGTTGGCTCGTCGAGTAACGCTGATGGGACGGCCCTTTAGCCGCGCAACCGTAGCCTCAAGGGTGGCGCGTCCCTTGCGGGACCGGGCTCTAGTCCCGTCCGGCCCCCCGGGGAGACCCCTTGGGGGTCCGGCCGGGACCGGAGCCGGGCCGTCCGCCGGCGCGCCTGCGCTGCGCCCCCCTGGGTCTCCCCGGCGCGCGCCCCTTCTCCGCCCGTGCGGGTGACGATCCCTCGCGCGGGCCAGGGACACCCGTGCGGTGCCTGAGGGGCGGGGGAGGCGCCTGCCGCCGTTCGCTGGACGCAGGACGCAGGACGCAAGGCCGGCGGAGACCCCGGCCCCGGGGGCCGGGCTCGAGGGGGCAGGGACGCGGCCCCCTCCGCTGGCGCTCCCGGGGCCCGCGACGCCTCCTCGTGCTTCCTTGGCCGCCACGCATCCCCCGCCCCGGGGGTCAAGGGGCAAGCGCCGCCGGGCGTGCCGCCCGTCGTCGGCTCCGGGACCCCCCGTGTCCTCGGGCTTCGCCCTGCGGGCCGCGCCAGGGGTCCCTGCGCCCCCTTGACCCCCGGGGCGGGGGCCGCGGGCCGGGCTGCGCCCGCCCCGCTCTGCCTTCCGAAACGTGCGGGGCCCGTTCGGAACGCAGACCGGAGCGGCTCCGCCCAGAGGCGGCGACGAGGG